>Ga0207701_10008302_pt1 | contig 10266 bp, 6 predicted proteins | sample KBSSwiSSwithPhiX_FD_184294 | JGI IMG/M metagenome (GOLD analysis project Ga0207701, IMG submission 184294) | Switchgrass rhizosphere bulk soil microbial communities from Kellogg Biological Station, Michigan, USA, with PhiX - S5 (SPAdes) (version 2) | ecosystem: Environmental > Terrestrial > Soil...
AGACGCAGGTAGAGCACGACGTTGCCGTAGTGCTCGTTGTTGTGCGTGACGTTGAACATGAGCACCAGCGCGCGAGTGCTCTGGCCGCTGCCACCAGGCCCGGCGATCTTCACCGACTGATTCGCGTTCGCATCCGTCGTCTCCTTGTAGACGGCGTCGCAGTAGCTCAGGGCGCTGCCGAGCGCCTTCACCAGAGCTGCTTTGTCGGTCACCGTTTTCTCGAAATTGACCGTTGACGGGGGCGGCTCGCCCTTCGCCATCGAGCAGAAATAGTTGTTCGCGCCCACGACATGGCCAACAAGCTCGGCGAAGCTGCGGATCTGCGGCGTCGGCTTGAATGCGTAATCCGCTGCCGGCATGGCTTCGGCGGCCTCGAGGAGATCCCGCCGAATCGTCATGTGCATGTTGGTGGCGCTGGTTGCGATCGACGGCGTCAGCGCGGCGCCGACGCCGCCGTCGGACGTCTGGGCGGATGCTGTGGATGACAGAGCCAGAACGGTAAACATCGCGATGCTCAATTTCATGGGCTAGAGCATATCGCTGTCGGAACGATCACGGCGGATGCGTGTCAAATCTGACGTGAGCACGCTTCGGCTTCGGCTTTTCTTGTTCTGCGTCACGTTCGCCGCGTGCTCCCCGGGTCCGCCTGAGCACCTCGACATCGCGACGACGACAACCGTGAGCAATTCAGGGCTCCTCGCCGAGTTGCTGCCCGGCGTCAAGGGACCAGCCATCCGTGTGCATGCGAGTGACAGCGTTCACGCCATCGCCATGCTGTATGACGAGGTGGTCGATCTGGTCATCACGCACGATGGGAACGCGGAGGCGCGAGCGCTTGGTGAGCAGGCGACGTGGATGTATCGACGGTTTGCCTACAACTATTTCGTTCTCGTCGGACCGCCGGATGACCCCGCACAGGTTCGCACGGCCGCTGATCTTGGCGACGCATTTCGTCGAATAGCGACCACGCCGGTGACATACGTGGCTCGCGGCGAGGACTCCGATATCCGGACGCTGGAGCAACGCCTGTGGCGGGAAGCGACGTTCGGCCTCCCCTCGCCAACGGGGCGGATGATCACCAGAACCGGAATAGCGACTCTCGATGAAGCAGCAGGGCGACACGGTTACGCCTTGACAGACACCGCTGTGTTCTGGCGAAACGAGAATCGCCTGGACCTGACGGTTCTCTTTGAACGAGACCCACGGCTGTTGAACAGCTACGCCGTTATCTATTCTCGATTGAACGGCAAGGCGGTCAGGCTTGCAGAGTGGTTGACCGGCGCTGATGCTGGTCGACGTATCAGCGACTATCGCGTGCAGGGGCGCACGGTGTTCACCGTGTGGCCGAGTGGATGTCCTGACGACAACGCTCGCGACGACCCATGTCGCCTCAACGCGGCAGGGAAGCCGATCAAGGACGAGATGTTGTTCGTGGATGGCATCGGACCACCTCGAACGGTGCGCGAGATGAAGGCCGCCGCCGATGCGGTCGTCGTCGCCCGCTATACCGGGATCTCCCACGAGTTTCCGGATCGTCCAGCCAGGAGTCAGGGTGCGGCGTTGCCGAAATTCGAGCGTCTGGGAGAGTTTGAAGTCCTCGAGGTCGTGAAGCCGCATTCAGTCATGCCGTCGAGTGGCCGGATCGAGACCGATGTGCCAGGTTCCTATCAGGAGTTCCCGCGCTACATCCTCCACACGTACGCTGACGGCGTTGACGAACCGTTGCCGGGGCGCACCTACGTCGTCTTCCTTCGATACCTCGGTTCGCGGAGCGAAGGCACGTGGAGGTCCGCCTGGCCGGGTTACAGCTTTTATGACGTCAGCGGCGACTATCCAAAGGGGTTAGCACGCGGGTTCGAATTCCGCGAGCGCACGACGAAAGGGTTTCTCGATGACCTTCGTGCACATTGAGAAGTCGCCCGTCGCAGGTTGCGCTCAGACTGTTCACTCCGAACTGGAACGACAGGAGTATTACGAAGCCTTGGTCTGGTTTCGGCGACGATGAGCCCTGGCTGCAATTCCGGCGAGGCCGCTGCCCAGAAGCAGCATGGTCCCGGGCTCTGGAACGGCAGCCGCAGGCGCAGCCGCCTGGAAGACCGCCGCGCCGCCACCAAAGGGACTGGCCACGGCGTTGATCGTCAGCGAGTGTGTACCCGCACCGAGCTGCGCGATCAGACGGCTGTAGTGAGCGGCATCGGCGAGCGCGCAGCCGATGTCGCTGCCACACTCACCGTCCGCGGCTGGTGCCGACGGGGAACCTACCGCCACCAGGTTGTCAAACAGCTGGAACGTATCGCCTGAAGTGAAGAGGTCGAGAACGGTAATCGTCGCAGCGCCGGAGAAGGTCCATGGCGGCGCGTCCGCGGCAACCGCGGCCGGATTCGTTGCAGGCGTGCAACCAACAGGGCAATCGGTCCCGGCGGATCCTGCGCCGAGAAAACCAAACTCGCGCCAGGTGCCGTCCACCGTGATTGGGCCTGCGGAGGCCGTTCTGGCGGAAAGGACCAACAGCACCAAGACACCCAAGACAACGATCCGCGTTCCCATTGCAGCTCCTAACCCGAAGATGAACCAGTGAAGAACTTGTGGACGGGTGTCGAGCAATACGCAGACCGTGTTGCCTGGTTTCTTCACAGTTTCTGACCGACCGCTAAAAGCTGGTGGTGTTGGTATTTGTCGCCGCCAGGAGGTCCTCCTGGTCGATCGCCCCAGGGGCTTGTGATGCGAATGTCACACCCTCGTGGGATTTAAGTCTGGAGGGCGGCTCAGCAGGAGAATCCGCGAGACAGCCGAAAGGCGACCGCTCAGACGGCCTGCTGCTGGCGATAGAACGCGATCAGGTCCGTGCTCGGCGGTCCGTTCACGCCGAGCTGCCGCAGCATCGTGATCACCTGGCCGCGATGGTAGGTGCCGTGATTGACGAGATGCTGGAAGGACTGCCAGAACGGCTGCGCCCAGCGCACGCCATCTCGGACGTACTCGATAGGCTGGTCCACGCCGATCTCGCCGAAGTGCTTCAGTACGCCTCGCAGCCTCGGCTCATGTGTGTCCCATGCCTGTCGTATCGATGCGAGGTCGGGGAAGGTCTTTGGATTGGGCAGCGCGGCCAGCGGTTCGCCCTCCCAGCGCGAGCACCAGATCCAGTCCGCGGCGTACAGATGCCCAAGCGTGTCGCGCACCGACGGGAAGCTGTTGCCGAGATCTCTTGTGAATTCATCGGGCGTCAGCGACGCCGCGGCATCGAGGACACGTTTGGTGGCCCAGTAATGAAACTCGACGAGCGTTTCGAGATCGGTGAGGTTCATGATCAGTCTCCGTTCATTCGATTGGGCCGATTCCGCGTCTGCGGAAGATACGCTTCAACGCGGCGAGGTGCCTGCCATCGTACAGGTTGCGGTCCGCGTCCGTGATTGCGCGCGCGCCCTTGGCAAACGCCGTAAACCCATCGAGCTGGAAGTGGCTCTCGATGATGATGCGGTCAGCGTGATCGCGGCCGATCGCGTTCCAGATATCCCAGAGCGTGGCTGACCAGATCTCGCCGTTGTCGTGTTCATCGGCGCGCGCGGCGTGATTGAACGTCTCGTACGTGAGTTTGCCGTCGAGACGACGGACGCAGGGAGGGTTGCCCTCCATGTAGATGCCATCCCAGCTCATCACCGTGTTGACGAACGTCCGTGCGCGCTTCCTGATCTTGGTGTCCGCGGTGAAGCTGCCGGCGAAGTAGTCGCCGAAGCCTTCGCCCATGGCCGCCGCCTCCAGCGACTGACCGAAGTCGGGGCAGATCGCGTCCTGCAGTGCGTGACCGAACTCGTGGAGGATCGTTTCGCCGTCTTCGGCCTCGTCCACGTCGCCCCAGCCAAACGTCAGCGACTTGGTGCCGGGGCTGTAGAACGCGTTGTCCTCCGGCGTGCCGTGTGCGTTGGCCGCGAGCGGCTCTTTGAAGAGCGTGCACTCGCCCCGATAGCCGAGCGATTCGACGTACTGGATCGCGCGATCGACGTGAAAGTAGACCATCGACTCTCTGAATCCGCGCTGGTGGCTGTTGAAATTCCAGCGCAGATCCGGCTGCCTCGTCGCGCGCGGTCTCGTGAGATTTGTCGTGACTCTCAGCCCATCGAGGAACCCGTGACCGTCCAGGCCGGTCAGTCGCACGGTGTCGTACGCCTTCTCTGGCGGCTCGATCTCATTCCCGTCTTCGTCGAGCAGTTCGTCCGCGCCACCGAGGGCAATCACCGGATTCGGATTGAAGACCCGTGCGGACCCCGTCGCCAGCGCCAGGTTGTCGTACTTCCAGAGGATCGTTCCTCTCACTGCATCCACATAGACGATCCACTCGTGTCGAGGGCTTGGTTGCAGCACGCGGAATCTGAAGGCCGGCCGCAAGTGATCCCTGACCGGAAACCAGAGCTTCTCCCGATCCATGACGCGTCGGGGGCCGGTGGTGTGGGAGAGCGACAGGATCGCGCGCCGTTCGCACTGGCGCTGTGTGAGCTCGTGCCGGTCGGGCGGCGCCGGCATCTGTTCGTGCGGCACCGCCCGGTTCTTCACCAGATACACCTGACGCCGCCGGTTCATGTGCACCGTGACGTAGGCGCGATGCACGCGATGGCCGAACAGGAACTGGCTGAAGATCACGTGCCAGCCGCCGACGCTTCTCCTGACCGGCCGGCGGTTCAGTGTGCCGAGCACGCCGCGCAGGCCGATCAGATCCCTGTTGGTGGCGAGGACGTCGTAGGCGAGCTCGCCTGGCGGTCTGGACGATGGGGCGAGGCGAAAGCCCCAGACTTCCTTAGGGGTCCGGTAGTAGCGTCCCGGGACGATCTCGTGTCGTCCGATCTCGAGCGACGGCATTGAGCGCGGCGATTGTACCTGCCAATCTCGACCGGATTCTTCGCCGCCGCGGCGCTTTTCATCGGATCGGTGACTGTGCCGCCGCGAGACACCGAGACACGTCGTTTGCTTCGTCACAGCACACCTGTCCCGAATCCGGGCTCACTGAAAGTGCCTGCGACTCGCCGCGGTTGACTGGTTTTGCACGCCTCGGATGGGCTGGCACCGGCGTTGCGATATGGAACGTCACCCCGAATGGACCGCCGACTCAAATCGGCCACGCGTGGAGGACGCCAGAAGTGAAGAAGCTGCGGAACGACGAAGGATTCACGCTTATCGAGTTGCTGATTGTGGTGGCGATCATCGGCATCATTGCCGCGATTGCCGTGCCTGGATTGCTTCGGGCCCGCCAGTCGGGTAACGAGGCGTCGGCGATTGGTTCCACTCGCGCCATCAACAGCGGCGAGACGGCGTTCGCGTCGAGCTGCGGCGGCGGCGGCTATGCGCAGAGCAATGCGGACCTGGCCAAGGCGCCTGCCGGCGGCGCGCCGTTCATCTCGCCCGACCTCGAGAAGGCGGACGTGGCGGCCACGGCGAAGAGCGGCTATGTGATCGATGTCAACGACAACGCGGATGCGTTGAACCGCGACGTCATCACCGCGGCGAACACGTGCAATGTGTCGGCGGCGGCATCGCGCGCGATGTATCACGTTGTTGCGGATCCGATCACCCGCGGCCAGACGGGCACCCGCTCGTTCGGCAGCGACCATCGCGGGACGATCTACTACAGCAACACCGCGTCGATCGCGAATCCGATCCCGGCGGCGCTGACCGATTTCATCCAGTAGACCGAAACTGACGGCGGCGTTCCGGCGCGTCGACGCCGAAGGGCCGCCGTTGCCCCCCCTGCGTGAGGGTCCACGGCGTGCGGCGGTCACCTACTCGGCCGCTGCACGCCGCTCACCATGTCCTGCCTCATCCTGCGCCGCTCTGTCCATCTGACCGGCGTGGGCTTGGTGTGTCAGGAATTTCCGTCTGCAGAAGTCGCTCGTTACACTCCGACCGCCGCGCTCTGCGGCGGCTCGATGCCGAAGCGCTGCCGCTTCAGATACAGCCCCTTGCGTGAGAGTCCAAGCCGAGCGGCGGTCTCCTCCATCCGGCCGCCGCACTCCTTCAGCGCATGCTGCACCATCGCGCGTTCGAGGTGTTCGGTCGCCGCGGCGAGTGGCTGATCCAGACGCACCACGACTTCTGTCGGATCGAGCGTGCGCTCGGACGCAGGGATGGTGCGGCGTGATGCGGCAATCGCGGGCGACAGGTGGTCAGGCATGACCACCGCTCCTGCCTCGCACAGGGCGGCCATGCGGCGCATCTCGTTGGCGAGTTGACGGACGTTTCCGGGCCAGCGATACAGCACCAGATACTCCATCGTCTCTTCCCCGAGCCTCAGGCTTCCTTTCGCGTACTCAGCCGCGTATTTCTCCAGGTAGTGGTGGGCGAGCGCCGGAATTTCGATCCGCCGTTCGCGGAGCGGCGGGATCTGCATGTGGACGATGTTCAGGCGGTAGAAGAGGTCCTCGCGGAAGCGACCTTCCGTGACCAGCGTGTCGAGGTTCGCGTTAGTCGCGGCAATGACGCGTACCTCCGCTCGAACCGGCTGCGTGGCGCCGACCGGATGCACCTCGCCTGATTCCAGGAACCGCAACAACTTGGGCTGCACCTCCAGGCTCATGTCGCCGATTTCGTCGAGGAACAGCGTGCCGCCGGTTGCACCGCGAATGACGCCCTGGAAGTTCTCGATGGCGCCGGTGAACGATCCGCGGCGGTGGCCGAACAGCTGCGAGTCCAGCATGTCGCGCGGCGTCGACGTGCAGTTGAACGGCAGGAAGGCCGCCTTCGAGCGATTCGAGTACGCGTGGATGGCGCGCGCGAGCACCTCTTTGCCGGTGCCTGTCTCGCCCGTGATCAATACGGGTACGTTCGTGGCGGCGACTCGCCGCGCCGTCGCGAGAAGCGTCTGCATCTCCTCCGCCAGGAACAGAGCTCCGCCTGTCATCTCGACTGGGTCTGCAGGCCACAAAGCCGCTCTTCTTCGCCGTTCTTGTCGGAACGTCTGAACAGCTACGGCGGAGGCACCGACTCTCATCAACTCTGACAGAACGGCAATATCGCGAGCTGTCGAAGGAATTGCAACCCGCAATGCACTCGGGCGCCCCTCATCGGACCCAAGCGGGAGCAATGTATGTTCGTCCGTTATAGATTTGTCATCCTCTTGAAAGTCGACCAATTCCATCTGCGGCGAGCATCCGAGAAGTCTCGCGAGTTGCTTAAGTTCGCGTGCTAGGAACCGAGGCGAATCAGCATTTACGAGCGCACTTGCGATCCCGCTAAGAACCAGGAGCGACACGTCCTTGTCAGAGTGGACGGCCACGGGGTCGTTGTTAATCAACGACTCGAGCTCCGCTTCCGCAGTTTTGTTCCCTTGGTGGGCGTAAATACTCTTCGCTCGCCGAAATAGCTGTGTACCGACTGAAGGGGAACTATCGCTCACGACTGACCCCAACGCACGGTAGTAGAGCGCATCATCTTTGCCGAATTGGAGCGGATGGCGGGCGACTTGGCGCAACAATTGTCTGGCGGCGGCAACGTTGTTGCCAACTCGTGCTAGTGCTTCGGTAATCAGACATGCGAGATCGTTAACTAAGATTCGGTCAGCCAATTTCTCGGCCGACTCGAGAGCACCTCTCGCGACCGCAATTGCCTGAGCGCAATCACCTTGTTTCAGTAACAGGCGCACTCGCGTAGCGGCAGTCCATCGGCCTGACAGAGCCAATATAAGATTCCTGTCGTGTAGCAGAAATGACTCATGTGCCTCCAACGTCTCAGCACATCGCTTCAGATCGCCTGAGGCCAAGTACACACGCGCCAATCCTTCCAGGGCGCCGAATCGGCTCAATGGGGTGCCATGCTGAAGTACCTGCTTAAAGAAGCTTTCCGCTGACTGTAGTCGCCCAATAGCTAGAGTTGCGTGACCGAGATTGCACTCGATGACTCCAGCGTCCCGTGACCCCGTTACGGATGCCAATTTTTGCGCGGCGTTCAGACTATCGATCACGCCTTGAAACCTGCACTCGAGGAAGTCCACAAACGATCTGGAGATCAGTGCAACCTGTTCTAGCGCTGCATTTGGAAACGTGCGAATGAGGGAAGCGCTGATTTCAAGGTGCCTCCGCGCTTCCTCGGGACGTCCGTTGGCTGCCTCCATCAGTGCTACGGCATCATGCATGTGCGCCGATGCGTGCGGATCCCCTGCCTTGGCTACGCACCGACGCACCTCGGCGAGCAGGGGAACCAGTTCATCACTTGGATGAAGTTGCGCCAGCAAACGAAAGCGGTGAAGCGCTGCCCACGCCGTATCGATGTCGCTCTTCTCTTCCCTTGCTATCTGAAGAGAGACGTTGAAATGCTGGAGCGCCTTCCCGAGTTGAGCGCTATGGCGGCACAGCATGCCATTAATGAGTTCGCAACGAGATCGGACGATACCAGTGGCGTGCTCGCGCTCGACAATCTCGCGAGCACGTTCAACGCGACCTCCTTGAAACAGCGCATGCGCGACAAGCACGCGGTGTTCGGGCTGCATCGTCGACAGATGGCGATCCGGATATCCGTTCTCGTTGATGATGTCCAGATATCGGCCAGCGTCGAATAACTGGCGCGTCTGCTCAAACGTCAGGGCCACACGCCCTCCAGTAACTACCGTCGTTCGGTTTGCTGAAACCTGACTACGCTACTGGCCGCGTCTGTTCGAACGCGTATTCGATGCGTTAGAGAAGGCGTTGCCCTCGGTAGCGTAACCAGATAGAACCCCGAGGAGACGATTCTTGGACCAGGAATACGGCGTCGCGGATTGAAAGAATACGATAAAGCCTGTAGGTTCAGTTTCAGCCTGCGAATTTGTAGCGGTGCGCCGATCTGCCGCGGCGCAACCGGTTGCCCGTTCTCCTCGTTTCAATGCCAGACCTTGCAAGAGATATCCTTCGCCTCCTAAGCACGAACGCAGCGAAAGATATCGATGTCAGGAAGGTACTTGTAAACCGCACAGGCTGTTGAAGCGGTGAGTAGTCTGGCGTGTTCGGTCAGGTGCTTAGGCATGAGAACCGCTCCTGCTTCGAACAGGGCCGCCATCGACGCATTTCGTCACCAGTTAAGAGACGTTTCCGGGCCATCGATTGTCGAAGAGTTGCTCGGCCGCTTCGCGAGTATTCATTTGTCGACACTCAAAAACAGCTACTGGTGTCTGGCGCCGGTCTGAAAAGATCGAATATTGCGCACGCTTTGTGTGGCCGAAGTCACGCGGTTATTGAGAAGTTCAGCTACTCGTTCGACGGCATATCTATGCCGGTCTTCGAACGGGCTCTCTTGGGTCGAATAGCCCGTAAAGACCCCTACGATTCGTTCGTCATTCATCAGCGGAATGCAGATCGTGCTGCGGAGAGGTGGCGTGAAACGCGTCGCCATCTGAATCAAATCCAGATGAGCATCGGAGTTCATTGCGCTCTTACGATTGGCCGCACACCATCCTGAGACTCGCTCACCGAGTTTAATCACCAAACCTGGCAATAAATTGTGTAAGTCTCCTGCTGAGCACTGGCAAACGACCTGGTCGGCGCTTGATTCATACCTATACAGCGCGCACGTAGTTACTGGCGTCAGCTGACGAAGCGTCTGCCAGGCTGCATGAATCGCATCTGATTGGGTTGTGGCCCCAGTGATCTGTTGGGCGCAGTTTTCAAGCAATGCCACCTCAGACGCATTTGCTCTGATCTCCTTAAGGGCAGAGGCTTCGGGTTCCGGCGCGAATGTCGTTTCTCCAACCAGACTTTTTGCCTGACGTCCTGCTTCGGTCGCAAGAGGCGCCAGTTCGGCATATGAATCAATGAAGGTGTCAACGACCAGCGGGTCATACATGTTTCCCCGACGTTGACGCAGGATATCGAATGCTTCGTCAGTCGACAGACGTGGACGATATGGCCGATCGGAAGTGAGCGCATCGAAGCAATCAACAACAGAGAGAATCCTTGCACCTAAGGGGATGTCGGTTCCGGAGATGCCGGTCGGGTACCCTTTACCATCCCAGTTTTCGTGATGATGGCGGACGATCGGAACAACGGGATACGGGAATTTGATTGAAGAAAGGAGATCAGCGCCGATGTCAGCGTGTCTCTTCATCTTGTCGAATTCCGCGACGGTAAGTTTTCCAGGTTTGTTTAGGATGTGCTCGGGAATAGCGAGCTTTCCCATGTCGTGTAACAGAGCCGCCGCTTCGATGGCTTTCAACTGGCGCACATCGTGAACGCCTAGTTTCTTGGCGAGTTCAACGGTGTAGACCTGGACACGGCGGATGTGACCGTGCGTGATCTGATCCTTCGCGTCAAC
>Ga0207701_10008303_pt1 | contig 10266 bp, 7 predicted proteins | sample KBSSwiSSwithPhiX_FD_184294 | JGI IMG/M metagenome (GOLD analysis project Ga0207701, IMG submission 184294) | Switchgrass rhizosphere bulk soil microbial communities from Kellogg Biological Station, Michigan, USA, with PhiX - S5 (SPAdes) (version 2) | ecosystem: Environmental > Terrestrial > Soil...
ACGGTGTCGGCTTGCACCGTTAAGGTCGGAACGCGGTCGCGCTGCCAGATCAAGTGATATTCCTGCCCGTATTCGAAGGTCGCAAACTGACTGAGCGGAACCGTTCGCCCGCCCGGCAGTGGCACTTGCACGGTGCGCAGGGTAGAAAGCGAGACACGCTGTTCATCCGTCGCACGTGCGATGACATCGACCAGATAGATATCGTCGCGCACCTGGGTAACGGAGGTGCCGGATACTACGGTGTTCAGAACACCGGCTAGTGTCTGCGAGCTGAGACCGAGCAGGCGCGCCTCATCCTGGTCGACACGAATGCGCACCTGGCGGGCAGGCTCTATCCAGTCAAAATTAACCTTTTCGGCTTTGGGATTGATTGCGATGATCTGGGCGAGCTTGAGAGCAATCGCCCGCACCTGATCTACATCAGGACCGCTGACGCGATATTGCACAGGCCATCCGACCGGGGGCCCAAGTTCAAGCGGGTAGACCCGCGAAATCGCGCTTGGAAACTCATCTGCCAGGATCTTTTCCAGCTTCAGACGAAGACGTTCGCGTGCCGCAACGTCCTTTGCAACAATTACCGCCTGAGTGAAGAAGTTGTTCGGTAACTGAACATTGAGCGGCAGATAGAAGCGAATAGCGCCGCGCCCCACATAGGTGCTCCAGCGTGCCACATCCGGATCGCCCTTCAGAGCAGCATCGAGGCGTTGCGCCGCGGTTTCGCTGGCATAGATCGACGCATTCTGCGGCAGACTGAGGTCAACGAGCAACTCCGGACGGTCCGAGGACGGAAAGAATTGCCGGGGGATGAGCGGAAGCGCGAGAAAGGACGCCACGAAGAGTGCCAGCGAAACGAAAATCGTCAGCCATTTCGCGCGCATGGCGAAGGTCAGGAAATTTCGATACCATCGAAAAATCCTACCGGGATCGGCGGTCGCTGCGGCCCTCGGTGGCTTGAGAATGATGACGCCCAGCAGCGGCGCAAAGATCACGGCAACGAACCAGGACACGATCAGCGCGATGCTGACCACCGCAAAGAGTGAGAACGTGTATTCTCCCGCCGAACTGGCCGCAAAGCCGACGGGAACGAAGCCGGCGATCGTCACCAGCGTTCCCGCGAGCATGGCAAATGCATAGGTCCGGAACGCGTATGTTGCGGCCTCGACCTTGTCATCGCCTGCCGCCAGACGATTGAGCGTGGCGTCGGTCGTCGTCATCGCGTCGTCGACGAGCAATGCGAGGGCGATGATCAGCGCGCCGAGGGATATCCGCTGCATATCGATGCTCGCCAATTGCATGATCGGAAAGACGATGGCCAGCGTCAACGGAATCGAAAGCGCGATGATCAAGCCGGGTCGGATGCCGAGACTGATGAAGCTCACGACAAGAATAATGGCGATCGCCTGCAGCAGCGACGTCATGAATTCCGAGATTGCGCCGTCGACCGTGACGGCTTGGTCCGCAATGAGCTTCGGCTCGATGCCGACAGGCAAGTCCGCGGTGACCCGCGCCATCAGTTGCTTGATGTTTGCGCCGAGAGCAAGGATGTCACCGCCTTCCCGCATCGCGATCGCAAGCCCGATGGCGGGTTCGCCATTTACACGAAATTGCGGCTGTGGCGGGTCGGAATAATCACGCCGTATTTGCGCGATATCACTGAGGCGGAGCACGCGCCCGCCAGCGACGAAATTGGTGTTCGCGACATCCTGTTCCGATGCAAACGCGCCTGAAACCCGCAGCGAAAGACTTTCATAACCGGTTTGAATCGTGCCGGCTGGCCGTACGATGTTCTGCGCTTGCAGTGCCGCGATCAGTGCAGATCGGTCAATCCCCAGGCTTGCGAGTTCCTTCATCGAGAATTCGACAAAGATCCTCTCGTCTTGTGCTCCCAGCAATTCGATTTTTGATACGTCAGGCACCAGGAGCAGCTTCGAGCGGATATCCTCGACACGGTCCCGCAGTTCGCGATGCGTGAAACCGTCGCTCGTAAAGCCGTAGATAATCCCGAAAGTATCGCCGAAATCGTCGTTGAAGCCGGGCCCCACAATTCCTGCCGGAAGCGTGTGGCGGATATCACCGACATTCTTGCGAACTTGATACCAGGTGTCGGCAACCTCTTTTGCGTTCGCGCTGCCCTTCAGGTTGACAAAGATTGTCGTAACGCCGGCGCGCGTGAAGCTGCGCAGAAAATCCAGATGAGGCGTTTCCTGCAGTTTGCGCTCAAGCCGCTCGGTTACCTGCTTGAGCGTCTCTTCGACGGTTGCTCCCGGCCAGGCTGCCTGCACGACCATGGTCTTGATGATGAAGGTAGGATCTTCGCTGCGGCCAAGTCGGAAATAGGACAAGACGCCGGCGATGACGGCAACAATCATGATGTAGGCGACGAGCGAGCGATGTTTGAGCGCCCATTCGGAGAGATTGATCATGGCTCTGACCCCAGCAGGCGAATCTTCTGGCCCGGATGAAGGGCCTGAACGCCTGCTGTGACCACGATTTCCCCAGTGTCTAGCCCCTGCGAAACCACGACCCGCGCCTGGTCGAAGCGCAAGACGTCGACGTTTCGGATCGAAACCGTTTTGGTCGAAGGATCGACAATCCATACCGCAGGTCGCTGATTGATCTTCGTTAATGCCGTTGCCGGGATGTCGATGATCGGCACGGCGTCGGTTTGCAGGCGCCCGACGACGGTTGCCCCCAGGCGCATGGCTGGTGGAGGGTCAGTCAAGCCGACTTTGACCTCGAAGGTCCGGGTTACAGGATTAGCTTGAGCGGCGACCTCGCGGATTCGTCCGGGCGCAGAGACTGCCGGATCGTCCGTCAGGCTGACGGTGATCCGGGGATCGCTGGGTGCCGATCGAAGCAATTGGGCCGGAACGTCGAAAACCGCGTCGCGACCGTCTTTTCGCGCAAGCCTGGCGATCATTTGCCCTGCTTGGACGACTTCCCCCGCGCCGGGGCCTGTTGCGGTTATTGTCCCCGGCGCATCGGCCTTGAGTTCGGTGAAGCTCACCAAATCGTGTGCGGTACGGAGCTGGGCTTCGGCGGCATCTACTTGCGATTGAGCGGTTTGTTGCCCTTGCGTCGCGACATCGAAATTGGCCCGCGTCGTCCATCCCTGCGCAAGAAGCGTCTCCTGGCGGTCGAAATGATTGCGGGCCTGCGTCAATTGCCCCTGGGCGGCCGCGAGACCTGCCTGCGCCTGCCGCAGTGTGTTCAACTCGTTTTGTGGTTCAAGTCGTGCCATTGTTTGCCCGGCTTGCACCCGGTCCCCGAGCTTGCCGCTGTTCTCCAACAGCCGCCCGGAAATTCGAAACGCCACGCTGACTTCGTCCTCAGCCTCGATGCGGCCGGTAAATGTAAGCGCCTGGCCAGCCTCGCGCTTCTCAACGGTGGTGGTCCGAACTGGACGGGCTGCCGGAGCTGCGGTGTCTGTCTCTCTCTGACAGGCCGTGAGCGACAATGCCGGCGCTACCGCAACAAGCGCCGTCATCAGCAATCGATACAATTTTGCTTTGCCGGGGCGTGAAGGCATAGCTAGACCTCTGATGGCAGCCGCAGATCGATCCCAATAGGTAATTTCGGTCGGCTGAAGAACCATCGCTATCAGCAAATGTACTGAGCGCTCCTGCTGATAGCCCCGGCCTTGAGTAAGGGTGCCGCATCTGTGACGGCCACGCCGCTGCCGGCGCTGTCTTCCTTCAACGTTTTGAGTCTCGTCTGGCCTGCACCCTCTTGCCGGCCTACGAAACAGGAATGCAAGACCGCTTCGCTATCGAGAGCAACATCTGCAGAAGAAAACGTGACAGTTTCTGCAGCGGCCACATGCTTCGGTCGAGGAATCTTGGGCCGACGGATAGCTGGCCGCAGTACTTGTTGGGGTTTTCCAGAACGTCGACCAGCAGCATTCTGGGCGAATCCTCACTGTGGTCGCTAAGTAACTGAAAAGGCGTTCAATCTTTAATTGTCACAGCTCAAACGAAAACTCGAATAAAAGTGAAATGTGCAAAATGTGCCAAGGGGACTCACGTTTTTCGGCTATCCAAACAGATACTTGACGGGTGTTTTCCAGAGGGTATTTACTTAGGCCAAGCCCAGAACGCGACGTCGAGTAACGTTGCCCAAGGAAATCGAGCAGTTCGATAGGCCGCGCGATCTGGGAAATATCAGGGGCAAGACTGCAATGAGTCCCCGAGTAGCCTACCACAAGCTCCACTGGATATTTGCTCCGGAATACCTCTTCGGAATGCGGATTTCGAATGACGGACAATTCTTCTACGAGAGCATGAATCCGGCCTTCGAGCGCGCGCTCGGAATTTCTATCGACGGCGAAAAAGCAATTCATGACTGCATGAGCGAAGAGGATGCGAAGTCCATTTGCGCATCCTGCGATGCATGTCTGGCCGAGAGGAGGCCGGTTCGTTACCAGCACCGCCTTACCCTCGACGGACGCCGACGCGAGTTTGATACGACGATCAATCCCGTCCGTGATTCCAAAAGCGGGAAGATAGTCAGGCTAGTTGGTAGCCACCTGGCGGTCGAAGAACGGGCGGCCGTCGATGCTGTCGGCAGCATGGCCGAAAGACGGGTTGCAGCAGAACTCGACCTCCGGCTGTCTTCGCTTCAGGAAGAGGTGCAGCAACGGATTGCATCCGATTTACATGATTCAACCTGCCAGCATTTGATTGCCGCCAGCTTGAATGCGATGCGGTTGAGGCGCGCGCTCAGCGATAGTGGTAGCGCAGAGAAACTCCTCGATGATATCGATGCGTCGATCGATCTGGCGCAGAGGGAAATCCGTGCCTTTACCTACCTGCTGCATCCTCAAAATCTGCTAAGCGATAGGCTGAAGAATACGATCGAACGATTCGTAGACGGATTTGCGGCGCGAACTTCGCTGAAGACCAGTGTCGAGATCGCTCCCGAGGTTGATGAATTATCCTACGAGCAGCAGCGCGCTGTGCTGAGAGTTATTCAGGAAGCCCTTGCGAACGTCTTCCGTCATGCCCAGGCGACACAGGTGAAGGTCGCAATGGAAGCTACGGATGCGCATTTCAAGCTTCGGGTTACTGACAATGGCCGCGGCATGCCAATCGACCAACCGAGATCAGGTCCTAAAGCGATATCGCTTGGTGTGGGAATCCCCGCTATGAGAACTAGATTGCGGCAGATGGGAGGAACTCTCGAAATCCGTTCTTCACCAGCAACAGGGCATCGAGGTACGACGTTGTGCGCAGTAATTCCGCACTCCCGGCCGCCCAAGAGAGCTCGAACGCGAGAACGGCATCAAAGCCATCTCGGCCACCAGAAATCCGTTGCACAATAGCATTGAGGTAAATCAAAGGAAGTTTCTGGAGAGGAGTACAATGATCCAATGACGTCCGACGCGGTGTGGCATTGGAGTTTTGTTCGATCATGAAGCGGATTCTCATAGCTGACGATCACGAAACAGTGCGATCGGGACTACGTGCCGTGTTGGAAGGGCGCGCCGGCTGGGAGGTCGTTGCCGAGGCGCGCGATGGCAACGAGGCGGTCGCTGGCGCTGTTGAAAAAAGGCCTGACGTCGCCATTGTTGACTACGGGATGCCTTTTATGACCGGGGTAGAAGTTGCACGGCGCATCAGGGAACATCAGCTGATAACGGAAATACTCATTTTCACAATGCATGACTCAGAGGTGCTTGCGTTGCAGGCTTTCCGGGCAGGTGCCCGAGCATTTTTGCTGAAGTCTGATGCGAATAAAATGCTCCTGGCGGCCGTCGAGTCATTGATAGTTCATAAGCCGTTCTACGCGGGCTCTTTCTCGAGCGAGCTAAAGGGCATGTTCTTGAGCGAACTAAAGGGAATGGCGACTGGGAAGGGCGACCCGAACCAGGTGCTTTCGCCTCGAGAGAAGACGATCGTCAAATTGGTTGCGGAAGGGCACAGCAATAAGGGCGTGAGCGCGATCTTGAATCTCAGCATAAAGACGACGGAGACGCATCGGGCGGCCGCTATGCGCAAGCTAAACATAAATTCGACCGCCGGCCTGGTTCGATATGCGGTTCGTAGCAAGCTCGTGGAGGCATGAGAACGCGGTTCATCCTTCGAAAATGCCAGTTCGCGCCGGAATCAGCGCAAATTCGAACATTTTGGAACTCCGGACGATAAACGACAAATAGTCCTGGTTTTTCCGCCGTCGCGTGAGATTGCGCTGCCCCTTTTGCTCCGGTTTCGGGAGCGCTGACCAACCAGATAGTGAGCAACGGCGTCCCTGGAATGTCGAAGAGTGCTCAATCGAGAAATCCGAATACTCATCCACCGAGTTTCAGGGTTTTGTGGGATTAACGCCGGGCAAGCCGATCAGTACGATGAGTCAGTCCTGCTGTCGCATTGCCATCGCCGATCGTCCTGGCCAGTGGTTCCAACCGACAGGAACGTGACTGTGAAGCAGATCCTGATTGCGGACGACCATGAAGTCGTTCGGTCCGGTCTTCGCGCGATCATCGAAACTCGCGCCGACTGGGTCGTGGGCGGGGAAGCAATCGATGGCAGGGACGCCGTTGCGTTGGCTTTGAAAATGAAACCAGATGTCGCCATCGTCGATTACTCAATGCCGGTCATGAATGGGTTGGAAGTTAGCCGTCGAATTAAATTGCATCACCTGCACACAGAAGTGCTCATCCTCACTATGCACGAAAGCGAGGAGATTCTGACGGAAGTCCTTCTGGCAGGCGTGCGGGGATTCTTGCTGAAATCGGATGCGAGGAGCCACCTCATTGCGGCGATCGAAGCCCTACTTGACCATCGACCTTACTTCACCAGTGTTTTGCTGGAGAAGTTGCTTCATGACTATCTGTCAAACAAGAAGGACAAATCGGAGATCCTGCTGTCTTCGCGAGAACAGAGCGTTGTGCAACTGATTGCGGAAGGACACACCAACAAGTCCGTGGGCGCGGTTTTGAATCTCAGCGTGAAGACGGTCGAGACCCATCGCGCATCGGCAATGCGCAAGCTCAATATTTCATCGACCGCCGAGTTGGTCCGGTATGCAATTCGCACAAAATTGATCGGACTTTGAAAGGTATCCTTTTGGCCCGCTGAACCTGCTCTTCCGGCCGAGACTGCGCTCGCGAAAATGCGATCTGCCAGTTGCGGGCGGCCAACCCCAGCCGCTATGGTTCGGAATGAGTGTCGAGGGCTCAATGACCAGACCGACGACGAATCCGGACAGAACCGCCGAGAACATTCAACACCGCGAGATCTCATCGAGAGTGGAGGGCGCCCCGCGCCGGTTCACCCTCGCAGGGGCGCTTATTGTATTGAGCGTCACGCTTGGCCTTCTGTTGATATGGCGAACGTCGTCCAGTCTTCTCATCATCTTCGCGGGCATCCTGTTTGCATCGTTTCTCGATGCTTGTGCCCGGGCACTCGGTCCAGTCATCCCTGTCGGCCGCGCGTGGCGGCTAACCCTCGTCATTCTCATCCTGACAGCCATGATCGTGCTGGCCGCCATCTGGGGAATAGGAAAGGTCCCCGAACAAGCGCGCCTTCTGATACGCGTCATGGATGCCCAGGTTGATGTCCTGCAGCAGCGCCTTCAGTCCGTTGGGGTTGAGCTGTTTGGTCCGGACGGCGGTCGCGATTTTTCCCGCTGGTTTCCCGATCATGACAAGCTGTTCGGGCATGCTCAGACGGCCGTCGGGACAGCGTCCAGCATTCTGGCCAACACCCTCGTCATCGTGTTTCTCGGCTTGCTTTTCGCGCTCGATCCGCAAGCCTATCGTGATAGCGTCGTGTTGCTGGTCAAGCCGTCGTCGCGTGACCGTGTGCGGGACGTTCTTGACGAAATGGGTGGCGTCCTGCGCTCGTGGCTCGTTGGACAGTTCATCCGGATCGTGCTGATGACCGCGTGCGTCTGGCTGGCTCTTTATCTACTCGGGCTTCCAGGTGCTTTTCTGCTCGGTTTGCAGGCCGGCGTATCAAATTTCGTGCCTTATCTCGGCCCAATACTGGCGGCCATCCCGGTCGGATTGGTAGCCATGCCTTTGGGTCCCTCGATGCTGATCTGGGCCGTCGGGATCTATACCATCATACAGTCCATTGAGGGCTACGTGATCGGTCCCCTCATTCAGCGTCAGGCAGTCGAGCTGCCTCCCGCATGGACATTGGTGGCGATCGTCCTGTTGGGCTCCCTGTTCGGCGTGTGGGGCATTGCGCTTGCGATGCCGTTGTTTGCGGTTGGCCGTGTCGCCGTTCTCCGCCTCTATGTCGAAGATTGGCTTGAAGGCGATCTCAAGTAACGAAGGAGCAGCGCGGACGTGCTTGCAATGGTCGGAAGGCCGTCATGAGTCCATTCATCGATCCTCGCCGCGGTGATGTTGAGGATGATGCGTCAAGCACCAAGCGTCGCTCGCTGCTGTCGCTTGCCGGCAGTCTGCTGGCCGAGATCAGTTTTCCCAAGCTGATCTTGTCCTGGATAATTCTGTTTGTTGTTCCAGCGCTACTGCTCGGAATAGCACCGCTTGTTGCGTCCGCCTGGGTAAGCCTGGTCTCGCACAAGATCACATCTCCGCTCCTTGGAGTTTGGCCCGCGTTGCTTCTTGTGGCTGTGCTCGCCATTGGGTTTTTCGGAGTACGATCACTGTTTCGCATGGCCGAGAGCAGTTTCTGGTCGTTGAATTCGCTCGCCGTCGAACCGATCTACATCGCTTGCCGCGAGGGTTTACGGCAGCTCGTCGAAAAGCTGGTGCACTCGCGGCTTAATGAGTCTCAACTGGCGGCGCTGCGCGCCGGTACCGCCGGGGCGGCGGGCGTCGTCATCTCTGCCGTTGCGTTGGCAGTGTTAATGGCTTGCTGGCCAAGCTCGCGCTGGCTGGGAAATGTTTCCGACATGGCTTCGCCTCGCGATCTGGCCTCTGTCGCCTTGGCCAACAGCATCGTGCTCGTCGCCGCCTATCTCGCCGTCGCTGCACTTGTCTGGGCCTTCGCTGATGCGACCATGCCGCGACTTCAAGACTTCGGTGAATTTTCTGCGAGTTCGCACGCGGACAAGACGTGGCGGATCGCACACTTGTCGGATATTCATGTCGTAGGCGAACGCTATGGCTTTCGGATCGAAAGCGGCCGAGCGGGTCCGCGCGGAAATGAGCGCCTGAACCGGCTGCTCACCTTGTTGGATTTCGCCCACGCGAATAATCCCATCGACGTGATTCTCATCACCGGTGATATGACGGATGCGGGCCGTTCCGCGGAGTGGTCGGAATTGCTGGACGCCCTGACGGCCTATCCCCGGCTTGCCGAGCGGATGCTGATCTTGCCCGGGAATCATGACCTCAATATCGTCGACCGCGCCAATCCGGCTCGGCTCGATCTTCCGACAAGTCCGAACAGAAAACTGCGGCGACTGCGGTTCTTGTCGGCGGCTGATGCGCTCCATGGGCAACGCGTTCGCTTGATTGATCAGACCAGACGACGCCTGGCTGGCAGCCTCTCCGAGGCTCTCAAGCCGCATCGAACGGAAATGGCCAAATTTGCCGAGGTGGGAAGGCCGCGGTTATCCAGGACCTTGAACGAACTTTGGGCTGCAGTCTTTCCGATGGTGTTGCCACCCGATCGCGACGATGGTCTTGGCGTTATCCTGCTGGACTCGAACGCGGATACGCATTTTTCTTTCACCAATGCTCTGGGGATGATTTCGGTGGAGCAAGTAAGAGGGATTGAGATTGCCGCCGCACAATATCCTCAGGCCTATTGGATCATCGCGCTTCACCACCATGTTATCGAATATCCGAAAGTGACAAAGGGGCTGTCTGAACGAATCGGTACCGCGCTGGTAAATGGAAACTGGTTTGTTCGACGGCTGCAGGCGTTGGGTGGCCGGGCAGTGCTGATGCATGGTCACCGGCATACCGACTGGATCGGAAGATGTGCCGCGCTTTCGATCGTGTCGGCGCCGTCTCCGGTGATGGAAGCGACGGACGACGAGGATGCCTACTTCTATATTCATACGTTGGCGGCACAAAACGGCGGACGGTTCGGTTTGCTGACTCCCGAGCGCATCGTTGTCGACGGCCAACCTGAGGCCGGCTGCTAGGGTCTGATCAAGCTTCGCTGAATCAGACCCATCGCTTGTGATGCTCACTTCAAAACGGCCATGCATTCCGGCAGCCGGATCGCGATGCTGACGTGGATTCAAGCCGACTTTGCCGATTGCGGCGGCGCTTCGGGGGGCACTGTCTTGGAGAGGGCGTCGCGCAATACCTGTTCCTTGGTCTCATCGAGGGAGGTTTTC
>Ga0207701_10008304_pt1 | contig 10266 bp, 10 predicted proteins | sample KBSSwiSSwithPhiX_FD_184294 | JGI IMG/M metagenome (GOLD analysis project Ga0207701, IMG submission 184294) | Switchgrass rhizosphere bulk soil microbial communities from Kellogg Biological Station, Michigan, USA, with PhiX - S5 (SPAdes) (version 2) | ecosystem: Environmental > Terrestrial >...
CGCCTGACGGGCGGGTGCGTGATTACTCGCTAGGCGACTACAAGACGTTTCCCAAACTGCCTGCGTCCCGCGCGGTACTCCGGCAGGTCGGCCAGCAATTGCTGCTCCTCGGAGTGCGGGCACATCCGTCCTATCGGGCCATCGTGCAGGAAGACTACGAGCTCGCTGAGATGCTTGCCCGAGGCAAAACACACTGGGTGCCGGAGAGGCTTGAGCGGGTCGCGAACTATCGCGCCGTGATTGAGCAGCAGCGCCCCGCAGTCGATGACTACCTCAATTGGTACGAGGCGACGCATAGCAAAACCACAAGTGGAGCCTTCTCGGAGATCCTCGAAACCGCCGATGAAGCGCTCCCGCGCCGGCGCGATCCGATCTCGGTCTATCTCGATTCGCTCGAGATGCAGACGAATTGAACTTCCACGGAAGGCGGACCCGGGATGCCTCTGGAGGCATTTCTCGTGCCGGATTTGTTCCCGGCGATGGCGTTTGCCGAGCTAACGCTCGCTCAACGAGAAGCAGTCACGAGGTGGTCACCAAAATGCAGAGGAGAATCGGGCGCGCATATTCACCTTGCACCAGTTGCTCAGATGGGGGTTGCTGATTATCATAGCGCTCGTTTCCCTCCCGACCAGCTCCCTTGCCATGCAGAAAATTGGATTTGCCGAAGCACTCGATTCTATCGTCGCGACCGACCAGCGTTATCATCGGGACGCCTACGTGTTTCTGCGCGATGCCCTCGACTACACGACCAAACAGCAGAAAAAATCGAAGGGCGCCTCCATCCGTCATGTGGCGGGCCCGGAATTGCTCGAAGGTGTGCGGCTGTATGCCTTGAAGGAGTTTGGACCGATGGCGTTGACCGTCTTCTCCTATTGGGGTGTCGAGCGCTGCGAGGACATCGGGCATATGGTTTTCAACCTGATCGGAGCCGGCATCTTTGGAAAGACGGAGCAGGATTCGCTCGAGGATTTCAAATCTGTCTACACGTTTCACGACGCCTTTGTGAAGCCGTTCCTGCCCGAGACCACGCCCGCCCCGGCTACGCCGCCGCGCGCCCTGCCTGCACCAAAAGTTTCATGATCCGCCCGGCTCGGGCCTGTCGTCCGCACTTGTCGCCATGTTGACTACCGCTCGACTCAAGACCGCGCCGCCGGGCAACTCGACGGCGATCACGTTTCCACCGGTCACCGCGCAGCAATGGACTCTGCCTGACGGCCTAACGATAATCGTGCAGACCGATCGGAGCGCGCCAGTTGCAAGCGTGCAAGCTTGGTGCGGCACGGGCAGCATCAACGAGGGCCGCCATCTTGGCGCCGGCGTCTCGCATATTCTCGAGCACATGCTCTTCAAGGGCACCAGGACGCGCTCGACCAATGCAATCGCGCAAAGCGTCCAGGACCAGGGTGGCTACATCAACGCCTATACCTCCTTTGATCGAACCGTCTTTTGGATTGACGTGCCGCGGGAAGGGGTCTCAAGCGCGCTCGATATTCTGGCCGACGCGATGATGAACTCCACCCTGCCGCCAGAGGAGTACAGCAAGGAACAGGAAGTCATCCGGCGAGAGTTCGCCATGCTCTACGACGATCCCGATCGGATGATGGGGCAACTCATGTTCAAAACCGCCTATCAGCGGCACCCCTACCGCATCCCGGTGATCGGCGAGATTCAAATCTTCGACCAACTCACACTGCAAGATGTGTCGGAGTACTACCGGGCGCGCTACATGCCTAACAATCTCACCTTCGTCATCGTCGGCGACGTCGATGCGGGCGAGGTTTATGCGCAGCTGGAAAAATACTTTGCCGATCATCCAGCGCGATCGCTCCCGCCGGGCTACATCGCGCAGGAGCCGCCGCAGCAGGGGCGGCGGGAGGTGAATGAAGAGTTTTCCACGGAACTGGCGCGTCTCACGCTGGCCTGGCACATCCCGGAGATCACCCATCCTGACGTGCCGTCGATCGATCTGCTTTCGACCGTTCTCGGCGATGGCCGCAGCTCGCGACTCTATCGGCGGGTGCGCGAGGAAGCGGGTCTGGCCTTTGGGATCTCGGCCTTTTCCTACACTCCGGGTGATCCCGGCCTGCTCGGGATCGACGCGACGCTCGCGCCGGAGCATCGGGTGGAGGCGGAGCGGTTGATTCTGGAAATCATCGCCGAGCTGCAGCAGGCTGGCGTGACAGCCGAAGAGCTGGCCAAAGCGAAAAAAATTTCGCTCGGCCATTCGTTAGGCTCACTCACCACCATGCGGGGCCAGGCGTCCGATCTAGGCTCGAACTGGTTCGTCACGCGCAACCTCAACTTCACGCGTGACTATCTCGAGGCGATGCAAAAGGTGTCGCTCGAGGACATCCAGCGCGTCGCCCGGAGCTATCTGGTGGAGGATAATCTGACCCTCGTTTCGTTAAACCCGCGCAGCACGCTCGCCGCCAAGACAACCGAAGCCGTCGCCGTTTCGGCCGGCGAGGTGGAGATGTTTGAACTCTCCAACGGACTGCGCCTGCTCGTGCGAGAGGATCTGCGCCTTCCGCTCGTTTCGATGGTCGCGGTTTTTCGCGGTGGATTGCTCGCGGAAACCCGAGCGACGAATGGCCTCACGCGTTTGATGGCCAAGGTGATGGTGAAAGGGACAACGACACGCACCGCCGAGCAGATTGCGGACACGATTGAAGCGGTCGGAGGCAACCTGGGAAGCGATGCGGGCAATAACAGTTTCAGCATTTCGCTCGACGTCACGAAGCCAGATTTGCGACTCGGGGCGGATTTGCTCAGCGACATTTTGCTCAATGCAACGATGCCGCAAAAAGCCGTTGCCCGGGAAAGAGAAGTGCAACTGGCGGGCATTCGCGACGACGATGAACAGCTCACCACCGTCGCACGCAACATCCTGCGCGGCGCGCTCTTCGGCGAACATCCCTATGCCTTGCGAGGCAAAGGAACGCCGGAAGCAGTCACCCAGCTTAGGCAAGAGGATTTGCTTGCCTTTCGCGATCGTTACGTGGTGGCGAAGAACGGCGTTATCTCCGTCTTCGGCAACGTCAGGGCCGCAGAAGTGCGAGAACTCCTGGAGCAGATGCTCGCCGGGATGAATCAGGGCGAGCTTGCTCTGACGCACCCTTCGCCCTCCCCACTGCTCGCCAAGACGATTGCGGTCGAGGAATTGAAGGAAAAGGCCCAGGGTGTCTTGATGGTCGGCTATCGCGGCGCGGATATGTTTAGTTCGGATCGTTACGCGCTAGAATTGATTGACGAGGCGAGCAGCGATCTCGGCTCGCGCTTTTTTGTTCGCATCCGAGAGGAGATGGGGCTCGCCTATTATGTCGGCGCCAGCCAGATGCAGGGGCTCGTTCCGGGACTCTTCGCTTTTTATCTCGGGACGGATCCCGGGAAGCTCGACCTGGTCAAGGCCGCGTTGCTTGATGAAATCGGAAAACTGGCCGACTCTGGCCTAACGAACGATGAGCTGACGCGGGCAAAGAAAAAGCTGATCGGCCAGCAACGGATCGCCAACCAAAGCAACGATTCTTTTGGTTACATGGCAGCCCTGGATGAACTTTATGGCCTTGGCTTCGATCATTTCAAAAAATTGGAAGCCGAGATCGAAAAGATCACCCCTGAGGACATCCGGCAAGTGGCGGCAAAATATTTCCGGCAACCTTATGTCCTGGCCACCGTCCGTCCCGCGCATAAGATCTAACCACAGCGTAATCGAAACAACTCAACCAGCCCACATCCTATGGCCGAAGTCCAAACCACTACTCAGTCCGGAGAATTGACCCAGCGTTTTATTGAGTTCGTTATGATGCAGGCGCAGAATGCCGCGCTTTTTCTCGGGCAAATCCCCAATCCGCAAACCGGTCAGGCGGAAGTGAATCTGGAAGTTGCCCGGATGTTCATTGATCAACTTGCAATGATCCAGGAAAAGACTCGCGGCAACCTGACCAGCGAAGAATCGACAGTGCTGCGGAATGCCCTCTCCAGTTTGCAAATGGCTTTTGTCGAGGCCTCGCAATCCTCTCCCTCTTCCGGAGCAACCTCGCCTCCTTCTGAAGCCGCGTCCGAGGCTACGGTGGCCGCAACCGACAAGCAGCCCGCCGCGTCGGCCGACGCCCCTTCAACAGTTACGCCGGAACCGGAATCGAAGAAAAAATTCAGCAAATCCTACGGCGCCTAGGCGAACCCGGCAGCCTCGTGCGGTGTAGCGGATGAATTGAGGACGACTGGGAGCAGTCCGCCCCCGGTATGGTGCGTGACTTTCCCGTGAGCGGTCGTGTTCCGAGGCGAAGCTATTGCGCCCTCGGCAATCGATAATTAAATGGTCTTATGAAGTTCACTTACTATGGACACGCCTGCTTTGCGGTCGAGGTCGGCGAAAAGACGCTTCTCTTCGATCCATTCATCACCCCGAATCCACTCGCTGAGAAGATCGACACGAAAAAAATCGCGGCCGATTTTATTCTTATTTCCCATGGCCACGGCGATCACGTGGCGGATGTGGCGGCAATCGCCGAGCGAACCGGCGCAACGATCATTGCGCCTTTCGAAGTCGGCTCTTGGTTCGAAAAGAAGGGCCTCGAGAATGTGCAATCGATGAACCACGGTGGCGCTGCCCGAACACCTTTCGGGCGAGTCAAGCTCACCACGGCCATCCACAGCAGCTCGATGCCCGACGGAAGCTACGGCGGGAATCCCGCAGGCTTCGTTATCGAGACCGGCGATGGAAATTTCTATTACTCAGGCGATACCGCGCTCACCTTAGACATGAAACTCATAGGCGAGCAGACAGAACTGCGTTTTGCAGTCCTCCCCATCGGAGACTTCTTCACCATGGGAATCGACGACGCGCTCCGGGCCGCGGACTTTGTCAGGGTGACGAAAATTGTCGGTGTGCACTACGATACCTTCCCGCCGATCAAGCTCGACCGCGACGCTGCCATAATAGCCGCGAACGACGCGGGGAAAGAACTGTTGTTACCGCTAATAGGAGAGACAATCGATATTTAGTATTTTCCGGGGCGACGGCGTGCTCGAGAGTCAGGGTCAATCGGCTGGTAGGTTATTGGCTTTCTGGCGACGGACGCTCTAGGACGAACTGTATTCTCGTTTTCCTCGGCCATCTCGGGGGCTGTGCATAAGGCGACCAAGGCGAGACCCGATGAGTCTCGGCGAGGGGCGGGGAGTTCCCGGATTACGGCCTCTTGTAAAGTTGGCGCTCGACGACTCCGATTTCCTCCGCTACTACGCTGCCGGGTGAATTCATTTTCTACGCAGGCAGAGTCTGGTGGGTCCGAAGACGGGCGTAACGATTGGCTTGCACGCGTCCGGGGCTGGGATTGGGAAACGATTGGGCTGGTTCTTGGCATCAAGGCGCTACTCCTGACCTTTGGTGTGCAGGCCGTCGCCTCATTGGACCCAGCCCACCGGAGCTGGCTGGAAATATGGAACAACTGGGACACGTTGCATTACCTCGGACTCGCAGAACACGGCTACGGCGCTGCGGGCGACAGTCGCGTATCGCTGGTCTTTTTCCCGCTCTATCCCTGGCTGATTAGACTGACGGCTTTCTTCGCTCGTGACTACATGGCGGCGGCGTTGATTGTCTCGGGTTTTGCGTCCGTGGCCGCGGCTCTGTTGTTCCGGCGCCTGGCGCGTTGCGACGAGTCCGAAGAGGTATCGCGCAATGCTGTCTGGTTTCTCTTTATCTTTCCGACAAGCTTCTTTCTGCATATCGGTTACACCGAAAGCCTCTTCCTTGCTTTGACTCTCGGTTGTTTTCTTGCCGCGCGGAAGGAGTGCTGGGCGCTCGCCGGATTGCTCGGCGCCGGTGCGTGTCTTACCCGGGTAAACGGCTTGATCCTGTTTCCGGCGCTTGCCACGGAAGTCGGTCTCCAATACTGGCAGACGCGTCGTATCAATCTTCGCTGGCTTTGGCTCTGTTTGGTGCCCTTTGGGTTTCTCGGCTATCTCTGGCTAAATCATGAAGTGACGGGTGATTTTTTCGCGTTTACGAAGATCATGCACGAACACTGGTACAAGAAGTTCGCTCCGCCCTGGGTGGGCCTCCGCGAAGTCTATCTGCGGGCTCTCGGAATGAACGTGAACGAAGGGTTGAACGAACTCATCGGCGTGGTGCTAGTCTCGGTCTGCACCGTTTGGTCCTGGGTGCGGTTGCGGCCATCCTACTCGGTCTGGATAACCCTGAATTGGCTGCTCATCACTAGCACAGCCTATGTCCTCAGCGTGCCTCGTTACACTCTCGCACTCTTTCCCGTCTTTCTGCTTTTCGCCAAGGGCTGCACCGGACGTCGTTTTTCGTTTGCCATGCTGTCAATCTGGTCTCTTTTATATCTCGCGCTCTACACGGGCCGGTTTGCACAGGCCATATGGGCGTTCTGATGTAGAACCGCTCAGGACAGGTGCAGCGTAGTGAATCCGAAAGTGACGTGCGGGTTCGACAAATTTGCAGCGGACTTTTCAACAAAAGGCAAAATCAGGAGGATAATATGGCGACAGAAGAGGTGGCAAAAAAACTGGTGGAGCTCTGCAGGAAGGGTGCCTTCGAGGAGGCGATAAAGACGCTTTACGACAAGGATGTTGTGAGCGTGGAACCGCGGCCTATGGGCGACATGCCGGCGGAGGCGAAAGGATTCGATGCGGTTTCTGCCAAAACCAAGTGGTGGGTGGATAATCACGAGGTGCACAGCGCAAAGGCTACGGGACCGTTTGTCGCGCGCGATACTTTTGTCGTGCGTTTCGATATCGATGTGACGGATAAGAAATCCGGCCAGCGTTTCCAAGGGTCTGAGGTCGGAATCTACAAGGTTAAAGACGGCAAGGTGGTGCGGGAGGAATTTCTGCCGTTAGTCAGTTCTGAATAACGCGGCCTTGCGCAGCGTTTTATCGGACGAATAGCAATCGACACCTGGTCAGGTTAACCCGCGGCTACAAAACATGAGGCGGACTCACATCAAATGGATTCCGATCCTTCTCGCAGCGATTTTTTTCGCCTACCAATACTTTAGCTCGGAGAAGTTTGTTAACCCGGAGACCGGGCGCAAGAGTCATGTTGGCTTATCGGTCGAACAGGAGTCCGCGCTCGGCTTGCAGGGTTACCGAGAGGTGCTCGACCAATCGCAGACGATCAACTCGGGGCCGGAGTTCGAGATGGTGCGGCGTGTAGCTACCCGGCTCGCCAAGGCAACCGGACCGGCTGGGAGCGGGTTCGACTGGCAGGAGTCGCTGATTCGCGACAAGCAGGTGAACGCCTTCTGCCTGCCGGGTGGGAAAATCGTCGTCTATACGGGCATTTTGCCGGTCGCGGAAAACGAAGCGGCTCTCGCGACCGTGCTTGGCCACGAGATGGCCCATGCCACCTCCCGCCATGGCGCACAGCGCGTGCTGCAACAAAACCTCACCCAAACCGCGCTAACCGGGATCGCGGTTTCCCTTTCCGATATGGACTACAACAATCAGCGTGCCGTGATGGGTGCTCTGGGTGCGGGAGCGCAGTTCGGCGTCCTCATGCCCTTCGGTCGCGAGCACGAATCAGAGGCCGACCACGTTGGCCTGATCTATATGGCCCGGGCTGGGTACGATCCGCAGGAGAGCATACGGTTCTGGGAAAGGATGGAACAGGGCGGCGGGGCCCAGCCGCCGGAGTTTCTCTCCAGTCATCCCTCGCATGGCCATCGAATCCAGCAGCTGCAAAGTTGGATGCCACAGGCGCTCGAGGAATACCGCAAAGCGGTGCAAAATTGACCCGCCTTTACTCGGTCGTTAGGCGGGCGAAAGCGCGAATCGGGAAAGTGCCCATCCGGATTGCGCTGCGCGGCGTCGATTGCTTCGCTCGTTTTCCATTCCGTGACCTCGATGGTTGTCCCGTCTTATGCACCCCGGGGCCACCGGCACGCGCTCGTTCGCCCGCCGCTTCCAGCCCAGCGTTCGGACACGGGCGCGGACCCGCCGGAGCAGTTCCGCTTCTCTGCGGGGCTTGGGTCAGTAGGCCACGATTTGACAAACGCCAGCCCCTCACCGGCACAATAGCGAACGCGAACAATCTCGCCGGCTTGCGAACGATTTTGCTGCATCCCGGCGCAATTTGTGCAGAATGTAAAGACCAGCCCATATGAAAACCAAATCCCTTGTCGCCGCCCTCCTGCTCTCCTCTTGCCTGACGATTCTGGCTTCGTACCCGAGCACGATCACGCAGGAGAACGTCAACCAAATCCGACCCGGGCAGACGACCGAGGCGGACTTGGTGAATCTCTTTGGCATCCCGACGACCCGGTTCGTTGATCTGACACATTACACCGCGATTGATTGGTTTCGATCCGTGCCGGCTCCGGCCCAATCCTACATCCCATTCATCGGGCCCTGCCTCGGCGGGCTTAAAGTCGAAGCGCAGCAGCTTACCGTTGTTCTCAGTCCCGGCGGGACGGTTGTGCGCTATGAAGTGCACAGTTCGCTCAACAGATTGCATGCCGCCGGCCAGGCCACGACCGGCTACGCGAAGTAGAGTCCGGCCAGCCTTCGTTCACGACCGGGCCGACCTGCGGTCGCCGAATCCTCCCGCCTACGGACGTTCCAAGAGCGCCGTCACAATCCCGAATCGACCGGAACGCAGGACGTGCCACTACTCTTGCCGGATTGCCGCCGCACGGCCGCATCATTCAACACTTCCTCCAGCCGCGTGCGCGTGATCGGCTTCTGCAACACGGCCAGGGCGCCGGAGGATTCCGGGGTCAATTCCGTCCGCTCACTCAGGCCCGAGAGGAAAAGAACGCAGCCGTCCGGATCATCACTCAGAATGTTGCGGCAGGCGGTCAGGCCGTTCAGGCGCGCCATCGCGAAATCCATCAGCACCACATCTGGCTTGTGCAGGCGATAAGAGCGGATCGCGTCCAAGCCCGAGTGCACGACGCTCACCACTTCGTGTCCACAAGAGTGCACCAAAGCGGCCAGGACCGTCGAAAAGCTCTTCTCATCATCAGCGATCAGGACGCGCACAAGCCAAATTGCAGAAAATTCCGTGCCTGCGCGAGATATTTGTTACTGGTCGGCGGCCGGCCGCCGCTCCGCCGGCACGATCTTTCGCTCGATCCGAGGGTCGGGGAGGAGCCATACTGCCGCCGCCACGATGTAGAGCGCGCAAGAGATCCAAGGGTGGACGAATGCCAGCGCGATCGCAGCGGCGTAAGTCAGGGGCGAGAGATTTCCCTTCCAGTCGCCACCGACCGCCTGGGCGAGCAGGCAATCCGGCCCGTCCGCCTTGATCAACGAGCGCTGGAGGAGCAAGTAAGCGCAGGCCGCGCACAACAGGACCACGCCATAAAGCGCCACAGGCCCCGTGGCGAAATGGTTCTCGCCCATCCAGCCGGTGACGAAAGGAATGAGCGAGAGCCAGAAAAGCAGATGCAAATTTGCCCAAAGATTGCGACCGCTGATACGCCCTACGGCGTTGAGCATGTGGTGGTGATTGTTCCAATAAATCCCGAGAAAAACAAAACTCAGGACATAGCTGAGAAAAACTGGCCAGAGCTGGAGCAGCGCGGCGAGGCCAGCGCTATGCGGCACTTTCAGTTCCAGAACCATGATAGTGATGATGATCGCGAAGACGCCGTCGCTAAAGGCTTCGAGCCGGTTCTTACCCATGTCGGACCTTCAGCTAACCACGAAGTAACTAAAAGCGAAATCGCCGCTGGACTGTAGCCCGGGTCGCCGACCGGGTTTGAAAAGTTCCGGCTTTTTTGGGCGATATCTCCCGGAAAACAGCAATAACGTCACGATCACCGTCCGATTTGTCGATGGGACAACGGGGCGAACGACGCTGGCGATCCCAGACCGATGCCGAATACAGTGACACTTACTCTAACCCGACCGTGGCCTAGTCAAGTTTGCCCGGTATCACGCTGAGCTACGATTTCATCGTGCTTAAGAGCTGTGCGGATCCAGCCACACCGCTGGAAGGTCACCCGCTTAAACTGTCGCGTCGGTATTGCTTGAAATCGAATCGACGGCGACCTTGCCTCCATTCTGATTAGTGCGGAATAAAATGATGCCTCGTTTCTCTCATTTTGATCCATGAAAGCTTTCGTCCACGTCCTGGCCTTCATCCTTCCGATCATTCCGCTGCACGCCGAGCCGCCTGCGGCCGAGTCTCAAATGATTTCGACCGAGCGCGTCGCGTTTGCCCAGTATTGCTTTTGGACCGGTGAGATGAAGCTCGGCCAGATAGAAGGTGTCGTCTTCACCGAAGCGGGTTTCTTC
>Ga0207701_10008305_pt1 | contig 10266 bp, 9 predicted proteins | sample KBSSwiSSwithPhiX_FD_184294 | JGI IMG/M metagenome (GOLD analysis project Ga0207701, IMG submission 184294) | Switchgrass rhizosphere bulk soil microbial communities from Kellogg Biological Station, Michigan, USA, with PhiX - S5 (SPAdes) (version 2) | ecosystem: Environmental > Terrestrial > Soil...
TGTCGTAGACGTTAACGTTCTGATCCATACCGCCCAAAAATTTCAATATGCTTTCGTTCTTTACTCCATTTGTATTGGCTGCCTTAATGACCTCTCTTCTGCGAAGAGGTCTTTTTTGATAGTAATAGTCAGAAATGGCTTCGGTGAGATAGGTCGGAAGTATCGGCGGCATTTCCGTTGAATCAATATTGCTGTTGATAAGATTCGTTACCGGGCGAAGCGGCTTTAGTTTTGACAGCCCTTTGAAATTGATATTTTTCAGATCCACCTCAAGCTTGTTGTATAACTCATAGGAGAAGTTATCAAACCTGTACCGGTCATTCTTGTCTTTATTTTTTACGATCTTCCGCCAAACCAGCAGCCCTTTGTTCACTCTCACCTTTACTTTTACTCCTTCATTAAACGTTCCTCTTTCCATCCATATAACTGTCGTAATGGAGTCCTTCGCCGGATCTAAATAAAGTTTATAAGGCTGGTACCCCACGCAGGTTATTTCCAATGTATCGGAAGGCCAATGGCTAAATGAAAAAAGAAAAGCGCCGGAAGAATCGGAAAGCATACCAGTTGTCGTCCCTTTAAAATAAACGGAGGCAAAAGGGATTGTTTCATCACTGTGAAAGTCTTTGATCCGGCCGAAAATGATCTTTTTCTGGGCATGAGTACTGAATGCCAGCGCAACAAATCCGAGGATAAAAAATACTTCCAATCTTCTCATACACAAGTACAAAGGTAAAGAACGATACACGGAGTCCTTTATTTTACTGAACTCATGTCAAATAAACGGAAAAAAATTTTGAAGTATAAAATTTTGATGATTACTTTGTATTACAAAGTGCTTTTTATGAGCAGACAAAATCAACTCGAGACCTTGCAGGAGATCAGTGATATTAAACGTATCATGGAGCGATCTTCACGATTTATTTCTCTCAGTGGCCTGAGCGGCATCGCAGCCGGCCTTTGCGCCCTGGCGGGTGCCTGTTTCGCAAACAACATACTTAACAACTACTATCTTGAATACAACCATGGCGGTGGCTATACTGACAAAAATTTTGAATCACTAAAGATCAAGCTCCTAGTATTGGCTGCCATTGTGCTGGCTGCTGCCCTGATCCTCTCCTTTATTTTTACCTGGAGAAGAGCAAAACAAAATCACTTGCCCGTTTGGGACCTCACCGCAAGAAAGCTCATGTGGAATATCCTGATCCCCTTGATAGCCGGCGGACTCTTTATCCTTGCCATGTTACAGTATAGTGAGTGGCGATTTGTCGCACCGGCCTGTTTGATCTTTTATGGTCTTGCACTCGTGAACGGAAGCAAGTATACGTTAACTGACATCCGGTACCTCGGTTACATGGAAATTGTGCTTGGCCTGGTAAATACGCAGTTTACAGGATATGGCTTGTATTTCTGGGCTGTCGGTTTTGGAATATTGCATATTATTTACGGAGTGCTGATGTGGTGGAAATATGAGAGGCAAGCAGTCAAGGGTCAGTGATCATTTAGATGAATGACCCAATGACTTAATGACAAATGACTTTATATGAAGAATCCGATAAATGGTTTAAATAAAGTTTTTGATAACCGCATCCGGCTGGGTGTTATGAGTGTATTGATGGTGAATGAAGAAGTCAGTTTTAACGACCTGAAACAAATGCTTGAAGTAACGGATGGAAATCTTGCTACCCATTTGGTGAACCTGGAAGACAACGGATATATCAAGGTCCACAAAGGGTTTATCGGCAGAAAAACTAATACAACGTATGCAGTTACCAAATCGGGCGAAAAAGCTTTCTCCGATCATATTGCTGCCTTGGAAAATATGATCAAAGGAGTAAAATAAATTTTTTTGACTAAACACTTTGAAATGCAAAGTACTTTTAAAGTAGAGGAAAATAAAAAGATCATACGGCGCTGGCTGGTATTCTTTATGACCATGCTTACACTAAGCGGTATCACGGCTATGCCAGCCGAATGGGAATTATCAATAGTTGTTAAATTCTTTGATGATCATTCACCTCTCGGCAGCTGGTTGAATGAGATCCATTTTGCCGTACAGGAAACCGGTAAAAAATTTCCATTCCTATTCTACGGTTATGACTGGCTGGGTTTTGCCCACATGCTTATCGCCATTGCATTTATCGGGCCGTATAAGGATCCTGTGAAGAATAAATGGGTGATTGAATTCGGAACCATAGCGTGTTTTCTCCTTATCCCCTTTGCTCTGTTTATAGGCTATTTCAGGGGAATACCTTTTTGGTGGAGGCTTATTGATTGTTCATTCGGGGTATTCGGCTTGATTCCTCTCGGCATATGTTATAACAAAATAACCGAGCTGGAACGAGCAACGAGACAAAATGAAATTTCCCAGTACTCTTTTTAAAAATAATGTTATGAAACCATTGACATTCATCACTCATTTTGCCGCCTTCATGATCATAACTGTCTTGTGCGGGTTAACATACGTTACTGTTCAGCAAACACATCGCACAAGCGCCAATGATCCGCAACTTCAAATGGCACTGGATCTGAAAAATGCGATCGAAACCAATCGGCCAACAGTAAAATGGATGACTGTTGATAGTATTGAAATATCAAAAAGCCTTTCAGTCTTTAAAACATTTTATAAACCGAATGGGGAGCCATTACAATCTACTGGTTTTTTAGATGGACAACTGCCCAGGATCCCAAAGAGAGTTCTCGATTTTACATCCAAATGCGGCGAGGACGTTGTGACCTGGCAACCGCGGCATGGTGTAAGAATGGCAATGGTGATTGAAGCTGTTAGTTCCCCGGAAATAGCGTTTGTGGCAGTTGGTCGTTCATTAAAAGAAGTTGAAAAAAGGGAGTCAACTCTTGTGACAATGGTTCTGGTTGCATGGTTGGTGTGTGGCGGCGTCATTCTTCTTCACTTTCTGCTCTGTCATTTCACCGTATTAAATAAAAAATAAAAATGGAAACAATTGTTCAAACCACCTGGCAAAAAAGTAAGTTAATTATTAAAGGATTGATCATTGGAGCATTGGCATTATTGCTTTTAGTACCCGCTGACTTTGTGCAAAACCTGATAAAGGAAAGAGAAGCACGCCAAAAAGAAGCATTTATAGAAGTTAGCAGCAAATGGGCCAACAGGCAAAACATTACCGGGCCTGTTTTGGTGATCCCTTATACAAAAGCCGCAAAAGACAATAATGGTTTACCTGTTACCATTAAATCTTTCGCCTATTTCTTACCTGACAGGTTAAACATTGAGTCTGCGGTAAGACCGGAAAAAAGATATCGTGGTATCTATGAGGTAATGCTTTATTCTTCCTCGATAAAACTAGATGGAAGTTTCGCCGCACTTCCCCTGCAAAAATTAAATCTTACTCCGGCAGACATGGTTTGGAATGAAGCCTATGTGTGCCTGGGCATCACGGATGCAAAAGGATTGAAAGATGAGTTACAACTCACCTGGAATGATTCAACCTTGTCCTTAACTCCTTCCGCTGTCAATAGCGCCGCCTTTAAGGAAGGGTTCATTTCACCTGTGATCATAAATGAAACAGTTGTAAGTTCCCCGATCAGTTTTTCATCCCGGATCAGCCTGAACGGTTCTGAGCAATTGTTGTTTACACCCGTAGGAAAGCAGACTACCGTTACAATACAATCGACCTGGCCTGATCCGAGTTTTACAGGAAACCAATTGCCTGATTCATCAAGCATTTCTGAAAAAGGTTTCCAGGCCAGATGGAAAAGTCTTTCGCATACCAGGAATTTTCCGCAAGCATGGAAAGACGATACCTACAATTTAAGCTCTGCTTCATTCGGAGCCGATCTTTTCATTCCAGTAAATGGTTATCAAAAAACAATGCGGTCAGTGAAGTATTCTATACTTTGTATCCTGTTGAGCTTTACGGCATTTTTCCTGATCGAAACGAATAATAAAAAAGCATTACATCCTGTTCATTACGCACTGATCGGTTTTGCACTGATACTTTTTTACACCCTATTGTTATCATTCTCCGAATATGTTGGGTTTAATGGAGCGTACGCCATTGCTACAGCCGCTACAGTCGGGCTCATAACCTGGTTCGTAAAAGGCCTGTTGCATTCGATGAAGTTGTCTGTATTGCTGTCATTGGTGCTCGTACTCCTCTATTCATACATCTTCACCATTTTACAATTACAGGATTACGCTTTATTGCTTGGCAGTGTTGGATTGTTTTTAACGTTAGCAGTTGTGATGTATTATTCAAGAAAAGTGCAATGGTAAAATTTAAACATACTAAAAATGAAAAACGAATTAACGATAAAGAAAACTCCGTCAAATTCATTTTCAATAAAAGCGCGGCTGAAAAGTTTTCAATACGCTTTCGAAGGATTAAGCAGTTTCTTCAGCACGCAGCCTAATGCCGTTATTCATTTAATAATGACGCTGCTTGCTTGTAGTGGGGCTGTATTTTATAATATCAGCAAAGCGGAAGCAATTGCCGTTACCCTGTCCATTGGTTTTGTATGGACTGCGGAATTATTTAATACAGCCCTTGAGAAGCTGGCAGATATTGTTTCAACGGACCATCGTCCCGAAATAAAATTTATCAAGGATGTGTCCGCAGCCGCGGTTTTACTTTCAGCGGTCGCCGCATTTATTACCGGCGCTATTGTTTTTCTTCCAAAACTGTTAGCATGAAGACAATATTGAAAAAAGTGGTGGAAAGGATTCCCGCGCGGTTCACTCTGTCGCAATGGTTGTGGATCGCCTCGGTGTTTAGTTTATCATTGCTTGCAATAAAAATAATCAAAACTGGTTACTTATCTTATGGATTTCTTGCCTGGAATCTTCTCCTGGCATACGTACCCTATATTATTTCTGAATGGCTTAGCAGGCGTCCGCAAATCCTGGCAAGCCGGATAAAATTGTTTTCCCTGGTTTTTATGTGGATCCTTTTCATGCCGAATTCATTTTATATCCTGACAGATCTCTTTCATTTAAATAGTATGAGCCAGCGAGATTCATGGTATGATCTCACCCTCATTCTTTCATTCGCATGGAATGGAATCTTATTGGGCATCCTGTCTATTTATAAAATGGAGTTGCTGCTGCAAAGTGCAAAGGGAAAATTCATCGCTGGTTTTATTATTTACGTCGTTATGTGGCTGAATGCTTTCGGGATCTACATCGGGAGGTTTTTGCGCTTTAACAGCTGGGATATTTTTGTAAATCCCTTTTCATTGATCTCTGAGATCGTCGAGATTATTTTGAACCCCTATGATTATCGATACGTATGGGCCATGTGTTTTTGCTTTGCTTTTTTCATGGCCATTCTTTATTACACCATAAAAAGGCTAAGTGAGGTCTTTAAAAATGGTTGAGTTGGTTTTTAAAGGAAGGCCTCTCGGTAATGAGAGGCTTTTTTGTTCTCCGTAGTAAAAAACTTTCAATACAGATGCGTTAGAAGTCCATGCCCATCGCGAAATAGAGCTGTGGCTTGCCTTTGAATATGCCATTCATTTCCCAGGCAACATCAAAGCGCAAAAAATATCCAAGCAAAGTGCTGCGTGCGCCAAAACCATAACCACCTACAAAAGGACCGATACCGCCTGCTTTTATTCTCACGGTTAAAGGTGATTGGGTATAAACCACAGATGGTCTTTCAATTTTTTCAAACTGGCCATTCCACGCTGTGCCGAGATCAACGAATTGAACCAACTGGAAATTCCGGATGAAAGCATTATTGATCGGCTTGTTCATGAATGTGGTAAATACCGGCAGCCTGACTTCGCTATTAATGACGACAGCATTGTTTCCATTGGCCACATTTTGCGGAAATCCCCTGAGGTTAAGGGCCAATGACTGGTATGTATAGTTAACGTCCGGATCAGGTTGAACACCATTATTGAATTTCGGACCGATCCACCCATCTACTCCACCCAGATAATAAATTACTTTTTGGCTGCCCCATGAAAAGTCACCAGCCCCGCGAACGGCCCAAATAACATTTCTATAAATGGGTAAATAATGACGAACATCAAAACCTGCATTCAGTAAAAATTTTCCTTCCGTACTCGATACATCGGTCAGCTGTGTATACCAGTCAAAATAGGCTTTATACCTGAGCCCTTTCCAAATATTCAGCGCGGGATTTATGGTATTGTCATAAACATACTCGATATCGAATTGGCCGTATGTTTTCTTTACATCGGGTTGCTCCAGGCTGTTTATATCAACTCCTTTTAAAATTGCGCGGTCAAATCGTGGACCTATCTTAGCACGAATACTGCGAACCCTGTCAAGCGGATATTGCAGGTTGATCATGTAAAGTGTCGATCTCATAAGACCGGGATAAGCCGGGCCCGATGATGTTAAAACAAATCCAACCTCCTGGTTTGTTCTGTATACCGACGCGCCCCAATCCAGCCGCTTACGATAATTCATAAAAGAGAGTAACAGATCATAATCGCTCAAATTACTGGTCGCGAGGCGAAATCCTCCCATGAATTTCATATCCTCAAAAAGATCGGCTGTACCCATGCGAACAATTCCATTGAAGTCATCACCGTTTGAAAGCTGGACAGGCCCCTGGCCGCCTGCATATGGCTGGAAGCGGGTTCCGAACACGGTATTATTAAAACCTGTGACGGCATAATCAACAAAATATTTGGGAGGTCGATATTCGAAGATCCTTGCCTTTTTAAGAGTGGGTTCAGGGTTTGAAATTTCTTCACCGCTCACGACCTTGCCTAATTGTGATGAATCCCTTTTCTCATTTTCAAATTCATTTTGGAAAAAGTCCTCATTCTTTTTTGTACTGTCACCGGGATTTTGTTGCTGCTGAACCTCGATCCTTTCGGCAACTAACCGTTGTTGCTCCGTTAGCCGCTTTACATACTCTGTCGGTTTTGCCTGGATATTGCGGCGTCGCAAGGTATTTTCATCAACCCGAAGCCGGTATAAAAATTTGAAATCGCCTTGTCTTACTACTTCACTTACCAGGCTATTGTCACCGGCAGTTCTTGTTTCCAGCAGGCCACTCTGATAATTTGTCAATGGAAAAACATAAGATGAATCATTAGTAACAGAAACGAAACCGACAGAATCTATATCATTCTTGTTCCATTCCTTCAGCAAGCTGTCTACATCGGCCGGGCCGGGATTGCGGAGAACCTCGTCACCGATAAATACCAATGTGTCAAGGCCAGCTCTTTCCGTTTTGAAGAATCCGGCATACCTGTTATTGATCCCATTTTCATCACTTACAAATGTAAAGTGCGAAGTATTATATTGAGATGGAAAACGGGCATTTCCAAATCTCAGATCGGTAAGCTGCGAGATCTGTTTGAACTCTGATTGATTCCAGTTATCAACCATAAAAATGTTGAAATGCCTGGCGGGCAGTGAATCGCTGCTACTGGCAGCTCGTGCATTAGGCCTGTTACTTGCATAAATAATTCCCGTTTTATTGGGAAAGGCCACGAACGAAGCGTCAAGGTCATCATATGCATCATTAGTGACCTGCTGGGCAGTTGCTTTATCAATCTTATAAACATAAATATCAGATTGTCCTGCTTTAACCGCTGACAAAAGCAGTGTATTAGCATCCAGCATATACTTCATGTCCTGGACCTGGTCAAACTGATGCAGTTCCTGGTCTTTTATGATCTTTATCCTGTTTAGCACGTCATAAACAAACAGTCTCAGTTTTCCCTCTTTCCAATAAATGCATGCGAGCCGCGTACCTTTTCCATCCCAGGCAAGAATTGGATAGTTGGGATTTTGCTCGTTCTCATTTGACCGGGTACCATATTTCAACAAGACTTTTCTATTCAAGAAATTCTCCATCAGCACTACCCTGTATTGACCTTGTTTATATTCAACCATTGCGTAAGTAAAGCTGCGTGGGAGCGGGTTAGCATTAAAACGGATATAATCCTTCTTACCGACCTTTTCCGTAACGGAAAGCTGGCCTTTTGGTACATTGCGCCGACCGCGAATGTCTTTATAATACTTCTGCGATTCTTCAGTCATAAAATCGGAGAGCAATTCCTTGAACTTTTTCTTCGTAACCTTTTGTGAAGCGCTGTTGAGATTTCGATAAATGCGGCTGAGGTATAACAGGTACGTCGTCTTATTTGCTCCATATTTATCTCCGATGTAATGCCAGAACGCATGACCAGCCAATAAAGGATTCGCATAGGCGAACTGGTAAAATTTATTACCGTAGTCACCCGATAAAAGTGCCGATTTCAGAGCATCATCCCATTTCGGACTCCATCGTTCGGCCGCGTATTCAATATAGCCATCGGTCAGCCATTTGGGAAGATCGAGCAATGCCTGGTTGGCCGCAAACTCACCCAGGTCATCGCCGAATAGAATATTTTCCACCAGCACCCGGGCAATGCCCTCCCGGATTCGCAAACGCAAACTGTCATGATTGCCATCAAAATAAACGATCATTTTGTTGTTCACCAGTTTGGTAACCCCACCCGTCGTTTGCCAGTCGATGCCCAAACCTATATTCGATTGCTGGTATTCATCAAAATTGTTATATACAACTATATTGGCGCGGCGTTGTAATCCATACTCAACAAATTCTTCTATGGATGGTAATTCTGCTTCAGCGACCTGGGCCACAAATTTGCCAAGTTCCAGTCCATCCTGGTTAAAGTAAGTATTAAAATTTTCCGACTGGTAATATTTCCATTTGAATTTCTGGTATTGTACACGGTTTTTCCCAAATTCAACCGCATTTACCTGGGCCTGTGTAGTAAGCAAAATCGCAAGACCAACAATAGAGCTGATAATTTTCTTCATACTATCTTCTTGTTTCGTATAATCTAATCGTTCTTTCTTCGTCCACCGTAGCTTCACAAAAGGTGGGAATTTTCTTGTTTAAAGCTTTTTGTCATTTGACATTGATCCCAGTTCTTATTGTTTACAGCCTGTGTAAACAACCGGGATTGCACAGCTTTGCGTTCTGTTTTCCATTCAACTTTTCTGAGACGTGAATCATGAGGCAAAGTTTACTCACAACTGGCGTTCCGTTAAAGGCTAAAACCACGCAGTAGCAAAGGTTGTAAATTGCACGTAAAATACGAAAAACCGAAATGTTAACCGTCAAGGCCTTTAGTTTTAATCCTGTTGAGGAGAACACCTATGTCCTGTATAACGAAAAAAAGGAGTGCTGCATTATTGACCCCGGTTTTTATTTTACCGAAGAAAGAGAAAAATTTAAAAAATTTATTGACGAAAATAACCTGCAACCCATTTTGCTGCTGAATACACATTGCCACCTGGATCATGTGTTTGGGAATAAATTTGTTCATGATACATGGCACCTCACGCTTCATATTCATGAAAAGGAAAAACAAATGCTGGAACTTGCCCCCGCCAGCGGCCAGATGTGGCAATTGCCATTTGAAAATTATAAGGGTGAATTGATCTTTATCAAGGAAAATTCTACGCTAAAAATTGGAGATAACGAGCTTGAAGTTCGATTTGCTCCCGGCCACTCACCGGGACACGTTTGTTTTTATGATGAAGCAGATGGTTTTGCCATTTGTGGTGACGTATTGTTTAACGGAAGTATTGGCCGAACCGATCTACCCGGCGGAGATTTTCATACATTAATAAACAGCATCCAAACCCAACTTTTCACGCTTCCGGATGAAACGAAAATATATTGTGGCCACGGACCAATGACTACGGTTGGTTTTGAGAAAATGAACAACCCGTTTGTGAAATTGTACTAGTGAGCTGCTGAGCGAGGGCTGAAGATAGCCTGTAAAAAATATTCTGAGTAAATTTAAGTATGCAGCGAAAACTCATTTTTCTTGCATGCTTTCTTGTCCCGGTAGTTATAGGAAGTACTAACTGCCTCGCACAATTCGCAGAGTCCCGCGGACAATATCCTTTTGTGTTTTACACTCCCAGGGACGGCCTGGTGAACAGCAGGGTTCGAAGTATTAAACAGGACAGTAAGGGTCGGATGCTTTTTATAACCTTTGGTGGATTGAGCGTCTACGATGGAACAAGATTTACCAATTACAACCGGCAGGATGGTTTAGCCGATGATCTCATAAACGACATTGTAGAAGTGGGTCCCGATTCGTTCTTGGTGGCCACGAACGCATCGAAATTAAATACGCTTGTTAGAGGTAAAGTAGGCATCTACCGGACTGCCGATAATTTTTATCCGGTCATCAATCGATTTTTAAAAAGCAACGATGGGTCGTGGTATGTTACTGCTGATGACGGACTATATCTCTTACAAGGTAGTCGATTCTATC
>Ga0207701_10008310_pt1 | contig 10263 bp, 8 predicted proteins | sample KBSSwiSSwithPhiX_FD_184294 | JGI IMG/M metagenome (GOLD analysis project Ga0207701, IMG submission 184294) | Switchgrass rhizosphere bulk soil microbial communities from Kellogg Biological Station, Michigan, USA, with PhiX - S5 (SPAdes) (version 2) | ecosystem: Environmental > Terrestrial > Soil...
AAAAGCGCGATCGCACCACTTAACAAACCTTCGGCATGTCTTTGTCCTTTTGAGGTGATGGTGCTCGCCCTATACCCTACAAGTGTCCCCAATGTGAACAATAAGTCAGCGGCGGAGGCCTGAGACAACTGAGAAATCTTTGAGGGTGGATCCACACTCAGCCATTCTGATAACAATTGATTCGCAGCCTCAAAATTGCCGACCGCAATTTGTTCTCTCGAGACCGTACAAAACACTTGGGCTCGCTCCGTCGGCGTCAGTCCGATGGATATGCCGCGCGGTATTTTTAAGGGGTTATCGATGAGTCTTGATTCTTCGGTAACGCCGTTCATAGACTCGATATCGTTTACACGTGCGAGAAAACAATCACGAACGAACAAGTACGCCGCATGCCATTGGTGGGCGGCGGGATAGTCGGTCTTCAATTCATTAGCACGACGCAGTTCTCTTTCTGCCCCCTTCCAATCCCATTCATGACGCAGCTTAACTTTTCGCTGCGTCAAAGACTGGCCATCTGATTCACTTTCGGTGGAAACAGTACTGACCGGTCCTTCATCAACATGCGGGTCAGTATCCACCTCGTCAACCATCGGCAGGACATCCTCTGGCGGCAGGTAATTTGTGGCAAGCCTCAGATAACAATCGACAATGCCTGCGTAAGCCAAAGCGTAGTTTGAATCCAGATCGATTGCCTGACCAAAATGTCCGATCGCTCTCTCGATTCCCGTTCTTGTATAACGGCTCCAGTGATACCGGCCCTCCAGATATGCCTGGTATGCGGCCGCGTTCTCCGTATATCGCTTTGCCACGCGCTTTTCGTCTTCGCGTGTCAGCGGCAAGTTCAGCGTTCGCAGAACCTGGTGCGTGATTTCATCCTGGATGTCAAAGATATTCGTTGAGTCAACTGCAAACGTTTGCCCCCACAGCTGCCACGCATTGTTGACGTTTACAAGCTCAACAGAAACCGACAAAGCTGATTCATGTTCCGAGATCTTGCCCATTAGCAACACATCCGCGCCCAGCTTCTGCCCCACTAGTTGCGGATCGAACTGCTTGTTCTTGTAACGAAACGATGTACTGCGCGAAATGACGCGAAGCTGCGACAACCCCGAAAAACTGTTTATGAGCGTTTGCGGAATTCCTTCGGCCAGGTATTGCAACTCCACATCACCGGTCGCGTTTGTGAACGGCAACACCGCAAGAATCGGGACACGACGGGCGCTCGTGAATTGTTCGTCTTCGGACGCATGGGCAGGCGCCGGGATTTTCTTCACCTGGGCCACGAAGCGATAACCGCGGCGCGCAACCGTCTCGATAAACTTTGGACCACTGCTATCGTCATGCAATGCACGACGAAGCATGAAGATGCTTTGCGTGAGATTTGCTTCTTCAACAAATGCTTCCGGCCAGATCTGATTGATCAGCAACTCCTTCTCGACCAACTGCCCGGCGTTATGCAAAAGCATCAGCAACACTTCAGTTGCTTTAGGAGTGAGCGGAATTGATTGTCCGTCGCGCGTTAAGACTCGTTGGGCCACATCGAATCGATGCGTTTCGAATTCGTAAGAGAAGTTGTTGTTATGAGGCATATATTCCTTGAGAACGGGTTAAGAACTATTTGAGAGCGTTCTAAGGATTTCCGTTAGCAGCGTGAGTATATTGGCAAAGTCGCCAAGTGCCGCATGCTTTAGCTAGACACGCGAGATTTTATGGGCAGTCTAGTGAAATGGCAAGAAAGCGAGACTGGCAATTCTCGCCCGTGGCGCTTAATCCGAACCAGTTGAGAGAGGGGGCAAAATCAACTGCGTGGATCCACTTTGGTCCGAAGTCGGATTTGGGATCCTCACCCCGGCGGCCTTCGCCAGCTTTGCGTCTCAGGATAGTTCGCCCAGAAGTGCTAGCTCTGAGGCGCAAAGCACGGCGGAGAGAATCAGAAAACATCAAGCTCGAAGCCATACCGTTCTCATTTCAATGCCCTCGCACCTGATCACAGTAATTCGCGCAGTCGCTTCTTTTCGGCGGCTTCCTTCGGCGTTCTTGCGCCACCGTTTAGCCATGAATGAATCTTTTTGGGAGTCACCTCGTGCTTTATCGAAGTTTGTATCTCCACCTCGAGCATGCTCAGAACACCCGGCTCACAACTGTGCTGCTTGAAGGCCTTCAGCGCTAATACCCCGGCCTCATAAAGACTCTCTGCTTCAACTTCCACTGTATGTCGTAGGCCTTCCGTGTCGAGGTAGGAGACTATGCAGCGCGCCATGCTGCGGAGTTTAGCAATGGGATTTTCGCTTTGGTGATCCTTTGGTGAACAAAAGACACCTGCCAACCACTTCCCGAGACCATGTGTCTATAGACCTAAGGATCGCCAGTGATAAAACGCAACTCATCTGACCGGATTTTCGTGAGAAAACGAATCGTCATTGTCCTGTTCTCTTCCACTATTACACTGCTCGCAGGCGTAATCGTTACGCCCGCCCAGCAAACCACTCCTGCGCGAACCCCGAAGCCCGAAGTCAAGCAAGGCTCAAAGACCGCTCCAACACAGGAACCGGTCGCAAGGGACCAAGAGTCAATCCGCATTTCAACCGAAGAAGTGCAACTCTCCGTCGCCGCTTTTGACAACTTCGGCAGACTCGTTCCTTCTCTGCAACGCGATGAGCTACTTGTATTGGAAGATGGTGTTCCTCAAGAAATCCGTAGTGTCCGCCGTGTTCCTGCCAATGTCATTCTCTTGCTGGACACCGGCGGTGAACTTAATTCTGCGAAACGTGTGACTGTCACGCGTGAAGTAGCAAAGACTGTGGTCAACAGTCTTGCAGCGGGCGACCAAATATCGATCCTGCAATTCAATAGTAAAGTTGAACTGCTAGCGGATTGGACGTCAGATTATCAATCGGTGCTTTCAATACTTCAGTCGAAACTCCTGCCGGCAAAACGTGCGCTCTTCTTCGATGCGCTAGCGGAAGCAACGGCGCTCTTCACGTTGAGCAGTAAATTGAATCGGCACCTGGTTCTTATCACCGACGGTGTACACACTGGCACGGAACGCTTAGATCGTCCGACCGTCATGCAACAACTTGCCGCTGCAAATGTCACAGTTCACGTTCTCAGCTACACACTGGTTTCTCAAAAGGCGATGAAGCAGGATCTTCGTCGTACGCGAAAGCGTGATAAGAGTCTGGTGCCGGATGACGCCGTTGAATCATTACCGGACGACATCCGCCTCAACACGGCAAAGCAACTTCATAAACCGGGTGGGATCATTATGGATCTCGATATGAAGAGACGCCGGCTGTTGCAGGAGTACAAGAATGCGTTGGCGGTCAGTCAGGCACAGCTTCAACAACTCGCTCACGATACAGGAGGCGGTATCTGGCTGCCCGAGTCGGCCGAGATAATGATCGATAACGCGCGTGAGGCAGCGCGCTTGATTGATTCGGCTTACGTAATCACCTACAGACCGAAGCGCCCGCTTGCCGACGCGCCAGCCGGTGAGGCACGTCGGATTGAAATAGCCTCACGCAGAGTTGGATTACACCTGCAAACGCGCCAGCGTTACATCGTTTCAGAAAATACAAAACCGCGGCGAACTGGAAACTGAGTCATTCCAATTCGCCGCGGTCATTCGATAGCGACTGATTAACTTACTCTACTACCCAGGTCTCGCCACCATTCATCAGCTTTTCGAGATTACCCGGTCCAGACTTCGCAATCGCCGCGTCAATCTGTTCATCCATTAAATCCTCATAAGTGGGGCGCTCGACCGCACGGAAGATTCCCACCGGCTGTGGAAAATCAGGCTGTTCCATACGCGCGAGCATGAACGCCACTGATGGATCCTTCAAATAGATGTCGTGCACCAGAAGATCGTTCTCGGTGATTCCATTCTCACCAATGGTAACTACTTCGGGATGCGCACCATTCATGCGAATACCCTGGTTGCGGTCCTTGCCGAAGACCATCGGCTTGCCGTGTTCCAAATACAAAACGCGATCTGAACGAACCGAACGCTCCGTGAAATAATCGAACGCCTTATCGTTGAAGATGTTGCAGTTCTGGTAGACCTCGATGAACGAAATCCCTTTGTGCTTAGCGGCCGCTTCAACAACACTGCCAAGATGTTTGACGTCGATATCGATTGAGCGCGCAACAAACGTTGATTCGCTCGCAATCGCCAGAGATAACGGATTGACTGGATAGTCGATCGCGCCGACTGGTGTCGACTTCGTCTTCTTACCAAACTCCGAAGTCGGGCTGTACTGTCCTTTCGTCAAACCATAGATGCGGTTATTGAAAAGGATATAGTTGATGTCGAGGTTTCGGCGAATGGCATGCATGAAGTGATTGCCACCGATCGACAACGCGTCTCCATCACCGGTGATAACCCAAACGCTCAGTTCCGGGTTTGAACATTTGATGCCGGTGGCGATTGCCGGAGCGCGGCCATGAATACTGTGAAAGCCGTAGGTATTCATGTAGTAAGGAAACCGCGACGAGCAACCGATGCCTGAAACGAAAACCATCTTCTCGCGCGAGATGCCCAACTCCGGCATCACTTTCTGCACGTTATTGAGAATGGCGTAGTCGCCGCAACCGGGACACCAACGCACTTCCTGATCGGAAATGAAGTCAGCCTTCTTCAACTGTCCTGGAGGTGGGGCGATGCGACCGGATACTGGAGATCCGCCTTCGCTTTCGGCTGAAACAACCGGCGCGTTTACGTTTCCATTCCCGCTGTGTCCGTTACTTTGTGTACTCATTCGATCTCCTGCCTAACTGTTTAAAAATGTCCGCTACCGAAGACGCCACACGAACCTATAAATACTCTTCGACCTTTCTGATAATCTCCCTGATCTGGAACGGCCGTCCCTTCACTTTCGAAAACGGCACTGCATCAACTAAATACTTCGCACGGACCATCGTGCACAATTGGCCCAGATTCATCTCCGGAATGATCACGGTTTCGAATCCGCGAAGTACGTCTCCGAGATTGCGCGGGAACGGATTCAGATGACGCAGGTGCGCCGACGAAACGCTCTTGCCTTCGCGCTGCATCTTCTCCACCGCCGAACTGATCGAACCGTAAGTCGATCCCCAGCCCAGCACTAACACCTTGCCGGTCGCCTCGCCGAACACTTCAACCAGCGGAATGTCAGCAGCAGCACGATCGACTTTTTCCTGACGCAACTTCACCATCAAGTGGTGATTCTCGGGATCGTAGTTGACGTTGCCTGTGATGTGTTGCTTCTCGATTCCACCGATGCGGTGCTCGAGTCCTGGCGTTCCGGGAAGCGCATACGGCCGCGCGAGTGTTTCCGGATCACGAGCGTAGGGCAGGAACGTCGCCGGATCGTTTGCAAACTTCACTTCGATCTTCGGCAGATCCTTAACATCTGGAATTGCCCACGGCTCGGCACCGTTCGCAAGGTAGCCGTCCGACAGATAAAAGACCGGGACCATGTACTTAAATGCCAGTCTCACTGACTCAATCGCCATGTGGAAGCAGTCACCCGGCGTCGCCGGCGCAACCACAATTGCCGGACACTCACCGTTTCGCCCCCACACCGCCTGAAACAGATCGGCCTGTTCCGTTTTTGTCGGAAGTCCCGTCGATGGTCCACCACGTTGCACGTTCACGATTACGAGCGGCAACTCAGTCATCACTGCCAAACCAATCGCCTCTTGTTTGAGAGCGACGCCTGGGCCAGACGTTCCCGTCAATCCGATGTGTCCGGCGAAGCTCGCACCAATCGCCGAACATACGGCCGCGATCTCGTCTTCCGCTTGAAACGTTTTGACGCCAAAACTCTTGTGACGCGACAATTCGTGAAGGATGTCTGACGCCGGAGTGATCGGATACGAACCATAGAAAAGTGGTCTGCCCGACAGTTGTGACGCGGCGATAAAGCCGATCGCCGTAGCTTCATTGCCGGTCAACTTTCGATACTTGCCCGGAGCGATCTTCGCTTTCTTAACAGTGTAGTGCGTGGTGAAGACTTCGGTTGTATCCGCGAAGTTGTAACCGGTCTTCAACGCTATCTCGTTGGCTTTTGCCAGCTGCGGGGTCTTGCCGAACTTGGCCTGGATCCAGCTCAGCGTGTTCTCCATCGGTCGATCGTAAAGCCAGTAGAGAACACCCAGGGCAAAGAAGTTCTTGCAGCGGTCAATCTCTTTTCGTGAAAGCTCAACGTTGCCTTTCAACGCATTCATGTTCAAGGTCGAGATCGGCAATTTGTGCACGCGGTATCCGGCAAGCGAATTGTCCTCGAGCGGATTTGCCGCGTAGCTCGCGTACTTCAAATTCTCCGGAGTGAAACCGTCAGTGTTGACGATTAATGTGCCGCCCTCTTCGAGATCAGCCAGGTTCACTTTCAGCGCGGCTGGGTTCATCGCCACCAAAACGTTCGGTTGATCTCCAGGCGTCTTGATGTCCTGGCTCGAGAAGTTCAACTGAAAACCGCTGACGCCCGGCAAGCTTCCGGCAGGAGCGCGAATCTCAGCCGGGAAGTCGGGTAACGTCGAAATATCGTTCCCAACGACAGCTGAAGTGTTCGTGAATTGAGTGCCGGTCAACTGCATTCCGTCGCCGGAGTCGCCGGCAAACCGGATCGTCACGGTCTCGACTTCTTCCAAATGCTTATCAGCCGAAGTGACAGGCGGTTCGATAACAGTGCTCATTGGTTTCTAATCAACCCCTTCCAAATTGATTCTTAGACGTTTTGCTCTTCTGCGGGCGCTGCGAAGCTATCCTCAATCAGGCAACGGGACTTCGAGGATTTTTGCGCACGCCCAAATTGGTCAAATGGCATTGCCCCGGCTTTCCGGGCAATTTTCGGAGTGGACTTTCGTGATAATCCCCAACACAACTTCCGCTCGCGATTCTACCAGCAAAGCCAAGGCCACAAAAGCGGACTTTTGGATGTGGGGATTGACGGGTATAGTTCGCCCTCATCGCGACGCAAAAAGAGCCTGCAGCTCTTTGTCGTAAGGCGACATCGCCGCAAGGTCGGCAATAATGCCTGGAAGAACGCCTAGCGTGTAATCGATCTCCTCTAGTGTGTTGTACCTGCCAAGCGAGAACCTTATTGAGCCCTGGGCAGCTGTGTAAGGGACATTCATCGCGCGCAATGTTGGAGACGACTGCTTCGTGCTCGAATGACAGGCAGAGCCAGTAGAAACACAGATTCCGACTTTGTCGAGATGCGCCAGGATGTTTTGCCCATCGACGTATTCAAACGAGATGTTCGACGTGTTCGGCAGGCGTTTCGTAGCCTCGCGCACTCCGTTCACACGTGCATTAGGAATCGTGCTCAGAATCTGCGACTCAAGTCGATCACGCAAAAAGCGGATCTCGTCGTGATTGTCTGACTGCCGTGCAAGTTCACACGCAGCACCCAGTCCGACAATGTTCGGCACTGGCGAAGTACCCGCGCGGCGTCCGTGCTCTTGTGCCCCACCGACGATGAACGGAGGCAACGTAACACCAGTCCTCACGTATAACGCGCCGATGCCTTGCGGCGCATGCAGCTTGTGACCGGACAACGCGAAGAGATCGACATTCGTCTCCCTTAGATTAATCGGAATCTTGCCAACTGCTTGCACCCCATCGACGTGAAATAAAGCGGTGGATCTTTCACGCACAATGTCGCCGATCTCTTTCATCGGAAACAGAACGCCGGTTTCGTTGTTCGCAAGCATGACCGTCACCAGTGCTGTGTCTGGACGTAATGAACCTCGCAACTCATCAAGGTCGAGTTCACCATGTGCGTCAACGCCGAGCCAGGTGACTTCGTATCCTTCTTGCTCCAGCAGCTCGCAAAGGTTTTTGACTGCTTCGTGCTCAACTTGAGTGGTAATGATGTGGCGCTTGTCCGGTTGCGTCGCCAGCGCACCGCGTATGGACCAGTTGTCAGATTCAGATCCGCACGACGTGAAGACGATCTCGCTACTGTTTGCAGCACCAATTAAGTTCGCGACCTGGTCGCGAGATTTTTCGACAGCCTCTTTCATCTTTCGACCCAGCGCGTGGGCCGATGAAGGATTGCCGAACAACTCAGCTAGATAAGGCTGCATCGCCGCAGCCACTTCGGGAGCGACGCGTGTCGTGGCGTTGTTATCCAGGTAGATCATGGTCTTGGGTTAGGTGTTAGATCCTGAGTCTTAGGTCTTATAAGTCTGATAGGTCATATAGGCCCTATCTCGAATCGATAATATCTTGAATCAACGGGTGGCACGAGCCGCAGCCACCACCTGCATTACACGCCCGGATAACTTCTGACACCGTAGTCAGTTCCTTCTCGGCGATCTCAGTTTCAATCACCCGCTCCGACACGCAGAAACACGTGCAGATCAATGCTTCATCACCATTCCATTCATGCCTGACCGCGTCGCTGTATTTCTGGATCGCCGCGACTAAAGCGTCGCACGCAAGCTTCGCGCAACTAAGGTTTTCCAAGTTCTCGACAAGGTCTAGAGGGGCTTGTGCAATCACAGCTGCATCAGCAGGCGACAGCCCTTTCACGCGGTCTGTCAACATCGACAACGACGAAACCAGGACACCACACCCTGCCGCTTTAAACTTCGCGTCCGAGATCCGATGCTGTTCATCAATCTGAATCGAGACCCGCACCGCCGCTCCGCACTGCATCGATGCCGCTCGTCCAAAGAAGCTCGGCTCGTTGGCGTCGCCGACATTGCGCGGCTGAAAGAAATGGTCTTCAACTGACATCTTTTGATATTTAGAGCGAAGTCGCGTGAAGTCTCAAGGCGCAAGCCCACGTCAGAACAGGAGCGAAGCGACTGCCGTCCCTTGGCTTATGATCGCAGTCGTTAAAAAGCATTCGCTTCGCTCCTGTTCTGACAAAGCATGGCGATTTACCGCCTCGTTTGGCAAAACCCAACGGATCAGCTACGCTTTTCAGTCCAACTTCCTGCAAGAATCAAAACAATATGACTCAAATCAACCAAGAATCAATTCTAAACGCTTTGCGTCAGATACAAGACCCTGACCTGCACAAGGATATCGTTACTCTCGGATTCATCCGAGACCTCAAAATCGACGGGGGCGCCGTTTCCTTCCGCATTGTCTTAACAACTCCGGCCTGCCCCGTTAAAGCTGAGATGGAAAGCGCGGCGAAAGAGATTGTCGGAAGCATGCCCGGCGTCACATCAGTGGCAGTGACGATGGATGCTGAAGTGCCAAAGGGTCGCGGCCTTGGTGAGAAGGTTGTGATCGAAGGCGTCAGAAACATCATTGCGGTTTCATCAGGCAAAGGCGGAGTCGGCAAGTCGACCGTGGCGGTGAACATCGCCGTGTCGCTTGCCCTCGACGGCGCACGCGTGGGTTTGATGGATGCTGACGTTTATGGTCCAAACGTTCCCCTGATGCTCGGAGTGAGTGACGCGCGTCCCGAGGTCGACGTCAACCGGCTGATTCCGATTGAAGCCTACGGCGTTAAGTTGATGTCGATGGCCTTGTTGCAACCCGGCGATAAGCCGATGATCGTAAGAGGACCGATCCTGCACGGACTTGTTAAGCAGTTCTTGTCGGATGTGAAGTGGGGCGAGCTCGATTATCTGATCGTGGATATGCCCCCAGGCACCGGCGATGTTCAGTTATCCCTGGCGCAGTTGGTTCCCGTTCAAGGCGCGGTTCTCGTTACTACGCCCCAGGATGTTGCTGTGGCGGATGTCCGCCGGGCACTGAGAATGTTTGAGACCGTGGCGATTCCTGTCCTCGGCGTCGTTGAGAACATGAGTTACTTCGTCGCACCTGACACCGGCACTCGTTACAACATCTTCGGTGAAGGAGGCGGCCAGCGGCTGTCGCACATGTACCATGTGCCGTTTCTCGGCACGATTCCATTGGGTATGGAGGTTCGCGAAGGCGGGGACAAAGGTGTGCCGGTGGTGGTAAGCCACCCAGACTCGCCCCAGGCCCAGGCGTTTCGCAAGGTAGCCGAAGAAGTGGCGCGCCAGGTGTCGATCGAGGCAATGAAACCCGAACTTGTCGTTTTGGGAAAAGGACAATAAGATAAAGGCGGTCTTGGGTCTTTGGCCTTCGGTCTTTGGTCTTCGGGAACTGCTCGCAAAGACCAAAGACCTAAGTCCAAAGGCCAGAACTAGCAAGATTAAAAAGAAGGGTAGAAGAAGAGATATGTCAGCAACCACAGCGCCCACCGTGGCTTTGAACGTCACTGAGAGTGCGGCCGGCGAGATTAAGAAGTTTATTGCAAGTGAAGAAGGACTGCCCGAAACGGCCGG
>Ga0207701_10008315_pt1 | contig 10254 bp, 12 predicted proteins | sample KBSSwiSSwithPhiX_FD_184294 | JGI IMG/M metagenome (GOLD analysis project Ga0207701, IMG submission 184294) | Switchgrass rhizosphere bulk soil microbial communities from Kellogg Biological Station, Michigan, USA, with PhiX - S5 (SPAdes) (version 2) | ecosystem: Environmental > Terrestrial >...
GTGAATTGCGGATATTCTGCGCGCACCGCGGACAGGAAGGCCGAACAGGCCGCCTTGTCGCTGGTGTCGAGGTCGCGGGCGCGGGCCAGACCGTAGTGAAGCTGCGCGGTGCCCTGAATTTTCTCACCCAGGTCGCTTGAAATATCGTCGGCCGTTGCTGACAGGTTGGCCAACGCGGCGTTGATTTCGCTCGTGCGATTCTGGACAAAGCGCAGTCCCACGAGGATAGCCGGCACCAGCATCGCAGCCATGACGAGTATCAGTAGTCGAGTGCGCAGGCTCATCGGTCCGTGGTTCCGCGCTCGAAGCAGCGATTTTCGTTGCAATCAATAATGTGCGGTACCTGTGTGCGATCCGTCCATAGAGGCAAACCGCGGCAGCCTTTTTTTCCAAATGCTTGTGGTGAAATACCCCTTAGACAGGCCTGAGTCTATCGTCGTCCCTGCCTGGTGCGCAATTGCGCACGGGAGCACCGGCGGCAGTTATTCCGCACGCCGGTCGTTATCTGGTCCGTTCCAACAACAACGGCCGCGGAGTATGGGTCCCTGCTTTCGCAGGGACGACATCGAGTACTACGGAGTTCCGATCCCCATTTCCTTCAGCGCGGCGAGCATGCGCGCCGGCGGCGCCATCTTGATCGCCATCGCGCTGCCCGTCTCCAGCAGGCTCTTCAAACTCGACAGAATCGCGGACCAGCCTTGACGTCCGCCGGACAGAATGTCGTCGCTGATCGGACGGTCGTGCGATTGCAGCATCGTGAGCTTCACGGCGTCACCCGCCTGTTCGATCTCGTAGGTCACGAGCGTCGGCCCGAGCTTTTCCACCAGCGCCGGCCAGTTGACGTTCCAGGTGACGGTCAGCTTTTTCGGTGGATCGCATTCGATCACCTCGCCGCTGATATGTTCCGAACCATCGGGCGCGCGGGCGATGAAGGCGCCGCCGACTTTCAGATCGGCCTCGATCGCAAAGCCGGAAAAGTATTGCCGGCTGAACTCGGCGGTGGTCAGCGCCTGCCACACCTTCTCGGGCGTGGCGGCGATGTAGATGGTGTAGACAATGGCAGGCTTGAAGTTTTTGACGTTCATGACATGCCCTCACGCTTACCCATCACGCTTCTCCAGTTGCCGTTTCAACTCGCTGAGCGCGGTGAGTCTCCCGCGCTCGAACTTTTTGATCCACCGTTCGCCGATCTGATGGATCGGAACCGGGTTGAGGTAGTGCAGCTTCTCGCGGCCATGCCTGAGCGTGGTGACGAGGTTGGCCGCTTCGAGAATCCCAAGGTGCTTTGTGACCGCCTGCCGCGTCATGGCGAGGCCGTCGCAGAGTTCGCTCAGGGCCTGTCCGTTTCTGGCGTGAAGCCTGTCCAGCAGCGCGCGCCGCGACGCATCGGCCAGCGCCTTGAAGACCTCATCCATGGTGAAGGATATAGGCAACCATATGGTTGCATGTCAAGGGCGTGTCTTCGGGGCGGCCATGGGCCGTGTTACCGTACCCGCTAGCCAACGAAGATTGGTTCGTACTGTTGGGGTGGAACATGAGCGGTCGCGTCAAACTCGCAGCCTGGTTCTCGATCTATTGCCTCGCGTGCCCGGGCATCGCTCACGCCCAGCAACAAGTGGTCGGCGCGTCGCCCGAAGCCCAAAACATGAAGCTGGTTGGAACCAGCGATCTGCAGGCGCGCAGCGCCTATCAGCCGACGATCCATCATCAGGGCGATCGCTGGATTGCCTATATCGGCCATCACGGCGGTACCGACGATATTCCCGCGCCCGTCAATCCGCAGACCGGCAACGCGGAGCCGAACGGCACGTCGATCGTCGACGTCACAGATCCGTCGCAGCCGAAATATCTGCGGCACATTCCCGGGCAGGCAGGAACCTATGAAGCCGGCGGCGCGCAGATGGTGCGGATCTGCGACGGCAAGACCCTGCCGAAAGGCGACGCCAGCGCGGTCTATATGTTGCGCACCTTCGGCGGCGAGGCGCATGAGATCTGGAACGTCGCCGATCCCGCCAATCCCGTACTCGTCACGCGGATTGCGGGATTGAAGGACACCCACAAGAACTGGTGGGAATGCGACACCGGCATTGCGTTTCTGGTGTCGGGCGCGCCGGACTGGCGTACGCGCCGCATGACGCAAATCTACGATCTCTCCGATCCCGCGCATCCGCAAAAAATCCGGGATTTCGGCCTGCCGGGTCAGGAGCCCGGCTCGGCCGGCGCGGTGCCGACCGAACTGCACGGGCCGATCTCGGCCGGGCCTTCCGGCAACCGGGTCTATTTCGGATACGGCACCAACAAGGGCGGCTTCCTGCAGATCGTCGATCGCGAGAAACTGCTCAACGGGCCGAAGGAGCCGACGCCCGATAATCTGAGGTTGCCCGAAATTTCGCGGATGCCGATGTCGGCCATGAACGGCGCGCATACGACATTCCCGATGCTGGGCATGCCGATCGCGGAATTTGCCAAAGACAAGGACGGCAGGAACCGCGACATCGTGATGATCGTCGATGAGGCGATCCTCAACGAATGCAACGAGCCGCGGCAGATGGTGTGGTTCGCCGACGTCACGGTCGAAAATCGCCCGATGATGATCTCGAGTTACACCGTGCCGGAAGCGAGCGGATCGTTCTGCGAGCGGGGAGGGCGGTTCGGCTCGCATTCCTCCAACGAGAGCATGGCGCCGATCTATTACAAGAAGATGGCCTTCATCGCCTTCTTCAACGCCGGTGTCCGCGCGCTCGACATTCGCGATCCCTATCATCCCAGGGAGATCGGCTATTTCATTCCGGCGATCACGCCGGCGACCGACAAGCGATGCGTCAAGATCGAAGGTAAGGACCGCTGCAAGATCGCTATCCAGACCAACAATGTCGAAACCGACGAGCGCGGCTACATCTATATCGTCGACCGCGCCAATACCGGCCTGCATATCCTGGATCTGACCGGCCCGGCCCGCGCCGTCGCCGGCTTGCCGTGAGACTGTCGTGATGCGCCGCGGGCTGGTCATCGCGACGGCGGTTTTGGCGCTCGGCGCGTTGTCGGGCGTCACGGTCTATGAGCAGGCCGCGTCGCGCCAGGAAGGGCAGGAAGCGGATTGGCGAGAAATCGCCTGGCCGTTTCCGCGCGACGGCTGGCCGGCGGGCAAGGCCTTTCGCTGCGGCGTTGCCGCGTGCGGCCGTGACATTGAAGTGTATGTGCGGCCGAAGATCGGCTTCTGCAATTGCGATCGCGGCGTCGCCGACGACGATGAGGTCGATCGCGTCGCCGATCTCGACCTGGTGAGCGAGCATTTCGCGCCGCTCGCGCCGGGCCACGTGGTTCGAATCGCGGATATGTCAGGACGCATCCGGGCCTATGATCTCAAAATGTCCGACGGCTCGCGCCATGCTGCTTTTGGCATCGCAGTGTCGCGCCGCTGCGACCTGCTGGTCGCGGTCGCGCACGCCAAGGGCGCTCCGCCCGAGCTACGGCGGGCGGCGCTGGAATTTTTGGCGTCGAGCAAAATGACGAGCTGGATGACAGCCGCGATCGAAGGGCGTTGAAATTATCTCATGGCCGGGCTTGACCCGGCTATCCACCCTTTTTATCGGACGCGCGTTAGGATAAGAACGTGGATGGCCGGGATAAACCCGGCCATGACGCATTCAGAGTGTCTCCATGTCCCTTCAGGTCTATCTCGCTTTCGTCGCCGCCTGCATCGCGCTGGCGCTGATACCGGGTCCGGTGGTTACGCTGGTCATCGCCAACGGCCTGCGGTACGGCACCCGCGCCGCGCTGACCAACATCGCAGGCGTCCAGGCCGGGTTGACGATCGTGATCGGTATCGTCGCGATCGGATTGACCACGCTGATGGCGACCATGGGGTACTGGTTCGATTGGGTGCGGTTTGCCGGTGCGGCCTATCTGGTATGGCTCGGGATCAAGCTGGTTCGTTCGCCGGTCGAAGGCGTCGATGCCGACGAGCCGCCACCGCCGCCGCGCGGCGGATTTTTCCTGCAGGGGTTTTTGGTGCTGCTGTCGAACCCCAAGGTGCTGGTGTTCTTCGGAGCGTTCATTCCGCAGTTCATGGACATGAGCAAGGATCATTTCTCGCAGGTGATGCTGCTCGGTTTTACCTTCATGGTCACTGGCGCCGTCACCGATTCGATCTACGCGCTGCTGGCGGGCCGGGCGCGGCAGTTCTTCTCCAACCAGCGGACGCGGCTGCTGTCGCGCATATCCGGCGGCTTCATGATCGGCGGCGGCATCTGGCTCGCGCTGACGCGGGCGCGCTGACTTCACATCCTTGAACCTGCGGCAACGTGGCGCGTCTAATTCAGCACCGTCGTTGGGGGATGACCGATGCCCGATCTGCCGTGGTTCGTCTATGCGATGCTGCTCGCCCCGCTCGGGCTGATCCTTGCCGCTGCCGTCTACAAGTCGCTGCAGGTGCGCGCCGCGCGCGAATGGCCGTCGGCCGGGGGCAAGGTGGTGGTCTCCAGAGCCGAGGTGCGCAAGGTCAAGGTGATGGACAGCGACCGGCAGGAGGGGCATCGCTTCGAGGAGCGCAACTTCGCCGAAATCGTTTACGAATATTCGGTTGCGGGCCGGAAGCTGCGCAACAATCGCGTCAGCATCGGCGAGGACCTTGGAAATTTCCAGGTCGCCGAGACCATCGCGAAATATCCGGTCGGCGCCATCGTCACGGTCTACTACAACCCGTTGCATCCGAACGAAGCGGTGCTGGAGCGCGACCTGCCCAAGGGCATGTGGGGCTGCCTCGGGATCGGCACCGCGATCGTGCTGGCGATCGTGTTCGGCTCGGCGATCGGCCTGCATCAAATCACCGAATTCGTCTCGACGCAGATTCCGCAGCATGGCAATCCCGCGGCGGCCGTGGCGTTCGCTGCTTTCGGCACGGTGGTGGCGCTGTTCGCGCTGGTCCTGCACTGGCAGGCGTCGAAGGCGATGAAATGGCCCGTGGTGACGGGCACCATCAAGCTTTCCGACATCGAGCAGTACATCGCGGCGGCGCAGGATGGACATATTCGCGGCCAGACCATGTACCAGCGCCGGGTGTCCTATACCTACGCGTACAACAATCTTGCCTACACCAATGTGCACGCCAGCCTCGCCAGCAGCGTCGCGTCAACATCGAGCTGGTTGGTGCGCAAATCCACAACGGCCTACCAGGACGGCGCCGCCGTTAAGGTCTGGGTCAATCCCGACAATCCATCGCAGGCGACGCTGGAGCCGCGCACGAGCTTCGTGTGGGTGCTATGGCTGGTCGCCGCGGCGATCTGGGGCGTCGCGTATTATGCGGCGGTCCACGGTTAGGCGGACAATAATTGCTGCGCACGCAGCATGGTTTCGATCTCACCAAAAATCCGCGCCAATTGATCTGCCCACGCTTTCTCGCCCGCGGCATCCGAGATCAGGTCCTGGCGGATTTCGATGCCCGTGTTCATCAGGCCGCGCGCCTCGCCATGCACGGGGATGGTGTAGTCGGTCTCGTCGCTGACCGCATAGGGCTCGTTGTCGCCGACGACGAGATCGCCCTCGGCGCGCAACAGTTTCAGCAGCAGCGGCGGCAGATGCGTGTCGCGGTGATAGAGCGTGCCGATGTGCCAGGGCCGCGCGATCCCGGCATAGACGGGTGTAAAGCTGTGCAGCGACACCAGCACTGTGGGCAGGCCCGCGCTGGCGCGCTGGTCGATGATCTCGGCGATGCGCCGGTGATAGGGATCGAAGATCTGTGCGCGCCGCATCTCGGCGGCCTCGCGCGAAATGACCTCGTTGCCTGCGATCGTGGTGGCCTCGCTGATGCGCGGGATCGAACCTGCGACATGCGGTGGGCGGTTGCAGTCGATCACCAGCCGCGAGTAGCGCTGCACGATCAGATGGGCGTCGAGATGCTTCGCAAGCGCCTCCGCGACGCCGGCAATGCCGATGTCCCAGGCGATATGGCGCGTCAGTTCGCTCTCGGGCAGGCCGAGGTTGCCGAGCACGCGCGGGATCAGCCTTCCGTAATGGTCACACGTGAGCAGAAACGGCGAGTGCCCGGCTGCGTTATATTCGCGGACCGGAGGAACATCTTCGCCACTGAGGAGTAGGGGTGTGTCGCCAGCGTCGTTCAAAGCATTTTCCTTAAGGCATTGCCTATCGAAGCGGCACACCGATCTGGAATTAGGCAGGGTTGGGTCTAGATTTGTTGTATCAGAATCGATGATTGTTGGACGATGCCGCTCCTGACTATCAATCACAAGACCGTTTATCGCTACACGCGCCCGGTCGCGTTCGGCGAGCATCGTATCATGCTGCGCCCGCGCGACGGCCATGACCTGCGGGTGCTGTCAGGCGACCTCGAGATCGAGCCGCAGCCGATGCGGTTGCGCTGGATCCACGACATATTCGGCAACAGCGTCGCGATCGCGACCTTCGACGAGCGCGCCGAGGCGCTGTCGTTCACCTCGACGGTTACGGTCGAGCACAATCCGGAGGACGAGTTCGCGCTGACCGCGGACGATCCCGCCTATTTCTATCCGTTCCACTACGATGACGAGGAATTCCCCGACCTGCTGCAGTTCATCACACCGCAATATGGCGATCCCAACGGCGAGCTGTCAGCCTGGGCGCGAAAATTTCTCGACGCCGAGGGGCCGACACCGACGTTCAACATCCTGAGCGGCATGACGCATGGCATCCGCGAGGCCTTCACATACCGCAAGCGCCACGAGCAGGGCACCCAGCATCCGCTCGATACGCTGCAGACGGGCTCCGGCAGCTGCCGCGATTATGCGCTGTTCATGATCGAGGCGCTGCGACGGCTCGGCATCGCCGCGCGCTTCGTCTCCGGCTATCTCTTCATTCCCGGCGACCGCGCGCACGGCTATGTCGGCGGCGGCTCGACCCATGCCTGGGTGCAGGTCTATCTGCCGAGCGCCGGCTGGATCGAGTTCGATCCGACCAACGGCATCGTCGGCACCCGCGACCTCATTCGGGTGGCGGTGGCGCGCGATCCGCGCCAGGCGATTCCGCTGCACGGCACCTATCTCGGATCACCCGACGCGTTCGCCGGCATGGAGATCCACATCAACGTCGTCTCGGTCGGCGAAGAGCCGCACGAAGCGCAAGCCACGGAGAAGGTCTGACTATGGAGATCAAGGTCGGCTTCGAGATTTCCTATGCGGCCGTGCAGCCGACGCCGATGGTGATCATGCTCAGCATTCACCCGTCGCGCTTTTCCGATATCGTCGGCACCGAACGCATAGTCGCCGAGCCTGACGTGCCGATCGGCTTCTACCGCGACAGCTTTGGCAATGTCTGCGGCCGCCTCGTGGCGCCCGCCGGCGGCGTGACGCTGCGCGGGGATGCGCTGGTGCGCGATTCCGGCCTGCCGGACGCCATGGTGCCGACCGCGCAGCAATTGCCGATCGATCAATTGCCCGATGACGTCCTGCAGTATCTGATGCCGAGCCGCTATTGCGAAACCGACAAGCTCACCGACGTCGCCTGGTCTTTGTTCGGCAACACGCCGACCGGCTGGGCGCGGGTGCAGGCCATCGTCGATTTCGTCCACAATCACGTCACGTTCGGTTACCAGCACGCGCACCACATGAAGTCGGCGCATGACGTCTACGAGCAGCGCGCCGGGGTCTGCCGCGACTTTGCGCATCTGGCGCTGACCTTCTGCCGCTGCATGAACATCCCGGCGCGCTACTGCACCGGCTACCTCGGCGACATCGGCGTGCCCCGTGATCCCGCGCCGATGGATTTCTCCGGCTGGTTTCAGGTCTATCTGTCCGGCCAGTGGTACACATTCGACGCACGCCACAACATGCCCCGCATCGGCCGCATCCTGATGGGCACCGGCCGCGATGCCGCCGACGTCGCGCTGACCACGAGTTTCGGGCGGATGGATCTGGTGAAGTTTTTCGTCATCAGCGACGAAGTCGTGCCGGCGTAGCCCCGTCATTGCCTGCGACAAGCGCGAAGCGCTTGCGTAAGGGAGCGTCAGCGACGAAGCAATCCATACTGCTTCCGCGTTGACACCATGGATTGCTTCGCTTCGCTCGCAATGACATAGAAAGCCATGATCTCAGATCGTCTGTTCGTCTACGGCACGCTGATGCGCGGCTTCGACCATCCGATGGCGCAACTGCTGTCGCGCAGCGCGGATTATCTTGGGCCCGCCACCTGCCGCGGCCGGCTCTATCTCATCAGGCACTACCCGGGGCTGGTGCTGTCGGACGAGCCTGCCGACATCGTGTTCGGCGAATTGTATCGCCTGCGCGACCGCGACGCCCTGCTCGGCGAGTTCGACATGTACGAGGCCTGCGGCGCCGGCTTTCCGGAGCCGACCGAGTATATCCGCCGCATGCTGCAGATGACGCATGACGACGGCGCGGCGAGCGAGGCGTGGACCTATGTCTACAACTGGCCCGTCACCGGCCTGCCGCTGATCGCCTCGGGGAAGTTTCTCGAGCAATAGTGTTACCCCGCATCCAGCCTTTCGCGCTCCACCCGTATGTCGACCTCGCGCTCGACATAGCGCCATTCCTCGGTCGCGCGCAGCGTGGCGACCAACTCCTCGAACGCGTCCGCGTGCGCGGGCTCGTATTCGAACCAGGTCAGGAAATCAAAGGGCTCGCCGAGGTCGCGGCAGTGATAGAGCTGGCGCGCGATCGCCGGTAGATATTTCAGGCTGTGTGCGATGTGGTGCGACTTGTCCTCGAAAATCTGCCGCCGTTCTTCCTGCGTCAGTTCCCACCACGCCGCGGATTTCCTGATCGGGATCAGCGCCGCCGAGGTCGCCTCGGGGCGGCCGAGCCCGGCCTGCACGGCCGCGAGCTGATCCTTCTCGGCGCGCTCGACATAGCGGACATGGCTGGTGACGCCGGCGAGCCGCCACGAGGTGATCGAGGGCAGGATCGGCAGCGCGATCGACAGCGAACTCACCACCGACAGCGCCGACGTCCGCGCCAGCCCCGCGCCCTTGACGGACGCAAACCGCGTCACCCGCCACGCCCCGCTCTGTCCGCCTCGGAATACCGTGAACATGGGGGTATGGAAGCGCGGAACCGGACGCGGTTCAAGCTCTCTCCGCCGTCATTCCGGGGCGCGTCGAAGACGCGAACCCGGAATCTCGGGATTCTCAGATGCGCAATTACGCACCGGGGATGACGATTGAGTTCTAGGCCCGCTTCTTCGGCTTGGCCTTTTGCTGCATATACGACCGCAGCACGGCGTTGATCCGCCGCTGGTAGCCGTCGCCGTCCTTCTTGAAGAAGTCGAGCACGTCTTCATCGACGCGAATCGAGATGGCCTTCTTCTTCGCCGGCATCACCAAAACGGCGTCCGACCAGTCGATGTCCTTGAATTCAGCCCAGTCGGGATCGTTTGCGACGGCCTTGGAGATATCGTCGTCCGTCAGCGCGTCGACGCGCGCCCAGTCAGTCTTGCCCTTTCGACGGTCTCCCCACTTGCGCGTTACGATATTCGCCTTCTTCATTTTTCCTCGCGCGCCGCGCCGAGATAATCCGGATGACGTCTGTCCGTAATGTGAACACGACGGCGATCACTCGATTCTCCGAAGAACCTATCGCGACCCATCGCTCCTCATGGTTTCGATCCGAGCGTCGAAGAACAATCGGCCCGTAAAAAATTTCTACCGCGGCGTCGAAGGCAATGCCGTGTTTGGCTAGATTTGAACGGCTCTTCCGCTCATCCCAGTCGAACCCAGTGACGGATTCATAGTCGAATTTCTCGAACATCGGTACGCGCTCTCGTATTGGGATCTATCACTGCCCATGCGCGTACCTTCCCAACGGGTTTTTATCTTTGAGGGCGTATATACAATCGTATTCTTCTACTGTCAATCCTCCTTTGCAACTTTCGGATCGAGGATCCGGTGCGAAACACCCTGTGAATAGCCGGGAGAATCCCAACAACCGTCGTATTTTACGGGCCGGTCCATATATCCATAATCGGTTGGTATCTGGCCCGACTCAGGCACACACTCACCCATGCGCTTCACGCCCCAATTCCTCGACGAACTGCGCGCCCGGCTTCCGGTCTCCGAAGTCGTGGGCCGGCGCGTCAAGTTGAAGAAGGCGGGGAGGGAGTTCAAGGGGCTGTCGCCGTTTCAGCAGGAGAAGTCGCCCTCGTTCACGGTCAACGACCAGAAGGGCTTTTACCACGACTTCTCCTCCGGCAAGCACGGCGACATCATCTCGTTTTTGATGGAGACCGAGGGCGTCGGCTTCACCGAAG
>Ga0207701_10008316_pt1 | contig 10254 bp, 10 predicted proteins | sample KBSSwiSSwithPhiX_FD_184294 | JGI IMG/M metagenome (GOLD analysis project Ga0207701, IMG submission 184294) | Switchgrass rhizosphere bulk soil microbial communities from Kellogg Biological Station, Michigan, USA, with PhiX - S5 (SPAdes) (version 2) | ecosystem: Environmental > Terrestrial >...
CATCATCGACGACCCGCTGCGCCGCCGCGGCCTGCGCTCGCGGCCGTTCGACGCCGAGGGCGTCGCCGGCTCGCGCATGGCGCTGATCGAAGACGGCGTGCTCAAGACCTGGCTGCTCGACAGCGCGACCGCGCGCGAACTCGGACTCGTGACCACCGGTCATGCCGGCCGCAGCGCATCGTCAACGCCGTCGCCCGCCCCGACCAACCTGCATCTCGAACCGGGCCGATTGAGCCCTGAACAGCTGATCGAGGACATTGACGAGGGGTTCTACGTGACCGACCTGATCGGCTCGGGCGCCAACATGGTGACCGGCGATTACAGCCGCGGCGCCTCGGGCTTCTGGATCGAGAAGGGCCAGCGCACCTACCCGGTGAGCGAGGTGACGATCGCAGGCCATCTGCTCGACATCTTCCGCACCGTGACGCCTGCCAACGATCTGCAGTTCCGCTACGGCACCAACGCGCCGACCTTGCGCCTCGAGGGATTGACCATTGCCGGCGTCTGAGCTTCTGCGCGATCGCGACCGGCTTGCCATTGCGGTGCAAGAGGCCGGCGCGGTTGCGAAAAAATTCTTTGGCGGGCCGCTCAAGCAATGGACCAAGGGGCAGGGTGATTCCCCGGTCACCGAAGCCGACATCGCAGCCAACGAGCTGTTGCACAAGCATCTGGTCGAGGCCGGCGACGGCTGGTTGTCGGAGGAAAGCGAGAACGATCCCACGAGATTGGCCGCGCGTCGCGTCTGGGTGGTCGATCCGATCGACGGTACGCGCGCCTTCATCGCCGGCCGCGAGGACTGGTCGGTGTCGGTGGCTCTGGTGGTAGATGGGCGGCCGGTGGTTGCCGCGCTGTTTGCCCCGGTCACCGATGAGTTGTTCCTGTCGACCGCGGGCGGCGGCGCGACGCGGAACGGCGCCCCGATCCAGGCCAGCTCCGGTTCAAGCCTCAACGGCGCCCGCATCGGCGGGCCCAAGCGCATGATGGAGCGCATCGCGTTAAACGGCTCCGGCATTATCTTGATGCCGCGCATCCATTCCCTGGCGCTGCGGCTCGCGCGGGTCGCTCATGCCGAACTCGACGCTGCGGTGGCCGGCGGCAACGGCCACGACTGGGACCTTGCGGCTGCCGACCTTTTGGTGCACGAAGCCGGCGGCACGATGACCGCGCTCGACGGCCAGGTTTTGATCTACAACCGGCCCGATCCGGTCCACAGCGTGCTGATCGCGGCGGGTCGCGGGCGGCATGCTGCGTTGGCCGAACTCATCCGTGCGCAGACCAGCGAGCCGGTGTAACGTCGGGGCGCCGGGCGTGCTCGACGTAGAGGAACTGGCGATGGCTGAGGCTCCCAAAAAGCAACTGCTCCATCTCGTGATCGGTGGCGAGCTGAGCAAGCTGGATGCGACTGAATTCAAGGATCTCGACAAGGTCGATCTGGTCGGCGTCTACCCGAATTACGCGACCGCTTATGTCGCGTGGCGCGCCAAGGCGCAGCAGACGGTCGACAACGCGGAGATGCGCTATTTCATCGTTCACCTGCACCGGCTGCTCGATCCCGAGGCGCCCGGCGCGGGTCCGGCGCGCTGACCGGACATATTTTTGCATGCTGTCGCTGCGGCAGATCACCAGGTCCTATCGGGTCCAACGAGCGATCGGGGTGACGGGCGCGTATTACCTCCGCTTTGTCTGGCATACGACAAGGTTCACGATCGAGCCAGCAGGCGCAGTCGAACGGATCGTCAAACAGATGCCGATCATTCTGGCGATGTGGCACGGGCAGCATTTTTTAGCGCCATTCCTCAAGCCCAAGGATGTGCGGGCGAAGGTGCTGATCTCGCGTCACCGTGACGGCGAAATCAACGCCGCCGCCGTCGAGGCGCTCGGCAGCGAAACCATTCGCGGCTCGGGATCGCACGGTCCGGACATTTCCGGTAAAGGCGGCCTGTTCGCATTCAACGCCGTCGTCCGCGCTCTGGAAACAGGCTTCACCGTAGCGATGACGGCGGATGTGCCCAAGGTCTCGCGCGTCGCCGGTTTCGGTATCATCAAGATCGCGCAGATGTCCGGCCGGCCAATCTATCCGGTGGCGATTGCGACGAGGCGGCGCATCGTGCTCGGCAACTGGGATCGCACCACGATCAATCTGCCGTTCGGCCGCGGCGCCGCCGTTGCCGGCGGGCCGATCTATGTTCCGCAGGATGCCGACGACGCCACGCTCGAGCTGGCGCGCCGCGCGGTCGAGGAGGCGCTCAACGCCGCGACCAGTCGCGCCTACGAGCTGGCCGACGGAACCGCAGAAGATGCCGCCCGTGGCTGACCGGGCCCCGCTGACATTGCAGGTCTATCGCCTGCTGACCGCAGGATCGGCGCCGATTGCCGACATGGTGCTCAATCGTCGCCTCGAGCGCGGCCGGGAGCTTGCCGCGCGGCTGCCGGAGCGGCGCGGCGAGAGCTCCGTCGCCCGTCCCGAAGGGCCGCTGGTGTGGCTGCACGGCGCCAGCGTCGGCGAAATGCTGTCGGTCCTGCCGTTGATCGACCGCATTCGCGCGCGCGATATCACCGTGCTGGTGACGGCGGGAACGGTCACCGCCGCCGAATTGGCCCAGCGCCGTTTGCCGCCGGGTGTGATCCATCAATTCGCTCCGATCGACCTGCCGCAATATGTCGGGCGCTTCCTTGACCACTGGCGGCCCAACCTCGGTCTGTTCGTGGAATCCGATCTATGGCCCAACCGGATCATGGCGGGCGCCGAGCGCGGCATTCCGCTCATCCTTATCAATGGTCGGGTGTCGGAACGCTCGTTCCAACGCTGGCGCCTGTTGCCGCGCACGATCGGTGCCTTGCTGAGCCGCTTCGACCTCTGCCTTGCGCAATCCGCCGAGGACGCCGCGCGCTACGCCGATCTCGGCGCACCGCGCTATCTCACGACCGGCAACCTCAAGCATGACGTGCCGGCGCCGCCGGCCGATGCCACCAAACTATTGCAGCTGCAGTCCGCGATCGGCCCGCGGCCGGTGATTGCCGCCGCCTCCACGCATCCTGGCGAGGAGATCGAACTGATCGACGTGCATCGCAGGCTGAAGCACAGCTTTCCGGGCCTGCTGACGATCCTGGTGCCGCGGCATCCGGAACGGGGCGCGAGCATCGCCGGCATTGCCCGGGGCGTTGGACTGAAGTTCGCCCAGCGCTCGCTCGGCGAACTACCGGACCGCGATACCGAAATCTATGTCGCCGACACGCTCGGCGAGCTCGGCGTGATCTATCGGATCGCGCCGATCGTGTTCATCGGCGGCTCGCTGGTCGAACATGGCGGACAGAATCCGATCGAGGCCGCCAAGCTTGGCGCAGCCATCCTCCATGGCCCGCATGTCTGGAATTTCGCCGAGGTCTATACGGTGCTCGACGCCGCCGGCGGCGCCGAGATGGTCGCCGACACCGGCAAGCTGACGGTGCGGATCGGCGCCTGGCTCAAGGATGCCGAGGCGCGAAAAAATGTGGCGCAGACCGGACTTCAGGCGATGGAGCCGTTGACCGGCGCGCTCGAGCGTACCGTTGCGGCGCTCGATCCCTATCTGATGCAATTCGGTCTGGAGCGGCGCGTGGACCAGGCAAACAGTGCGGATCATGCGTGAGCCGGCGTTCTGGTGGTGCAAGGAAGGCCTGACGTCCGGCCTGCTATCGCCGCTCGCCGCCGTCTATGGCGCGGTGGCGGCGCAGCGAATGGCGCGGGCCGGCCGCACTGCCGGAATTCCCGTGGTCTGCGTCGGTAATCTCACTCTGGGCGGCGCCGGCAAGACACCGGCCGCGATCGCGGTGGCGCGTATCCTGGATGCCGCCGGACGTCGGCCGTTTGTGCTGAGCCGCGGCTATGGCGGCACGCTCACTGGGCCAGTGCAGATCGATCCGGCGCGGCATCGTGCCGCCGACGTCGGCGATGAGCCGCTATTGCTGGCTCGGTTCGCGCCCACCATCGTGTCGCGTGACCGCGCCGCCGGCGCCGACGCGGCACGCGCGGCCGGCGCGGGCTCGATCGTGATGGACGACGGCTTCCAAAGTCCGGGGCTGCACAAGGATCTTTCGATCCTGGTGGTGGACGGCCGCCGCGGCATCGGCAACGGCCAGGTGTTTCCGGCGGGTCCGCTGCGGGCCCCGCTGGAGAGTCAGTTTCGCCGCGCCCAGGCGCTGCTCGTGGTCGGAACGGGAACGGCGGGCGACCGTGTCGCTGCGGCGGCGCAAGCGCATGGCTTACCACTGTTCCGTGGCCGGCTTGAGCCGGATGCGCAGGCGCTCGCCGTGCTCCAGGGCCGGCCGGTGCTGGCGTTTGCCGGGATCGGCGACCCGGACAAATTCTTCACGACGCTCCGCGACGCCCGGATCGACGTTCGGCTGGCGCTGCCATTCGCCGACCATCACCGCTATCGCCGGTTCGAGGCGCGCGAACTGATCGAGCGCGCCGAACGCGAGGGTCTGGTTCTGGTCACCACCGAAAAGGATCTGGCGCGGCTGGCCGGCCAGGACGATGTCGCGGCGCTCGCGGCCGTCGTGCAGGCGTTACCGGTGACGCTCAAGGTCACCGAAGACGACGCATTCCGGAAATGGGTGCTTACTTGACCTGCTGCGGGTGCAGCCGGCGCATCACCGCCTCGGGCGAGGCGTAGGCCTCCTGCGACTCCACGCTCCAGTATTTCAGCTCCTCGAGCGGGATCGGGACGCCGGTCACCGCGCAGCGCACGAAGGCGCCCGGCCGAACGATCCGGAAATCGCCGTCGAGAAACTTCACCTCGGCCTCTCCCGCCATCGGCGACGGGCGATCATAACGGTTCAGCAAAAATATTCTCCGTGGCTCACGGCCAAAACCCCGGCACCGGTGTTCCTACAAGAGCACTCTCACCCAAGATAGTTCGCCCGCCGCGGACATGGAACCCTTCCAACGCCTTCGCATGCCTGCCCACCGCTTGGCAACTCGTGGTAACCTGCGTCCGTATTAATCCGGCGATATTTCGATTCATGCGCGCCATTTTTACGCTCTTGACCGCCGCCGCCGTCATCATCTCGGCGGGCCAAGTCTTGTCGACCCATGCGTTGGCCGCCGGCAACCCCGAGGCGATTGAAATTCCGCAGAAGGAGGGCGGCCGGCTCAAGGCGGTGCTGTTCCGCCCCGAGGGCCAGGGCCCGTTCCCCGCCGTGGTCGCCTTGCACAATTGCACGGGACTGAACAATTCCGCCGGCACATTCGGTGCGCGCTACCGGGACTGGGGCGAGCGCCTCGCCAAGAACGGCTATGTGGTGCTGATGCCGGACAGCCATGGCTCGCGCGGTGCCGGCAGCCAGTGCGCGACGCGCTCGCGCTCGATCCGCAATGACCGCGAGCGGGTTGCCGACGCCGATGCCGCCCGCGCCTGGCTGCAAGCGCAATCGTGGGTCGCGCCCGACCGGATAGCGCTGCTCGGCTGGTCGAGCGGCGCCATCGCCGCGCTGTGGGCGGTGCGGGCGCGGACACAGCCGCCACCGCAATCCAACGACGGTCCCGATTTCCGCTCCGCGGTCGCGCTTTATCCGGGCTGCCGGCGGCTCAGCAACGCGGCCTGGAGCGCGCGGGTGCCGACGTTGATTTTGATTGGGCGGGCCGATGACCAGGCTTCGGCCGCGATCTGCCAACAGATGGTGGCCGGCGCGCGGGGCCGCAGCGCCCGGGTCGAGATTCACGTCTATCCCGGCGCGCATCACGATTTCGACCATCCCAATCGGCCGTTGCAGCTGCGCACCGGGCTCGCGTTTTCGGCGGATGGCAGCGGCCGCGTGCACAGCGGCACCAATCCGGCCGCCCGCGCCGACGCGCTGAAGCGCGTGCCCGAGTGGTTTAGCCGGTAGTATTGACGGGTGGTGGGCATGCCGCAGGTCGAGACATTTGACGTCATCGTGCTGGGTTCGGGCATTGCCGGCCTTGCCGCGGCATTGGCGGCGCACGAGCATGGGCTGCGCCCGCTGCTGCTCGAAAAGGCGGGTCTGATCGGCGGCACCACGTCGGATTCCTACGGGCTGATCTGGGTCGGCGGCAATCACCTGATGCGGCGCGCCGGCGAGATCGATACCCGCGAGGACATCGTCCGCTACATGACGTTTCTCGGCGGCGGCGAATTGGCCGAGGATCGCATGTTGGCGCTGGTCGATCGCTCGCCGGACGTGATCGCCTACTACGAATCCTGCGGCATCCCGTTCCGCATGATGGGCGGCATCGTCGATCATTATCTCGGCGTAGCGGCCGGCGCGCGCGGGCCGGGGCGTACGCTCGAAGCGGAACTGATTTCCGGCTTTGAACTGGGCGCATGGCGCGACAAGGTGCGAACGCCAAAGGACGCACCCTATTTCGTCACCGCCGAGGAGCAATATGCCTGGGGCGGGATCAATCGCTATTCCACCTGGGACCAGGATCTGGTGCGTGAGCGCCGCGACCAGGACATGCGCGGCAAGGGCGTGGGGCTTGTCACTCACTTCGTGAAGGCGTTGCTGGCGCGTGGCGTGCCGATCCGCCTCGGCACGGCGGTTCGCAATCTCATCGTCGAGGGCGACCGGGTCACCGGTGTGCGGATGTCCGACGGCACCGCGCTGACAGCGCGAAAAGGCGTCGTGCTGGCGACCGGCGGCTACGAGTGGAACGCCGATCTGATGGCCGACTTCGACCCGATCCCCGGCCTGCAGCCGCTGTCGCCAAAAAGCTCGACTGGCGACGGGCTGATCATGGGCGCGGAGATCGGCGCGGCGATCCGGCGCATCCAGAACAATCTGTCGCTGATGCTCGGCTTCTATCTGGTGCCCGACGAGCCCAGCCATGAGCCGATCCAGTGCATGGCCGGCATCAGCGAGATGTGCAGCCCGCACACCCTGGTGGTGAACAAGGCCGGCCAACGCTTCGCCGACGAATCGTATTTTCAGAGCGTGGTGCCGGCGCTTCGCAAATTCGACACGCTCCGGCACGCCTACGCCAACCTGCCGTGCTTCCTGATCTTCGATCAGCAGTTTGCCAAGAGCTACTCGCTGGCGCATCTGCCGGTCGGCGCCGCGGTGCCGGCCTCGGTCGCGCGCGACGACACGATCCCCGGTCTCGCCGCCAAGCTCGGTATCGACACCATCGGTCTCGGTCGCACCGTCGAGCGGTTCAACGGCTTTGCCGCAACCGGCACCGACGAGGATTTCCAGCGCGGCGCTCTGCGCTGGCGGCTGGCCGACCGTTCCGCGGAAGGGCGGAAAAATACCACCCTCGGCGCCCTCGACCAGCCGCCGTTCTGCGGACTCGAGCTGCGCCCGAGCCTCGGCACCACCTCGGCCGGCCTCCTCACCAATGCGCACGGGCAGGTCCTGCACCAGCGCCGGCACCCGATCGCGGGCCTGTACGCCTCAGGCGTGGTGGCGGCGCGAAACGAGATCGGCGCCGGCTATCAGGCGGGGATCAACCTCGCCTCGGGAATGACGTTCAGCTACCTCGCCGTAAAGCATATGCAGCAGGGCTGAGCGGGTTTCGTTCGCATGGAAACACGAGGCTGTCGTCCCCGCGAATGCGGGGACCCAGTAATCATCGAGCAATCGGTGTTTACTGGATGCCCGCCTTCGCGGGCATGACACTCCAGGATTGATCGCGCTCTAATCATTTCACGATTGATCATTGCACCCGGAGACCGATGTCCTTGGCCAGCGCGCCCCAGGTCGCGACCTCCTTGGCGATGAAGGCGGTCAGCGTCGCGGCATCGACGTCCATCGTGACCAGCGCATCGTTCTCGAAACGCTTGCGCGTCTCCGGCAGTTTGACGATGCGCCGGACTTCGCCGTTCAGCTTGCCGGCGATGTCGGCCGGCAGGTTGGCGGGCGCCGCCAGCCAGAACCAGGCGACGCCGCCGATGTCGCTCAAGCCGAGCTCGGTGAACGTCGGCGAATCCTTGAAGGCCGGGACGCGCTCGGCGGAGGTCACGGCGAGGCCGCTGACCAGACCGCCGCGGACCTGCTCACCGGCCGAGCTGAAGGTCTGGATCGCGAGATCGACGTGGCCGCCCAGCACGGCCGTCATGCTTTCGCCTGCGCTGCGAAACGGCACGTGCTGGAGCTGAATGCCGGTTTTGCGCTTGATCTGCTCGATGATCAGGTGGCCGAGCGAGCCGCCGCCGGGCGAGCCGGTGGTCAGGGCCTTCTGGCCGCCCAGCCGCTTCACGTCATCGAAGGTCTTGAGCTCGGCCCCTTGTTTGGCGATCAGCACGTAGCCGTCGCCGGCGAACATGGCGATGTGGGTGAAATCCCGCAGCGTGTCGTAGCCGACGTTTGGATTGATCGCCGGGCTCGTCAGCATCGGTCCGGCGCCGCCGATCAGGAGCGTGTAGCCGTCCCCGGGAGTGCGGGCGACCTGGCCCGAGCCGACCGCGCCGGCGCTGCCGGCGATGTTCTCCACGTAGAACTGCTGCTTGAAGGTCTTCGACATTTCGGCCGACAGCATCCGCGCGAACAGGTCGGCGGCGCCGCCCGGCGCGAACGCCACCACGATCTTGACGGGCTTCGCCGGCCAACTCTGTGCTTGCGCCCGCGCAGCGAGCGGCCACAGCATCGACGGCGCCGCCGCGCCGCCGAGCACGCCGAGAAATTCCCGCCGCCGCATCGCCGTTCTCGCTTCGCTCACAGATCGAACACGGCGACGGCGCGAATCGGCGAGCCGGTGCCGCCGCGCCATTTCATCGGCAGGCCGATGAAGGTGAACTGGCCCTTGCCGAGCAGCGCTTCCAGATTGCAAAGGCTCTCGATATGGGTGATGTCGAGCTCCAGGCAGGCCTTGTGCACCAGCGAGTTGACCTTGCCCTCGGGGCCGGGCCGCATCGAGTCGATGCCGAAGTGCACCACGCCCTGCTTCGCCATCCATTCGGTCGCCGCGACGTTCACGCCGGAATTGTCGGTCGAATATTCCTTGTTCGGGAAGGTGCGTGCGTGATGGCCGGTGCACAGCAGGATGGTGCCCTTGTTCGGCACCGGCACGCCGGCTTTCTTCACCGCGTCCTCGAGATCCTTCGGCGTGATCTCGGCCTTCGGCGCAATGTGACGCAGATCGATGCAGATGCCTGGCACGATGCAGTTCTCGAGCGGATATTCGTTGATCGGCGTGCCGTTGATGCCGAAATGGCGCGGCGCGTCCATGTGGGTGCCGCCGTGATCGGGCATCGAGAAGAACATCACGCTGTTGCCCTGGATGTTGCCGGAATCGGCGAATGCCTCCTCGTGGGTCTTCCAGACGCCGTGGATGATCGGAGGCTGGCCCGGGTAGCTCGGGGTGCGGTGGTAGAGCTCGCGGCTGAGATCGACGATCTTCACAGGTGGTCCTCCCTTTCACATTTTCAGCGTCATCGCCCGCGAAGGCGGGCGATCCAGTAATCGCCAGACCATCATTACTGGATGCCCCGCCTTCGCGGGGCATGACAGCCGAGAGGCTTATAGGCTCTAGTCTTGGCTCTGATCGTATTGGAGTACGCACGCATGATCTCGCGACGTGGATTTCTCGCCGGCACCGCCGCAGCGCTGCTGGCCGATGCGACGGGACCATCGTTCGCGCAGCAAACCGCGCGCACGCGCGTCATCGACATTCACGCCCATTGGTATCCGCCGCAATGGCTCGAGCTGGTCGAGAAGGAAGCCGGCGCGAACGGCGGCCGGGTCGAGCGCAACGCGCGCGGCAACATGGTGATCGTCATTCCCGGCCTGTCGGTGACGTTCCAGCCGCAGTACACCGACATCCCGTCGCGGCTGAAGCACATGGACCAGGCCGGCGTGACCATGCACGCCCTGTCGCTGACGCAGCCGATGGTCTACTGGGCTGCGCCGGCGTTTGGCCTGAAGCTGTCGCAGGCGTTCAACGATGCCTGTTCCGAGCTGCATCTCAAACATCCCGAGCGCTTCGTTGGATTGGCGATGCTGCCGATGCAGGCGCCCGAGCTGGCGGTCGAGGAAGCCGGTCGCGCGGCGAAGCTCCCCGGCATCCGCGGCGCCTACATGTCCACCCATGTGCTCGGCAAGAATCTCGACGAGAAGATGTTCTGGCCGGTCTATGAGAAGTGCGAGGCAGTGGGCTTGCCGATCTTCCTGCATCCGACCAACACGCTCGGCGCCGACCGGATGGGCCGCTACTACCTGCGGAACTTCCTCGGCAATCCGTACGAGACCGGCATCGCCGCGGCCTCGCTGATGTTCGGCGGCGTGATGGACGCGTACCCGAAGCTCGACGTGGTGCTG
>Ga0207701_10008320_pt1 | contig 10251 bp, 14 predicted proteins | sample KBSSwiSSwithPhiX_FD_184294 | JGI IMG/M metagenome (GOLD analysis project Ga0207701, IMG submission 184294) | Switchgrass rhizosphere bulk soil microbial communities from Kellogg Biological Station, Michigan, USA, with PhiX - S5 (SPAdes) (version 2) | ecosystem: Environmental > Terrestrial >...
TTGTTCGACCCAACTAATGAGGGCTTTGTTGGTTGTGTTGCAGTTACCTGATCCGTTCATAAATTCAACCGAGATACCTTTCCGTTTTGGACAGAGTTCGCCCGTGAGTCCGCGCGCGGCGCAGCAAATAGAAAGTGCGCAGCCCAGAATCGCGGAACAAGTCCGCGGAATATGCCACACCGATTCTTTTTTGCACCAACTCGCGGACATTTCCCCGATATATTGTTCGTAACCCGACGTCTTAAGCGTCACGAAATGCACCCATCCCGCCTTTGCGTCCTTCTTCTCCGCCAAAAACTCCCCGCACAACCTGAATTGGTTTGTTCCGTCAGGATTCTTAGCATTCCCAAAGTGGACATCGCGAACGCGAACCGGGCCCGACTTGATCGTCATATGAAAATCGTCAGCGGCCGATGTGAGCAAGTATTCCTTGGCCTCATCTGCCGTTCCTGTCTTTGCGTCCGGAACCGCCGCCTCAGTCGGACTCGCCGCCTGCACCGGATTGCCAGTAATAGTATTTGTCTGATTACTGTTGGACACTTGCGTTTGATTGTTTGCAACCGGCGCCCTCCCGCAACCTGCAAAGGCCAATACAGCAAATAAAGTTAATAAAATTCGCATAATTCTCGTCGGGAGTTTTAACACAAAGATAGACGTGCGCCAAGATCGACATAGGTCAATCCATCGCTATCAGAAATCTCTTTTCAAGTTAAGGAGGTTACTTCTCCTTAAGCTTTTCGCGGACGTCGGGCGGAAGATCGGCTTCAAGTTCCGGATGCGATTCGACAAGTCGCATTATGTCGAGCAAATCCTTTTGCCGTTTGGTCCGTCGGCGGCGATCATCGCGAAACGCAAGTAGCTTGCCCTGCAGCGTGTCTTGAAGCGACGCAACGCGGAGAAGAATACCATGAACGTCGGCGGGAACTGACCGGTCGGGAAAGCCGTGATAGACGTCTTCTGTACTGATCTGAACGCTTACTTTCGAACTGCCTCGAAGATTTACTGACCATTCAAATCGTTCAGCAGCAAAACCTGCCGTTTCGAGTGCCTTAACCGCCCTTTCAACATCCTTTCCGGCGACGGTAATATCAACGCCAGCTGTCGCGATCGGCACTTCAGCCCAATAGTTCACGGCGATGCCGCCTATCGCGCACCATGAGATCTCTTCGCGTTCGAGCGTTTCGACAAGCCGCAGCACGTCCCCGCCGCCACCTGCCGTCTGCCAATCATAGAATTGCCGCCCAGTCATAATATTCGACCATAGTATCGCAGATTTTCGCCATAAGGTGCCTTTCAAGCCGCCAAACCAAGGATTTTCCGGGTTGGTAGCGGCGTTGCATAGATAAGACTATTGCCAATCAATGGAATTTGTGATATCGTCGTAATAGGGGCACAGGGTCTGAAAGTCGCGGATGCCGATTCGCTCTCATTGGCCTGATTCGCGGGCAAAAAATATGCGTCGTGACATTTTTGAAGGGAAAATGACCGAATTCAATACAAACGCGATGTTTGCGCCATCTTGCGCCACCGTGTCCACCGCGCCAGGTGGCGCAAGAATCGATGTTTTGACTATCAAATCACCCTCGACTACATTCAAGTCACCATTTGCCGGGGCCATGAACTACTACAATTACTTTACCGAGATAGAGGACACGTTCGTGCGGCGTCGGGGCAAGCATCTGCTGCTGTCACCGATCGATTGGGCGATGATCGAGGGTTGGCAGGAACGCGGAATTCCGCTTCATATCGTGCTACGAGGCATCGAGTCGGTCTTCGACGTCTTCGACAAAAACCCCGGTCCGCGAACGATCAAGGGCCTGCTCTACTGCCGAGAGGAGATCGAGGCTCAGTATGCAGAATGGCTCGGATTGCAGGTCGGCCGTTCGAAAGAAGAAGCGTCGGCAGTAGCCGGCCAATCGTTCTCCGAAGAAGCGATTAGATCGCATATTAAGAACGCGATCGACCAGCTCCGAAATTCGAAAAACAAACGACTTAAGGAAGATTTCGAACGGGCCGCTGTCCGGCTCGAAGAGCTCAAAGGCAATCTTACCGACGACGTGGAAATGATCGATAAGTCTCTCAACGATATCGAACATTTTCTCGATCACGCCATACTCACAAATTCGGATAAGAAGCATCTAAAACAATGGGAAAGGGAAACGACCGCTCAGCTAAAGGCCTATAAGTCGGATATGCCGGCCGAGGCTTATGAGCAGACGTTTCGCCTGATGCTGCTAAAACGAGTTCGCGAAGAGCTTGGCGTGCCGCGGCTGGGATTGTTTTACCTATGAAGTTAATTTTCCTTTTGCTTTCTTTGTCCATTGCTTCAAATTCGTTAGCCCAAAAACCAGTATCGAAACCCGCAGCGAAGAAAATTCCGGATGCTGTTCCAGTTGCTGCTCCGGTAGAGGAAACCGATGCTGATGGCGAGGTTTCCGGCCGCACTTATACAAATACCGTCTACGGGTTTAGGGTCACCTTTCCCGATGCATGGCTGATTCCCGGAAACGATTTCGAAGGCTACATGAAGTCGCAAGGTTTCGACCTCAGCCTGAATTCGCCTTCAAATTTGACCGGTGCAAGCAAACTGCAGATGGAACGATATTTGGAACGAGTAAAGATCCTCGTGACCGGCTATCGTTCGATGCCCGGTTCGACCGATAACGCCATTATGCGAGTCGCGGTCGAAGATCTGACCATGACGCCGCAGGTAAAGGACGCGGTAGATTATTTTGACCTGATGCGTAGCCAGTTTGCGATGATGAAAACGCCGGCTGATTTCAAATACTCCGAAACGCAGGCGGAGAAACTTGGGGCGAAGCAGTTCGGATTTCTCGATACATCATCCAAAGCGGGCAAAAAACGGATGTACGCCACGGTGCGAAACGGTGTCGCCCTCTTATTTACGCTTTCGTACACAAAACCCGATGACCTTGCAACAATGCGCCAGATACTTGCGGGAGCCGACTTCAAACTCCAGAATAAATAAGCTTGGACACAAAACACTCAATCGGCGACCGGCTGAAGGTCCGGATCGAAAGGATCGTCCCGCGCGGTTTCGGGATCGCGTTTTCCGACGGGCTTACGATCTTTGTTGCGTTAACGGTGGCGGGCGACCTCGTCGACATACGGCTTACCGAAATTAAAGGCAAGACCGCCTTTGCCGAGGTCGAAACCGTGATCGAGCCGTCGCCCGATCGTGCTACGCCGCCCTGCCCATATTTTGGTAGCTGCGGCGGCTGTGATTTTCAACAGATGAACTACGCGGCACAGCTTGCTGCAAAAGTCGCGATGGTCCGCGATTGCCTTCATAGAATCGCCAAGACCGAATGGACCGATCAGATCCCGATAATCCCGAGCCCGTTAGAATTAGGTTATCGACTGCGTGCTCAATGGCACGTTGAAACAACTTCGAAAAAGATCGGCTACTATCGGCGCGATTCGCGGGATCTTGTAGACATCGAAAAATGCATCGTGCTGGCCCCGGAATTGAACGGGGAACTTGACGCGTTGCGGCGTGAGCTTCCGTGGGAAACGTTTTATTCTGACAAACTGCAGGTGGATGCGGCTCTTGGTTCGGATGGCCGTGTTTCGATCCACTCCGGGGAACTTGCCGAACCGGCCAGCGAGATCGAAATACAGGCCGCGGGCGAAAGCTTTAAATTGTCCGCAAAGTCATTTTTCCAGGGCAATAGGGCGATGATCGAAAAGCTGGTCGAAACGGCGATCGGCGATGCAGCCGGACGACGTTCTCTCGATCTTTACTGCGGCGTCGGTCTGTTTACCTTGCCGCTGGCACGCAGATTCGAACATGTCATCGGTGTCGAGGAAAGTTACGATTCCATAGAATTTGCAAAACGTAATGCCACCAATGCAAACATCGGGAACGCCGAGTTTCGTACGGAAAGTGTTCGCCGGTTTCTTTCGAATGTGGTCGAAAGCGACCTTGACTTTGTGTTGCTCGATCCGCCGCGTGCGGGCACCGAAAAAGACACGGTCATGAATTTGATCCGGCTGAAGCCAAAACGCGTATCATATGTTGCTTGCGAGCCTTCGGTATTGGCCAGAGACTTGAAACGATTCGTAGAAAACGGCTACTCGATCGATTCGATCGCCGCGTTGGACTTGTTCCCGCAAACACATCATGTCGAGACCGTCGTGCATCTAAAAATGACATGATCCTTTGTTGGCGGCAACCGAACAAAACGATTTATTCTTCGTAATTGCTTGCGGTTAAAGCAATTTCGAAATGTTTTGATAGACTCTAATCATGGCAAAAAAGAAATCCGAAGAGCCCGCACCGCTTGCGAAAAGTAACTCGATCCGCTGCCGATACTGTGGCCAGAAGAACGCAGTTAAGGCAGATTTTAAGAACAACGAGGCGAATTGCGGCAAGTGCAAATTGCCGCTTTCCAACGAGCCGCATAAGAAGTTCGCGGACCTCAGCAAGCATGACTATATCCATCCACAGGACAGCAAAGCGCTGGCGGCTCTGAAGGCAATACCAGGAGTCGATTCTGCCCTGAAGAAGTTCCTGACATGGACGGGCGAATCGGCGATACGTGTGACGTTTATGGCCAGCGCCGTGAAGGTCACGCCGAAGCAGTGCCCCGATCTTCACGCGAAATTGCAGATCGCATGTACAACGCTCGGCGTAGCGATGCCGGACATGTTCATCCAGCAAAATCCGATCGTGAACGCCTTTACCGGCGGTGTCGAAAAACCGATCATCGTTCTGCATTCGTCGCTGATCGAACGCCTTAGCGAAGAGGAAACGCTGGCAGTGATCGCTCACGAGGTTGGGCACATCCACGCGGAGCACGTACTCTACCTGACCGCTGCTCGGTTGTTGGAGGCTCTTGCGAATTTCGGAGCCGCGAGACTAATTCCAGGATCAGAGATCATCAAATTTATCATCTCCGCGGGCATCGGGAGCGCTCTTCTTGCGTGGGCGCGTAGGGCCGAGCTGTCATGCGACCGCGCGGCCGCTTTGGTCGTTCAGGATCCGCATGTCGTCGGGCGGACGATGATGAAGCTAGCCGGCGGTACATTTGCATCGAAGATCGACTACGATCTTTTTCTCGAACAGGGCCGCGAATTTCAGGAAAACTACGATCAGAAAAAGCTCGACAAATTCTGGGCAGACATTCTCAATGCCGGTCTTTCGCATCCATTTCCGATCTGGCGCGTTTCCGAGATCATCAAATGGGTCGAGAGCGGCGAGTATGATGAAGTAATGAAGATCAAATAGCGAATGTTGGTCGTTCTTACAACTACGTCGGGCTTTTCTGAAGGCTCGGTGCTGGCCGAGAAACTTGTTGAAGCAAAACTAGCCGCGTGCGTACAGATCGTTCCGCAAATCACCTCGGTTTACGCCTGGGAAGGTAAGCTCCAAAAGGAAAACGAGCAGCTTTTGTTGATCAAAACGACCGAAGACAAATACAGCGAGCTGGAAAAATTCATTATCGAACACCACAGCTATGATGTACCCGAGATCGTCGCGATCAAATCGGAAAATGTTTTCGGACCTTACCAAGCCTGGCTAGAAGAATATCTTTCTGCCCAGAGCTAAAGCCGCGCACTATTTTCCATTATCGATGCCCTGGTAAGCAGTCCTGATAATGAAATCGACCGCATCGCGCGGTGAGTCGGTTAGATGGATAAGTCCAAGATCTTCCGAGCTGATCATCTTTTCATTCAGCATCGTCGACGTCAGCCATGCCAGCAATCCCCGCCAATATTGAGATCCGAAAAGCACCACGGGGAAATTACGGATCTTGCGCGTTTGTATAAGCGTCAATGCCTCAAATAATTCGTCCATCGTGCCAAACCCGCCGGGAAAAATGACGTACGCGTTGCTGTATTTGATGAACATCGTCTTGCGGACAAAGAAATATTTAAAGCTTATCGAACGGTTTTGATAAATGTTGGGCAGTTGTTCCATCGGCAGCTCGATATTGCAGCCGATCGAGACCGCCCCGGCATCTTTCCCTCCACGGTTTGCCGCTTCCATGATGCCTGGACCGCCGCCGGTGATAATTTCGAAACCGGCAGCACCAAGAAGATATGAAAGTTCGTAAGCAGCCTTGTAATCTTTGTGTTCCTCAGCAACCCGAGCGGAGCCGAAGATCGAAACCCCGCGTGTCGTTGCGGCCAACTCGTCAAAACCCGCGACAAACTCGCCCATTATGCGGAAAACGCGCCAAGAATCCGAGGTCTTATAGACATCATCCGGCTCCGGCGAACGAAGCAATATCTCATCGTCGGTCGGATGCCAGTAACCGGTTTCCGTGTCGATGACCTTTGCATCGAGAACGGTCTTTGGCTCGCCCGGCTTTTTCTTCGAGGTCGGTTTCTTATTTACATCGACGGTCTTCGTCGCTTTTGTTTTAGCCATTTTGGAACGCGGACGCCCTCGTCCGCCGCGAACGCGACAGCGTTCGAAAACACCTCATCTACCGGCTCATCGAGGACGACGGCATCCGCGTCCATCAGATCCCCATTATGTTGTATCCGCAATCGACGTAGATCGTTTCGCCCGTAATGCCCGACGAAAGGTCACTCACCAGAAACAAAGCGGTATTGCCAACCTCTGCGGCCGTTACATTTCGTTTGAGCGGAGATTTCTCGCCGACGTAGTTGAGCAATGAGCCCATATTTTTAACACCGCGTGCCGAAAGCGTATTGATCGGACCCGCGCTGATCGCGTTAACGCGGATGTTTTGTTTCCCGAGGTCGGCCGCCAGATACCGAACCGAAGATTCCAGGGCGGATTTCGCGACGCCCATCACATTATAATTCGAGATAACTTTTTCCGCTCCGTAGTAGCTCATCGTGACGATACTCCCCCCCTCGGTCATCAGTGGAGAAGCGGCGAGTGCGACCTGCGTGAGGGAAAACGCGCTTATCTCTAGTGCGATACGAAAGGCGTCGCGTGTCGTCGTAACGAATTCGCCTTCGAGCGCTTCACGCGGAGCGAAGGCGATCGAATGCACAAGAAAATCCAGCCGGCCGTATTTATTTTTGACCGCTTCGAACGCGGCATCGACCTCGGCCTGATTCGTCACGTCGCATGGCACGACGAGAGAATCGTTCAATTCGCCGGCGAGCTTTTCGACCTTTTCCTGAAGGCGTTCGCCCTGAAAGGTAAACGCGAGCCTGGCACCTTGCGCGCCGCAAGCTGCAGCGCATGCCCATGCGATCGATCGTTGGTTCGCAACGCCGAATATCATTCCGATCTTGTTATCGAGCATAAGTTTTAAGTTGATAGAGAGTAGTTGATAATTGATAGTTCTTGTACAGTTTTCAACTATCAACTACTGTCTATCAACTAATCCGTAACATAGATCCGCTGAAGCGCTTCGAAATCAAGCAATCGGATATCGATGTCGACCGGTGTACCTGAAAACCGCCGTGTGTTTAGAATCGAACGTAAGCGGTCGTCGTCTTCTTTAGATAACTGTGTGATCAAGATCAACATCATTCGCACTTTTAGCGCGGCATCGGTGGTCTCGATCAGATCTTTAACACGCTTTACCTTCCGCATCATTGCGTCGATCTTGTCCTGACGCAGGTCCGGTGCGACCAGAAAAGAGACCTCGCAGCAATTCAGAATGTCGTCCTTAACGAACACAGCGTCGAACGGAACATCCGCGATCCCGATGTGACGCAAGAGCGGCACGTTTTCTTCCTGCTGTATCTGTCGGAGCGCAAGGTCTTCGGCAACAATGTATGCGGACTGAAGGTCGCTAACCTGTCCGGTTTCGACATCCAATACCTTCGAAAGTTCAAGAACCTCCAGTTTCAGGTTTTGCCGCTGCACTTCCGGTAGCGCCGCTTCCCAGTCGATCCGATTTTGATCATGAGCCGCAACCAAGCGCTTAAATTGATCGATCGAAAACCACGTATAAGCGACAAGGCCGACCGCTCCCACAGCGAATACCGCCGCGGTAGGCCAATGTTGTATCGACAAGGAATAGATCAAGCCGCCAAGCAAACAGATCAATACGACGGCGCTCAAAAAAAATTGCGGCGTCACGGACGTTCGCCGCGAAAACTGCACGAACGAATTATCCATCTGCTTTGCCATCAGGCCGCTGCGGTCCGTTCGAACGGAATATCGTCAAAATGCGTCATTCGTTTGAACGCCTTGAATCTCTCATTGATCTCGGGGTAATCAAGTGCGTCGACGCGTTCGGTGCCAAATTTTTCCACATTAAACGACGCCATGACTGAGCCGTAGACCATCGCTCGCCGCAACGTTTCGTCGTTTACTTCTTTCTGAGACGCGAGGTACCCCATAAACCCTCCGGCGAATGTGTCGCCCGCGCCTGTCGGGTCGAAAACGCTTTCGAGCGGGTATGCCGGAGTCGCGAAATAGCCGTCCTTTGTGAATAGCGTTGCTCCATATTCGCCACGCTTGATCACGACCGCTTTCAACCCCATGTCCAGGATCGTTTTTGCGGCTTTGTAAATGCTAGGTTCATCGGTCAGTTGGCGGGCCTCAGCATCGTTTATGATTATGCAATCAACGGATTTGATCGTTTCGAGCAATTCGTCCTTAACCGACGTGATCCAATAATTCATCGTATCCATCGCGACGAACTTTGCGCTACTACACTGTTTTCTAACGCCAAGCTGAAGCGTCGGCTGGATATTAGCAAGAAAAACGAACTCAGCGATTCGAGAGTTTTCCGAAAGTTTCGGGTCGAATGTTGCAAAGACATTAAGGTCAGTCACAAGGGTGTGTGCCGTGTTCATGTCGTAATCGTAACGGCCGCTCCAAAAGAACGTTTTACCGTCTGGTATGACCTCGATATCGTTTGTGTTTATGTGATGACGACGGAAAACGTCCCATTCCGCGTCGCTAAAATCACCGCCAACCACGCCGACGGCATTAACTTCGGTGAAAAAACTCGCCGACAAACCAAAATGCGTCGCCGCACCGCCAAGCACTTTTTCGCGTTTGCCGAATGGCGTCTCGAGGGCATCAAAAGCAACCGAACCAACAACTGTTAGTGACATATTTCGATAATGATGAATTCAGAATGCAGAATGATGAATTTCAGATGAATTTCCTCTTTTATTCATCATTCGATATTCATCATTCAGCATTTGATTTTACACGCCAGGGCGGGTTTTTGCGATTTTCGCCTGCACGAAACAGGCAGATGCGGTTGCCGTTCGGGTCAACAAGGTAAGCTTGTCGCCACAGCCAATCGCGGTCCGTCGGGTCTTCTTCGAAGATCAGACCTAGCGATTTCAGCCGGGCGACCTCTTCGTCCAATCTCTCGCATTCGAAATAAAGGACGATGTTATTCATCGAAGTGACGCCGTCGGCGGTCTGAATTGATAGTGTTGCATCGCCGTCGGGACATTCGAGCCGGGCATAACGTGGCAGGGAATCGACAATAAGCAAAAGGCCGAGTTTTTGGAAAAACTCGACCGTTTCGAGGGGCTTATCTGTATAAATAGTGACCTGATTCAGGTTCATTTTCCCGCTTTTAGTTCGGCGATCGTTTTCTCTGCCTCGTCCTTAAATCGACTCCCCGGATTTAATTCCAACATTTTGGCAAGATATGCTTCGGCGTCTTCGCGAAGCTTTTGCGGTGCGAACTTATCTTTTTCCTTCTCCAGCCTCAGATCGACCTTTTGCTTACCTTCATTCTTCGAGAGGTAATAGCTGGACATACCTGCAAGATACAAAAACTCATCTATTTTGGAAAAATCCGGGTATGCTGCGTATGTCTCCTCGAAACGAAAGATTACCTGCTTATAGGCTCGCTTCAGCGGCGTGAACGCCTGCCACGCGACGTCGAGATTATGCTTCGCGTCCTTTTCCAGCACCGGATCGCGCTCGATCGCCTGAGTGACATTTCGCTGGCTATAGGCCAAATTGGCACCTACAAAAACGAGCATTAAGGAAAACAGAAAAGTAATAATCCTTTTAGTCATGAAACTTATGATGAATTCTGATCGGATAAAGTTTGTAGCGGCCCGCCTTGATCCGAAAAGTATTGATGCAGAGCGGTTTGGGCTCCTGAGAGGTGTCGGCCCCAATGTGTAAAGTACCCGAACCGCCACCGCCAAATTGCCTCGTCCTCGTCTCCTTGACCAAAGAAATGCAATCCTTCCTTTAAGTCGGCATAAATATCGCCCAGGTCATCAGCTAGTGTACAAAAAACAGGTTCTTCGGAATCGGCAAAGACATCAAAAACTTTCCAATAAAAGTCGAGTGGCAGAGCATGAAGC
>Ga0207701_10008321_pt1 | contig 10249 bp, 8 predicted proteins | sample KBSSwiSSwithPhiX_FD_184294 | JGI IMG/M metagenome (GOLD analysis project Ga0207701, IMG submission 184294) | Switchgrass rhizosphere bulk soil microbial communities from Kellogg Biological Station, Michigan, USA, with PhiX - S5 (SPAdes) (version 2) | ecosystem: Environmental > Terrestrial > Soil...
GCGGCGGCAGCACCTTCACGAGATCCTCCACCAGACTGCTCACACCTCCACCATTCGCGCCATTCCCTCCCGCGCCGTTCCACATCACGACCTTGTCGAACTTGATGTTGGAGATGGCGCCGGCCAGGGTGCTGGTGACGGCGGGCATCTGCTCGAGGAAGAGCAGCCGGTACGCCGCATCGGGATTGCCGCCCGCCGCGGCGACCATCTTCTGCAGACCTTCCGCCTTCTTCTCCATGATGGAGAGATTGCCGCGCGCCTCGGCGTCCAGTCGCGCGAAGGTCGCTTCCGCTTCCGCGCGCGCCGCGATCTTCACGCGCTCGGCGTCGGCTTCGGCCTGCACGATCATCCGCGCCTTCTCCGCCTTGGCCGGCGCCTCCAGCTCGGCGCGTCGTTCCGCCTCGACGCGGTCGGCACGCGCGAGCGCGGCCTTTGCCTGCGCCTCGTTCTCCACGCGCTCGATCTCGGCCTTCGCGGTGCGCTGGGCGATCTCCGATTGCTGACTCGCCTCCGCGCGAGTGATCGCGAGCGTCGCCTGCGTGCGCACGACCCTGCCCTGGGATTCGGCCTCACCGGCGATGGCGGCGGCATCCGCGGCGGCCACGGCGACGCGCTTGGCGCGCTCGGCCTCCTTCACCGCCATGTCGCGCTCGAACGCTGCCTGCTGCTCACCCACCGCCTGCTCCTTCTGGATGCCCGCGATCTTCACGGCACGCTCGCGGCTCGCCTCCTCGAGGCCGATGTCGCGATCCTTCTGCGCCGAGGCGACGCTCACCGACTGCGCGCGCTCTGCGTTCGCGACGCGAATCGCGCCCTCCTTCTCCTGCTCGGCCACGTCGCCGCGCGCCTTCTGGATCGCCTGAGCCGCGGCCTGCTTGCCGAGCGCCTCGAGGTAGCCGGACTCGTCGCGCAGATCCTGGATGTTCACGTTGAGCAGCGTGAGGCCCACCTTCATCAGCTCGGGCTCGAGCTGATGCTGAACGCGCTGCAGGAACGCCTCGCGATCGCGGTTGATCTGATCGATGCTCATCGTCGCGATCACGGCGCGCAGCTGGCCGATGATGATGTCGCGCGCCGTCGCTTCGATCTCCTGGTGTGTGAGGTTGAGCAGACGGATCGCCGCGTTCTGCCGCACCGTCTCGTCGATGCCGATCGCCACGGTGAACACCGAGGGCACGCTGATGCGGATGTTCTCCAGCGACAGCGCGTCGGGGAGCTTCACGTCGATCCGCACGGGGTCGAGCTCGAGGAACGCGGCCTCCTGGATGACGGGCCACACGAACGCGCCGCCGCCCGAGATGCAGCGCGCGGCCCCGTCGCCGCCGACGCGTCCGGAGATGACGAGGATCTTGTTCGCCGGGCAGCGCACGTACCGGTTGACGAACAGCATCGCGAGGCTGAGGAGGACGATCGCGATGGCGACGCCGAGGATGACGGCCGAGGGAATGGCCGCGAGCGCCGAGAGCGGGCCAGCCTGCGCGTCGGAAGCCTGCAGCGCGGTGAGCGCTGGAGTGACGGGTGACAGCAGCACGGGATGTGGGGAGGAAGGGTGGCGTGGAAGAGCTGTCGAGACGAACGCAGATCAGGTCGAGCGTGCGAGCGTCACCACGGTGAGCGTGGTGTCGTCCGCGGCGTCGACGACCTGCACGTGGGTGCCGGAGGAGATCGCGGCGCCGGGCACCGCGCTCTCGCTCTGCACCGCGGGCCATTCGACCTGCCGGCCGCCGACGACGAGCCTCACCTTGCCGGGCCCGCCGCCTCGCGCGGGAATGGGAAGCGAGACCGTGGCCTGGAGTCCGACGGCGCGCAGCGGATGCACCGACTTGTCAGCCTCGAGGCGCGTGAAGCCGCGCATCACGAAGGCGACGAACAGGTAGAGCGCGAACCCCAGCAGCAGGGCGAGTCCGATGGCCGTGATCCCGCCGACGCTCCGCAGCGCGAGCAGGCCACCGATGCCGGTGAAGCAGATGCCGGTCGCGATGGCGCGAACGCTTCGGAAGTTGAATGCGGCGAGCGGCGAGTCGGGATGCTCGTGCTCCCCGAAGTGGGATGCGTCGGCTCCCGTATCGTGGCCGAGTCCGATGATGCCGCCGAGCGCCTGGAACAACACCAGCAGACCGCCCGCCACGGCGAGGAAGAGGAAGACCGAACCGAGTGAGGGCATGCCTTAAACGTCCGAATCGGCGGAAGCGGGCGCAAGAAGAGATTTTGCCTGCGGTAGACGAGCGCCTCGGGGCGTTCAGTCCCCTTCTGGGGTGAACTCGACCGCGGCGAAGGAGTACGTGAAGACGCTGCCCCCGCCGGCGCGCGGCTCGTAGCGCAGCGACGCCGACTGCGCCTCGGCCAGACGCCGCGCGATCGCCAGTCCGAGTCCCGCGCTCCCGACGTCCGGCGGGAGCCCCGGGACGCGGTTGAACGGCTCGAATGCGCGCTCGCTCTCCCCATCGGGCAAGCCCGGCCCGCGATCGGCGACGGTCACGTCGATCGTGTCGCCGTTGCGTCGTGCGCCCAGCTCGATCGGCGTGTCGGCCGGCGCGTACTTGTGAGCGTTCTCGACGAGGTTGACGAGGATGCGCACGGAGTGCGCGAGGTCGAAGCGCCCGAACAGCAGGTCGCCGTCGGGCGAGAGTTGCACGGTGAGCGTCCGCTTGCCGAGCACTCCTTCGACGCGCTGCACGACCAGCTCGAGGAGCTCGTCGACCGCGTTGAGGTCGGGCTCCGTCGGCAGCACACCCGCCTTCAACCGCGAGAGATCCAGCAGATCGATCACGATGCGGTTCAGGCGATCGGCTTCCTGCTCGATGACCTCGGCCTGCTCGTCGCCGTGGATGCGCATCTCGTGCGCGCGCGCCTTGATCGTCGTGAGCGGCGTGCGCAGGTCGTGCGACACGCTCGCCAGCAGCGCGTCCTTGAGCTCGTCCGCCTCGCGCAGCGCCTCGGCGCGCTCGGCGGCGGCGATGAGCCGCACGCGCTCGATGCCGAGTGCCGCGTAGTACGACAGCGCGTCGACGAAGCGCGAACGTTCGGCGTCGAGACTCAATCCGCGCGCCGACCGGAGGCGCATCGAGCCGACGATGCGTCCTCGCACGGACAGTGGGCGGACGATGTCGCCCTCCGCATCGGCGTGCTGGCTCGCCGGGCCAACGGCCGCGACACCCGCGGCCGCCATGATGTGCGGCGCACCGCCATCCCCCTCGGCGAGCAGCTCGCAGGAATCGGCCTGCGCCGCGTCGCGGATCACTTCGGCCACGGTGTTGAGCGCGTCCTCGGCACGGCCGGCGGTCACCGCCTCCGCGCCCACGACGCGCAGCCGGTCGACCTCCGCGGTGCGAAGCCGTGCCACGCGCGCTTCCTCCTGCGCCGCATAGAGGAGCTGCGCGGCCACCGCGCTCGTCGTCAGGAACGCGAGAAGCACGAGCCAATCGAGCGGGTCGGCAACGACGAGCGTGTGGTACGGCGGGAGAAAGAACCAGTTGAAGACGAGGAAGCTCGCCGTGGCGAGGCCGAGCCCCACCGAGCGTCCGCCCGCAGCGCTCCCGCCGAGTGGGACGAGCATCAGCAGCAATGCGACGTGCGCCTTGTCGAGGCGGTCGCGAAAGGGCAGCATGGCGGCCGTTCCCACCGCGAGCACGACCAGCCACAGCGCGAGCACGCGCCACCGCGCACGCCGGACGGCGTGGTCGCTCGGGTCGCGTGCGCTCACGGCACGAACCGGTATCCGACCCCGAGCTCGGTGACGATGTGTCGCGGCCGCGCCGGCTCGCGCTCCAGCTTGCGGCGCAGATGCGTCATGTGCACGCGCAGATAGTGCTGTGCGTCGCCGTGCACGCGTCCCGGCCACGCAGCCGCGAACAGCTGCCGGTGCGTGAGCGTGCGGTCCGGCTTCGTGGCGAGCGCGCGCAGCAGCTGCCACTCGATCGGCGTCAGGTGGATGTCCGTGCCCTCCACCGACACGGTGTGCGCGACGAGGTCGATCTCGAGGTCGCCGACGACGATGTGGCCCTCCGCCTCCTCGCGCGGCGCGCGGCGCAGGAGTGCACGCACGCGCGCCTGGAACTCGACGGTCGAGAAGGGCTTCGTCACGTAATCATCCGCGCCGTTGTCGAGCAGCAGCACCTTCTCGGCGTCGGAGTGTCGGGCGGACAGCACGAGGATGGGAACGTCCGTCCACCCGCGGACGGTCCGGCAGACGTCGATTCCCTGGAGGTCGGGCAGACCGAGGTCGAGCACGACGAGGTCGGGGCGCTCGCTCCGCACGGCGTCGATCGCCTCCCGACCGGTGCCCGCTTCGATCGTTCGCGTCTCGCCGTCCGCCAGCGCGTCGCTCACGACGCGTCTGATCCTCGGCTCGTCGTCCACGACGAGAATGGTGCGGATGCTCACCCTGGAACTCTGTCGTGGTCGGGCCCTTCCCGCCACCGCGCCGGGATCGGGGCACGCGATCTTAGCGAAATCTTTGCGCTGGGGAGCGGCGGCGTTCACGAGCTTTCGTCACGGCCTGCGCTCGCGACGTCGCGAGCGCTCGAGCCGCCTCGAATCCCGAACGCGCATGTCTCCCCACCTGAAACGTCTCGTGCTCGGCAAGCCTCGCAACGTCGAGGATGCCCGCACGTTCCACAGCATCTCGCTCGTCGCGCTCCTCGCCTGGGTCGGCCTGGGCGCCGACGGGCTGTCGTCCTCCGCATACGGCCCCGACGAAGCGTTCCGCGCGCTCGGCGCGCACACCTACCTCGCCGTGGCGCTCGCGCTGGCGACGGCGGTGACCGTGCTCGTGATCTCGGTGGCGTACTCGCAGATCATCCGCCGCTTCCCGTTCGGCGGCGGAGGCTACGTCGTCGCGACCGAGCTGCTCGGCCCGCGCTGGGGAGTGCTCTCCGGCTCGGCGCTGCTCGTCGACTACGTGCTGACGATCTCCGTGTCGATCGCCGGGGGCGCCGACCAGGTGTTCAGCGTGCTCCCCGCGACGGCCACGCACTGGAAGCTGCCGCTCGAGGGGGCGGTGATCCTCGTGATGGTGCTGCTCAACCTGCGCGGCGTGCGCGAGTCGGTGACGGTGCTCGCGCCGATCTTCGGGCTGTTCCTCCTCACGCACGCGATCCTGATCGTCGGCGGCATCGGCGCGCACGTGGGGCAGGTGCCGCACGTCGCCGCGGGGGTGACCCACGGCTTCCAGCAGGGGCTCGGCGCCCTCGGTGCGGCGGGGCTGTTCGCCGTGTTCGTCCGCGCCTACTCGATGGGTGCGGGCACCTACACCGGCATCGAGGCCGTCTCGAACGGGCTCCAGATCATGCGCGAGCCCAAGGTCGTGACGGCGCGGAAGACGATGGCGCTGATGGCCGCGTCGCTCGCGATCACCGCGGGCGGGATCGTCGTGCTCTACCTGCTGTTCGACGTCCGGCCGGCGGACGGCAAGACGATGAACGCCGTGCTGCTCGATGCGTTCGCCGGTCACTGGCGCATCGGCGGCGTGAACGTCGGCTACGGATTCGTCGTGCTCACGCTGGGCGCCGAGGCGGCGCTGCTGTTCGTCGCCGCACAGGCGGGGTTCATCGACGGACCGCGCGTCATGGCGAGCATGGCCACCGACTCGTGGCTCCCGCACCGCTTCTCCCAGCTCTCCAGCCGGCTGACGATCAGCGACGGCGTGCTGCTGATGGGAGGCGCGGCGATCGCCACGCTCGTGTACACGCGCGGCAACCTCGTCGCGCTGGTGACGATGTACTCGATCAACGTCTTCGTCACTTTCTCACTGTCGCAGCTCGGCATGCTGCGCTACTGGCTGCGCCACCGGCGACGTCGCGGCGTCGGCCGAGGGCTCGCCATCCACGGGGTCGCGTTCGCACTCTGCGCCGGCATCCTCGTCGGCATCCTGTACGAGAAGTTCGCGCTCGGCGGCTGGGTCACCGTGGCCGTCACCGGCGTCGTCGTCGGCCTCTGCTTCGTGATCAAGCGGCACTATGCCGGCGTACAGGCGAACCTGTCGCGACTCGAGTCGATCATGACCGCGCTGCCCACGGCCGCGCCCGAGGCGGCGCCGGCGCCGGATCCGAGAAAGCCGACGGCGGTCCTGCTCGTGGGCGGCTACGGGGGCATGGGCGTGCACGCGCTGCTGTCCATCCAGCGGCTCTTCCCCGGGCACTACCGCAACTTCGTCTTCGTCTCCGTCGCGGTGATCGACGCGGCCACGATGAAGGGGCTGGAGGAGGTCGAGCGGGCGCGCGCGAAAGCCGAGCACGCGCTGCAGCAGTACGTCGCGCTCGCGCATCGGTTCCGGCTGCCGGCCGAGTATCGCGTGGCCACCGGCACCGACGTCCTCGACGCTGGGGTGAAGGTCTGCGAGGAGGTCGCGCGGACCTATCCCCGCTCCGTGTTCTTCCTTGGCAAGCTGATCTTCGAGCGAGAGAACGTCTTCCAGCGGCTGCTCCACAACGAGACGGCGTATCAGCTCCAGCAGCGTCTGCAGTTCAGCGGGATGAACGCGATGGTGCTGCCGGTCCGCGTGATGGACGACGCGGCACCGGTGGCGGCGGAGAAGGTCGCATGATGGCGCATCCGTCGATCGGCGAGCGTGCGGCCGACTCGCCGACTCGCATGGCCAAGTGGCGCCAGTGGCTGTTCAACCGCCTTGCACGCTGGGAGGAGGCATCCATCGCGCATGCGCTCGGGCTGCCCGTGGAGCGCGTGATCTTCGTGGATGCGAGCGATCCAGTGCGCGCCGACGGCAGCTGAGCGAACCCTCCACAGCCGTCACGCGGTGGTGTCGGTCGGTCAGACGGCTCTGCGGAGGGCGGGCTTGCCCCTTGGGATCCGCGGCTCCGATGCCTCCCGGCTCTTCACCACCTCGGTGGCGACGCCCGTGACGAGTCGTTCACGGTCGCGGCCGACGTCGTGCACGAGCTCGGCGTATCGAACCAGCGCGGCGTAGAGCTCCTCCGTCTCCCGCCCGAGATCGCCGGCGCCATGGCTTCCCTGACAGTTCACCAGCATGCACCGGATCTGCGAGGCGAGCGCATGATTGAGCGCGGTGGCGGCGTCGACGACCGTGCGCATGTGCGCGGTACGCCTGGACTCCGCGGCAGGCGAGGGGAGCCGGAGCAGTCCGAGCTCGGTGAGGGCGCGAAGATCGTCCAGTCGGACGGTGGCGTTCCGGTGCTTGGTTGGCTGGTCCATCTGATGCCTCGTGAGGTACGGCTCGATCGTGGCGGAAAGCCGTGGCGGTGTTCACCCGTCCGCGCTGCAAGCAGCGTGCGTGAGCTGTGAGTGTCGCGCAGTCTCGCACGCCGACGTCACACCAACCTCAAAGAAGTCTCAAATGGCTTCGCAGCCCGCTACGTCCGGAGCTTCTGCAGCAATCCGTACCCGACCGGCCACGACCCCAACCCGCTCGACGCGTTGATGTGCCCCGCGTCGCCGACGTCCGTCAGCTCACTCCCCCACGCCGCGGCGTACTCGCAGGCGCGCTCCATCGTGACGTACTGATCGTCGCGACTCGCCACGACGATGCTCGGGAAGGGAAGCCGGGCCGTCGGCATCGGCGCGAAGCCGGTGGGACCCTCGGGATAGTTGGGTCCCTCGGGATCGCTCGGCGCCACGAGCAGGGCGCCGCGGACGCGCGCCAGCTTCTCGCGCGACGCGTCGCGAGCCCAATGCGCTACCAACGCGCACGACGAGCTGTGGGCCACGAGCACCACCGGATCGGCCGAGTAGGCGACGGCGGCGTCGAGCGTCGCCACCCAGTCGGCGCACCGCGGCGTCTCCCAATCCGCCTGCAGCACGCGGCGGCAGCTCGGATCCTCCCGCTCCCAGTGCGTCTGCCAGTGCTGTGGGCCTGAGTCGAACAGTCCGGGGAGGATCAGCGCGGCGACGCGGGTCTGGGAGTCGGTCATGCCCCAATATATTTCGGCCTACTCCGGTACGTGCACCCGCTCCTTGATGTGCTTGAGGTTCGCCACGATGGTGAACGTCATCACGACGAGCAGCGACCACGAGCTCCACTTGCTCCAGCGCACCTGGGTCCAGGCGCCGAGCTGGTCGGGATAGCGCCAGATGCTGAAGAACGTGCTCACGTTCTCGGCGAGCCAGATGAAGAACCCGATCAACACGAACGACAGCAGCAGCGGCATCGTGCGGTCGCGGTCGTACGGGCGGAAGATCACCGTCGTCCGCGCGTAGAGACCGAGCGCGCAGGCGGCCAGGTACCACCGGTAGTCGCCGATGAAGTGGTGGGTGAAGAAGTTGGCGTAGATCGCCAGGGCGATCGCCGTCGCCATCCAGTACGGCGGATGGTGGCGGATCCGCAGGTCGAACAGCCGCCACGCCTGGATGATGTAGCTCCCCACCGCGGCGTACATGAATCCGGCGAACAGCGGCACCCCGAACAGCTTCGTGTACGCGAAGTCCGGATAGCTCCACGACCGGATGCCGGGCGAGGTCTTGAACAGCTCGAGACAGAAGCCGATGAGGTGGAACAGGGTGATCGCCTTCACCTCGTCCCAGGTCTCCAGCTTCGCCCAGAGCATCCACCCCTGGATGGCGACGGCGATGATCAGCAGCAGATCGTAGCGCGGGATACCGAACAGCCCGGCGCGCGGAACGAGGAACACCGCGGCGAAGAACAGGCCGACGAACAGACACGCGCGCACCTGCTTGACGACGAAATACAGGAGCTCGACGAGGGCGCGCCGGAGCCCCGTGAGCTCGGGGCGGGCCGACCGACTCGAGAAATGCGCGTCGAGGGAACGAAGCACGACTGGCCGTTCACCGTGTCGAGGGGGATGACGCAAAGCTACTGGCGAGCGCGACCGAGTGACCATGCCCGCGTGGTGGCGTCTGATTAAGAGCCCTCTGCGTCGCCTCCCACCCCGCAGTCAGATGTCGATCCGCCGGCCGCTCGCCTCACTCGCCAGGATCCATCCCGAGCACATCGCGACTGTCGCCCGCGACGCCAATCATCGCGGCCGGTTCTTCGTCGCGTTCGACGGCACGGTCGAGCGCTCGGTCGAGGGGTGGGCACGGTACGAGTCGGCGCGCCGGGCCTGGCGCGACGAGCGAATCCTCGCGAAGGCGTTCGACCCCGGCTTCCGCCCGATCCTGGAGGCGATGCGTGGCTGCCGCCTCTTCGGCGTCACGCCGAAGCTCCTGTGCACCACCCCCCATGCGCCGATCGACTGGCTGGAGCGCTGCACCGTGCGCGCCGGTCACGCGGTCGACGTCGTCCTCGACGCGAACGGCGCGCGCGACGACCTCGGTGTCTGGTGGTGGCTGTGCGTGCATGCCTCGCCGGTGATCACGTGCGACGCCGGCGCGCTCGACGCGTCGACGCTGTTCACGATCGGCGACGGCGTCCACTTCGCCTCGACGCGCTTCCTCCCGCGCAACGTCACCGCGCACGCCAGGTCCGAAGCGAGCCGCGCCGGAATGGTCGCGCTCGCGCCGGGCGCCTCCGAGCACGGCTGGGGGATGCTCGTCGTCGCCGAGCCGCCGGTCATCGGCGAGATCGCGGTGCAGGCCGTGCGCAGCTTCCCGGCCGAGGAGAAGCAGGTCCACGTGCACGAGATGCTGGACACGAGCATCCTGTCGGCACTGGAGTCCTCCACCTTCTGGACGGGCGGCATCGACGCCGAGCACTTCGAGCGGGTGCTCACCGCCACGCTGAAGCGCGGTGAGCGGCATCCGGAGATCCCGCGCGACGCGATCCGCGCCCTCGCCGCGGCGGAAGGAGTCGCGATCGCCGAGGGGCGCGGTCCGGTCACCCCTCCCGACGGCATGGCGCAGCTCGTCGTCGGCTTCGCCCAGGAGCACGCCGAACGCGCCGATCCGCTCGGCGACGCGACGATCGAGCTCGCGCTGCGCGCGGTGCAGTGCGTGCGCGACGCGGCGTCGTGGGAGCAGCGCGAGTACGCGAGCGAGGAGGGACGCGCGGCGTTCCGCGCCGAGGTCGATGGGCTGCGGAAGCGGCTGCTCGCCGCGCAGGCGACGCGTCGCGTCCGCGCCCGCGCGCCGAACGCCGTGCCGGTGGCTCCACTGCGTGTCCCCCCGCTGATCCCGATCAACTGGGCGGAGCTCGGGCTGCACATGATGCGCGAGGACGCCATCTCGCTCGTGTGTGCCCTGCGCAACGAGACCGGCGCCGAGACGTCGGTGCCGATGAGCGATCTGTCGCTGCGCGCGCTGACCTCCGACTGGGACGTGCGCGAGGTGCTCGAGACCATCATGGGCGAGCCGTTCGACGAGCGCGTCGCCGACGACG
>Ga0207701_10008322_pt1 | contig 10249 bp, 10 predicted proteins | sample KBSSwiSSwithPhiX_FD_184294 | JGI IMG/M metagenome (GOLD analysis project Ga0207701, IMG submission 184294) | Switchgrass rhizosphere bulk soil microbial communities from Kellogg Biological Station, Michigan, USA, with PhiX - S5 (SPAdes) (version 2) | ecosystem: Environmental > Terrestrial >...
ACGGGAAGAATTCGCCGCCGCTGCGCAACAGCTCGATCGCGTTGCCGGGGGTGAAGCGGATCATCGGAATAAGCAGGGTCGCACGGCCCTGCCCATTCTATTTTCTTCGACTGCGCGGAACCTCGAATGTCGCCGCCAGAGCGGCGTGATCCGACAGACGGCCGGAGGGAAACGCATAGTGCACGCGCACGTCGGCGACGTCCAGCCCGCGCGCGTAAATGCGATCCAGGCGAAAGACGGGCATCAGCGAGGGAAACGTGCGCGCATGCCGGCCCTTCACTTCCTCGAATACCTCGTACACGCCGAGGAGGTCGGTCAGTGTTCTGTCGCCCTTGCGCCGCCAGTCGTTGAAGTCGCCGGCGATCACCATGGGCGCGTCTTTGGGGACTCGCTCGTTGATACGGTCGACCAGCGCCTGGATCTGCCATTGCCGGCCGCGCTCGAACAACCCGAGGTGCACGTTGAGGCAATGCAGGATCGGCAAGCCATCGCCCAGCTTCATTTCGCAGTGCAGGAGGCCACGGCTCTCGAAGGAATGCGCGGAGATGTCCGCATTCTCCTGCGCCATGATCGGGAAGCGCGACAGGAGCGCATTGCCGTGATGACCGTGGCGATACACCGCGTTGCGCCCGTAGGCCACCTGGTGCCACATGGTGTCGGCAATGAACTCGTGCTGCGGCTTGCGCGGCCAGTCCAGATAGCGCCCCGCGTGACGGTGATGGACGCCCTGCACTTCCTGCAGGAACAAGACATCGGCGGACAAGCCGTGGAGCTTCTCCTTGAGCTCGTGGATCACCATTCGCCGGGTAAGGTGGGAGAAGCCCTTGTGGATGTTGTAGGTGGCGACGCTGAACTTCATCGTGGCGGACCGAGGTTCGGTACGTTCAATGGTAACGGCAAACGCCAACGCGTATGGCTTGCTTCGCGTGCGCACCACGACAGTGCACGCCCATCGGCCGCCGATTTCGGGAAACCCTCAGCGTTTTTCTGCTAGCAGCGTCTGGCGCGCGACTTCGAGGTCGGCGCGCTGCTTCTTGTCGAGATCTGGGTACCGAAGATCGAGCGAGGCCAGCGCCTCGACGACCGCCGCGGCCACCACGAGCCGCGTGAACCACTTGTTGTCCGCGGGCACCACATACCACGGCGATTCCTCCGACGCCGTCTCGCGAATCATCTTCTGATACGCGTCCATGTAGGCATCCCAATGCCCGCGCTCGCGCACGTCCGCGGCCGAGAACTTCCAGTTCTTCTCGGGTTGCTCGATGCGTTCGAGAAAGCGCTTCTTCTGCTCGTCACGGGAGACGTGCAGGAAGAACTTGCGGATCACCGTCCCGTTGCGCGCGAGATAGCGCTCGAAGTCGCGGATGTCCTCGTAGCGATTGTCCCAGACGTGCTTGTCGACGAGCGACGGCGGCAGCTTCTGGCCTTCCAGAAACTCGGGATGGACCTTCACAACGAGCACTTCCTCGTAGTAGCTGCGGTTGAAGATGCCGATGCGTCCCCGCTCCGGCAGGTTCTTCGTGCACCGCCACATGTAGTCGTGGTCGAGCTCTTCGCTGGTAGGGGCCTTGAACGACGTCACCTGGCAGCCCTGCGGGTTGACGCCCGACATGACGTGCTTGATCGCCCCGTCCTTGCCCGCGGCGTCCATCGCCTGGAAGACGAGCAGCACCGACCAGCGGTCCTGCGCATAGAGCTTGTCCTGCAACTCGGAGAGCGCCTCGCGCCCGATGGCGAGCGCTTCCTGCGCTTTCGGCTTGTCCTCCCGGTTGAGGTGCGCCGTGTCGCCGGGATCGACGTCGGAGAGCTTGAATCTCGCGCCGCGGTTCACGCGATACGGACGTGAGAACTCCTTCGCCACCTTGGCGACCTTCGCGAAGTCGATCTTGTCCTCGGCCATGCTGTCCTCTCCTGGTGGGCGCACATATCGAAATCGTATGGCACGCATAAAAAAACAATACTAGGGCAAACAGCTGCCCGGCACTATCATCGACCCGGCCCCGGGCGCACTCGCGCGCATTATCTCCAAGGACTCCGCATGGCATCGAAACTTCCTTCTTCTCCCGTCTGGTTCATCACAGGCTGCTCGGCCGGCTTCGGCCGCGCGCTCGCCGAGCGCGTACTGGCGCACGGCCACCGCTGCGTCGTCACCGCACGCAATGTCGCGCAGGTCGAATCGATAGCTGCGCCGTATCCGGATACGGCGCTCGCGGCGGCCCTCGACGTCACCGATCCTGCCGCGCGCGAGCGCGCCGTGCGCGCCGCCGAAGATCGCTTCGGCCGCATCGACATTCTCGTGAACAACGCAGGCTGGGGCTATAACAGTGCCATCGAGGAAGGCGAGGAAGAAGTCGTGCGCGCCATGTTCGACGCCAACGTCTTCGGGCTCGCCGCGATGATGCGGTGCGTGCTGCCGGGCATGCGCGAGCGCGGGTTCGGGCACATGGTCAATCTCTCGTCGATGGGCGGCCTCATCGGCAACCCGGGCACGGGTTACTACTGCGCCACCAAGTTCGCCGTCGAAGGCATGTCGCAAGCGCTGCACGCGGAAGCCAAGCACCTCGGCATCCGGGTGACGCTCGTCGAGCCGGGTCCGTTCCGGACCGACTTCCAGGGCCGCTCGATGACGATCCCGAAGTCGACCATCGACGCGTACGCGGAGACGGCAGGTGCGCGGCGCGCGCAACTCAAGGCAAGCAGCGGCACCCAGCCGGGCGATCCGATCCGAGCGGCGGACGCGATCATCAAAGCCGTGGAATCCGACGATCCGCCGCTGCACCTCGTCCTCGGCAAGCTGGCGCTCGATCGCGCGCGCGATGTGCTCACCAAGCGGCTCGGCATCTTCGATAAGTGGGAGGCGGTGACGCTATCGGCCGATTATCCGAAGTGAGCGAAATACGCATCGAGCCCCTGACCGGCGCGCTCGGCGCCGAGGTGCTCGGCGTGAATCTCGCGCGCGATCTGGCCAACGACAACTTCACGGCGATTCGCGAGGCATTGCTGGACTACGGGGTGATCTTCTTCCGCGACCAGGAGCTCGACATCCCGGCGCACAAGGCGTTCGCGTCGCGCTTCGGCAAGCTGTTCCTGCACCCCAACATCCAGGGGTCGAAAGCCGATCCGGCCGTGATCGACATCGTGCGCAATCCGGGCGACACCAGGATCATCGGCGAAGACTGGCATTCCGACACGCCGCAGGTGCCGCAGCCGCCGATGGGATCGGTGCTGTACGCCGTCGACGTGCCGGCGTACGGAGGCGACACGATGTTCGCGAGCCAGTACGCCGCGTACGACGCCTTGTCGCCAGGACTGAAGAAGATGCTGGACGGCGTGCGCGCGCTGCACTCCGACCGCCGCGTCGCCGGGCCGGCACGCGACCTCGGGCAGTCGAATGCGACGAAGAGGAAGAGCGACGACGAGTGGCGCGAGACTGCCACGCATCACCCTGTCGTGCGCACTCATCCTGCGACCGGCCGCAAGGCGCTGTACGTGAATCGGCAGACGACCATCGCGTTCGAAGGCATGACCGAAGCAGAGAGCAAGCCGCTGCTCGACTATCTCTGCGCGCATGCGCATCGTCCCGAGTTCACGTGTCGGTTCCGCTGGCGCACCGGCTCGGTCGCGTTCTGGGACAACCGCTGCACGCAGCACATCGCCGTCAACGACACGATGGCGGCGAGGCGCGTGATGCGGAGGCTGCAGATCGAGGGAGACACGCCGTTCTGACGGCTGGCGCAGGTTAAGGAGGAGGACACCATGTCGAAGTCATTGCTCGCGCTGGCCGCGGCCGCGCTGTTTGCGTTGCACGCGCAAGCGCAGCCCTACCCGTCGAAGCCCATTCGCTTCATCCTGCCCTTCCCGACCGGCAGCGCGACCGACCAGATCTCGCGCATCGTCGGCAAGGAGATGTCCGAGACGCTTGGGCAACCCATCGTGGTCGAGAACAAGCCGGGCGCCGGCGGCGCGATCGCGGCCGAATTCGTCGCCAAGAGCCCGCCCGATGGCTACATCCTGTTCGTCGGGTCGAACACGCAGCTGGCTGCCAACCCGGGCCTGTTCAAGACGCTGTCGTACGACCCCGTCAAGGACTTCGCGCCGGTCGTGCGCATGACGACGCAGCCGAGCGCATTTCTCGTGCGTCCCGATTTCCCGGCCAAGAACATCGCCGAGTTCGTCGCGTATGCCAAGGCGAACCCGAAGAAGCTGTCGGGCGGCTACGGCGCCTCCAGCGCGCAGGTCGCGATCGCGCAACTCGAAAGCCGCGGAGGGTTCGAGGTATTGGGGGTCCCTTACAAGGGAATTCCGCTAGCGGTGGTCGACACCATCGGCGGCACTGTCGACTTCACGGTCGGCGACATGGGCGCGGCCCTTGCACAGGTCAAGGGAGGCAAGTTGAAGTCGCTCGGCGTCACCTCCGAGAAGCGTAATCCGCTGGCTCCGGACTGGCCGACGGTCTCCGAGACGTATCCCGGTTTCGACGTGATCGGCTGGCACACGATCGTGGCACCCGCGAACACGCCGCGCGACATCCGCAACAAGCTCTACGACGCGGCGGCGAAGGCGCTGGCCAAGAAGGAAGTCATCGACGCGCTCGCAACGATGGGCGTCACGCCCGGCGTCATGAACCCCGACGAGCTCGGCACCTTCATCCCCGCAGAGGTGAAGCGCTGGGGCGAGATGATCAAGCAGGCCGGAATAAAGCCGGAATGAGAAGCGCATGCACGCGAACAAAACAAAAGCGAAGCTCAAGGCCGGCGAGATCGTCTTCGGCTCCGAGATCATGTTCCCGTCGGCCGACGTCGTGGAGATCCTCGCGTACGCGGGCCTCGACTTCGTCTACATGGACATGGAGCACTCGGCGACGACGCACGAGAGCCTCGCTCACATGATCCGCGCGGCGGAGATCGGCGGCGCCACGCCGCTCGTGCGCATCCCTGAGAGCGTGCCGGGCCAATATCCGGGCGTGATCCTTCGCATTCTCGACCTGGGCGCGATGGGCGTCATCGTGCCGCACGTCGACAGCCGCGAGGAGGCGAAGGCGGTCGTCGACGCCGTGAAGTACGCGCCCACGGGACGGCGCGGGATGTTCGACGTCGGCCGCAACACCGGGTACGGCACGCGCTTGAGCGGGCCCGAGTACGTGAAGCGCAGCAACGAGGAGACGCTCGTCGTCGTCATGATCGAAAGCACGGAAGGCCTCGCCAACATCGACGACATCCTGGCGGTCGACGGCATCGACGTCGTGCAGATCGGCTCCTCCGACCTGTCCTCGTCGATGGGCTTTCGCGGCGACCTCTCGGCACCGCCGGTGCTGGAGGCGATCGATCGGATCATCGCGCGGACGCGCAGGCACCATGTCGCGGTCGGCGTCGGCTCGTTCGCGGGCTTTCCGCCCGACCGGATCCGCCATTACCTCGCGTCGGGAGCGCAGTTCGTCAACATCACGACGCAAACCCTGCTCGCGGCCGGCATCCGGCACTGGAAGGAACGGCTGGACGGGGCCAGAACTGGAACGTAACCTCTCGCGTCGTGACTCCCTCGACGGCCCCCACGCATAGCGCGTCGCGTATTCGCCGATTCCGGCGCAACCTGCTGCCCTACGCGCTGCTGGCGCCGATCGGCGCACTCCTGCTCGCGATCAGCGTGTATCCGGGCCTGTACGCGATCTGGCTCGCGATGACCGACGCCTCGCTCCTGCGCCTCGCGCGGGCGCAGTTCATCGGGATCGGCAATTTCGTGCGCGCGGCCGGGGATCCGATCTTCATCGACAGCCTCTGGCGCACACTGCGCTGGGACGTCGCGGTAGTGGGGATCGAGCTCGCGATCGCGCTGCCGATCGCCCTGCTCCTCAACCGCACGTTTCACGGACGCGGCTTCGTCCGGGTGGCGATGATGATTCCGTACATCACGCCCCCCGCGGTCGTCGGCCTCCTGTTCGCGTACATGTTCGACGGCAACTTCGGCGTGGTCAACGACCTGCTCGTGAAGGCCGGCTTCCTCGACCAGTACGTATCGTGGCTGAGCGATCCCACCGGAAGTTTCGGCGTCACCGTGGCCGCCATGGTGTGGTACGGCCAGCCTCTCATGGCGCTCATCCTGCTGGCGTCGCTGCAGACGATCCCGCAGACGCTCTACGACGCCGCCCAGGTGGACGGCGCGAGCGCGTGGCAGCAGTTCCGCTACATCACGCTGCCGCACCTCCTGCCGTCGATCCTCTTCCTCGTCCTGCTGCGCGTCATCTGGATGTCGAACCACATCGACATGATCTTCGTCCTCACGCAAGGGGGGCCGGGCTTCGCCAACTATACCGCCGCGGTGTACAGCTTCAAGCTCACCAACCAGTTCGAGATCGGCTACGCGTCCGCGGTTGCCGTCGTGCTGACGATCCTGCTCGTGGCCGCGTCCGCGCTGTACGTGCGCCATCTGGCGCGCAAGGTGCTGGTGTCGGCATGACGACTGCGACGCGTCAAAGCGCGACCCGTCAATTCTGGGTATACGTCGGCGCCGCGGCGGTTCTCGTCTATTCGCTCGCGCCCTTCCTGTGGATCATGATCGCATCGATCACGCCTGAGGTCAGCAAGGACTATGGCACGCTGAGCGGGCGCCGCGTCACCTACTTTCCGAGCCATCCGACGTTCGACAACTACGTCGACCTCTTCGTCAACAACCCGTTCGCGCTCTATTTCCGCAACAGCACCATCATCGCCACCGGCAACATGCTGCTGACGCTGCTGGTGGCGAGCCTCGGCGCGTACGCGTTCGTGCGCTTCCGTTTCGCGGGCCGCAGCTCGCTCCTGATCGCGATGCTCGTTGCGTACACGATCCCGAGCGTCGTGCTGCTGGTGCCGCTGCTCGTCATCTTCCGCACCTACGGCCTCATCAACACGCATCTCGGCATGGTCCTCGCCGAGGCGACGCACAGCGCACCGTTCGTGCTGCTGCTGCTCATCAATTATTTCTCGACGCTGCCGCGCGAGCTCGACGAGCAGGCGCGCGTGGACGGCTGCACGCGCCTCGGCGCGCTGTGGCGCATAGTGCTGCCTTTGTCGGTGCCCGGTCTGGTCGCCGGTGGGCTCCTCGCGTTCATCATGACCTGGAACAACTTCCTGTTCGCGTTCCTGTTCACCACGACCAACAGCGTGAAGACGCTGCCGGTGATGATGCGCCTGTTCGCGATGGGCGAGCCCGCGGTGTGGGGCACGAGCGCCGCCGGTGCGGTGCTGACGACGCTGCCGGTCGCGCTTATCTTTCTTTTGTTCCAGAGAATGCTCATGAGCGGCCTTGCCGCGGGTGCGGTGAAAGGCTGAGTCGTGAAACACGAAGCCGGCCGAACGAGAGCCGGCGACCAAGGCAATCCAAAGGAGGCTCGGATGCAAGACGCAAAGAAGGTGTCCAGGAAGCGCGCAGTCACGCCACGGCGCAAGGCGCTTCGAATGATCGGCGCAGCGGGAATCGCCGCCGCCGGGGCGACGGCGCTGGGGCAGGCTGCCACTGCGATCGCGCAAGCGCCGGCCGTGCGCAAGAAGGTGAAACTCACCTATTGGAACTGGGCCGACAATCCGGTCCACCAGTCGATCTCGATCGACTCGGTCAACATGTTCAACAAGTCGCAGGGCTTCATCGAGGTCGAGGTCGACGCGACGATGGCGGTGATGGAGTCGCGCAAGAAGCTCGTCACCTCGTTCGCCGCGGGCGCGGCCCCGGACGTGGCCATGATGGTGCAGTACTGGGCACAGGATTACTACGACAACGGCATCCTTCATCCCATCGAGGAATACTTCAACAAGTGGGATGCGCGCTCGGACTTCCTGCCGAACGTCGTCGAGCAGGTGCGCTCCAAGCCCGGCCAGCCGATCCTGTACCTGCCCCAGACCAGCATCCCCTACTTCCTCTTCTACCGCGCGGACTGGCTCACGGAAGCGAAGCAGAAGGTGCCGGACACGTACGACGAGTTCATCACGGCCTGCCGCGCCATCAGCAAGCCCCCCGAGCGCTATGGCATCGCGATGCGCGGGCAGACCTACTCGGCCATCCAGGTGATCCTGCCCATCTGGGCGAGTGCCGGCGTCAAGTTCGTCGATGAGAAGGGCAACGTCGACTTCGACTCCCCAGCCGCGATCGGCGTGACCGAGAAATGGGTGGGCCTGCTGACCAAGGACAACGCAGCGCAGCCCACCGCGGTGAGCGATGGCTACCGCGAGCAGTACGCGCTGATGGAAAAGGGCAAGTGCGGCATGTGGTACTACGGCCCGCACGGAAGCCCTGCGCTCATCAAGGCGCTCGGCGACGCCATCCAGGCGGTGAACAACCCGCGAGTGGGACCCAACCACTACATGCTGGCCAATCCGGAGGGGCCGCTGATGACGACCTCCTGCAAGGAGAAGGAGGCCGCCTGGGAGTTCATGAAATTCATCGCGTCGGGCGACGCGCTCTTGCTGTACACCGCCAAGCGCATGGTCCCGCCGGTCCGCAAGTCGTTCTTCAACAACGCGGCCTTCGAGAACAACCGCTTCATCAAGATGTCGCTGGCGGAGTCCAATACCTGGTACATGCCGCCTTACTACGCAAAGAATTGGGCGAATTTCCAGGACAAGATCCCGCCGTATTGGCAGGAGGCGCTCCGGCAGAAGATCACGGTGCGGGATTTCCACGTGCAGGGTGCGAAGTTCCTGCGCGGCCAAGCTTGAAGACAGGAGGAATTTCGACATGAGCATCAACGACGACGGTCCGGTCCGGCGCAGCCGGCGGGAAGTGCTGCAATCGGGTCTCGCGCTCGCGGGAGGTTTGTGGCTTCCGCCCGCGTTCGCGCAAAGCAATTTCGACTGGAAGCGCTTCAAGGGCGAAAAGATCGAAGTGTTTCTGGTCAAGAGTCCGCGCGGCGACCTGCTCACCAAGTACCACAAGGAATTCGAAGACCTGACCGGTATCACCGTCGGCTCGGAAATGATTCCCGAGCAGCAACAGCGGCAAAAAGCGGTGATCGAGTTCAATTCCGGCAACACGAGCTTCGACGTGATCGCAATTTCGTATCACGTGCAAAAGCGGCTGTTCGGCAAGAACCGCTGGATGGAGGATGTCCGGCCGCTGGTCGCCGACAAGTCGCTGACCGATCCGAACCTCGATTTCGCCGACTTCTCCAAGGGCGGGATGGCATGGGCGACCCAACCCGACGGTCGCATCGACAGCCTGCCGTTCAACATCGATCCGTGGGTGCTGTATTACAACAAGGAGTTGTTCGACGCGAAAGGCGTCGCGTATCCCAAGAACTTTGCAGACATCGTCGACGCGGCAGGCAAGCTCAATGACCCGGGAAAAGGCGTCTCCGGGTTTGTCGCGCGCGGACTCAAGAACGCCAACGTTCCGGTGTGGTCGAGCTTCTTGCTGGGCTACGGCGGTGGCTTCGTGGATTCGAAAGGCAAGCTTTTGACGGAGACCAGCGAAGCCATCGACGCGGCCAGGATGTACCAGACGCTGCTCGCCAAATCCGGTCCGCAGGGTGTCGCTGGTTTCAATTGGAACGAAGCGCAAAGTCTCTTCCTGCAGGCCAAGGCGGCGATGTGGCTCGACGGCATCGGCTTTGCGCAGCCGCTCGAAGACCCCACCAAGTCGCGTATCGTCGGCAAGGTCGGCTACGGCGTGATGCCGCCTGGACCGAAGCAGCAGGTGTCGGCAATGTTCGGCGACGGCGAGGGCATCTCGTCGTTCAGCAAGAAGAAGGGGCCGTCGTGGCTTTATCTGCAATGGGCGTCGAACAAGGCCAACCAGGCACGGATGCTGCAATCGGCAGCGGGCGCGCCGGTGCGCAATTCCGCTTACGCGAATGCCGAGGCGCTCGCGGCACTGAAGGTGCCCAAAGCCTGGGTCGACTGCATGCTGGCTTCGGCACGCATCGCCCAACCGGGCTTGCCGATCATTGTTCCGGTCACCGAATTCCGCGACATTTTCGGCATCGCGCTGACCAACATGATCAACGGCGCCGACCCGGCGAGCGAGCTCAAGAAAGCAACCGCCGAATTCCAGCCGGTGCTGGACAAGAGCGAAAAAGCTTAAGCGCAACGCAGCGCACCCACCCAAGGCTCGCCGCCCATTATCGGGTGGCGAGCTTCAATGGCAGCGGCATTTCTCCGCACATCGATGTCCGCGACCGCGCAGTTGACGGCTCCGCGCGCGGGCTTTCTTGCCCGCCGCCAGCGCAGCTATTATTTCTTCATCGTCCCGGCGCTGGTCGTCATCGGCGCGGTGATCGTTT
>Ga0207701_10008323_pt1 | contig 10248 bp, 8 predicted proteins | sample KBSSwiSSwithPhiX_FD_184294 | JGI IMG/M metagenome (GOLD analysis project Ga0207701, IMG submission 184294) | Switchgrass rhizosphere bulk soil microbial communities from Kellogg Biological Station, Michigan, USA, with PhiX - S5 (SPAdes) (version 2) | ecosystem: Environmental > Terrestrial > Soil...
CATGGCCGCGGCCTGCGCGAAGTCGAGCGTCTTCGGCTTGCGTCCGACGATGCGCTCGTCGACCAGGTGGTATTCGCTGTCGCAGCCCGGGCGCGTGACGTCGCCCGCGTAGTAGACGGCATCGCCCGGTTTGAACAGCGTGACTTCCTTGCCTACGGCTTCGACCGTCCCCGCCGCGTCCCAGCCCAGAATTCGACTTGAAGTCGCCGTCTTGCGCTGCTTGGTGTCCACGGGGTTGACCGAGATCGCTTCCACCTTGACCAGCAGATCGCGTCCCGCAGGCGCGGGCTTGGGAAGCTCGATCTCGGCGAAGGTATGGTCGATGGCTTTCATAGGTGCCTCAGCAGATCCAGGGGATGGGCGATCACGGTCTCGGCTTCCCAGGTGTTGGGGCCGCCGCTCTCGGGATGGTGATAACCCCAGTCGACCGCGATCGGACGCATGCCCGCCGCGCGCGCGGCCTTCATGTCGCGCAGGTCGTCGCCGAGGTAGCAGCACTCCGCGGGCGCGAGCTTGAGCTGCTCGGCCGCGTGCAGCAGGGAAGCGGGATGCGGCTTCAGGTGCGGCGTGGTGTCGCCGCAGGCGACGCAGTCGGGCTCGAGCTTGAGCGCGGAGACGATCGCCTCGGTGAAGCGCGTGGACTTGTTGGTGACGATGCCCCAGCGGATCTCGCGCGAGGCGAGCTCGCGCAGCAGCTCGGCGATGCCGGGGAAGAGCCGGGTCTCCTTGCACACGCGTTCGGCGTAGAAGCCGAGGAACGCCTCGCGCATCGATTCGTACTCGGCATCGCCCGGCTTGACGCCGAATGCGGCGTGCACCAGGCCGCGCGCGCCAGCCGAGGCGAACGGCCGCAGGCGCGCGAGCGGCAGCGGCTCGTGTCCCTGGTCGGTGCGCATGCGGTTCACCGCATGGGCGAGGTCCGGCGCGGTGTCGGCCAGCGTTCCGTCGAAATCGAACAGCACGGCGCGGCTACGCATTACGCGTGGTGCGCAGCAGGTAGTTCACGTCGCAGTCGCGCCCGAGCCAGTAGCGCCTGGTGATCGGGTTGTAGCTCATGCCGATCAGCTCGTCGATGCGCAGCCCGGCCTCGCGGCTCCAGCGCGAGAGCTCGGACGGCTTGATGAAGCGCATGTAGTCGTGCGTCCCCTTGGGCAGCAGGCCGAGCACGTACTCGGCGCCGATCACCGCGAACAGGTACGACTTCGGATTGCGGTTGATGGTGGAGAAGAACACCTGGCCGCCCGGCCGCACCAGCCGCGCGCACGCCGCGACCATGGCGCCGGGCTCGGGTACGTGCTCGAGCAGCTCCATGCAAGCGACGACGTCGAATCTGTCAGCGTGGGCGGCCGCGTAGTCCTCCGCGGAAACGCTTTGGTACTGAACTTCAAGCCTGCTTTCCAGCAGATGCAATTGCGCGACCTTGAGGGCTTTCTCCGACAGGTCGATGCCGGTGACCTTCGCGCCGCGCCGCGCCATGGCTTCGGCCAGGATGCCGCCGCCGCAGCCGACGTCGAGCACCGCGGCGCCGTCGAGCGGCGCATGCTGCGCGATCCAGTCGAGGCGCAGCGGGTTGATTTCGTGCAGCGGGCGGAACTCGCCGGCGGGGTCCCACCAGCGGTGCGCGAGCTTGCTGAATTTGTCGAGCTCGGCCGGGTCCGCGTTGACCATGGCCCATTCTAGAAAAGAAAAACCCCGCCGGAGCGGGGTTTTCTTGGAACGAAAACTTATTACTGTTTGCGCGTTCCGATGACCTCGATCTCCACGCGGCGGTTCTTGGCGCGGCCCTCTTTGGTCTTGTTGTCGGCGACCGGCTGCTTCTCGCCCTTGCCTTCGGTGTACACGCGGTTCGCCGCGATGCCCTTGGACGTCAGGTAGGCCTTCACCGATTCGGCGCGGCGCACCGACAGGCGCTGGTTGTAGGCATCCGAGCCGACCGAGTCGGCGTGGCCGATCGCGATCACCACCTCGAGGTTGACGCCTTTCGTCTTGTTCGAGATGTCGTCGAGCTTCGACTTGCCCTCGGGCTTGATCACCGCCTTGTCGAAGTCGAACAGCACGTCGGCGGCGAAGGTCACCTTCTCGGCCACCGGCTTCGGCTTCTCCGGCGCGGGCTTGGGCTTCTCGGGTTCCGGCGCGCGCGGCTTGGGCGGCGGCGGGGGTGCGGGTACGGGCGCAGGTGCGGGTTGGGGTGCCGGCTTTTCCGGCTCGGTCGCGCAGCCGGCCGCGATCGCCAGCGCCACGAGCAGCATCCAGAGTCTGTTGGTCATCGAACCCCCGACATTTTTAGTTATCTGTTATCCGAAAAACTTTTTCGTATCAAGAGTCTGCGTGACTCTTGAGGGCATTCTGCCATATCTGCCAACGAGTGTCCAAGCCGCCCACGGCGTTTTTCGCCTCGCCGTTCGCTATGCGTTGCGCGCCGTCCACCCAGACGTGCGTGACGTGCTCGCGTCCCGCGGCATAGACGAGGTGCGACACCGGGTCGTAGCACGGTGTGAGCTCCGGACCGCGCAGCGCGACCGCGACCAGGTCGGCGCGCTTGCCCGGCTCGATCGAGCCGATGCGCGCCCCCAGCCCCAGCGCGCGCGCGCCACCGAGCGTGGCGGCGCGCAGCGCGGCGTGCTCGGGCATGGCGCTGGCGTCGCGCGCCACTGCTTTGGCGAGCAGGGCGGCGGTGCGCATCTCGGTGAAGATGTCCAGGCGGTTGTTGCTCGCGGCGCCGTCGGTGCCGAGGCAGATGTTCACGCCCGCGTTGCGCAGCGCTTCGATCGGCGCGAAGCCGCTGGCGAGCTTCAGATTGGAGGACGGGCAATGCGCGACGGAACACCCTTCGCGCGCCAGCAGCTGAATTTCATGCTCCTGCAAGTGGACCGCATGCACGGCGATCAGGCCGGGACCCAACAAGCCGAGGCGCCGCAGGCGCTCGAGCGGGCGCACGCCATGCTCGGCGAGCGATTGCTCGATCTCATGCTCGGTCTCGTGGAGGTGCACGTGCACCGGCAGGTCGAGCTCGGCCGCGAAGGTGGCGATCTGGCGGAACGTCGCATCGGACACCGTATAAGGCGCGTGCGGCGCGAGGCAGAAAGAGACCAGCGGATCCTCGCGGCTGCGGTCGCGCAGCTCGAAGCCCTTGCGCAGATAGTCGGCCGGGTCCGAGGCGTAGGCGGTCGGAAAGTCGATCACGATCAGTCCGAGCGCCGCGCGCATGCCGGCGGCCTGCGCCGCTTCGAGCGCCGCTTCCGGAAAGTAATACATGTCGTTGAAGCAGGTGATGCCGCCGCGCAGCATCTCGGCGCAGGCGAGCGCGGTGCCGTCGCGCACGAACTCGGGCGACACGTGCATGGTCTCGGCCGGCCAGATGTGTTCCTGCAGCCAGCGCATCAGGGGCAGGTCGTCCGACATGCCGCGCATCAGCGACATGGCGGCGTGGGTATGCGCGTTGACCAGGCCCGGGATGAGGACATGGTCGGGAAGGTCTATGCGTTCGTAATCGTCGAACCGGGTGCCCGCCTGCGCGGGCACGACGGCTTCAATGGCTCCGTCGCGCACCGCGACGGCGTGATGCTCCAGGACCGCGCCCGCCGGCTCTACCGGGACGACCCAGCGGGCGCTAACGAGGAATTGGTCGCCTATCTTGGCGTGCCCTGGACCTCGACCACGACCCGGCGGTTCGGCGACAGGCACTCGATCAGCCCCTTGCGCTCCTTCTGGTCGGGGCAGGACTTGACCGGCAGGGTCTTGCCGAAGCCGAGGGTCTCCACCTTGTCGGCGGCGACGCCCTTGGAGACGAGGTAGGCGCGCACCGCGTCGGCGCGCTTCTCCGAGAGCTTCTGGTTGTACTGCGTCGAGCCGAGGCGGTCGGCGTGGCCGTTGACGATGATGTAGCGCACCTCTCTCAGGTCGCCGAGCTTCGCGATGACCTCGCTGTCGAGCGCTTTGCGCGCCGCCGGCGTGAGCACCGCCTTGTTGAACTCGAACAGCTCGGTGGAGGCGAGGTTGACGATCGCCGGCTTCTTCGGCTCGGGCTTGGGCTCGGGCTTCGCGACCGGCGCGGGCGGCGGCGCGGGCACCGCGCGCGGCTCGGGCGGCGGCGTCGGCGCCGGCTTCGCGGCCGGCGCGGGCGCGGGTTTCTCGGGTTCGGTTACGCAAGCGCCGAGAAAAGCAAGCGCGGCGACGATGAAAACGAGCTTTTGGGCTTTCATTTTCCTCCCCGTTTTTGTGTTCTGAATCGAGGCCGATTTAAGCACAGGAAAAGAGCCGCCGACAAGCGTTTTTTAGAGGGAAAACCGATGCTTGCATGATAAAATCGGCGCCTCTCCTGATGGAACAATTCGCCAAAGAAACGCTGCCCATTTCCCTCGAAGAGGAGATGCGGCGCTCGTACCTCGATTACGCCATGAGCGTGATCGTCGGACGGGCTCTTCCGGACGTGCGCGACGGCCTGAAACCGGTGCATCGGCGCGTGCTGTTCGCGATGCACGAAGCCAACAACGTGTGGAACCGGCCCTACGTGAAGTGCGCGCGCATCGTCGGCGACGTGCTCGGCAAGTACCACCCGCACGGCGACACCGCGACCTACGAGGCGCTGGTGCGCATGGCGCAGGACTTCTCGATGCGCTACATGCTGATCGACGGCCAGGGCAACTTCGGCTCGGTCGACGGCGACTCGGCCGCGGCCTACCGCTACACCGAGTGCCGGCTGGACAAGATCTCGTCGGAGATCCTCGCCGACATCGAGAAGGAAACGGTCGACTTCGCGCCGAACTACGACGGCAAGGAGCTCGAGCCGGCGGTGCTGCCGACCCGGGTGCCCAACCTGCTGGTGAACGGCTCCTCGGGCATCGCCGTGGGCATGGCGACCAACATTCCGCCGCACAACCTGGGCGAAGTGGTCGAGGCCTGCCTGTTTATCCTCGAACAGCCGCACTGCGCGGTGGAAGACCTCATCAAGCGCATGCCGGCGCCCGACTTTCCCACCGCCGGCATCATCTACGGCCTTGCCGGCGTGCACGAGGGCTACCGCACCGGGCGCGGCCGCGTCGTGATGCGCGCGCGCACCCACTTCGAGGAAACCGGCAAGGGCGACCGCCAGGCGATCATCGTCGACGAGCTGCCCTACCAGGTGAACAAGAAAGTGCTGCTCGAGAAGCTCGCCGAGCTGGTCACCGACAAGCGCCTCGAGGGCATTTCCGACCTGCGCGACGAGTCCGACAAGTCCGGCATGCGCATGGTGATCGAGCTCAAGCGCGGCGAGCAGCCCGAGGTGGTGCTCAACAACCTCTACAAGATGACGCAGCTGCAGGACGCGTTCCATATGAACATGGTGGCGCTGGTCGAGGGCCAGCCCAGGATCCTCGACCTGAAGGCGCTGCTCGAGTCCTTCATCTCGCATCGCCGCGAGGTCGTCACGCGGCGCACGGTCTACGAGCTGCGCCAGGCGCGCAGCCGCGGCCACGTGCTGGAAGGCCTCGCGGTGGCGCTGTCGAACGTCGACGTGGTGATCGAGCTGATCAAGAAGGCGCCGACGCCGGCGGAAGCCAAGGCCAAGCTGATGTCGCGCGCATGGGCTTCGGAATTCGTGAGCGGCCTGATCGGCGCCGGCGACGTGCGCCAGTTCCGCCCCGAGGGCCTGCCGCCGGAGTTCGGGCTCAAGCCCGACGGCTACTACCTGTCGGACGCCCAGGCGCAGGCAATCCTGGAGCTGCGCCTGCAGCGCCTGACCGGCCTCGAGCAGGACAAGATCAAGGACGAGTACCGCGAGGTGATCGCGACCATTGCCGACCTGCTCGACATCCTCGCCAAGCCGGCGCGCATCCAGAAGATCATCGAGACCGAGCTCAAGAAGCTGAAGGAAGAGTTCGCCGACAAGCGCCGCAGCGAGATCGTCACCGTCGCCGAGGACATCTCGATCGAGGACCTGATCGCGCCGCAGGACATGGTGGTCACGTTCTCGCACGGCGGCTACGTCAAGGCCCAGCCGCTCACCGAGTACCGCGCCCAGCGCCGCGGCGGCCGCGGCAAGACCGCGACCACGATGAAGGAGGACGACTTCATCGAGCGCCTGTTCGTCGCGCACTCGCACGACTACCTGCTGTGCTTCTCCAACCGCGGCCAGCTCTACTGGCTCAAGGTGTACGAGGTGCCGGCCGGCAGCCGCTCGGCGCGCGGCAAGCCGATCGTCAACATGTTCCCGCTCAGCGAGGGCGAGAAAATCACCGCGGTGGTACCGGTCAAGGAATTCGACCCGAACCATTATGTGTTCATGGCCACGTCGCAGGGCACGGTGAAGAAGACTTCGCTCGCCGAGTTCTCGCGCCCGCGGCCGAGCGGCATCATCGCCGTCGGCCTCGATGATGGCGACTATCTGGTCGGCGCCGCGCTCACCGACGGCAAGTACGACGTGATGCTGCTCTCCTCCGAAGGCAAGGCGGTGCGCTTCGAGGAAGGCGACGTGCGCCCGATGGGCCGCCAGGCCACCGGCGTGCGCGGCATGAAGCTGGGCGAAGGCCAGCGCGTGGTGTGCATGCTCGCCGCCAACGATGAATCGAAATCGGTCCTCACTGCGACCGAGCACGGCTTCGGCAAGCGCACGCCGATCGCCGAGTACCCGAAACACGGTCGCGGCGGCCAGGGCGTGATCGCGATCCAGACCTCCGAGCGCAACGGTGTGCTGGTGGGAGCGGTGCTGGTCGACGACAACGACGAAGTGATGCTGATCTCCACCGGCGGCGTGCTGATCCGCACCTCGGTGGCGCAGATCCGCGAGCAGGGCCGCTCCACCCAGGGCGTGACGCTGATCTCGCTCGACCAGGGCGAGAAGCTCGCCGGCCTCGAGCGCATCGAGGAGCGCGACCTCGGCAACGGCAACGGCAATGGCAACGGTGGGAACGGCGGCAACGGCGATTCCCACGAGGAAATGCCGCCTCCGGAAGCGCCCCCACCGACCGTCCACTAGATGTCCCGCATCTTCAATTTCAGCGCGGGGCCCGCGATGCTCCCCGCGGAAGTGCTCGCTCGCGCCGGCGACGAGATGACCGACTGGCGCGGCACCGGCATGTCGGTGATGGAGATGAGCCATCGCGGCAAGGAGTTCATGGGCATCGCCGCCGAGGCCGAGAAGGACCTGCGCGAGCTGCTCGCCATCCCCTCCAATTACAAGGTGCTGTTCCTGCAGGGCGGCGCCACGCTGCAGTTCGCGCAGATCCCGATGAACCTGCTGCGCGGCAAGGGCAAGGCCGACTACGTGGTCAGCGGCGAGTGGTCGAAGAAGGCGGTGAAGGAAGCGAAGCAGTATTGCGACGTCGCCATCGCTGCGACCTCGGAAGACCGGAACTTCACTTATGCGCCCAAACAGTGGAACGTGAGGAAGGACGCTGCTTACGTCCATTACTGTTCGAACGAGACCATCGGCGGGGTCGAATATCACGCCATCCCCAACGCGGACATTCCGCTGGTGGCGGACGCCTCCTCGCATTTCCTGTCGCGCCCGCTCGAGGTGTCGAAGCTCGGCCTGATCTACGCCGGCGCGCAGAAAAACGCGGGTCCCGCCGGCCTGACCTTCGTCATCGTGCGCGACGACCTCATCGGCCAGGTCGCGAAAGGCACGCCGGGCGTGATGGACTACAAGGCGCAGGCGGAAGCCGACTCGATGCTCAACACGCCGGCGAGCTACTCGATGTACATCGCCGGCCTGGTGTTCAAGTGGCTGAAGCAGCTCGGCGGCCTCGCCGCGATGGAGAAAATGAACATCGCGAAGGCGTCGCTGCTGTACGACTACCTCGACCAGAGCGGGTTGTTCCATAACCCGGTGGCGAAGGAAGACCGCTCGCGCATGAACGTGCCCTTCACGCTGAAGGACAGCAAGCTCGACGAGCCCTTCCTCAAGGGCGCGCTCGAGCGCGGCATGGTGCAGCTCAAGGGCCACCGCTCGGTCGGCGGCATGCGCGCCTCGATCTACAACGCGATGCCGATCGAAGGCGTGCGGGCGCTCGTCGACTACATGCGCGCATTCGAAAAAAAGCATGGCTAAGGGGAAGTCGCAGAAGAGCGAGATCCTGGTCATCAACCAGATCGCCGCGGTCGGGCTGAAGCGTTTTCCCGCCGAGGGTTACTCGGTGGTGAAAGAGGCCGATGACCCCGACGCGATCCTGGTGCGCTCGCAGGACCTCCATAAGTATGCGTTCGGGCCCTCGCTCGCCGCGGTCGGCCGTGCCGGCGCCGGCACCAACAACATTCCGGTGGCGGCGCTCTCCAAGCGCGGCGTGCCGGTGTTCAACGCGCCGGGCGCGAACGCCAACGCGGTGAAGGAGCTGGTGCTCGCCGGCATGCTGATCGCCGCGCGCAACCTCGGTCCCGCGCTCGATTTCGTGCGCAGCCTGGGACCCGACAACCTCGAGAAGCGCGTCGAGGACGGCAAGAAGCAGTTCGCCGGCTTCGAGCTGCCCGGCCACACGCTGGGCGTGATCGGCCTGGGCAAGGTCGGCAGCCTGGTGGCCGATTCCGCCATTCGCCTGGGCATGAATGTGCTGGGCTACGACCCGCACATCACGGTGGAGGCGGCGTGGAGCCTGCCTTCGCAGGTGAAGCGCGCCGCCTCGGTCGACGAGGTGCTGAAGTCGAGCCATTTCGTCAGTCTGCACGTGCCGCTGATCGAGAAGACGCGCCACATGGTCAACGCGAAGAACATCGAGCACATGCGTCCGGGCGCGGTGCTGCTCAATTTCTCGCGCGAGGCGGTGGTCGACGACGACGCGGTGAAAAAGGCGCTCGCAAGCAGCCGGCTCAAGTGGTACGTCACCGATTTCCCCAGCCCCGCGCTGATTCACACGCAGGGCGTGATCGCGCTGCCGCACCTCGGCGCCTCGACCGGCGAGGCCGAGGACAACTCGGCAGTGATGGTGGTTGACCAGCTGCGCGACTACCTCGAGCACGGCAACCTGCAGAACGCGGTGAATTTCCCCGAAGCGCAGATGCCGCGCGAAGCGCCTTACCGCCTGGCGATCGCCAACGCCAACGTGCCCGACATGCTGGGCCGCATCTCCCACGCGCTGGGCAAGCGCAAGATCAACATCCACAACATGCTGAACAAGTCCCGGGGAGAGATGGCGTATACGATCGTCGATGCCGACACCCCGGTGCCCGCTGAAGCTTTGAAAGAGCTTGCCGACCTTACCGGGGTGCTGGCAGTGCGCTATCTTCCAGTCGATGGACATTGAGAAGCTTCGCGGCGAGATCGATCGCCTGGACGACGAGCTCGCCGCGCTGGTCCAGCGCCGCGCCGGCCTTGCGCAGAAGATCGGCGAGCTGAAGGGCGGCGCTCCCGCCTACCGTCCTGAGCGGGAGAGCGAGATTCTCCGGCGCATCGGCACCAAGTCCGGCCCGCTGGCGCCTGAACGGCTGGCAACGGTATTTCGCGAGATCATCTCCGCCTGCCGCGCGCTCGAGCAGTCGATCCGCGTTTCCTACCTCGGTCCCGAGGGCACCTTCAGCGAGCAGGCGGTGCGCAAGCACTTCGGCCGCGCGGTCGAGGGAGTGGCGAGCGCCTCGGTCGACGAGGCGTTCCGCAGCGCCGAGTCCGGCACGGCGCAGTTCACCGTGGTGCCGGTGGAGAACTCCACCGAAGGCGTGGTCGGGCGCACGCTCGATCTGCTGCTCGCGACGCCGCTGCGCATCTGCGGCGAAGTCGAGCTGCGCGTGCAGCAGAACCTGCTGTGCCGCACCGACGACATGGGCTCGATCAAGAAGATCTACTCGCACGCGCAGTCGCTCGCGCAGACCAACGGCTGGCTGTCGCAGCACCTGCCGCGCGCGGAGCGCGTGCCGGTGACTTCCAACGCCGACGCCGCGCGGCGCGCGGCGGAAGAGGCGGGCAGCGCCGCCGTGGCCGGCGAGGCCGCCGCCGAGCGCTACGGCCTCAAGGTGCTGGCGAAGGGCATCGAGGACGACCCGAACAACACCACGCGCTTCCTGGTGCTCGGCGGCCTCGACCCGGCGCCGACCGGCAAGGACCGCACCTCGCTCGTGATGTCGGCCGAGAACAAGCCCGGCGCGGTGCATGCGCTGCTCACGCCGCTCGCCAAGCACCGCGTCAGCATGACGCGCATCGAGTCGCGCCCGTCGCGCGCGCGGCTCTGGGAGTACATGTTCTTCATCGACGTCGAGGGCCACCAGAAGGACGAGCGCGTTGCTGCCGCGCTCGCCGAGCTCAAGGCGCCGTACCTGAAAATCCTGGGTTCCTACCCGATCGCG
>Ga0207701_10008324_pt1 | contig 10248 bp, 10 predicted proteins | sample KBSSwiSSwithPhiX_FD_184294 | JGI IMG/M metagenome (GOLD analysis project Ga0207701, IMG submission 184294) | Switchgrass rhizosphere bulk soil microbial communities from Kellogg Biological Station, Michigan, USA, with PhiX - S5 (SPAdes) (version 2) | ecosystem: Environmental > Terrestrial >...
GCCTGACGTGCGCATCCCGCGGCGCGTCATGAAGGGCGGCTCCTATCTGTGCGCGCCCAACTACTGCCAGCGCTACCGCCCGGCGGCGCGCATGGCGCAGCCGATCGACACGTCGACCTGCCACATCGGCTTCCGCTGCGTCGTGCGATCCATCGCCTCCGCGGTGGCACCGGATTGACCGTGCTCCGGCAGAGGTCGAGAACCTCTTCGCGGCCTTCCGACGCCGGCTTGACGGTGAGCCTGAGCACCGTCACGAGGGAGCGCATAGCAACGGTGGTTCTGAACTTCGAGTCCGGTCCCCCACCCGCTCAAAGCGGAGACTTCATGCCCACCACCGTGCCCCTCATGAAAATCCAGATTGCCGCGTACGGCAGAAGACCGCCGCGGACAACGTCGCGGCGGCTTTGCCTATGAAAACGAGGGCTTTGGAGACGTCCTTGGACTGCGTTGGACGCCGTTTTGGTGGAGAGGGTGGGATTCGAACCCACGTTACGGTGAAACCGTAAACCAGATTTCGAGTCTGGCGCATTCGACCACTCTGCCACCTCTCCGTTCGGGTGCTTCGGCGGGTCGCTGCCGAGGGCGGGATTCTAGGGCCTGCGTCGACCCGACCCGGTCATGCGGTCGTGTTCAGCGTCATGCCGGCGAAGCGCGGATCGCTCAGGCGCGTCTGCCAGCGCTGGCCGGGGGCGAGCGGCGCGGCGTCGGTGATCGTTCCGGTCGTAACGATGTCGCCGGTGAAGATCGGCCAGCGCTCGGGCCGTGCCGCCATCGCGTCGATCCAGAGCCTGAGCGCATGGAGCGGGCCGTCGAGGACGATTTCGGCGCTGCCCTCCTCGACATCGCGGCCGTCGCATGAGAGCGTCAGGCGCAGCGAGGCGAGCTGCGCGGCGAGTTCGCCGCGGCCCGTGCCGACGAAGCGATCGATCGGCACGCGCGGGCCGACGAAGAGGCGGCCGTGCAGGGCGAAGTCGGCGATGGTGTCGGCGGCGGCGAAGCGCCAGCCTGAAAAGCGCGTGTGGACGATCTCGAAGCCGTGCGCGACCCAATCGACGCAACCGGCGAGCTCCGCGAGGCTCATTCCTGCGGCCGGGGCGTGCCTGAAGCCGAACATGATCTCGGGCTCGAGCCGCGGCGCGACGAAGGGCGCCAGCGAGACGCTCGTCTCGGCGCTGTCGACGCGCTCGACCGTCGTGTTCCAGACCGGTCCCCAGATCGGCGCGAAAACGCCGTAGCGAGCCCAGATGCCGCGGTTGGTGAAGCCGATCTTGTAGCCGAGCGGGACTTCGCCGCGGGCCAGGCGCAGGCGCCGGATCTCGTCGGCGACGGCGAACGCCTGCGCGAGATCGAACGAGGGATCGGCGCCGGTGAAGGTGGGCAGCGTCGTCGCCGCGTCGAGAGCGACCAGCAGCTGCCGGGCGCGTGCTGCGCGTGTTGCGCTCGGAGCGAGCGGGTCGCTCAAGAGCGCAACTCCGCGAGGCCGCCGAGGTAGGGCCGCAGCGCTTCGGGGACGCTCACCGAGCCGTCCTCGTTCTGATAGTTCTCGAGCACGGCGACGAGCGTCCGGCCGACCGCCAGTCCCGACCCGTTCAGCGTATGCACGAACTCGTTCCTGCCTTGCGCGCTCTTGAATCGCGTCTGCATGCGCCGCGCCTGGAACGCCTCGCAATTCGAGACCGAGCTGATCTCGCGGTAGGTGTTCTGGGCCGGCACCCAGACCTCGAGGTCGAACGTCTTGGCGGCGCCGAAGCCCATGTCGCCGGTCGAGAGCAGGACGACGCGGTAAGGCAGGCCGAGCCTCTGCAGGATCGCCTCGGCATGGCCGACCATCTCGTCGAGCGCCGCGTAGCTGCGCGAAGGATGCGTGATCTGCACCATCTCGACCTTGTCGAACTGGTGCTGGCGGATCATGCCGCGGGCGTCGCGGCCGGCGCTGCCCGCCTCCGAACGAAAGCACGGCGAGTGCGCGGTGAGGCGGATCGGCAGGCTCGTCTCGGCAAGCAGCTCACCGCGAACGCTGTTGGTGAGCGAGATCTCCGAGGTCGAGATCAGGTACTGCTCGCGCGCGGCCGCCTCGTCTTCCTCGGCCTCGGCGCCGCGAAAGACCCAGAACATGTCGTTCTTGAACTTGGGCAGCTGGCCGGTGCCTTCGAGGACCTCGCGGTTGACGATGTAGGGCGTATAGCACTCGGTGTAGCCGTGCTGCTGGGTCTGCACGTCCAGCATGAATTGGGCGAGTGCGCGGTGCAGCCGCGCCACCGCGCCGCGCAGGAACGAGAAGCGCGCGCCGGAAAGCTTGGCGCCGGTCTCGAGGTCAAGGCCGAGCGGCGCGCCGACGTCGACGTGATCACGCGGCGCGAACACGAATTCGCGCGGCACGCCCCAGCGCCGCACCTCGACGTTGGCGCGCTCGTCGGCGCCGACGGGAACGCTCGCGTCGGGCAGATTCGGCAGCGACATCAGCTGCTCGTTCAGCTCGAGCTGGATCGCCGCCAGGCGTTCGGCCGAGCGATCGAGCTCGCTGCCGATCGCGGCGACGTCGGCCATGGCCGCGCTCGCGTCGGCGCCCTGGCCCTTGAGCTTGCCGATCTCGCGCGACAGGACGTTGCGCTTGGCCTGCAGCTCCTCGGTGCGCACCTGCAGTGCCTTGCGCTCGCCCTCGAGCGCGCTGAACCGGGCGACGTCGAGGAAGGGCTGCGGAGACTCGCGCGTCTCGAGACGGGCGACGACCTGCGGCAGGTCCTTGCGCAGGAGCGAGATGTCGAGCATGGGCGATTGGGGCGAACGGGAGGAGGCGGATTGTAGAAGTCCAGCCCTCAATGACAATGCGAACGATTCTCATTTATAGTTAAAACATCCATCCAGGAGTCGTGACGTGCCCTTGCCCCCAGCCCATCGCTCGACCCTCCTCGTGCTCGCCGCGTTGGCCTCCCTTGAAAGCGGCGCGGCCGCGGCGCAGGAGACACTGTCGCCGGTGACCGTCACCGGGCACTCCGCGCCCGAAGCGGACTCCGAATACCGCCCGACTCGTTCGTCGACCTTCACCAAGACCGACACGCCGCTGAAGGAAGTGCCGGCGTCGATCACCGTGGTTCCTGCCCAGCTGATGAAGGACCAGGCGATGCGAAGCCTTGCCGACGTCATCCGCTATGTCCCTGGCGCCAGCGTGCACCAGGGCGAAGGCAACCGCGACCAGTTCATCCTGCGCGGCGTCAGCACGACGGCCGACCTCTACGTCGATGGCGTGCGCGACGACGCGCAGGTGTTTCGCGATCTCTACAACCTCGAGCGCGTAGAGGTGCTGAAGGGCACGGCCGGAATGATCTTCGGCCGCGGCGGCGCCGGTGGCGTGATCAACCGGGTGACCAAGCAGCCGGTATTCGGCGGGGTGCGCGAAGCCTCGCTCACGCTCGGCAGCTGGGACCAGCGCCGCGCCACCCTGGATGTCGGCGACACGATCGGCGCCGCTGCCGCGTGGCGGCTCAACGCCGTGGCGGAGAAGAGCGGCAGCTTTCGCGACGGCGTCGACCTCGATCGCTGGGCGGTCAACCCGACGGTGAGCTTCCTGCTCGGTCCGCGCAGCACGATCACGTTCGGCTACGAGCATCTGCGCGACGATCGCACCGCCGACCGCGGCATCCCGGCACAAAACGGGCGCCCCGTCGACACCGATCCGAGCACGTTCTTCGGCAACGCCGACCAGAGCCACGCGCTGTCGGTCGTCGACGGCGCCTATGCCGTGCTCGATCATGAATTCGGCGGCGGCATGCGCTTCAGGAACACCTTGCGAGCGACGCACTACGACAAGTTCTATCAAAACGTCTACCCCGACAACGCCAACGCCAGCTCGGTGAACGCAGCGGGGAACCTGCGCCTCGCGGCCTACAACAACGCCAACCAGCGCACCAACGTGTTCAATCAGAGCGACCTGACGTGGAAGCTCAGTACCGGCGCCATCGAGCACTCGCTCCTCGCCGGGCTCGAGGTCGGCCGCCAGGACAGCACCAACAAGCGCAACACCGGCTTCTTCGGGCCGCTCGCCTCCGACGTCCTGATCGTCGTGCCGGCGAGCGCGCCGTTCGCGACCGCCGTGCGCTTCCAGCCGAACGGCAGCGATGCCGACAACGACGTGCGCGCCGACATCGTCGGCGTCTACGTGCAGGACCAGGTCACTTTCTCGCCCGAGTGGAAAGCGGTCGCAGGCCTGCGCTACGACCATTTCCGCACCACCTTCGACGACCGCCGCACGACCGTCGCGCCGACCGACCTCGCTCGCAGCGACAACGGGCTGAGCCCGCGCTTCGGCGTGATCTGGTCACCGACCGCGGGGTCGACGTACTACGCCAGCTACAGCTATTCGTTCCTGCCGTCCGGCGAGCAGCTCAGCCTCGCGCCGAACACCGCCGATCTCGCGCCCGAGAGAGCCCAGAACTACGAGATCGGTGCGCACTGGGACGTGCTGCCGGGGCTGGCGCTGTCGGCGGCGATCTTTCGCCTCGACCGCGACGACGTGCGCTCGCCCGACCCGGCTAACCCCGGCTTCTTCGTCAAGACCGGGCAGCAGCGCACCGAGGGCATCGAGCTCGCCTTGCAAGGCGAGGTGACGCCGCGCTGGCTCGTCTACGGCGGCTACTCGTACCTCAACGGCCGCATCACCAAGACGACGTCGACCGCGGTCGCGGGCGCCAAGCTGCAGCTCGTCCCCGAGCACCAGCTGTCGCTGTGGAACCGGGTGAGCTTCGGGCCGAGCTGGGCCGCCGGGCTCGGCGTGGTCTACCAGTCGAGCTCGTTCGCGACGCTCGACAACCAGGTCGAGCTCCCGGGCTTCGCGCGCGCCGACGCCGCGCTCTACTACACGTTCGGCGACGGCAAGACGAGACTGGCGTTGAACGTCGAGAACCTGTTCGACCGCGACTACTACCCGACCGCCGACGGCAACAACAACATCTCGCCGGGTGCGCCACGCAACGTGCGCGTGACGATGAGCACCGCGTTCTGAGTCGCGGCGCTCGCCTCAGGCGATCTGCTCGGCGCCGGCCGCGTTGACGGCGGCGACGCCGGAGCCGGAGCCGTGACTGGCGCGTGCGTCGCATAGCACGCGCGTCGCGCAGTCGGCGCAGCGGCCGCATTGCATCGCGACACCGAGCTCGAACTGCAGGCACTCGAGGCTCACCGCGCCCTCCTTGGCGGCACGATGGATATCGTGATCAGAGACGCGGCGGCAGACGCAGACGATCATGGTGAAGAGCTCTCGGGAAGTGGCGGCGGGCGTCAGTCGGCGACGCCCATCTGCGACTGCAGGTAGTTCTCGAGCCCGACCTTGGCGAGCAGGTCGATCTGGGTCTCGAGCCAGTCGATGTGCTCCTCGGTGTCGTCGAGGATGTCCTGCAGGATCTCGCGCGAGACGAAGTCGCGGACGCTCTCGCAGTAGGCGATCGCGCTCTTGATGGTCGCCTGGGCAGCCGATTCCGACTGCAGGTCGCACGACAGCAGCTCCGGCACGTTCTCGCCGATCAGAAGCTTGCCGAGGTCCTGAAGGTTGGGCAGGCCGTCGAGCACGAGGATCCGCTCCATGAGGCGGTCGGCGTGCTTCATCTCGCCGATCGACTCCTCGTATTCCTTCTTCGCGAGGCGCTCGAACCCCCAGTGCTTGAGCATGCGGTAGTGCAGGAAATACTGGTTCGTCGCGGTCAGCTCGTTCTTGAGCTGCGCATTGAGGTGGACGAGGACCTGCGGGTCGCTTTTCATGGGAGAAGGTGGCCTGGGCCGACGCTGCGGGATTGACTATAGTTGATAATCATTCCCATTCGCAACAGGAGCGACCAAAAACCGAGGCCAAGTGGGGAGCTTTGACGAATATGGCGACAGCGGGCGCCGCTGCGGCGGTGGTAGGGATTCCAAATGAGAGACAATCTCATTCGCATGTGCGAATGTCGCACGGCGTACCTGCGACCATGAGCCCGCTTCCCACCCTGTGCCTGCACCAGCTCGCCGAGGGCGCGCGGGCGACTGTCGCCGGCGTGGTCTCGGCGTCGCCAGAAATCGACGCCGTCGCCCTGCGCCGCCTGGGCGAACTGGGCTTTCTGCCAGGCGAGCCCGTGCAGCTGCTGCGCCGCGGCCCGGGCGGACGGGAGCCGCTGGCGGTGCTGATCGGCGAGACGATGTTCGCTTTGCGCCTGCTCGAAGCGCAGTGCATCGAGGTCCGGCTCGACGACGTCAAGGCGACGGTGCCGGCCGCGGCTGGCGCCGCCACGCGCTCGGACTCGCCGGCCCGCGAGCCGGCGACCACCGAACACCTGAGCGCATCGTGACGCACGCGCTCAACGCCGCGAACCAAGCGCCGCGCTGGAGCGTGGCGCTGGTCGGCAACCCGAACTGCGGCAAGACCGCCCTCTTCAACCTCCTCACCGGCGCGCGCCAGAAGGTCGCCAACTACGCCGGCGTGACGGTCGAGAGAAAGGTCGGCCTGACGCGGCTGAAGAACGGCCGCACGGTCTCGATCATCGACCTGCCGGGCGCGTACAGCCTGACGCCGGCGACGCCCGACGAGCAGATCACGCTCGAGGTCATCGAGGGGCGGCGCCACGGCGAGGCGGCGCCCGACGCGATCGTCGCCGTCGTCGACGCCACCAACCTGCGCATGAACCTGCGCCTGGTCCTCGAACTGGCGCAGCTCGGCCGGCCGCTGATGGTCGCGCTCAACATGGCCGACGTCGCCCGCGCCGAAGGCCTCGCGATCGACGTCGACAAGCTCGCTGCCGAGCTGGGCTGCCCGGTGGTCGAGACCGTCGCGGTGCGCGCCGACGGCCACGCCCAGCTGCTTGCCCTGCTCGAGGCGCGGCTTGGCCGCGAGGAGGCAGAGCCCACGAGCAGCGGCGGCGTGACGTCGACCCTCGGCCGCGAGGCCAACGTGCGCGAGGCGCGCTCGTCGGCCGATCTGCAGCTCGAGGTGCGCCGCATCCTCGCCATCGCCGCGCCGGGCGCGTCGTCGGTGCGTCGCTTCCAGCACCGCATCGACGCCGTCGTGATGCATCCGGTCTGGGGGCTGGTCCTGCTCGGCGTCGTCCTGTTCCTGATGTTCCAGGCGGTGTTCTCGTGGGCGGTGGTGCCGATGGACGCGATCAAGGCGGCGATGGCCGGCGTCGGCCAATGGATCGCGACCCACCTGGCCGACGGGCCCCTGCGCAGCCTCCTCGTCGATGGCGTCGTCGCCGGCGCCGGCAGCGTCCTGGTCTTCCTGCCCCAGATCCTGATCCTGTTCCTGTTCATCCTCGTCCTCGAGGATTCCGGCTACCTGCCGCGCGCCGCGTTCCTGCTCGACAACCTGATGGGCAAGGTGGGCCTGTCGGGGCGCGCCTTCATCCCGCTGCTGTCGAGCTTCGCCTGCGCGATCCCCGGAATCATGGCGACTCGAACGATCGCCAACTGGAAGGACCGGCTGGCGACGATCATGGTCGCGCCGCTGATGACGTGCTCGGCGCGCCTGCCGGTGTATGCGCTCCTGATCGGCGCCTTCGTTCCGGCGACGAGCGTCGGCCCGTTCAACCTGCGCGGCCTCACTCTGTTCGCCCTCTACGTCGCCGGAGTCGTCTCGGCGATGGCGGTGGCGTGGGTCCTGAAGCGCGCCTGGAGCAAGCGGCGCTACCAGCCGCTGATGCTCGAGCTGCCGCCGTATCGCATGCCGAGCCTGCGCAACCTCGGCCTCGGCCTGTGGGAGCGGGCGTCGATCTTCATGCGTCGGGTCGGCGGCATCATCTTCACGCTGATGGTCGTGCTCTGGTTCCTGTCGAGCTTCCCGGCGCCGCCGGCAGGGGCGACCGGGCCGGCGATCCAGTACAGCGTCGCCGGCATGATCGGCCACGCCCTCGAGCACGTGTTCGCGCCGATCGGCTTCAACTGGCAGATCTCGATCGCGCTCGTTCCCGGCCTGGCGGCGCGCGAGGTCGCGGTCGGCGCGCTCGGCACCGTCTATTCGATGTCGGCGGCGGGCGACGCGGTGGCCGACGCGCTGTCGCCGATCATCGCCAAGGGCTGGTCTCTCGCCACCGCCTATTCGCTGCTCGCCTGGTACGTGTTCGCGCCGCAGTGCCTGTCGACGTTGGCCGTCGTGCGGCGCGAGACCAACTCCTGGCGCTATCCGCTGATCATGGCGGCGTACCTGTTCGCGCTCGCCTACATCGCCTCGTTCGTCACCTATCGCGTGGCGCTTGGCCTCGGGGGAGGCTGACCATGGCCCAGGTCCTCATCGTCGCCTTGCTGGTTGTCGTCTGCTCGCTGCGCGCGGCGTGGATCCTCGCGCCTGCGGCAGCGCGGCGCCGGGTCGCGGCCGCGTTGCTCGCCCGGCGACTGCCCACCTGGCTGGCCGCGCCGCTGCGCAAGCATGCGCAGGCAGCGAGCGGCGGTTGCGCCTGCGACGGGTGCGACAACGGCGCCGACAAGGCGCGAGCGAAGGCGGCGCCGGTGGTCGCGCCGATCCGCTTTCACCGCCGTCTGCCGCGCTGACCGGCGCGGCCCGCAGCAGCGCTACTTCGGCACCTCGCGCATCGCCTTGTCGCCGAGCCCCAGGGGCAGCGGAAAGTGGACACGCTCGGGCGTGCCGCTGACGCTGCGTACCGAGACCGCTCCGAGCGCACGCAGGCGGGCGACGACCGCCTCGACCAGCACTTCGGGCGCCGACGCACCGGCGGTCAGGCCGACGCTGCGCTTGCCCTCGAACCACTCGGCGCGAAGGTCGTCGGCGGTGTCGACCATGTAGGCGTCGGCGCCGAGACGCTCGGCCAGCTCGCGCAGGCGGTTGCTGTTCGACGAGCTCGGGCTGCCGACGACGATCAGGACGTCGACGCCGGGCGCGAGCAGCTTCACCGCGTCCTGCCGGTTCTGCGTCGCATAGCAGATGTCCTGCTGCTTCGGCTGGCGAACGCCGGGGAAGCGGCGCTTGACCGCTGCCATGATCTCGGCGGCATCGTCGACCGACAGCGTCGTCTGGGTCACGACCGCGAGCGGCTGGCCCGACGCGATCTCGACGCGCTCGACGTCGTCGACGTCTTCGACGAGGTAGATGCCGCGATCGAGCTGGCCCATGGTGCCCTCGACCTCGGGGTGTCCCTTGTGGCCGATCATGATGAACTGATAGCCCTCGCGCGCCAGCTTGGCCACCTCCATGTGGACCTTGCTCACCAGCGGGCAGGTCGCATCGAAGATCGAGAAGCCTCGTTCCGCCGCCTCCTTGCGCACCGACTGCGACACGCCGTGGGCGCTGAAGACAAGCGTCGCGCCCGGCGGCACCTCGCCGAGGTCCTCGACGAAGATCGCGCCTTTGCGCTTGAGGTCGTCGACGACGTAGGTGTTGTGGACGATCTCGTGGCGGACGTAGATCGGCGCGCCGAACTTGTGGAGCGCGCGCTCGACGATCTCGATCGCGCGATCGACGCCGGCGCAGAAGCCGCGCGGCTCGGCGAGGACGACTTCTTGCAGCACTACAGAACGCCGATCAGCTTCACGTCGAACGTGACGGCGCGGCCGGCGAGCGGGTGGTTGAAGTCGAAGACGAGCGCGTCGCCCTCGATGCCGCGCACGACGCCGGCGATCGACTGGCCGTCGGGCGCGGGAAAGCGGACGACGTCGCCGACGCGATAGTCGCCGTCGGCATCGCCTTTGGCATCGAGCATGGCACGGCTGACGCGATGGACGAGCGCAGGATCGCGCTCGCCGAACGCTTCGCCGGCGGCGAGCGCGAACGATTCCTCGCTGCCCGCGGCCAGGCCGATCAGGCGCGCTTCCATCGCCGGCGCGAGCTCTCCGGTGCCGAGCGACAGCGTCGCCGGCGGCGTGGCGAAGGTATCGACGAAGGCGACGCCATCGCCGTCGCGAAGCCGGTAGTGCAAGGTGAGGAAGGAGCCGGGCTCGACGCGCTTCAAGGCGTGCGCCTTTCGGGAGATAGACTGGATCGCATTTTACGAGCCGGGGTCCTGCCGCGGTTCGACCCGCCATGTTCAAGGACATTCCCGCTTCGGCCCGGCCGCGCGAAAAGCTGCTTGCCCTGGGGCCGGCGGCGCTCGCGGACGCCGAGCTGATCGCGCTGCTGCTGCGCACCGGCCTGGTCGGAACCGGCGTCCTTCAGCTCGCCGAGCAGCTGCTCGGCACCTTCGGTGGCCTCGCCGGCCTGCTGCGCGCCGAGCCCGAGCAGCTGAAGCGGATCAAGGGGCTCGGCCCGGCCAAGCGCGCCGAGGTCGCCGCCGTGCTCGAGCT
>Ga0207701_10008326_pt1 | contig 10247 bp, 8 predicted proteins | sample KBSSwiSSwithPhiX_FD_184294 | JGI IMG/M metagenome (GOLD analysis project Ga0207701, IMG submission 184294) | Switchgrass rhizosphere bulk soil microbial communities from Kellogg Biological Station, Michigan, USA, with PhiX - S5 (SPAdes) (version 2) | ecosystem: Environmental > Terrestrial > Soil...
GACTCTCGCTAAGGAGAAATGTTCCGATTTCTCTGGAGCCAACCGTGCGTCATCCAATTTCACCCCGCGTTCACGGCGTCCTCGACTACAGCACCTCGGCTTTGGTGGCCGCCGCACCTCTGATGTTCGACTTCCCGCGTCCGGCACGGCGCCTGTTCGAATCCCTCGCCGCGGGATACACCGGCCTCTCGGCCGTCACGAACTATCCGCTCAGCGCCAAGCGGCTCGTGCCGTTCAAGGCGCACGGCGCGACTGAAGCCGTAATTGCGCTCGCGTTGCCGGCGATGCCGAAGCTGCTCGGGTTCAGCAAGCACCGCGCGGCCCGCAACCTCTGCTTCGGTCTGACAGCGCTCACATTCGTCGTCGCTGCGCTGACGGACTGGAACGCGGAGCGCTGAACACCTCGGTACACGATCTCCGGTACACGATCTCCGGTACACGATCTCCGGCACGCGATCCCGGCACGCGATCCCGGCACGCGACCTCGTGAGTCTCCGGCGCGCTCGACGTTAGGCGCGCTGGAGGCCATCTTCATATCGGCCCGGATCGGCCCGCCTGGCGGCGGTCGCTACGAGCCCACAGTTCGGACCGGCATTTGCAATCCTTGCCAGAGCGGGCTCGGCCTCGGGTACGCCCGTTCGCGTCGTTCGCACTCGCAAGGAGACGAATCGTGTTGCCCTCATTGAATTTCCGCCGAGTCGTGCTCGTTGGCGTCGCAGGTGTGGCGATGGGAGCCGGGCTGGGGTGTAAGGCCGAGGAGAAACGGGCCGTCGACCCAACCACCGCCGCGTTCGAGGAATTTGCGAAACGTGTCGACGGATACATCAAGCTCCGCAAGCCTCTCGTCGACTCCGTTGGCCAGCTCGACCCGACGAAGAGTCAGCCCGAGATTGCGGCGCGCTCGACGGCGCTCGCCAACGCGATCATCGCCGCCCGGTCGCAGGCGAAGCCCGGCGATATCTTCACGCCCGAGGTCGCGACCATCCTCGCGACGCTGATCAAGGAGGAATACCGCCGTCGCTCCGAGCCGGTGCAGGAGACGCGCGAGGACCAGCAGGATGAGCTGCCGGATTTCGTGCCGCGAGTGAATCAGGTGTATCCTCCGACCTATCCGCTCGCGACGTTTCCGCCGACGCTGCTGCCGCTGTTGCCAGCGTTGCCCGACGCGCTCGAGTACCGCCTCGTGCAGCACTACCTCGTGCTGCGAGACGTCGAGGCGAACGTGATCATCGACGTCATGCCTAACGCGCTACCCAACGTGAGGACGACGCCATGAAAGCTCTGCCCCGTGTTGCTGGCGTCGCCGCTCTCTGTGGTGCCATGTGTGTCGGCATGTGCGCCACCGCGCTGTCGGCGCAGGAGATCGTACTTCCGCGGAAGGACGGGTCCGTCCGATTTCTCGTGATGGGGGATGACGGGACAGGCGATCGCGAGCAGTACGAGGTGGCCAATCAGATGGTTCGCTTCGCCAGCCGATTTCCGTTCCCGTTCGCGATCATGCTCGGCGACAACATCTACGGTTCGGAGCGGCCGCAGGACTACGACAAGAAGTTCTTGCGGCCCTACAAGGCGCTTCTCGACGCAGGCGTGGAGTTCAACGCTGCGTTAGGCAACCACGACGATCCCAACCAGCGGTACTTCAAGCCGTTCAACCTCGGCGGGAATCGTTACCGGACCTTCAAGAAGGGCAACGTTCGCTTCTTCGTCATCGACAGCAATTACCTGGATCCCGAGCAGGTGAAATGGCTGGAGAAGGAGTTGTCGGCGTCCGGATCGGACTGGAAGATCGCGTACTTCCACCACCCGCTGTACACGACGGCTCGGCGCGGACCGGAAGTCGAGCTCCGCGCCGTCCTCGAGCCGCTGTTCGTGAAGCACGGCGTGGATGTGGTGTTCACGGGTCATGAACACATCTACGAGCGGATGAATCCGCAGAAGGGGATCTACTACTTCACGGTGGGTGGCGCGGCGAAGCTGCGGAAGGGCGACACGCGCCCCGGCGCGCTGATCGCGGCGAGGTACGATCGCGATCGCTCGTTCCTGATCGCCGAGATCGCGGGGGATTCCCTGTACTTTCAGGCGGTCTCTCGTAAGGGCGCCGTGGTCGACAAAGGCGTGATCGCGAGACGCGAGGCACGGTAGCACGCAGCCATCAGCCATCAGCCATCAGCCATCAGCCATCAGCTGACACCCAGCAACCAGCACGACCACCCAGCTACCAGCATGCAGGTCAGGGGACAGATCAGCTGATCCGTCCCCCGCTCTGCATTCATAAAGCGGCCTGCGATCAGCAGTGCACGCGCGGATTCCACGAGGCGAACAGCCCGCGCGGGTTCGAGCGGTGCGTCCAGACGTGCAGGCCCCACACGCCGAACACGTCGTTCGGCGAGAACTTCTGCCCGAACAACATTGGCGCCGGCGATTGCTTCGAGACCGCCGTGAACGGGACGATGAACTCCACGCCGACGAGACTCATCTCGCCGTTCGTGCCAGGCTCGTAGATGAGCGCCTCCGGCTGCGTGGCGTCCACATGCGCGTCGAGCAGGTCGGTCTTGGCGAAGTGAATGCCCATCGCGCCCTCGTCACCATTCGACATGCAGTCTGTGATCGCGGTGCTGTAGTTGGCTTTCTTGGCGAGCGCGAAGCTGGAGTATGGCGCCAACGAGGCGCGAAGCGCTTCGAGCTCGCGCGGTGGCGTGGTCGATGTCGACGGAGCGGGGGATTTCCCGCATGCCTCCGGCCACAGGAATGGCAGGAAGGCGGCGTACAGGATGGCGAGCTTCATAGGTATGACCTCTCGGTGTCTGATTCGGCGTAGGCTCGGCCGCAACTACATCGTGTTCCGGTGGCCGAGCGTGTACGCATATGATCAGCGAGAGGGCTCGTCGCCCCATCGCCAGTCCATCGCCCCGCCGTCGCCCGTCGTTTTCAGCGGGGAATCACGCTCACCGGCGATCACGGGGTGCCGGCACCGTCGGCACCGACCCAGTCGAACGTCCGCTCGCGCCCCATCAAGCGCCAATGCTCCGGTAGCCGGTGCGCTGCCAGTCCAGCGGTTGCGCCAGTGACTGTCGCGTCTGGCACGCCGACCGCGGCCATGGCATCTTCGCCGCCACTGCGAACCGGACCTGCATGCATCCTGGGACGTGACCGTCATCGCGATCGACCTTGGAGGGACGAAGGTCGCATCTGCCGTCGTCTCCGAAGCGGGCGACATCGTCGCGCGCGGATACGCGTTGTTGGGCGACCGCGGCGGAGCCGACGTCGCACGTCTTGTTCTCGACCAGGTCCGGTCGCTACTCGACGACCAGAGTGCGGGAGGCGCACGCCCTGACGCCGTTGGGGTCACCGTTCCCGGTATCTATCGCGCGGACCGTGGGACGGTCTGGGCTCCCAACATCCCGGGTTGGGCCGACTATCCGCTCCTCGATGAGCTCCGGAATGCCCTCGGCCCCAACATCCGAGTCACCGTCGACAGCGACCGCGCCGCCTACATCCTCGGCGAAACGTGGCGGGGCGCTGCGGCCGGCGTGCGCGACGCGATCTTCCTTGCGGTGGGCACTGGAATCGGCGCCGGCATCCTCGTTGACGGTCGGGTGCTTCGCGGCCATGCGGACATCGCGGGTGCAATCGGTTGGCTCGCTCTGGATCGGCCGTTTCTCTCGCGCTACGTGAGCTGCGGGTGCTTCGAGTACCATGCGTCCGGGCCCGGCCTAACGAACGTCGCGCGCGACCTGCTTGCTGCCACGCCAGAGTACCATGGCGACCTGCGCCGTGGTCCGGCGAACGCGCTCACGACGTCGCGGGTGTTCGACGCATTCGACTTGGGCGACCCGATCGCGGTGCGCGTGCTCGACGACGCCATTCAGTTCTGGGGGATGGCGGTGGCCAATCTGGTGAGCCTGTTCAATCCGGAGACGATCGTGTTCGGTGGCGGCGTGTTCGGACCCGCGGTGCGCCTTCTCGATCGGATTCGCGTCGAGGCGGAACGATGGGCGCAGCCGATCTCCATGCGGCAGGTGCGGCTCGTCGCCAGCACGCTTGCCGGCGACGCCGGCCTGTACGGAGCGGCGCGACTCGCGATACAGGGCGAATGATGCCGTATCGCGAATCTGACCCCAACGCCAGCATGAGCAATCGGCGGACGCTATTCGCCATCGCCTGTCTCGGCATGCTCGCGTTCGGCATTGTCCTGACGACACTTGGGGCGGTCCTCCCGTCGGTCATCGAGCGATTCGGTATCGACAAGGCGGTTGCCGGCTCGCTGTTCCTACTCATGACGTTCGGAATCCTTCTCGGCTCCATCGTGTTCGGGCCGATCGTCGACCGGAACGGCTACAAGGGGATGCTGTTGCTGGCCCTCGCGCTCATCGTGGTCGGACTCGAGGGGATCGCGTTCGCGCCGTCCATGGCGTGGCTCCGGGTCGCGGTCTCGCTGATCGGGTTCGGTGGCGGCATCATCAACGGCGGCACGAATGCGCTCGTCGCGGACGTGAGCGCCGACGGTCGCACGGCGGGGTTGAGTCTCCTTGGAGTGTTCTTCGGCGTCGGCGCCGTTGGCGTCCCGTTCGCGTTAGGTAACCTGCTTGGTATTTTCTCGTACTCGACGATCATCGCCACCGTTGGCGCCCTCGTGCTGGTGCCGTTGCTGCTGACCGGGGTCACGCCGTTCCCGGCACCGAAACAGCCCCAGGGCTTCCCACTCGCCGCTGCGAAGGGCCTGGTGCGCGACCCCGTGCTGTTGCTCATGGGCCTCATGCTGTTTCTGGAGAGCGGTATGGAGATCACGGTCGGCGGGTGGACCGCCACGTTCTTCAAGGAAGAGCTCCAGATTCCCGACCAGCGTGCGCTGGTATACCTGTCGCTGTACTGGCTCGGCATGATGCTCGCGCGCATGGCGTTAGGCAGCGTGTTGCGAGTCGCCGCGCCGACACGCGTGATGGTCGGCTGCATCGCCGCGGCGCTCGTTGGCGCTTTCCTGCTCATCGCGACCCGCACCACATCACTCGCCGCACTCGGCGTCTTCCTCCTCGGCGTCGGCTTCTCGGCCACGTTTCCAGTGGTGCTGGGGCTGGTCGGCGATCGCTATGCCGCGCTCTCGGGCACGGCATTCAGTGTCGTGATCGTCATGGCGCTCACGGGCGGCATGTTGCTGCCTTACACGACAGGCGTGTTGGGTGCGGCGTACGGACTGCGCGGGTCGTTCGTCATCGTCCCGATCGCGCTCGTGCTGCTCGTGACGCTGCTCGGCCTAACGAGCTCGAGGCTGTCGAACACCAGCCGTTCGAGCCACAGCCCTCTGACGGACGATCGCGATTCCTCACTGCGTTCGGAATGACAGCGCTCCGCCGTGTTCCGTCCGCGTTTCGCCTTCCGCAAAAACATGCTTGCTCTCAACTGGCTTTCGAACACCCGCGCTGTGATGGACGACATCCAGGCCACGCAGCTGCCCGCAATCCGTCGCGCGGCCGAGCTCATGGCCGACTCCATCGCGGCCGAACGGTGGGTGCATACGTTCGGCTGCGGTCATGCGACGATTCCTGTCGAGGAGATGTACCCGCGCATCGGCGGGTTCGTGGGCTTTCACCCTATGGTCGAACTCCCGCTCACGTTTTTCACGCGCGTGACGGGCGAGATGGGTATCCACCAGTTTCTGTTTCTCGAACGGGCCGAGGGCTACGGACGCGCCATCATGAAGGGTTACACCTTCGACGCGCGCGACACGATGTGGATCTTCTCGCACACGGGGATCAACAACGTCAACATCGACGTCGCCCTGCGCGCGAAAGATCTGGGCATGCGCGTCATCGCGACTGGATCCGCCGAGCAGGCAGTGTCCAGCACGCCCCGGCATCCGTCGGGCAAGAAGCTGTTCGAGCTCGCCGACGTGGTGATCGACACGCGCGTGCCGGCGGGCGACTCATCGGTGCCGCTCAAGGGGCATCAGGACAACGTCGGGCCGGTGTCCACGATGGCGTTTGTGACGGTCGTTTGGATGACCATCACGACGGTGGCGGAGATTCTCGCGGAGCGCGGTGTCACGTTGTTCATCCATCCGTCCCACAACGTGCCCGGCGATACCACAGCGCACGACCGACTCGACGCCGCACTGGTTGAGTACAAGCGTCGAGTTGCGAGCCTGTAGCGGTTCGTACTCGCCAGCCATGCGTATCCTCTGTCGCGGTCCGGGGTAGGAGACGCAGCCCCCGTTGGCGCGTCACGTGCAATCGGGGAGTCTCTCACAGTGCCGAAGCCAACCCATCGGGATCCAGCAGTTCATGCGCAGACTTCATAGCGAGCGATCGCCCAGAGCGACAGTAGCCGGCGCGACGGTGGCCAGCCCGACGGCGCGGCGCGTTGCGGCGATCGCTGTCGCCGCGGCCGTCGCGTTAGGTAGCATCGGCGCACGGAGCGTCGGCGCACAGCAGACTGCCGTTCCGGCGGCGCCCGATGTCCGGCCATTCGCGGTCGGCGAGCGGCTGACGTACGACGTGCAGTTCGGTCCGCTCAAGGTCGGGAAGGGCACGATGGAGGTGCGCGCCGTCGAGAACGTACGCGGACGCGAGGCCTACCATACCGTCTTCCGCATCAACGGCGGCCTCCCGCTCTATCGTGTCGACGACACGTTCGAGAGCTGGTTCGCGACGGATGACCTGTCCTCGCTCCGCTTCAATCAGACGCAGAGCGAAGGGCAGAAGGAGCGCGAGCACCGGTACGAGATCTATCCCGACCGGCGGACCTACGACGACTCCACGGACGACAAGGGTGAGCTTCCGTCCGTCGCGCAGCCGCTCGACGATGGCTCGTTCGTGTATTTCGTTCGCACCGTTCGGCTCGAGGTCGGCCGCACGTATGAGTTCCAGCGGTACTTCAAGCCCGACCGGAACCCGGTTACGATTCGCGTGCTGCGCCGCGAACGCATCACAGTCCCGGCCGGCACGTTCGACGCGATCGTCATCCAGCCGATCATCAAGGCAAAGGGCGTGTTCTCGGAGGCTGGCCACGCCGAGCTGTGGCTCTCCGACGACGAGCATCACATGATCCTGCAAATGAAATCCCAGCTCTCCATCGGCTCGCTTGACCTCTATCTCACGAACGCCCAGCGGCCTTGAGCGGACTACGGAACGTCGAACGTCCGCGTCACCGACCGCGTTAGGCCCTCCGCATCACGGACTGTAAGCGTCACCGTGCGCGGCCCCGCGTGCGGGTAGGCCACGGTCACGAGCGAACCGCTGGCCGTAGGATCGGGATATTTCCCCAGGTCCCAGTCCCACGAGACGATGCCTCCGTCGTCGCTCGAGGTGCGCCCGTCGAGCGTGCACGTGAAGTTGGCGTCGCACGAGACGGTGAAGCTCGCGACCGGCGGCTGGTTCTGCGCCGGAGGCGGAGGCGGCGTCTCGCCCACCTCTATCGTCTGCGTCGTCGAGCTCGTCGCACCTTCCGCGTCGGTCACCGTCAGCGTGACCGTGCGCGGCCCGGCGTGCGGGTATACGGCCGTGACGATCGCGCCCGTGGCCGTCGGCTCGGGAAACTTGCCGAGGTCCCACGCGTACCGGACGACGCCGACGTCGTCGGTGGACGACGTGCCGTCGAGCGTGCACGTGAATCCGGAACACGAGGGCGTGAACCGCGCGACAGGCGGCTGGTTCGCCGACGGCGGGTCCGCGCTCCCGCCGAGGAATGCCGTATAGAGGAGTCGATTGGCGGACCCGCTTCCGGCATTGCCGACGACGTCCGACGTCGCGTTGTCGACGAGCGCCGCGGCGACGTCGTTAGGCGATGCGCCCGGATTGATCTGCAGGTACAGCGCCGCGGCGCCGGCCACGTGCGGCGCCGCCATCGAGGTGCCGTTCGCCGTCGCGAGCTGCGTGTCGCTGCCGTTGTAGGCCGAGAGGATGCCGACGCCGGGGGCGAACAGATCGAGGCACGGGCCGTAGTTGGAGAACGACGCTCGCGTATCGCCGGATGATGTCGCGCCGACGACCAGCGCCTCCGTCACGCGCGACGGCGAAGACGCGCACGCGTCGGCATCGCTGTTTCCCGCGGCGAGCGCGTACGTCACGCCAGCCGCGATGGAATTGCGAATCGCATCGTCGAGCGCCGCCGACGCGTCGCCACCGAGGCTCATGTTCGCCACCGCGGGGTTCACGTGGTTCGCGGTGACCCAGTCGACGCCAGCGATGACGGCTGACGTGGGTGCGTTCCCATCGCAATTCAGGACGCGCACCGCATGAAGCGTCACCTGCTTCGCGATCCCGTACGTCGCGCCTCCGACCGTTCCCGACACGTGGGTTCCGTGGCCGTTGCAGTCGCCGGCTCCGTTGCCGTCGTTGATGGCGTTGAAGTCGCTGGTCGCCCGGCCTCCGAACTCCGCGTGCGTCGTGCGAATCCCGGTATCGAGGATGTAGACGTTCACGCCGGCGCCCGTCGCCGCATAGGCGTACGTGCCGCTCAGTGGTAGCGCGCGCTGGTCGACTCGGTCGAGTCCCCACGGTGCGTTCGTCTGCGTGCCCGTGATGTGCATGGACCTGTCACGCTCGATGAGCATCACGTCCGGGCGGCGAGCGATGGCCGCGGCCGCGGCGGGGGAGAAGTGGCCGGCGAATCCGCGTACCGCCGTGTGATAGACGCGCGACAGCTTCCCGCCGTGGGTCCGCGCCACCTCGGCCGCATGGTTGTCGACATTCGCGGGCGAGGGCGCGAACAGCACGATGTAGGAGTCGCTGTCGGGGGCGGCGAGCGCACTCGTGCCCGCGATGGACCCAGGGGGGAGGGGGACCGGCATCGTTGCAACCGGATCCTGGCACGCCGCTATGGACAACAGGGACAGCGCGGCGAGCGCGACGCAGAAGCGGCGTCGGATCATTGTGTCACCACAGGAAACAGTGAAATACCGGACGGGTTGTGGCCGTCCGTACGAATGAAGCCTGAAATCATACCGCGTTAGGTCGAGCGCGCCAGCGGAAATTTCGCGACGTTCGAGCGTGTGCCGGGCTCGTCAGCCAGTTTCGGGCGCGGCCGGATCACAGCCGTGCCCGGCAGCGGCATCACGATGGTCTTTCGAGGCGACGGGGTTCCTCGGCGACTGACATCGTCGGAGGCATCGCGCCCCAGTATCGTGGCCGCACATGCCGTCGCTGGCGTGACGCGTTAGGCACCGTTCGTCTCGCGTGGTTTGTGGCGTGGTTTGTCGCGTTTCTCACCCGCCATCACGTGGCTCCACGTGTGATCCCCGGAGTCGCTTGCGCCAGCACGGATGGTCAGCGCTCTGTCATCGGTCTCGCGCCGGTCCGTGGTTGGTCGAGTGGGCGTTTCGTCAAGACCGGAGCGAGCCGTTACGGGGTTCTTGCGACCGCTCTCGGACCAATGCACTGTTGCGTGGTGAAGGCGACCCGCCACTGGAGTGTGGCGCGGCGCATGGCGACGGCGGCGAGTGTCGTCCCTCGAATGGTGTACCGGTATGGTGCACCCTCGCGTGGCGGACCGCTGCTGGAGTCCAATTCCCGGTCCCCCGTCGGAGAACGCCGATGACTCAGAGCGATTCGGTTACGTACGTCCCGCGACATGTGGTCAGGCAAACCCACCCCGCCGCTCGCGACAAGCTGATACCGCGCCTTGCGCGCCTGGCCCTTGCGGCGCTCCTGTGCGTCGCCGCGCCGGCCGCGCAGGCGCAACAACCGGCGCCGCAAAGCACGATCAGCGGCACCGTGCTGGCCGAGGGCTCGCAACGACCACTCTCCGGCGCGCAGGTGAGTGTCGATGGGCAGACCGGTATGGAAGCAACGTCCGACGCCTCCGGCCGATTCCGCCTCACCGGCGTCACGGGCACCACCGTGACGGTGAGCGTGCGCGCGCTCGGATTCCGGCCAGTCAGCCAGTCCGTCACCGTCGGCTCGACCAACGTGCGCGTCGTGATGTCCGAGCGCGCGATCGAGCTGAATCAGGTCGTCGTCACCGGCACTGCGGGCGGCGAGCAACTGCGCTCGCTCGGCACGTCCGTCTCAACAGTAAAAGTCGCTGACGTCGCGCAGAAGACGACGATCCCGTCGGTCGACGCGCTGCTCAACGGCCGCACGCCAGGCGTTGTCGTGCTCCCGGGCACGGGGCAGGTCGGTGCTGGCGCGAACATCCGTATTCGCGGCATCGGCACGTTCTCGCTCTCCAGTCAGCCGCTCGTCTACGTCGACGGCGTCAGGGTCGACAACCAGACGGGTACCGGCAACGCGGTGCAGGCCTTCGGCTCGGGC
>Ga0207701_10008327_pt1 | contig 10246 bp, 8 predicted proteins | sample KBSSwiSSwithPhiX_FD_184294 | JGI IMG/M metagenome (GOLD analysis project Ga0207701, IMG submission 184294) | Switchgrass rhizosphere bulk soil microbial communities from Kellogg Biological Station, Michigan, USA, with PhiX - S5 (SPAdes) (version 2) | ecosystem: Environmental > Terrestrial > Soil...
CAGTTTCGCGAGGATTTCCGGGTCGCGTACATCTGCCCATTCGCCGGTGAGCTCGAGCGCTTTCACTTTTTTACCGGACTGAGCCAGGTCGCGAATGGCATCGGTCAGTTCGTATTCGCCGCGTCGGGACGGTTTCAATTTTGCGGTGAAATCGAAAATGCTTGGCCGAAACGCGTAAAGCCCGGCGTTATAGAATGGAAGAGCGTGCTCGGAGAGCCCGCTCCACCTGTCAGATTTCTCAAGGATATCGAGAACTTCCATCCCTTCGTTTACAAAAACTGCGCCGCCTTTAGTAACGTCTTCGCCGCGCGTGACTGTCAGCATTGCTTCAACGTCGTCCGGAAGATCGACCAGGCGTTTGTAATGAGCGGGATCAACCAAAATGTCGCCGTACGCCAAAATGAACGGACGATCAGTGACGAAGTCGTGAGCGAGCTCCACCACGCGTCCTGTCCCATCTTGCACCGTTTGTGTTGTATATTGAATGGCGACGTTGTAGCGCGAACCGTCGCCGAAAAAATCCCGCACAGCATCAGCACGATAGCCAACCACAATAAGACAATCGCGTATCCCGGCCTCGCGCAGTCCTTCGACGATGTGCTGTAGCACTGGTTTCCCGCGCACCTCGATCATCGGTTTCGGAAGTTCCGCGGTAAGCTCGCGCATCCGCGTGCCACGGCCGGCTGCGAGAATTACGGCTTTCTCGATGTGAGTCACGGATTCAGATCCACGGATTCAGGACTGAGACACCAATGCCTGCCACGCGAGCAAGAACCAGTCACAACTTCACCTTACGCAGCTTGCGCTTTGGCCGTCTAAAAATCCGACCATCGCCTATATCAGGCATCGTGCGCAAAAAATCTATCAATCGCATAACTGGTACCCAGCAATCCTATCATTTAATGCAAACCCACCAACCGGATTAAGAATAGAAGGGCGAGCTCTGCGACCCCGGGCCTCGCGGGATTTCCGCCCTCCAATTACGATTAGCTTTTCTTCGGCTCGGTGATGATTAGCGCAGGCAAATTCGCTTGCTTGATTAACTCGCTCACCTTTGGCAGCTCCTCTTTCTTGAGCTGCGCCCATTTGGTTAACTGCTCGTTGAGTTGGCTGCTTAACATCTGGAACACCTCGAGTTGCGGCTTGGTTGGCTCGTTGTCGCCGGACTCAATGAGGTGACTAAATGTGTCGAACCGCTCATTCAACATGTTCGGGAAAACGAGGTTCGCTTCCGAGGCTTTCATGTTTACTTGAGTGAGTTTCTGTTCGACTTCGGACATTTTGTGGTCGAGATCGTCCGCTGCCGCGAGCGCCGGTTTCAAGCGCTGATCATCACCGAAACGTTTGTGCAGGTTCTGGATCTGCGAACGCAAATCGCGGATCTCATTGACCGCCTGGTGCAGTTGGGAAATCCGATCATTCACTTGCATGGCCAGGGTGAATTGCTTTTGCAACGCTGCTTCCTGTCCTTTCTTTCGCGGATCGATCAGGAGCTTCAACGGAGCAGTCTGCGATCTGCCGCCGACCGTTAATTTCACCTGGTAATCACCCGGCAGCGCCAGCGGACCCTTTGGGCCCGTGCTCGAATAGAATGCGCCCGGGATCTGAATCGGATCATCATAACGCAGATCCCACGCGAACCGGTTCATTCCTTCTTTGGCGGGGATCGTCTTCACGCGCTCGACACGATCCGGCCATTCAGGCGGTTGCTCGCCTTCCTTTTTCTCTTTACTGGAAACGTGCCTCACGACTTTGCCGGAACTGTCAAGAATATCGAGTGAGACTTCTTCCTTTGGTGCAGTCTTGAAATAGTAGTCGATCATCGCGCCAGCGGGCGGGTTGTCACCTACCGGGTGTCGTTTGTCGAATTCCTCCGGATAGTGCAAACGCAACGCGGTCTGCGGTTGATACAGAATCACATCCGATCCCGACTCCGGATTCACTTGCCGAAGCGGCGTCAAATTGTCCAGCACCCAGAATGAGCGGCCGTGCGTGGCAACTACCAGGTCGTCATCCTTAACGACCAGATCGTGTATCGGGGTTACTGGCAGATTCAGTTGCAAAGGCTGCCAGTGGGCACCGTCATCAAACGAGACGAAAACGCCGAGCTCAGTTCCTGCGTAGAGCAATCCTTTGCGCTTCGGATCTTCGCGCACCGCGTGCACATACGCGCCATCGGGGATTCCTGTAGTGATTGCGCTCCAATTTTTTCCAAGATCTGTTGTTTTGAAAATGTACGGTTTGAAATCGTCGAGTTTATGCCGATCCACCGCAACGTATGCTGTGTTCGCGTCGTGCGGCGAGGGATCGATAATGCTGACAGTGCTCCATTCTGGCATCTTCGGCGTCACTTTCGACCAATGCTGGCCATCGTCAGTCGTAACGTGAACGAGCCCGTCATCTGTGCCTGCCCAGAGCGTTCCTTTGTTTAGTGGCGACTCCGCCAGTGCAAATACGGTGTCGTAGTACTCGACCGAAGTGATGTCGTTTGTTAGTGGACCGCCACTTGGCTGCTGTTTGGATTTGTCGTTGCGAGTAAGGTCGCCGCTAATCTGCGTCCAACTGTGTCCGTCATCGGTTGATTTGAAAACGCTTTCGCCCGCGGTGTAGAGCACGTCCGGGTTATGCGGCGAAAGCATCAGCGGCGACACCCACTGAAACCGATGCGTCAAATCGCCGGCGCCGTGACCGGCGTTATCGAGTGGCATCGGACTGACGTCTTGCACTTCCTCTTTGTTTTTGTCGTAGCGGTTAATGAAACCTTCGTTGTTCGAATAAATGATGTGCCAGTCCCGCGGATCAGGCACGACGAACCCGCATTCACCGCCGCCAGCCTCAAACCAATTTTGTCGGCCAATCACTCCTGAGTCAGAGCGGCTCGCAATGCCAACATTCGAATTGTCCTGTTGCGCGCCGTAAATGTGGTAGGGGAAGGCGTTGTCCACAGCTACGTGATAGAATTGCGCAGTCGGCTGGTTGTTTTGAGTGGTCCAGTTTTTGCCGCCATCTATGGAAATGGTTGCGCCGCCATCACTCACATTTGCGATTCGGTTTGGGTTCGTCGGATCGATCCAGAGTCCGTGATGATCTCCGTGCCTTGCTGGCATGAGGTTGAATGTCTTTCCGCCATCCACCGATTTAAAGAGGCCGGTGTTTAGCAGGTAAACGGTGTCTGCCGATTTTGGATCCGCATAAACTTTGCTGAAATACCAGGCGCGCTGGCGAAATCGGCCGTCGTCATTTACTCGAGTCCAATGCTGGCCGGCATCATCTGAGCGGTAGAGGCCGCCGTCTTTCGCCTCAATGATGGCGTAGACGCGATTTGAATCAGCTCCGGAAACGGCGATACCGATCCGGCCGAGAATTCCATCGGGGAGACCGTTTCCCTCGAGCCGTTTCCATTTTACTCCGTTGTCTTCCGATCGATACAATCCGCTGCCCGGACCGCCACTCGAGAAAAACCACGGTTGTCGCCGCGCTTGCCAAAGGGACGAGAACACAATGTTCGGGTTATGCGGATCGAAAACGACGTCGATGCCGCCTGTGTTTTCATCTTTGGATAAAACCTTCGTCCAGGTTTTGCCGCCGTCGCTTGTGCGAAAAATTCCACGCTCCTGGTTCGGACCAAATGCATGACCCAGCGCGGCTACAAGAACCACATTCTCGTTTCTCGGATCGACAATCAGCGCGCCGATTTGCCTAGTATCTTTTAACCCGACGTTCTCCCAGGTTTTGCCGCCGTCGATGGATTTGAAGACGCCAGTGCCGTAGGTCGTGTTGCCGCGAATCGCCGCTTCGCCAGTGCCGACGTAAATCACGTTATGATCCGATGGCGCCACTGCGATTGCGCCAATCGAAGAGATGGGTGCCTTATCGAAAAGCGGAACCCAATTTGCTCCGCCGTCAATCGTCTTCCAAACCCCTCCCGCAACCGCGCCGAAATAGTATGTGTCCGGTTCGCCTACAACACCTTCGATTGCCAGCGCGCGCCCACCGCGGAACGGACCGACTTGCCGCCAACGCATTCCATTGAACAACTTTTCGTCAATTGTTCCAGGCGGCGTCGGACTTGGGGAACTAGCGGATTCACCAGAAGGTGGTGAAACGAAAACAGCTAAGAGCAATCCAACCAGCGCAGGGAAACGGTAACACGGCACAATCATCCGCCTACAGTGTAAAGCTCGCGATTGCGTTCAACTGGAATCACGCGAGTAGCGGTGGCTTCTGGGGAGCGCACGCGCCCTCGCGTGCTGGCGATTGCGCCCTCGCGATCGCCCAATTCTCCGTCACAAGTACGTGTTGGAGAAAGTTAGCTATGCCGATGCCGTTTCGGCGAGGGCGCCGAAACATGCGCGCGAGGGCGCGCGCGCTCCCCAGAAGCCAGTTTGTTAAGCGTTAATGGCAGCCATGCTGGGCGCGTGAGCTTCAACGGCAGCGCCACCCGGGCCGCCGCCAAATCGCCGTGCAGCAAAATACGATCCGATCACGAGCACTGCTGCGATGAGTTGTGCCACAAGCGTTTCGACTGTTGGAAAAACAGCGAACCAGAGTCTCATCCATCCCGGGATGTATGGCTCAAGAAACGCGATCGGCGTAGTGGGAATCCATTGCGCGAGCTGCATTTCCTGCGCTTGCTCGCCGACCATTACAAGCAGCACTACGCCCAGCAGAATGCCGGTAGTAATTAGCATTTTCCGGTATGGCAGACGCTGCTGAAGAACAAATGTGAGCACGGCCACCATGCCAGTCAGGACGAGGCCCAGCAGCGCACCTTTCAGAACAACCCCGCCACCGAGTCTTAAATTATAGCTCTGCAGGAAAAGCACGACTTCGAAGCCTTCCCGATACAGCGAGGTGAACCCAAGCAAGATCAGGCCCCACCAAAGACGCTTTTGTGAAATCTCTGCTGTGCGCGCGTTTTCGAGTAAGGCTTTGCGCCGGCGATTATGAGCGCGAATCCAACCGCCCCAGTAAATTTTATGAAAGAACCAGTTCATGATGACCAGCAGAACAATGATGGCCAACAAGCCGGTGGCAGCCTGAAGGTCGAGCGCTGACATATTGTCGCTCAATGAGCCGACGATTCGGACGGCGACGCACCACGTAATCAGTGTGGCAACAAATGCGAAGCCAGCGCCGAATGCGACCGGCCGACGATGCTCGCGCTTAGGGCCGGTCATGCTCGCCGTGATGGCTGCCAGCACCAAGATGCATTCCAAGCCCTCGCGGAAGACAAGTATTCCAATATCCAGGAAAGCCACGGTTGAACTAGTGTTTGGTCGCAGAGGATCAGGCGCACCTTGTGCAGTAACTCCCTGCCAGATTAGCATCAACACGACGAACGCCGCCGCTGCGAGAACGCCGATGCGCAAGGTCAGCTTCATTTGCGTTGGAAGCGTAGCATACAGGCAACACAACTGCTGTTGATGGATTGCTTTTTTTTAGCGGCCAGTTGCACGCCCGAATTTGCCGCTCATGTGCCAGCAATTTAGGATCATTGGCGCATGCCGAAATACGTTCTGGGTCATCATTTGAAAGGCGAGGGAGCGCGGCTCGATTTGATGTCAGAATTACTGGACCCGATGCATCGCAGGTACATTGATGCACTTGGCGTTGTGAGGCCAGGGGCGCGCACACTTGAAGTGGGATCTGGCAACGGATCGATCTCTGCCTGGCTCGCCAAGCGGGTCAGCCCCGGCGGAACAGCGGTAGCTGTCGATCTGGATTTGTCGCTGATTCACGTTCGCATGCCGAATCTTGAATTGCGCAAGGCCGACATCGTTGCGGGCCCGGTGGAGCGCGGAACTTTCGATTTAGTCACAGCGCGCGCGGTACTTCATCATGTTACCGATGCACAAGCGGCAATTGTGAACATGGTCGCTGGCCTGAAACCAGGCGGGGCGATTCTTTTGATCGAACCCGATTTCCTTCCAGTCAGTGTTGCTGAGCCTCCAGAGGTGCGTGCGTTCTGGGACGGCTGGCTTACGTGGTCGCGCGAACGGGGAATTGATTACCACATTGGGCGCACACTTGCGCCTAGACTGGCGTCGCTTGGCCTAACAAACATCAGTGGCACGGCGGAAACCGCGGTTTACAACGGCGGTTCATTGTGGGCGAACTACTGGATTGATACCATTACTGAACTGCGTGGCGACTTGAAAAGCTCGGGTAAACTCGATGAGGCGTTAATAAATAAATTTCTCGTGCACTGTGCCGACTCCACCTGGTGGACCCAGACGATTGCTTTCACAGCCGTGCACAGCCGTTCGCCAGGTGGTTAAGCTGCAGCACCGGTTGTGATTTTGCGTCAATCGAGTAACTTCGACGGTGCAACGGTTTCGGGCGTTTACACTAATCGAGATTGCCCTCAGTATTTTCATATTGCTCCTGATCCTTTTACTGGCTGTGCCCAGTTTGAGTGGAGTGATCGCAAACAGGCGGTTGAAGCAATCTCTCGATAGCTTTAATCAACTTGTGCGTCAGGCGCAGGAGCGAAGTGTGACCGAACGCCGCGCCTATCTGATTGTTTGGGGCAAAAACAGTGTCCTGTTGCGGCCGGAAGTTTTTGCAGAAGACGAAGAAGAAAAACCAACGGCAGTGTTAGGTCTCGGCAAGGGAAGCTGGATTAGGATTTCGCTGCCGGCAGCATTGCTGGGCAAGCCTCCCGCTGAATGGATATTCTGGCCATCAGGAGCCTGCGAACCGGCAACTGTGCAATTCAGAGGCCCCGCCGGGGGATGGACGGCGAACTACTCGCCCCTTACAGCGCAGCCTGAACTTACGCAATATGCGGCAAGGTGACCCCCAATCGAATGATGGAGCAACGGAGAAATGGGGTAATGAAATTTTCAACACTCCAAGACCTCAACACTCCAATATTCCAGCCATGGCTGCGAGACGAGATCGAAGACGCTCAAGATCGAAATATGCGTTTGCTCTGTACGAAGTCCTGCTCGGTGTAGCGATTTTTGCTGTTGGAGTAATCGCACTGGGACGCGCGGTGGAGAATTGCATCAACGCAAGCACGATCAGCGCGGAAGAGAATGTTGTGCGCCAGATCCTGTCTGACCGCATGGCACAAGTTCAAGCTGCGTCGGCCGTGCCCGAGGCAGAAAAGGAATTCAAGATCAAAACCAGTTATGGCAGGGTGACTTTGACCCAGAAAACCGCTCCTGCCGCTTTGACCGAGCCTGATAACACGCTTATCACCGGAATCAATCTCGTTACTTTGACTGCGCACTGGGATCACGCCGGTATTCCACAATCAAAACAGATTCAGTTTTATGTCTATCGGTCGAGCTAAGTGATGAATTGGCGAAATTCTTCCATATACAAGGTGCGTCGTCGCTACCGCGGTTTCACGTTGCTAGAGATCATGCTGGCTGTAGCGATCCTTGGAATGATGGCGCTGGCGATTTTTCGGTTCGTGCAAACGAACCTGACTGCGCTGCAGTTTTCATCGGAGACAGCGGCCGCGGATGCGCAATATGATGGCCTCCGTGATTTGCTTACAACTCAATGGCAAAGCCTGAGCCCGCTTCGAGCAAGAATGATTGGCGAGCCCTTCAAGCTAAATGATCGGGAGCGCGATGAAATAAGATGGAATTGCGGCGCTGGCCCCGGGTTGCTTACGCGGTATGCGCCCGGCGAGTTTACCGTCGTGTTGCGTTTGCAACCGGCGAATGACAAGAGCGAGCAACTCGATCTGGGCATTTTGCGTAAACCGCAGGACGATTCCGATAGTGTAGAAGGGCACGAAAGCTGGGTGCCATTGATTAAAAATGTGGCCAGCCTCGAAATCACCTATTTTGATCCGAACGCCAACACCTGGCTGCCGCGGTGGCCCGGAGGAAACCGAATGCCCTCGCTGGTGAAGGTCAGCGTCGGCCGCCCGGACGCAGCCGATCCTTGGGAGGCAGTTATCCCGCTGAGGCGGACACCATATTAATGCAAGCAATCTTATGAGGAGAGTATCGCCAAGCTGCAGCCGAGATTCAGGCGCTGCGTTGCTGTTAGCGCTATGGGCGTTGTTTTTGCTTGCTGGCGTCGTGATTGCATGGGCGCTCAACATCAATTCGCGCCTAACAGTTTCGTCTACCGCAAACCGCGTATTGTCGGCTGAAGCGATGGCCTCATCCGGTGCAGAGGTTGCGTTGAACCCAACCATCAAACCCGCATCGGCGAACCTGCACAGGACGATGGGCAACGAAAGCTACGACGTTCAGATGAGCGGCGAATGTGGTCGTTTCAATTTGAACTTGCTGGCGCCCGGCGGAGTAGAGAACCCGGTGCTGGTAGCGGCGCTGCGCCAATATCTCAACATAAAGGGCGTAGAACTAAACGATCTCGACGTCATGATGGATTCTCTGCTCGATTGGATAACGCCAACCAAAGGACTGCGTCGGTTGAATGCGCCGGAGGAGACTGACGATTACCGTCCGACGCATGCGCAGCTTGGTTCCGTGGATGAACTTAAAAAGATTTTTGGATGGGCTAAATACACTTCGCATCCCGGATGGGCCGAAGATTTCACCACGATCGTTGGTGGCTGTCAGCAGATTGACGCAGCCTACGCCTCGCGCGACGTGTTACGCGCACTGGGAATACCAGATGATTTTGTCGACCGTTTCCTCCAAGCGCGGCGTGGACCGGATGCACTCGATGGAACTGCCGACGACCCGCAGATGGATCAGCAAACAGCGCTTTCTCTCCTTGGCATTGGAGCGGTCGCAACCGGTACCGCGAAATCGCCGCAGGTTAATGGAATCCAAAACCTGATTGTGTTTAAAAGCCCGAACCCCGTATTTCGTATCGTGAGCGTCGGAAAATCGGGCGACGTTACGCGTTCGGTGGAGATGATAGTGCTTAAACAGACAGCAGGCGCTGGGCGTCCTCAGGTGTTCAGTTGGAAGGAGCTCTAAAATCCAGACCGGGATGCCATCGATTTTCATCATTCCAACTTCTAACGGCTGGAATTTTGTGCGCCTGGCAGCGCCTGCATCGCCGCCTAACCGCAAGAATTCGAACAGCAATAAAGGTTCAGGCGAACCCGCTCTGGGTACCACCCAGAAAAACGGTTCGTGGACCGTACGCAAACTGCAAACGTTGGAAGAAGCAGTGCCTCTACTCTCTGCGAATGACGAGTTTGTCCTCGGCTTGCCTGTGTCTGCGGTGATTGCACAGCGGTTTCGACTGCCGAGCGTCGATCCAGCGGAGTTTCCAGAAATGATTCGTCTTCAGATCGAAAAATTGCTGCCATTTCCCGCCGACGAAGTGACAAGCGATTTTGAACTGATCACACAAAACGAAACCGAAAGCGTCGTTTCTGCCATTGCAATTAGAAACGAGCAGCTTGCCGACGTAGCCTCGCCGCTCCTGGACCGCGGCTACATTCCGCGGCAGGTCACCGTGTACGCTGCGCAGCGCGCCAGCACCTATGCGCCGAAAGGCAGTGCTCTTTTAATTTACCCCGAAGGCGAAATGCTGGTTTATGCCATGACCGAGAACGGCAAGCTCAGCTTGGCGCGCGCAATCGAACGCAATGGAGATCAACTGCAACTCGAACTACCGCAACTGCGATTGAGCGCCGAACTCCAAGGCATAGATGCTTCCTTTCCAAATGTTTTGCTGGACGAAACCTGCTACGAGCTGCGCGCGACAATCGAGGGGATTATGACCAGCCCCACCGAGATTGTCGGAATCGAACTGCCTCCGGCGCCGGTGAAACTGAATCTTTTGCCCGAAAGCTGGCGCCGCCGCCGTGTGCAACTGATGCGGCAGGTAGAATGGCGAAAACGGCTTTTCTCGGCAGGTGGCGCTTACGTGGGGGTCCTACTTTTGTTGTTCGTGTATCTGGGCCTGTTGCGGTTTCAATTGGGACGGCTCGACCGGCGGATTGCGCGAGACGCACCGGGGACCGAGTTCGTGCGCGCAACCGAAACAAAATGGAAAGCGCTCGCACCGGCAATCGATGCGCATTATTACCCGGTCGAAATTTTGCAGCATTTATTTGAAAGCCTGCCGTCTGCCGATGTGCGCATCACTTCCTACAATCAGTCGGCGCGTCAGATTTCCGTGGATGGGGAAGCGAACACTGCCGCGCTTGCTTACGAGTTCATCGAAAAGATCAAGAAAAACTCGGAGTTGCGAACCTTTAAATTTGATATGGCTGCGCCGAGGATTTTGCCTAACAATCACGCGCAATTTCGCCTGGAAGGAAAACCCAAATGATGCCGGCGTGGTATCA
>Ga0207701_10008328_pt1 | contig 10246 bp, 8 predicted proteins | sample KBSSwiSSwithPhiX_FD_184294 | JGI IMG/M metagenome (GOLD analysis project Ga0207701, IMG submission 184294) | Switchgrass rhizosphere bulk soil microbial communities from Kellogg Biological Station, Michigan, USA, with PhiX - S5 (SPAdes) (version 2) | ecosystem: Environmental > Terrestrial > Soil...
TGAAAGCTCAATGTCCACAAGTACTCAATTGGGGCCCGACACAAGCGCCAAGTCCCCTGACTCCAGCGTTAAGCGTGAGCCTGCTACCCCATTGAAACGCGTCACAAAAATAGTGGTCAGAGGTGCAAACTGGCTCGGTGACACAGTAATGACGCTTCCAGCGCTCAATCTGCTTCGACAAAGTTTCCCTGACTCCGAAATCTCAATCATCACTCAGCCTGGCACTGCGAGTCTCGTAGCCTCTACAGGATACGTAGACCACGTCCTGAAGTATCACCGAAAAGAACGAGGAATAAGAGAATTCCTTGCGATGCGTAATCGCTTGTCAAAAGAGAAGTTTGACCTCGCAGTGCTATTTCAGAACGCCTTTGAAGCTGCTCTCCTCGTCTTTTTAGCTGGAATTCCACGGCGAATAGGTTTCTCTGCGCAGAATCGAGGCTTTCTTCTCGACCGGGCGGTCACGCCGCGCCCTCCAGAACAAATTCGACATCAAGTGTTTGATTATATTGAACTGGCAAGGGTTGCCAGCGCGGATGCTCCTGAAAATGGCAAAATTAGCATCGCGACCTCTCTCGCCCCTCCAATACCGGTACTACGGGCAAGCGAAGCTGATCGCATTGCCGCAACAGCCTTGCTCACAGAAACTGGCGGTCAGAACCAGGCGAAGAGATCGATCATCACCCTCAATGCGGGAGCGACGAACTCTGAGGCCAAATGCTGGCCCGAAGAAAAATATGCGGAGCTCGCGAATCGCCTCTCCGAGGAGTTTGGTGCACACATCGTTCTCATTGGAAACGCGGCCGAGCGCCCTCTCGCAGAACGAATAGCATCGGCTGCGAGCGCCGGGCGCATTTCGAATCTCGCCGGGATGACGGATATGCAGACACTGATCGGAATCCTGGATAGTTCTTCCGTTGTGATCGGCAATGACACCGGGCCGGCTCACGTTTCGGCAGCGTTGGGTAAGCCTACGATCACGATCTTCGGTCCGACAAATGAGTTCGAGACGGCACCTCTGGGGCCAAAAACAACAATCGTAAGAGCGGAGAACATTGAGTGCCAACGTTGCATGCTTCGAACTTGCCCAATCGATCATCGCTGCATGGAACGGATTTCAGTTGACAGGGTGTTCAACGTCGCGCGTCCTTTTCTAGCGGGTTTGAGATAGAATCAATTGAATGACGCGAGCTGTGTTCCTTGATCGCGATGGGACCCTGAACGAAGAAGTGGGTCACATCGTCCGTCCTGAAAACCTGCGCCTGCTTCCAAATGCAGGCCGCGCCCTTCGTCTTCTTTCGAGCCATAATTTCAGGCTGATAGTCATTACAAATCAATCTGGCATAGCGCGCGGCCTGCTGACTGAAGAAGATCTGCGTACGATCAATTTGAAGTTGCAGGAAGAGCTTGCGTCGGAAGGTGCTTTTGTTGAAGCAATTTATTACTGTCCCCATCACCCGGAAGGTGAAGTCGAGCTCTATAAGAAATCATGCGATTGTCGAAAACCGGAACCTGGAATGATGGTACAGGCTGCAAGGGACTTTGGCATCTCTCTTGCCGACTCATTCGTGATCGGCGATCGCTATTACGATATTGAAATGGCGCAGGCCGCAGGTGCGCGAAGCGTTCTTGTTCTGACGGGGCACGGACAGATTGAGCAGTCAAATCCTGAATATTGCTCGCGCGCGGAGCCTTCGTTCATCGCCAGTGATGTACTCGAAGCATCAGAATGGATAGTTCGAGAGACTCCAGCGACACGTGACTAGCTCAAATTGATTCGCTATGCGACTCCTTATTGTCAGACTTGGTGCAATTGGCGACGTGATGCACACGCTTCCGTCTCTTTCCGCCATAAAGTCCGGACTCCCGAGCTGCATCGTTGGCTGGGCAGTTCAAAAAGGAGTTGTGCATTCACTGCTCCAGGGCAGCCCTGACATAGATGAGCTTTACGAAGTTGATCTGAGTTCGCGCGAGGGCATTCGCAATGCCGTCACTTCAATCAGAAATGCGGAATTCGATGTTTCACTCGATTTTCAGGGACTTCTGAAGTCAGCGGTGATTCCATGGCTGGCGCGAATCCCACGGCGTATGGGATTCGATTTCAATGCTCTTCGAGAGCCAGCCTCCGGCATCCTTCTTAACGAGCGAGTCGAGGCTGACGATACTATCCACATTATTGAAAAGAACCTCACGCTCGTAAGGGCTCTCCCCTGCCCTACTACAGGCACGTATCGTTTCCCGATTGCTCTGTCTGACGCTGACTATTCGTTTGCCGCGCGGATTCGTGAGCGTGTCAATGGCGACTTCGCGATCCTTAACCCTGGAGGTGGCTGGCAAACAAAGCTTTGGGATGCTGAAAAATACGGCCTGATTGCCGATCGGTTGTGGCGCGAGTTTGGAGTGAGAAGCTTGATAACGCACGGGCCTGGGGAGTACCACCTGGCGGACAAAGTCGCCACATCGGCGAAGACCGCTGCCGCCATCACGGTTGCTTCTTCGCTCAAAGAATTTCTGGCATTGTCGCGAAAGGCACTGATCTTTGTGGGTCCAGATACTGGACCTATGCACCTCGCAGCAGCGGCAGGAACTCCGATCGTAGCCCTGTTCGGATCGAGTTCAGCAAAGAGGAACGGGCCATTTGATGATCGTGACCTCGCAGTTGAACGACATGACCTTGAGTGTCGCGTCGACTGCTACCGCCGACGGTGCGAGCATGTTTCATGCATGGACTTGCCCGTTGAAGCAGTCTGGGCAGCCATAACGCGACGCCTCGCAACGGTCGAATCGCCAAACGCGCCAAACGCGGTTGCTGAACATATGCGAAACCTGGAGGTTCGCGATTGAGTGACGCAAGAAGTCTCCTCGCCAGGCTAAGGGTGCCACTCGGGTTCCTGATTGCACTTCTTTTTCTGGTCTTCTCGTCTCCCTCCTGGCTAACGCTCGCGATCGGCTCTCCGATTGCGCTCGCAGGCGCCTTTATTCGCGCCTGGGCGTCGGGGCACTTGCAAAAGAACCAGTCACTGGCAACAGGCGGTCCGTACGCATTTACGCGCAATCCACTTTATTTCGGCAGTTTTGTGATGACCCTTGGATGTGCCGTGGCCGGCGGCAGCACGGTACTCGCGTTTGTTCTGACTATTTTCTTTTTGGTCGTTTACCTACCCGTGATGAAGAGCGAAGCCGATCATATGTCCCAGCTCTTTGCTCGGGAATACCGCGCCTGGGCCCGGGAAACGCCGCTGTTTTTTCCGCGTATGGCTCCTTATAGCGCGCGACAGGACTTCAGATTTGACAAGTCGCTTTATTTGAAGCATCGCGAATACCGTGCCTTTCTGGGCCTGGCGGCACTTTTCGGAGTGCTTATCCTAAAGGTGGTGAGGCCATTTTGACGTATTCTGAGAGGAGAAAAGCGATCGTCATGATCGCCGCGGTGTGGACGATAGCGCTGATCCTGGCGCCCTTGCAGTTCGCCGAGATCAGCGAGCAATCGCCTCCGCCGCCCGTCGAACCCCGCATTCCGATTCCTGCAAACGAAAAGCTGGTTTTTGAAGTGCGCTTCTCTCGATTTCCACTGAACGTGTCGGTCGGACAGATAACCTTTGAGTATCTGGGACAAGTGTCGAACCCGACGATAGCAGGTTCCAATTACGCGCTCTCGCCGCGCGAGGGCGAAACTTTTGTGGGACTTCGCGCGAACGTGCAATCTCAGGGAGTCCTGATCAGTCTCCTTGGGCTTAGCTACAACGGCCGTTACGAAACATTGATCAAGAGAGACAATCTATTCGCGGCCCTCAGCTTCAAGGAAGAAAAGGACGACAAGAAGAAGCACATAACGCAGACGTCCCTTTTCGATGTCTTGAGCGGGAAGATTCGCTACGCAACGCGCAACCTGGCAAATCCGAGCGAACCTGCAAGAATTCTCGAGCTTCCGCTTCGCGATCGCACGCAAAGCATGCTTTCTGCTTTCTATTACGTGCGCCTCATGCCGCTTAAGGAAGACCAGGTAAACTGTTTCTTCGTTAGCCAGGACGAACAGACCGTTGATCTCGAAGTCTTTTTTCGCGGTCGCGAGGTAATCGAAGTCAATCGACAGAAAATCATGGCCATCAGAATTGAGCCCAAGGTTTTTGGGCCTGGCCGCTATTTTGCAAGACGTCAGGGCGATTTTCAGCTATGGATGACAGATGACGAGCGAAGACTGCCTCTCAAGCTCGTCGCGAAGACCACACAGGGAACTATCAGTGCGAATTTGATCAACTATCTGGAGCAACCTCCATTCAGGCAGATGGGGCCCTCTGGCTCAGTCAAATGAGGAGACCTCGCGAAATGGCCGACTGGACACAGATCAAATACGAAACAAGTGACAGCATAGCGACGATCACGCTCAATCGACCTGAAAAGAAAAATGCCCTGAGTGCACTGCTGATAGCGGAGCTTCAGAGTGCATTTGAGACTGCCGGCCAGGATGATGCGATGAGAGTGCTCGTTTTGCGCGGAGCAGGAAGTGATTTCTGTGCCGGTGCCGATCTTGCTCAGCTCGAGGCGCTCTCAACACGCACAATAATCGATAATCTCGACGACGCTCGGGAATACGCTCACCTTGTCCGCACGATGCGCGGTCTTGGAAAGTGCATTGTCGCGGCAGTGCACGGGCGGGCCTTCGCGGGAGGTGCCGGCTTGTCTGCGGCGTGCGATCTGGTGATCGCGACACGGTCTGCGCGATTCTGCTACCCCGAAGTAAGGATTGGATTCGTACCAGCCATGGTTGCGGCACTCGTTACTCGCAACCTCGGTGAAAAGCGCGCCTTCGAGCTGCTTACCACTGCCCGTGTCTGGACCGCCGAAGAGGTGATGTTAGCGGGTCTGGTTAATACTGTTGTCGACGATGATAATTTTGAGACGGCTATAGATGAGTTGACGCTTGGCATCTCTCGAACGAGTGCTTCCGCAATCCAACTTACGAAGAGTCTTCTATATCAGGTGGACGGAATGTCATTCGAGCAGGCACTCGAGGCAGGAGCGCTCATGAATGCAATCGCGCGGGCTACACCGGACTGCCAGCAGGGGGTAAGGAAATTTCTGAAGAAGGACTGAGGCAGAAAAATAAGCTGGTTCGAACCACCTGGATCACTCTGATTGGAGTCGCGCTCGCAATCTTCATGGGCGCGATCGAGAACACTGTTGCGGGCACCGCTATGCCAACGGTCATTGGCTCTCTGGGTGGGATCGAATATTACAGCTGGGTATTCTCTGCCTATATTCTTGCCGCAACCGTAATGACCCCGATCTGGGGAAAAATGGCCGACGTTTTAGGGCGGCGGCCGGCCTTCATCGGTGGTCTCAGCTGCTTCATTGTTGGTTCGGCGCTCGCGGGTGCTTCGCATTCGATGTCTCAGTTAATCGCCTTTCGCGTCGTTCAAGGCCTGGGGGCCGCAGCACTATTTCCAATCGGAATGACAATAGCGTCGGATCTTCTGACGCTTGAACAGCGCGCAAAAATAATCGGCCTTTTCAGCGGAATGTGGGGTGTCGCAAGCCTGATTGGACCTCTGGTCGGCGGATACTTAGCGACTTACCTCTCGTGGCGATGGGTATTCTACCTGTCACTCCCATTTGGAATTGCCGCCGGAGTCATTGTCCGGGCAACTTATCAGGAAAAATACCAGCGAAAGAAAGACATCAAGGTTGATTATCCGGGCACCATCGTGCTCGCGCTTTCGCTGACGCTACTGCTAATCAGCTTTCAGGGAACTGGCATTTCACCAGTTATTTTTGCCGCCACGGCAGGCGGCGCGGCGTTGCTGGGAGGACTGTTCATCTATATCGAACTGAAAAGTCCTGATCCTCTTATTCCACTGGATATCTTCAGGAACCGAATGGTGCACCTTGCGAGCATTCACGGCTTTTTCGCTTCAATGACGCTGCTGGGAACGCTGAACTTCCTTCCCCTCTTTGTTCAATCCGTGAAAGGAACGGATGCCATAGCCGCCGGGAGAATCCTGATGCCCTACGTGCTTCCGTGGGTAGTCGCGGCAACAATGGGAGGGCGGCTTGTGCTCAGGATCGGCTATCGCAGGGTGGTGCTTGTCGGAATGGCATTCATGATTGTCGGGGCATTCTTCATGTCACGCCTTTCACCAGCCGACACTATTCTCTCGATGTCGTTTTACGTCGCCTTCCTTGGTATAGGCGGCGGTTTTACGATGGCAAGTCTGATGATCGCCGCGCAGCACGCGGTTAAAGGTACCCAGCTTGGCGTGACAACCTCACTGGTCTTGTTCTGTCGCAGCATCGGAGCCGCCTTCGGAGTGGCGGTGATGGGCGCGCTCATGAACTGGAGGCTTGGAACGCTGATCGCATCCGGTCCTCCTGGTGTGCAGGCTCGTGGGCACAACCTGGCCTCAACCGTATTGCCGCAAACGCGGCAAGGAATGAGCTACGAAGAGATCCATTTCCTGCAGTCGGCCTTTGCTGGTTCGCTCCGATTGGCGTTTTCTGCCGTTTTCGTCGCCTCACTTCTTGCTCTGGTGGCTGCAATCCTTTTACCTTCCGGCAGCGTTGAAGAGCTTGCTTACTCCGAGAGGATCGATTTAGTTGGTGTGGATGGAGAACCGGGCGATTCACGTAAAATGGAGGTCTCGAGCCACGAGATCATCTGAAAATCTCCAAAATAATTGACAAGATTTCCAAGAGAAATGCTTAAGACAGTAATAGCAGAGTGAAACTCAAGTGATTAAGGTGATTCCGGTTTTACCGGCACGTAAATCGTTGGTTATAATGGTTGGGCCGGATGCTTGCAGTCTTATCCACCGAGCTGCTTATGAGGCGGAGTAGAAATTCATGGATCGATTTGTGCAGTTTCTCTTCAAGTACAAGTGGTCAGTGTTCTCAAGAGGAGACCTGCATCTCGCCGCCCGGCCTGCCTGGATCATAATCATACTGATTGCACTGATTCTCAGCGGTCTGATCTACTTCCTATATATAAATCCGAAATATCGAATCACTCAGGGCCGGCAGGCTGCATTGATCTCTTTGCGCGTCGCGCTTCTTGCTCTAATTGCGTTCCTCCTCATGCGACCAGTCCTTGTTGTTTCCTCGGTGATTCCTCAGAGCACGGCAGTAGCCATCGTCGCGGACAGTTCGAAGAGCATGGAACTTGGCGACGAGAACAAAATGAGCCGGATTGATGCTCTGAAGGCCACATTGGACGGCTCATTCACAAAAGCGCTGGACGCGCGTTTCAAAGTCCGCATGCACAAGTTTGCTGACTCGGTTGAGGGAGTGCATTCGACAGGTGAACTCGCGGCCACAGGACCGGCGACCGACATCTCGCGGGCATTGAGCGAAGCATCGAAGGACAGCGGCGGCCTGCCATTATCGGCGATCGTCCTCATGAGCGACGGAGGGGCGAACACCACTGCCGACCTGACCGCAACGCTTCGCGAACTGAGAACCGCCAACATCCCGGTCTATTCAGTCGGCTATGGGAGCACGAAGTCTTTCAAGGATGCGGAGATCGTCCGTATTGGCGCTCCGAAACGGGTCCTTGTCGGATCGGCGGTTAATGCAGAAGTCCTTCTCAAAGTGAGTGGATTCGGCGATTCGGCGAAAGCAATTCTGGCCATCAGTGAGGACGGCAAAGCGATCAAGACTGAAAACGTTGATATACGCGCCGGAGATGCCCAGACCGTAAACATCGAGTTCACTCCCGCTGCGGCCGGTGTTCACCGTTACACTTTTGAGATCAAACCGCTCGATGGCGAACTTACCCTTGAGAACAACGCTCAGGAATCGCTGATCGAAATCACTGATACTCATCCCAAGGTCCTCTACATTGAAGGTGAACCTCGTTGGGAGTACGGCAAGATGCGATCTTCGCTTGGCCGGAACGAGAAGAACCTGATTCTCGTTTCTGTTCTTCGCTCAGCGGACGGCAAGTTCTATCGCCAGGGAGTAGAAAGCGGACAGGAACTCGACCAGGGCTTTCCTCGCACCGAAGAAGAGCTGTTTTCATACCAGGGCTTCATCCTTGGAAGTTTGGAGGCCAACTTCTTCACCTACGATCAGCTCAAGATGATTGAGCAGTTTGTTGCTCGACGTGGAGCGGGGTTCCTCGCGCTGGGTGGAGCCAGGTCTTTCGATGCGGGCAAATACGCCAATACGCCCGTCGCTTCGATGCTTCCACTTGATCTCGATGATCGGATCGAAGAGCCCGAGCTTCCCGCGGTCTCAAATTTCAAAGCTGAATTGACGGCTCGAGGTCGGATGCATGCCGTGACCAGGCTCAACGAGGACCGGAATCTGAGCGCCAAAGCATGGGAAGAACTGCCTCCGATCACTGTCCCGGAAATCCTGACTCAGGTAAAGCCCGGAGCTACGGTGATCCTCGATGCCCGCAGCACTACGGATCGGAGCCGCACCGTGCCGCTTTTGGCTGAGGAGAGATATGGCCGCGGCCGGACGATAGCCTTCACAACGAATGACACCTGGCGATGGAGAATGCTTCTCGACTCAAAAAACACATCGCACGAGACATTCTGGCGTCAGATGCTTAGATATCTTGTCAGTTCGACTCCGGGCCCAATCGAAGTTGCGACCGAACGCGAAGTCTATTATGCCGGTGACACTGTGACAATCAGGGCCGACGTAAATGACAAGAAGTTCGAAATCATCAAGGATGCCCAAGTAGTAGCCCGCGTCACGGACCCTGAGGGAATATCTCAGGACCTCCCCCTGCCCTTCGGCCTTGGCGAGAACACCCCTGACTACCGCTCAGAATTCAGGCCTACCAAGAATGGACTGTACCGAGTCGAAATCATCGCAAAGCAAAAGGGAGCGGAATTAGGCCACGCCATCAGCAGTTTCCTGCGGAGCGATAAATCGCGCGAATTCAACGACCCTCGTCAAAACGTGGAATTGCTTCGCCGGGTCGCTGCTGAGACCGGCGGCAAATACTTTGAGGCTTCCAAGGCCGGCGATCTTCCTGAAGAGCTTTCATATCTTGAAGGGAAGAACTCTGAGAAGGTCAGCAAAGAGCTTTGGGACATGCCGTTCAACCTCCTTCTGCTTGTCGGACTGGCTGCCGGTGAATGGTTCCTCAGAAAGCGGAGTGGACTCGCCTGAGAATGACCCAGGTACAAAGAAAGCTGTCGATAGCGCTGTTCATTGCGGCGGCGCTTCCAATTGCCGCTTGCGCCCAGGATGTGGAAACCGGCGGGAAACGCGGGGCCAATGGTACTTCTGCTGCAAGCCCTCAAGTGAAATCCGCCCAGTCAACAAGTGCAACGCCACGACCAGGTGCTGATCCTGACAAATTCGCCTTAATCATATGTGGTATTGGTGGCGAACCTGCTTACACAAAACAGTTTTCAACCTGGGCAAGCACTCTGAGAACTGCACTCGTAGACAAAATGTCATTTCCGGCGGGACAAACAACTCTCCTCGTTGAAAAGCCTGAGGACGAGATCGAGCGCGCTGCAACGATTGAGGAAGTTCGAAGATCGTTTGCCTCAGTCAAGGCTGCGGCAAACAAAGGTTCTTCGGTTTTCATATTTCTCATCGGACACGGCAGTTTCAATGACAAAGAAGCCAAGTTCAATCTGGTGGGTCCTGACCTGACGCCTCGCGAACTCGCACTTCTTGTGAAAGGAGTCCCGGCAAAGCGAGTCGTAGTCGTAAACATGGCCAGTGCAAGCGGCGAATTCTTAAAGCCCCTGTCGGCCGCGGGAACAATCGTCATCACCGCAACTCGAAGTGGGGGCGAACAGAACGCCACCCGCTTTCCTGAATACTTCGTGGATGCTTTGAGCAAGAGCGAAGCTGATGCGGACAAGAATGGCCGCGTCTCTGTTGGAGAAGCCTTTAACTATGCGACTCGCATGACATCCGCGTTTTATCAGGAACAGGGGCGCCTGGCGACCGAGCACTCTCTGCTCGATGACAATGGCGATGGGGTCGGCCATCAAACCGCAGAGGCGGGCGATGGCGGACTCGCCACGACTACATACTTTGATTCGTTCGAGAAGATTCAGGCCGGCGGCGACGCTGAGCTCGCGAAGCTTCTGGCCGACCGCGCGCGTCTCGAAAGTGAGATCGAGCAATTAAAAGCCAAATCAGCCAGAAAAGAAAAAACAGACGAGGCTTACGAAGCAGAACTTGAAAAGCTTCTCATCGACCTTGCAACCGTTAGCCAGAAGATACGATCAAAGCAGAAGTAAGTGACGATCGAATGAGATTGAGCAAAGCAAAC
>Ga0207701_10008329_pt1 | contig 10245 bp, 9 predicted proteins | sample KBSSwiSSwithPhiX_FD_184294 | JGI IMG/M metagenome (GOLD analysis project Ga0207701, IMG submission 184294) | Switchgrass rhizosphere bulk soil microbial communities from Kellogg Biological Station, Michigan, USA, with PhiX - S5 (SPAdes) (version 2) | ecosystem: Environmental > Terrestrial > Soil...
CGGTGGGCGTGCACGGCACGACCTACGGCGGCAACCCGCTCGCGTGCGCCGTGGCGGGCGCGGTGTTCGACATCGTGAACACGACCGAGGTCCTCGACGGCGTGAAGGCGCGGCACGCGCTGTTCATGGAGGGCCTGAAGGCGATCAACGCACGCCGCCGCGTGTTCGGCGACCTCCGCGGCGAAGGCGTCTGGCTCGGCTGCGAGCTCGACACGCCGTGGAAAGGCAAGGCGATGGACGTCGTGCGCGCGGCGGGCGACGCCGGCCTCATGCTGCTCGTCGCCGGGCCCGACGTCGTGCGCATCGCACCGTCGCTCGTCATCTCGCTCGACGAAATCCTGGAAGGGCTCGCGCGCCTCGAGACAGCGCTCAATCGCGCGCTCGTGTAGATGTTCTACATCCGGCCGATCGCGCGCGACGACCTGCCCGCGATCTTCGCGCTGTCCGAGCGCACCGGGGCCGGCCTCACGTCGCTTCCCGCCAACCGCGAGCGCCTCGCACGCCGCATCGAGCGCTCGGTGGCGTCGTTCGCGGGGGAGGCGGACGTCGCCGACGCGTGCTACGTGTTCGTGCTCGTGGATGGCGCCGCAGGCGACCGCGTCGCGGGCATCAGCGCCATCGAGGCCGCGGTCGGATTGCGCGAGCCCTGGTACAACTATCACGTCGGCACGCTCGTGCACGCATCGCGCCAGCTCGGCGTGTACACGTCGGCGCCCACCTTGTTCCTGGCCAACGACCACACGGGCCATACCGAGCTCTGCTCGCTGTTCCTCGACCAGGCGTACCGCCACGGCAAGAACGGCGTGCTGCTCGCGAAGTGCCGCCTTCTCTTCATCGCGGAATTCGCGACGCGGTTCGCGGCGAAGGTCATCGCCGAGCTCCGCGGCCGCCTCGACGACGAAGGGCGCTCGCCGTTCTGGGAGGGGCTCGGCCGGCACTTCTTCGCGATGGAATACTCGACCGCCGACTATCTCACCGGGATCGGGCAGAAGTCGTTCGTCGCCGAGCTCATGCCCAAGCATCCGGTGTACGTGAACCTGCTTCCGCAGGACGCGCGCGATGCGATCGGCGCGGTGCATCGCGACACGGCGCCGGCGCGCGCGATGCTCGAGCAGGAGGGATTCCGCTACGAAGGCTACGTGGACATCTTCGACGCGGGACCCACCGTCGAATGCTTCCGCGACAACATCCACGCGGTGCGCCAGTCGCAACCGCTGCCCGTGACGCTCGGCGAGGAAGACCCCGTGCCCGACAGCCTCACCGACGACATCCTGTGGCTCGTGTGCAACCGCAGGTTCGCGGACTTTCGTGCAATCGTCGTGGCAGCGCCCCCGCGCGCGGATCGGCTGCCGTTGCTGCCGTACGCGGCCGACGCGTTGCGCGTTTCCGAAGGCGACGTGGTACGGGCCGTGCCGCTGTCGCCGGCCGATCGATGATCGTGCGCGGCGCAGGGCCGCCCCAAGCCGCGCACTGCGCCCCCTCGGGGGGCAGCGAGCGACGCGGTTCTGCGAGCGTGGGGGCCGTTACCGAGTACAACTTCGACGGCATCCCCGGCCCGACGCACAACTACTCGGGACTGGCGCAAGGCAACCTCGCCTCCGAGCGCAACGCGAGCCGGGTCGCCCATCCGCGCGAGGCCGCGCTGCAAGGCCTCGCGAAGATGCGCGCCCTGTCCGCGAGGGGCATCCCCCAAGCCGTGCTGCCCCCGCACGAGCGGCCGGCCATGCACGCGCTGCGCGCGCTCGGGTTCGCTGGAAGCGACGCCGATGTGCTCGCGCGTGCCGCGCGTGAAGCCCCCGTCCTCCTCGCGGCATGCTCGTCGGCCGCCGCGATGTGGGTCGCGAATGCCGCGACGGTCAGCGCATCGCGCGACACCGCGGACGGTCGCGTGCACTTCACGCCGGCGAATCTCGCGACGCATTTCCACCGCGCGCTGGAAGCGCCCGCCACGACGCGCATCCTGCGCGCGATCTTCGCGGACGAGACGCGCTTCGCCGTGCACGACCCGCTGCCCGCAACGCCGCAGACGGGCGACGAAGGCGCGGCCAATCACACCCGCCTGACATCGCAGGACGGCGCCGGCGTCGACTTCTTCGTGTACGGGCGGCGCGCGTACGGGCCGGGACCGTTGCCCATCCGCTTCCCCGCGCGCCATACGCTCGAAGCGTCGCAGGCGGTCGCGCGCGGCCACGGCTTGAATCCTTCGCAAACCGTGTACGCGCAGCAGAACCCGACCGCCATCGACGCGGGCGTGTTCCACAACGACGTCATCGCCGTCGGCCACCGCGCGACGATGCTGTGCCACGAGCGTGCGTGGCTCGACGGCAACGCGGTGCTCGCCGATCTCGCCGCCCGCGCCGGCCCTGGTTTCGAGCCGATCGTCGTGCGCGACGCCGACGTGACGGTGGACGAAGCCGTGTCGACGTACCTCTTCAACAGCCAGCTCGTCGAGCGTCCCGACGGCGGGCTCTTGCTGGTGGCGCCCGCCGAGTGTCGCGAGCACCCGCGTGTGGCCGCGTTTCTCGACGAGCTGCTCGCGAGAGAAAGGTCGATCGCCGAAGTCGTCACGTTCGACCTTCGCCAGAGCATGCGCAACGGCGGCGGGCCGGCGTGCCTGCGGCTGCGCGTGCCGCTCACCGGCGACGAGCGCTCGTCGATCGCTGCCAACGTCTTCCTCGACGACGCGCTCGCCGACGCGCTCGACGCATGGATACGGCGGCACTATCGCGAACGGCTCGCGCCGCCCGACCTCGCCGATCCGTCGCTGCTCGACGAATCGCGGCGTGCGCTCGACGAGCTCACGCAGCTCCTGCGCCTGCCCGGCATCTACGCGTTCCAGCGTCCCTGAGCCGGTGCGGCGGCGTCCTACGCGCGAGCGCTCGCGCGTCCGGCGGACGTCGCTCGCGATGCGCGCCTACGATGCCGTTTGCAACGGAGGCGCCCATGAATGCGAAGACACCGAAGCAGGATCCCGCACGTCACAAGCCCACCACGCCGACCGAGCGCGGCGACGGCGACTACGAAGGCAGCGCGTCCAGTCTCGCGCATCAGAACGCGACACGCGATAAGAAGTACGGACAGGGTCGCGACAAGACGTCGACGACGGGCAAGGCCGAGCCCGTGCGCACGCGAGGCGTGCAGGACGACTAGCAAAGCGGCAACTTTTGCTCGTAAGGCTTGCCGGATGGTCGCGCAGTCTTCCACGTGAATCGCGCGGGGACCCGCAACAGCGGCCGTGTGAACTGCATGGCACGACGCTTGCGGCACATCCCGACGCTGTGCGCATGCGGTTCGCATGCGTGCGAACGAACAACGGAGACTCCCCATGCGAGCGATGACTTACCGCGGTCCCTATCGGGTCCGCGTCGTTGAAAAACCCGACCCGAAGATCGAGCATCCGCGCGATGCCATCGTGCGCGTGACGCGTGCGTGCATCTGCGGCTCGGACCTGCACCTGTACCACGGCCTCGTGCCGGACACGCGCGTCGGCCAGACGTTCGGACACGAGTTCTGCGGCGTCGTGCACGAAGTCGGTCCCGACGTCACATCGGTCGCACCGGGGGATCGCGTTCTCGTGCCGTTCAACATCTGCTGTGGCGAGTGTTACTTCTGCCGCAAGGGGTTGTACGGCAACTGCCACAACACGAATCCGAACGCGACGGCCGCCGGCGGCATCTATGGCTACTCGCACACCACGGGCGGGTACGACGGCGGGCAGGCCGAATACGTACGCGTGCCGTTCGCGGACGCCGGCTGCATCCCGATTCCCGACGAAGTCGACGACGACAACGCCGTGCTTTGCACGGACGCGTTTCCGACGGGATACCAGGGCGCCGAGATGGCGGGGATCAAGCGCGGCGACACCGTCGTCGTGTTCGGCGCGGGGCCGGTCGGATTGTTCGCCGCCAAGTCCGCGTGGTTCATGGGGGCGGGACGCGTGATGGTCGTCGACGAATACGACTATCGCCTCGAGTTCGCGAAGCGGTTCGCGCAGTGCGAGACGCTCAACTTCCGCCACGTCGACGACATGGTGTGGCACCTCAAGAAGGAAACGGACTGGCTCGGCTGGGATGCGGCGATCGATTGCGTGGGCGCCGAGGCGCGCGGCAGCAAGTTCCAGCACTTGACCGGCGTCGTCGTTCCCCTGCAAGCAGGCGCCGCGACCGCGCTGTACTGGGCCATCGACTCCGTGCGCAAGGGCGGCGTGGTGTCGGTGATCGGCGTCTACGGGCCGACGGCGAACTTGGTGCCGATCGGCAACGTGGTGAACAAGGGGCTCACCATTCGCGCCAACCAGGCGAGCGTCAAGCGCAACGTCCCGCGCTGCCTCGCGCACATCAAGGAAGGCCACATCAATCCGAAGGACGTGATCACGCATCGCGTCCCGCTCGACGAGATCGCCGAGGGGTATCACATCTTCTCGAGCAAGCTCGACGGCTGCATCAAGCCGGTCGTGATCCCGCCCGGCGCCAACTGATCGCGAGGAGACGAACGATGGAACAAGTGCTTGGATCTTCCTCCGAAGACACGCTGCCCGTGCCGGTTCAGGGCGGGCGTGGACTCACTACACAGGATCGGCAGAGCATCGACCTGTCGGACCGCATCGCCGGCTGGGGCTCGGACCTCGACCCGGCGATGCGTCCCGGCGTGCCGCGCGACAAGGCGCCGGAGATCGGCAACGAGTTTCTTTATCCCGACAGCATCCCGCAGCAGGAAGCGACGGTTCGCATCCACAAGTCGACCGAGCACGCGCGGCTCACGCCGGTGTTCGGAACCTCGTGCCCGCCCAGGGGCCTGAGCGGCCGGATGCGCGACGCTGCCTACAAGTACAGCGAAGGCAAGATGGCGCATTGGCTGATGCTGATGGCGGCGGATCGCGTCGACGTAGTGGAGGACGTCGCGTCCGACCTCGCCCGCATGCAAGTGCCGAACCTCGTGAAGGAGATGGGCCTCAAGTCCGAGTGGGAGTACAACCGCCACGGCTTCATCACCAAGGTTGCCGTGAGCACCATTGCCGTCGCCGCGCTGATGGTGCTGATGCGAGGGCGGTCCCGCTCGGACTAGCGTTTCGGCACGCGCAGCTTCGCCATCTTCGTGACGCCCGCGTAAGTCGCCGCGATCGTCACGGAGATGCTGCGAATGGTCGGAGCCGTCGCAATCGCGAACTGCGCGGCCGTGTCGCCCTGCGCGATCACGACCGTCGCGGGAATCGTCGCAACGGTCGAGCTGCTCGCGAGCGAGACGGTCACGCCGCCCGCCGGCGCCGGTGCGGAAACGTACACGGTGCCGCTGTAATTGCCGGCATCGCCCGACGACGACACCCCGAGCGCGATTCCCGTCAACGCGAGCGGCGGCGCGGGATTCACGGTGAACGTCGCCGTCTTCGTCGTGCCGGCATACGAAGCGCCGATCGACGTCACAGTCTGCGTCGCGACAGCGGCCGTGGCGATCGCGAAGCTCGCGCTCGCGCTTCCCGCCGGGACGCTCACGCTCGCCGGCACGGACACCGCAGGGCTCGCGCTCGAAAGCGATATCGTGGATGGCACCGTCGCGCTGCGCGTCAGCGTGACGAGGCCCGTCGCGCCGCTGCCTGCCACCACGGCATTCGGAGCCGCGCTCACCGACGCGAGCGCCGGCGCGGCCACCGAGGGCTTCCATCCGAGCTCGACCACTTCGAAGTCGCTCGCGCTCAGCAACGAGAAGGCGGGATTGAGGATGCCGTTGTTCCAGCGCGTGTCGAACGTCCCGGTGATGTACATGTCCGAGCCGTTGTCGGCGACGATGAGGCCGTGCTTCTGCATCGCGCGAAAGATCTTCCGCACGTTGGCGTCGCTCGTGCGCAGCGCGGGATCGACGCCGTTCACGGACTGCTTCAGCCGCAGCCGCGCGCCCATGGGCAGTGCGCCGGCGGTGCCGCCCGCACGATGCGACGCGGGGTATACGTAGCCGTCGGTGGCGCGCACGGTCACGCGGAACGCATGCCCGATGTCCGCGACGGCGGGGTTCCACGCCTCGTCGTAGCGCACGAGGCCGGGGAATATCGCAAGGCCCGCGGCGTCGGCCGACGTCCACGTGTCGGGCCGGCGGTTGTTGGTGTTCATGTCGAAGAACGCGCCGGAGCCCGCGCGCCACTTCGTGCCGTCGTGCCACACGTTGTACAGCTCGTAGAGGTGCCGGTTCGTGCAGTCGACGATGAAGAGATGACGGTCGGCGCTCGAGCGCTCGTCGACGCTGCCGGGTGCGCCTCCCTCCACCCAGTGCGGTTGCGTGATCGCCTGCGACGGAATCGGATAGAACGGGATGCCCTGCCCCGTCGCGTAATCGACGCCGTCGCTTTCGTCCCAGTAATCGAAGGTCACGGGCAGCTTCGGCTGCGCGCCGTCCACGACCGCGTAAGGCATGCCGTAGATCGCGACGCTGCCGGGCGACGCCTCGCCGCCGAAGTCCGGGTGCAGCTTGCGTGTCGCGCCGACGAAGTTGATGAAGCTGGCCGAGTTGGCATCGACCGGCGCGGACGAGATGTCGGCGTTCCACCAGTTGTCTGCGGGGAACAACGGGGGCGGACCGGGCAGCGCGCCGTTGGCCGCCGGGACGGTGGCCGGGCATTGGGCGAATGCAACCGAAGCGGCGAGCGCGAAGGCGGCGGTGACGGCGGCGGTGCGAAGGCGGCGGCGCATGGGCGTGGGCAGTCGGCCTCGCGAGAAGCCGCGTTATGACATTGGCATAGTACGTCGGGCAGCCTGAGGCCGCAAGTGCGTCAAGTCGATGACTTGCGGCTCTGTCCAAGCATCTTGCGCGCCACCTCGATGTTGGAGGCCAGACCGAGGTTGGGATTGACCTTCAGCGCCCGCTCCCAGTATTCGATCGCCTTGTCGTACTGCTTTTGCTGGAAGTAGATCTGGCCGTAGCCCGACAGCGCCCCGAAGTGATACGGATTGCGCTTCATCACCTGGTCGCAATCCGCGAGCGAGCGCTTGAGCTCGTCGTTCAGGAAATAAGCGGTCGCCCGCTTGTTCCAGCCTTCCGCGAATGCAGGCTTGCGGCGGATGACTTCCGAGTACGTTGCGATCGCGGCCGCGAAGTCCCGCGCGCCGAGCTCGCCCTGGCCCTTCGTCATGAGCGCGTCGATGGCGTCGTCGCCCGAGCGCGACCAAAGCATCCACATGCCGCGTTCCGCGAGCTCGCGCACCATCGGATCCTCGTCCCCGAGTCGCGGCAGCACGAGCTTGTCGTCCGCCGCGACGCCGTTCTGCGCGAACCAGATGACCGCCGCCGCGCGAAGCTCGACGGCCGCGGCGTCGAGGCCGGCCAGTGCCTGCGCGCGATCGTCGTCCCTGCCCGCCGCCGCAGCGCCGGCAGCCGCGGCGATGAGCGCAAGAGCGACGGCAATGACGAATCGAATGGACATGGCGACACCGCAAACGAGGCCGGTGCAGGATTATTCCACCGCGGTGGCCGGCAGCGTCTGGTGGCGTCGCACCGGCGACCACAGCACCGCGCCGGCGGCGAGCAGGAGCCCCAGCACGCCGACGGTCAACAGTGTGCCACGCGTGCCGATGCCCGTCGCGAGCGCGCCCCCGACCAGCGATCCGAGCGGCGCCATCGCGACGGACAGGAAGCGCATCGTCGCCGTCATCCTCCCGAGCATGCGGTCGGGCGTGATCGCCTGGCGCAGTGCGAGGTAGTTGATGCCGTAGAGCACGCCACCGAAGTCGAACAGCAGCATCGCCGCGCCGAGCAGCATCGTCGCGACCCACACGGGCCCGCCGATGAGCCCGAACGCCTGCCACGCAAGCGCCGTCAGGATGAGTCCGTGCACGATGACCGGTCCGATGCCGAGCCTTGCCGTCAGCCGCTCGGCCGACGCAGCGGCGATCACGCAGCCGAGGCCGCCGAACATGTACACGACGCCGATGGCGCCTGCCGACAGCCCCAGCTCCCGCGTCGCGAACAGGATCAGCACCGCGATCTGCATGTGATGCAGGAACTGCCAGAGCCCGGCGAGCCACGCGAGCGCGAAGAGCGTGCGATTGCGCAACACGAGCTTCAGTCCCTCCGCGATGTCGGCCAGCACCGGGGAGCGCGGGCCGTGTTGCGCGACGTCGTTGGGGGCATGCACCCGGCGAAGGAGGAAGCCGGACACCAGGAATCCCAATGCGTCGAGCAGGATCGCGAACGGCGCCGTCAGCACCTGGATGAGCGCCCCGGCAAGGCCTGGACCGACGAGCGCGGCCGACGTCTCACCCAGCGCGATCTTGGCGTTCGCTTCCACGAGGCGCTTGCGTCCCGCGAGCTGCGCGAGCAGGACCTGGTAAGCCGCGCCGCCGATCACGTTCTGCACGCCGCAGAAGAAGCCCACGACGTAGAGCAGCTCGACCGACAGCACGTCGGTGAATGCGGCGGCCGGTATCGCGAGCAGGGCGACGCCGCGCGCGATGTTGCACGCGATCACGACGGGCAGCTTGCGCACGCGGTCGAGGAGCACGCCCGCGTGGAGCGAGACGAGCGCGAACGGCAGCGTCTCGAGCGCGACGAGGATGCCCATCTGCAGCGGCGTTGCCTGCAGCAGCAGCGCAGCCGTGAGCGGCAGCGCGAGGTTCGTGACCTGTGCGCCGAACGACGTGACGGTGAGCGAGATCCAGAGCTTCCGGAAATCGGCAGACCGCCACAGGCCGGTGAATCGCTTGCGAAGCGCTCGTTGCAATCGTTCCATGACATCACCTGCGTTCACTACCGCAAGCGGTGAATCCGGATGGGAACGGTTGCGTCCCTTGCCTGACCTGGATTCCCGCCGCACGACCCGGCGGGATTTCCCGTCGGGGACTCTACTTCAGGACGTCGATGCTGCCGATGCCGTTGCCGGCGAAGCGCCACGGCGAACGCGAGCCCACGCGCGCAATCGAGTGCGCGGTGCGTGGCTTCATGTTCACGTGACGGTTCATCGGCTGCGTGCTTGCATCGAAGTTGATGACGACTGCGATTCTACGTGCGATCCAGGCGTCGAGGCAACGCCGGATGCGGCCACTCGTCGCGAGGAGCCGGCGTTCTGTCGCATTCCTGTTACTGCGCGGCCTTCATTCGCGCGAGATCGACGTCCACGAAGCGCCATGGCTGCGAGCGGAAGCTGTCCTTCTTGTACCCGACGATCCACGGCTTGGCGATGGTGTTCTCGACTCGGTAGATGCCGCCGCCCATCGGCGCATACGCGGCGACGATCTCGGTCATGCGCGCGTACAGCTTGTTGCGCTCGGCGTCTGTGCGAACCCGCCGCGACTGCTTCAGGAGCTCGTCGTACTCCGCATTCCTGAAGAACGAGAGATTCGACTGCCCGCCGTTGGGCCCGTAGGCGAGCTCCATATACGAGTCCGCCGACGTCGCGGTCCATCCGACCTGCCACATCTGCAGCTGTCCGGCGCGCGACATCTTGAGGAGGTCGGGCCACTTCTGCGTGACGAACTCGATCTTCACGCCGATGTCGCGCATGTTCTTGAGCCACAGCTCGTCGCGTATGCGGTTCTCGCCTGTCGGCGCGGAGCCCATCGCCAGCACGAACGGCTTGCCATCGGGCAGCTCGCGCAGGCCATCGCCGTTGCGGTCCTTGTACCCGAACTTGTCGAGCAACGCGCGGGCCAGCGCGGGATCGTAGGGCGTCGCGTTCCTGATCCCGGGAACGTGACCGGGAACCTCCGGCGGGATCGGCTGGTTGGCGACGGCGCCCTGTCCCTGCAGGCCGACGCTGATGAGCTCGGCGGGGTTGTAGGCCATGAGCAGCGCGCGCCGCAGCGCCACTTTCTCCGGCGTGTAGCCGCCGACGACGGGATCGTTCATGTTGAAGTAGGCGAAGAACGCGAGCCCAGCCTCCTCCGATCGCTGCAGCGTCACGCCCTGCTTCGCATATTGCGGCTGCAGGCGGTTCCTGTCGTCGAGCACGCGCGAGACGAGGTCGCGCGGCACGTCGACGAGGTCGAGCTCGTTGCTGTTGAACGCAAGCAGCCGCGGGTTCGACTCCTCGATCACGGCGATTTCCACGCGACCGATCTGCGGCAGGCGCTTGCCCTTCATCGCGGCGTGGGCGGCTTTCGCTTCAGCGTCCGCATTGCCCGGCAGCGCCGGAAAGGTCTCCTCGCGATAGTTCGGATTCGCCTCGAGCACGATGCGTTGCGCGCGCCGCCATTCCTTGAGCTTGTACGGACCGGTGCCCACGGGATTGGCCATCGCCCAGCCGCTCGCGTCGCCGTACGCCTC
>Ga0207701_10008331_pt1 | contig 10243 bp, 12 predicted proteins | sample KBSSwiSSwithPhiX_FD_184294 | JGI IMG/M metagenome (GOLD analysis project Ga0207701, IMG submission 184294) | Switchgrass rhizosphere bulk soil microbial communities from Kellogg Biological Station, Michigan, USA, with PhiX - S5 (SPAdes) (version 2) | ecosystem: Environmental > Terrestrial >...
TGGTTGCGGCCGTTGATGATGATCATGTCCTTGGCGCGGCCGACGATGAAGATGTAGCCGCCCGACAAATAGCCCATGTCGCCGGTGTCAAGCCAGCCGTCGCCGGACAGGCAGGCGGCGGTCGATTCTTCATCGCGGAAATAGGAATGCATGACGCTGGAGCCGCGGCAGAAGACCTTGCCGATCGAGCGGTCGGGAATGATCGTGCCGGCGGCGTCGCGGACCTCGATCTCCATGCCCTTCACCGGCTTGCCGCAATTGACGATGGCGCGGTAGCGGCGGGGGCGTTCCTGTTGCGGCGTGCCGGCGCCGGAGAGCTCGCTCTCCTCCACCAGTTCGATGCGGATGCCCTCACCCGGCGGCATGATCGAGACGGCAAGGGTCGCTTCGGCGAGGCCGTAGCTGGGGCAGAATGCGGCTGCCTTGAAGCCGGCGTCGGCGAAGCTGTCGACGAACGCCTGCATGACGTCGGGGCGGATCATGTCGGCGCCGTTGCCGGCGATCCGCCAGCGGCCAAGGTCGAAACGGTCGGCGGCGCGGGTCTGCGAGCTCATGCGGCGCGAGCAGATGTCATAGCCGAAGGTCGGCGAGTAGCTAAGCGAGGTGCCGGGGTTGCGGCTGATCATGTCGAGCCAGGCGAGCGGTCGGCGGGCGAAATCCTCGGTCTTCAGGTAATCGACGCTGATCTGGTTGGCGAGCGGCGAGAGCATGCAGCCGACGAGGCCCATGTCATGGTACCAGGGAAGCCAGCTGACGACGCGGTCGGTGTCGATGAGCTCTGTGCCCAAGGCGTGCGCGCGAAGGTTGTCGAGAAGCGCGCGGTGGGTAACGGCGACGCCGTGCGGGAAGCGCGTCGATCCCGATGAATATTGCAGATAGGCGATTTCCTGGTCGTCGGCGGACGGCAGGTCGGCGGTGGACTGGTCGAGGCCTTCAAGGCTCTCCCAGGCGCGGCCCTCGACCTTGCACTGGCGCGCGGCGTCGCCGGCGAATTCCGCCAGCTCTTCAGGATAGAGGAACAGGGCCGGATCGCTGCTGGTGAGCATGACCTTCAGCTGTTCGACATAGGCTTCGCGGCCGCCGAAACTGGTCGGCAGCGGCAGCGGCACGGGCCACAGGCCAGCGTAGACCGCGCCGAAGAAGCAGGCGGCAAAGTCGTGAACGGTCTCGGCGACGAGAGCGAGGCGGTCGCCCTTCTTGAGGCCGAGGGCGATGAAGCGGCGGGCGTTGGCCAGCGCGTCCTCACGCAGCAGGGCGTAGGGATAGGCCTGGGTGAGCGTGCCGCGGGCGTCGTGGAAATTCATGCCGCGGGTGCCGCGCGCGGCATAGTCCAAAGCCTCGCCGAGCGTCGCGAAATCAGCCATGCGGCGCGGCAAGACGTCGAGCGTCGGGGTAGCGCCCGGCGGGGTCAGGCCCGCATCCGTCTTGGTCTCGCGGTCGATGACACCCAGGTTTTGCACATTGTTCCCCATGGAAGCTGCCCTTTCGCAGCCGAATTCTCCGACGGCTCTGGAAAGCAAACGTGGCAGAAGCATGGCGATTGCGGCGAAACGGGCACCGCATTAGCCATGTGGCATGCGCCAACGAGGCCAAAGCAAGCCGCGCCCGCCGCTGGACGAGGAAAAGCTCAACGAGCTGATGCTCGCCTATGTCGCCAAATTCGCCACCAGCCGGGCAAAGCTGGGCACCTATTTGACTCGCAAGCTTAAGGAACGCGGCTGGGCGGGCGCCGGCGAGCCGCCGGTCGAGGCAATGGTCGAGAAAGCGGCGCGGGTCGGCTTTGTCGACGATGCCGCCTTTGCACTTGGCAAGGCGCGATCGCTGACGGCGCGCGGCTATGGCGAACGGCGGGTCACCCAGGCGCTGCACGCCGCCGGGATCGGGGATTCCGACGGCGATGCGGCGCGGGACCATGCGCAGGAAGAGGCCGTGGAATCGGCGCTGCGCCTGGCCCGCCGGCGGCGGTTCGGGCCGTTCGCTGCCAGGGCGGCCGACCCGGGCGAGCGCGAGAAACAATTGGCGGCGATGATCCGCGCCGGACACGGATTCCGGCTTGCAAAAGCCATCCTTGGGATGGCCCCTGGGTCCGAAATCGACCTGCAAGTCCTTCAGGACTCTCACTGATGTCCCGCCCGACTTAATATTGTTTAATGCCGCCACAGTTAGTGGTAATGAGCAACTTGTGCGTCAGACGAGTGCCGAAGCGAAGCCGATCGCGACGGAGCCGAGGGCAGATGAGCCTCTTGGCGCGACGGATGACGTCGCCAGCGAGCCTGCAGTCGTGACCGTGGAAATCCTGCCCGACGAAGAGCCCATCCCCGACGGGATCCACGTCGAGGGGCGCATCAAATGGTTCGACGCCACGCGCGGCTTCGGATTCCTGGTCAGCGACCAGATCGACGGCGATGTCCTCGTCCATTTCTCCGTGCTTCGCGACCACGGCCGCCGCAGCCTTCCCGAAGGCGCGCATGTCGAATGCATCGCCGAGCGCCAGGATCGCGGCCTGCAGGCGCGAAAGATCCTGTCGATCGACCTGTCCTCGGTCTTGCCCGCAGCGGCGAGGCCGTCCATTCCATCCGGCGACCGGGCCGACCGCAAAGCGCTTGCGGACAATGCGGGCCCGTACGAACCGGTGGAGGTGAAATGGTTCAACCGCGTCAAGGGTTATGGGTTCATCAACCGGGTCGAGGATCCGGACAGCGACATCTTCGTCCACATGGAGACGGTGAGGTCGGCCGGGATCAACGACTTGCAGCCCGGCGACAGGATGGAAGCGAGGATCGCGGAAGGCCGCAAGGGCCTGACCGCCGTCGAGCTTCGTCACGTCTGACCCGGCGCGCGCTGGCGCTTGCCCTCCTGATCCCGGCCGCCGCCTGCCAGCCTTCGGATTCGGCGTCCGTGCCGCCTGAGAAATCCGCCGCCGGCCTGCAGCAGGTGCCGCTGACGATCACCACCGCCAAGGGCGCCAGGCAGCGTTTCACGGTCGAGGTCGCACGGACCCAGGAAGAGCAGGCCCATGGCCTGATGAACCGGCAATCGATGCCGGCCGATCACGGCATGATCTTCCCCTATGAGCCCGCACAGGCGGTCGCCTTCTGGATGAAGGACACCCTCATCCCGCTCGACATGATTTTCGTCGCGCCGGGCGGGCGCATCATGCGCGTCGAACCGAATGTCGTGCCCCTGTCACTCGACCCGGTCGGGTCAGGCGATGCGGTCGAAGCCGTGCTGGAACTAAACGGCGGCCGCTCCGCCGAGCTTGGCATCGCCGCCGGTGACAAGGTGGAATGGCCGAAGTAGCCGCCGGCCGGCTAGAGTCCGGAATGGATGGAAAGCGGACGTTCGTTGCTCATGCCTTCGAGCGTCGCTTCCACGCCGTGTAAGCCGCACGAAAGGGCCACGACAAGAACTCGAAGGCGAGCATCGCAACGGTCACCACGGCCAAGACCAGCATGAGAAGCATGGGCCATAGGATGAAGAGGTTTAGCCATGGTGGCTCGGAGGGCAGGTCAATAAGTCCCGCCCAATCCGCGAAGCCAGGCAACACCCACAAATAGAAAACTAGCCCGACCCATTTCGGGAGCCGGTCAAGTGTGTCGTTGAAGACCTCGAATGGCACCTTCACACTGTCCGTTTAACCTGTGGACGTGCTTATTCAATGTCCGCAATGGGTCGAAAGCGGACTCCAAACAAAAAGGATTTAAGCGGGTGCCGCCGCGCCGGGCCTGGCGATCGCGCTACGGCGGACCTGGAGCCGCAAGTGCATCGTGATGGCCGCGCTGGCAATGAAGAGCAGCGGGATCAGGGTCAGCCCGAAATGATAGGAGCCGGTTGCATCCTTGCTGATGCCCCACAGCACCGGAACGGTGAAGGCCCCTAGTTGCGCCAGCGTGTTGATGGCGGCCACGCCCACGGCAACCATCCGGCAGGGCATCACTTCGGTTGCGACGAGATTGGTGGAAAGCGTCACCGCCGGCCAGCATAGCGACATGCCGAGATAGCCCGCGATCAAGATGGCCGGCGTTAGCGACCACCCCATGACGGCGTAACAGGCCGCGGCCAGAAGCATGCCGAAGAAAAGGTGCCCGAAGCGGCTGCCTATCCGGTCGCTGTGCCAGCCCGACGCGAGCATGCCGACGACGTTCATCACGCCGCCGGCGCTGATGAGGAACCCGACATGCTGGATGTTCCAGCCCGTGCCCGTCATCAGGATTTGCGGCGCCACCAGCGCGAAGCCCATCGATCCGCCAATGGTCAGGCAGGCGATGGCCGCGAGCTGCAACACGTGGGGATCGCGCAACGCCTGGAGGACGTGGGGACGCTTGCCGCCGGCAAGCCGCGCATTTTCGGCTGCGAGCTCCTGCACGATCCAGGCCCGCTCCTCTTCGGTCAGCCACTTCGATGACTCGGGCGCATCGGGCAGGCCCCAGATCATGATGATGCCAAGCAGGACGGTCGGCAGCCCTTCGAGCAGGAATAGCCATTGCCAGCCGCGCAGGCCGCCGATTCCGTCGAGGCCAAGCAGCCAGCCCGACAGCGCCCCGCCGACGATCGTCGTTACACCGAGGAAACAGTAAAACCGGCTGATCGCGCGCCCCCGATAGGCAGCGGGGTACCAGCTTGAAAGATAATACATGCAGGTCGGCCAGAAGCCTGCTTCGGCAGCACCCAGCAGCAGCCGCATGACGTAGAAATGGAGCGGTGTCCGGACGAACATCATCGCGGTGGAAATCAGGCCCCAGGTGATCATGATCCTGACGATCCAGCGGCGCGCTCCGAAGCGCGGCATCACCATGCCGGACGGCACTTCGAGCAATGCATAGGTGAGGAAGAAAAGGCCGCTGCCCAAGCCATAAACGGTCGCGCTGAACCCCAGATCGACATTCATCTGGGTGGCCGCGAAACTGACGTTCAGGCGATCGAGGTAGGAACAGAGGTAGCCAAGGCCGAGGAATGGAAGGATGCGCCAGGACGCCTTCGCCATGGCTTGGTCGGCAACCGTTCGGCCCTGCCCCATTTGCCTACCCCCCGGCAAACTGCACTGTCGCTTCGCCGTGACGGAGGTGCCAGTTCAGCAGCAGCCGCCCCCACGGAGCGGCGCGACTATGACAGGAAACAGCCGAATGTCACCGCCGCGACTGGCCGCCGGGGCTATTTGGCCAGATGCCGCCGCAGGTCTGCCCTGATCGATGCCCCAGCGAGATGGGCGTCGACGTTCGAATAGCCCTCGGTTTTGAGAGACTTGCGGATAGCGTCGACAGTTGTCGATGACTGAGCCAGTTCGAATGCGCGTTGGATAATGCCAGTGTGATTCATGCCGGTTCCCGAAATTTCGCCTCCGTCATGAACGGTCTGCCCCTAAACTATGTTCCAAAGCTTCGACTGTTTCGAAGCAAAGCGGACATTCGCGCGCGATTGCGCTATGAGGGCCGCGCTACAAGTCGCAAACGGACGGACACTGGCGCTTTGCGGCTCCTTTTTCCATCTCTGTCGCCACTCTTAGCGGTGCAAGGTCCGGCATTCGGGCCACATGAGAGCAGGAATAGAAAAATGCCTACAGGAACAGTCAAGTTTTTCAACGAATCCAAAGGCTTCGGCTTTATCCAGCCTGAGGACGGCGGATCGGACGCCTTCGTCCACATCTCCGACGTCGAACGCTCCGGCATGAGCACGCTGCGTGAAAACGATCGCGTGATCTACGATGTCGAGGAAGACAAGCGCGGCAAGATGAAGGCCACGAACCTGAAACCGGCTGACGGTCAGTAACCTAACCCGGGGAAGGCGTCCGGCATTGGGCGCCTTCCCCGACCCTTTCCAGCGACGGACAGGGCCCTTTAGGGCCGAAGCCGACTTTCAGGCTTCTTGCTGCCGGCTGCCGCTCCTCAGCATTTCCCGCCGTTGCGCGGTCACCCCGACTGTGAAACATATGCTGGCGGGGGCATCATGGACGCAGCGGGGAACATTTACCTCACCAACGTGCACGCCGGCAGCCCGATGGGGAAGCTGCTGCGGTCGTACTGGATTCCCTTGTGTTATTCCGACGAACTGGCCGAGCGCGACGGGCCGCCGGTTCGAGTGCGGTTGCTTGGCGAGAGCCTGGTCGCCTTCCGCGACAGCGACGGGCGTATCGGGCTGCTCGACCATCATTGCCCGCACCGGCTTGCGTCGCTTTTCTACGGCCGCAACGAGGAAGGCGGACTGCGCTGCGTCTACCACGGCTGGAAATTCGACGTCGAAGGCCAATGCCTGGACATGCCGAACGAGCCGGTCGACTGCCCGCTGCAACGCAAGGTGCGCGCAATCGCCTACCCCTGCCGCGAGGCCAATGGCATCGTTTGGGCCTATATGGGCGATCGAAAGGGGGGCGAGCTGCCGCCGTTGCCGGGGATGGGCTGGGCGCTGGCGCCGCCCGAACGGAAATCGAGGCTGAGATATTTGCGGCGCTGCAACTGGGTGCAGGCGATGGAGGGCGACTTCGATTCGTCCCACCTGGGGTTCCTGCACAGCAAGCTAGATACCGCCGCCGGCAACGGGGCGGTCAACAAGGCCAATGAAACCGACGCGCTGCGGCCGATGGTCCTGGCCGACCGCCGCCCCATGCTGGACGTCGAGGATACGCCGGTCGGGGTCATGTACGGCGCCGGCCGCGAGGCAGGCGGCGGCGACCTTTATTGGCGAGTCACCCAGTTCCAGCTTCCCTTCTACACCAGCGTCCCGGCCTATGGCGGGCTCAATCGCCTTAAAATCTGGGTGCCGATGGACGACGAACATGTGATGATCTGGGAGGCCAATTGGAGCCCGGACCGCGACCTGGATGCAGACGAGCGGAAAGGTCATCATGGCCGCGTCGGGCCGTCGGGCTTCCTTGCCGTCACGGACGGCTGGCATGGCCGAGGCAATTTCGCAGCCCGGGCCGAGAACGATTATCTCATCGATCGCGTTCGCCAGAAGACGCATAATTTTACCGGCATGGAGGATGAAACGCCGATCCAGGACGCGGCGATGCAGGAAAGCATGGGGGCCATCGTCGACCGCACCCGCGAGCATCTTTCCGCTTCCGATGCGGCGATCATCCGGATGCGGCGGCGGCTGATGCTGGCCGCCGAAGCGCTGGAAACGAAAAACGAAATCCCGCCGGGCGTGGATGATTCCGGGCTTTACAACAGCCATGGCGACCAGATGGTCATTCGCGACGGCGGCTGCTGGAAAAGCGGCTTCGCCCAACTGATGGCGCACCATTATGGTGCCGGCCAGGGGAGCGAGCGCCACGCTTCGCGATGAAAGTACAGGAGTTGCTTATGCGCCCTTTCCTGCCGTTCGCCTTCGCCGCCGCCCTGCTTGCGGCAGCCGTGCCGGCCGCGGCCCAGACCTACGTCCCGGGCGCCGCCGCGGCGGCGGCGCGGCTGGGCGTCGACCCGCAAACGATCGACGACCTCGTCACCGCCAACCGCATCCTGGCGCATGAGGGCGTGCTTGACGCCTATGGCCATGTCAGCATCCGCCATCCGAAGCGGCCGGACCATTACCTGATCGCCCGGTCGGTCGCGCCGGAGTTCGTCACCGCCGACGACATCATGGAATTTGACCTGGATTCGAACCCGGTGTCGCCGGACGGGTCGCGGGAGTTCATCGAGCGTTTCATTCACGGCGGAATCTACAAGGCACGGGCGGACACGAGGGCGGTCATCCACAGCCATTCGGCATCGGTCATCCCGTTTTCAATCAGCTCGGTGCCGCTGCGGCCGGTCTTCCACATGGCCGCTTTCCTCGCCGCCGGCGTACCGATTTGGGACCCGGAAAGCACGGGCGATCCCGAAGCGACCGGCATCCTCGTCCGCAATGCCGCGCTGGGCGCATCGCTGGCCGCGACGCTCGGCAACAAGCCCGTGGCCTTGCTGCGCGGACACGGTGCCGTCGTGCAAGCCCGGGAACTGAAGAATGCCGTCAAGAACGCGATTTTCCTTGAAGCCAATGCCCGGATGCAGACGGCCGCAATCGCGCTCGGCGGGCAGATCAAATATATCAGCGTCGACGAAGCCAAGGCCATGCTGCAGGCCCGTGGCGACCCCGACCGCGCATGGGATTATTGGAAGCGCCGGGCGTTCGGGCCGAAATAGGCGCCGCACCGACGCGTCGTCGCTTGCACTCGATGGCGCAACGGGGCAGAGGCACTGGCATTATGGGATGGTTGGCCAACGCCTTTACCTGGTGGAACGGTGCTTCTTGGGGCACCAGCATCGTCACGCGCCGTCATGGCAGTGAGGTTGGGCGCGACGAACTCGGCAATGTCTATTTCCAGCACAAGGGTGATCCGGCGCGGCGCTGGGTCATCTACTCGGGCGCCAATGACGGCAGCCGGGTGCCGCCGGGCTGGCAGTCCTGGCTTCGCGGGACGATCGACGAACTTCCGGAAAAAGGCCTGCCTCCGCGCCGGGCTTGGGAGCAGGAGCCAGAGGCGAACCTGACCGGCAGCGGCGATGCCTGGGTGCCGTCGGGATCGCTTCGTGCGCAGGGCCAGCGGCCGGCCAGCACCGGCGACTACAGCGCCTGGACACCCGAATAAAAGTGAAGAAGCTTGCGCCGAGCCTGATCGCGATGGCCGCGCTTGCCGGTTGCGGCAAGGGTAATGACGAACCGCCCGAAGGCAATGCCGTCACCATCGAGGTGCCGCGCTCCGCCGCCGAACGGCCGGGCGTGACGCCGATGGCGGAGCGGGTTGCGGTGCTCGGCCTGCTCAACAAGCGCAACGGCATTGTCAGGGACCTGACGCTGAAGCCGGGGCAGGCAATCCGGGTGAAGGACGTCGTCGTTCGCCTGCGCGCCTGCGAGACCAGCGCTCCCTGGGAACCGCAAAAGCTGACCGGCGCCTTCGTGCAGGTCGACGTGCAAAGGCCGGACAAGAATTGGGGCCGGGTCTTTTCGGGCTGGCTCTACAAGGAAAGCCCCTCACTCAATGTCGTCGAGCACCCGGTCTACGACGTCTGGCCCAAGAGCTGCGCGATGACCTTCCCGGGCGGGCCGGCGGCGCCGGCCGGAGCGTCGGGGTCGAGCAAGGCGTCGAGCGCTCCGAAGTCCGGCGGCGGCAATGAGTCCGCCGCCTCGCCGGCAGCGACGCCGGAGGCAGCTCCGCCCGTCACGACTCCGCCGGTCCCCAATGCCACGGACAGCAATTCGACGTAGACGTCGCGGGCCACCGTGACCGCGCCCAGCGATCCGAGGTGGGCGGTCATGAACTGGCAGTCGAGCAAGGTGAAATGGCCGAGGCGCAGCCGGGCAATGAGCCAGGCCAGCGCGACCTTCGAGGCGTCGGTCGCCCAGCTGAACATGGATTCGCCGAAGAAGGCACGGCCGAGGCGAACGCCGTAAAGGCCGCCGACCAGCTCCTCCCCCGCCCAGCATTCGATCGAATGGGCGTGGCCGGCGGCATGGAGGCCGAGCGTCGCCCGCTCGATATCCTCGTTGATCCAGGTCTCTTCACGATCGGCGCAGGCGCGGATGACGTCGGCGAAGGCCTTGTCGCGGGTGACGGTGAACTGGTCCCGGCGGACCGTCTTGGCGAGCGAATGCGAGAAGTGGAAACGGTCGAGGGGGATGATCGCCCGATTGCGCGGCTCGACCCAGAAAATGTCGCCGGCATCGCGGCTGTCGGCCATCGGGAAGATGCCGGCCGCATAGCCGCGAAGGAGAAGGCGAGGGTCGAGGCCGGACATCAGTGCGCCAGCCTACAGGATGTCGCGTACCTTGTCCTGCGGCCTGGCGAGGACGACGCCTTTTTCGGTGGCGACCAGCGGGCGCTGAATCAGGATTGGATGCTGGACCATCGCGTCGAGGATGGCGTCGTCGGAAATGCCGTCGGCGTTGAGGCCGAGCTCGGCAGCGAGCGGCTCCTTGGCGCGCAGGCCCTCGCGGGGGCTGATACCGGCGCGCTTATAGAGCGCCTTCAGCTCATCGCGGCTCGGTGGGGTTTTGAGATATTCGATGACCTCCGGGTCGGCGCCCTCTTGGCGCAGGATGTCGAGCGTCTTGCGCGACGTGCCGCACATGGGGTTGTGATAGATGGTCGCCTTCATCGACACTTACTCCGGGTTCCGCTCCAGCCATTCCTCGAGCCACTTGATCGTATAATCGCCCGCCAGGAATTCCGGGTCGCGGACGATGCGCTGGTGAAGCGGCACGGTGGTCTTCATCCCCTCGACCACGAATTCCTCCAGCGCGCGCTTCAGGCGCATGATGCAGCGTTCGC
>Ga0207701_10008332_pt1 | contig 10242 bp, 8 predicted proteins | sample KBSSwiSSwithPhiX_FD_184294 | JGI IMG/M metagenome (GOLD analysis project Ga0207701, IMG submission 184294) | Switchgrass rhizosphere bulk soil microbial communities from Kellogg Biological Station, Michigan, USA, with PhiX - S5 (SPAdes) (version 2) | ecosystem: Environmental > Terrestrial > Soil...
CTATTCAAAGGGCTTGGTGGTCGACAAAACCCAGGGCATCTCCGCCGTCGACCAGGAGAAGCATTTTAAGACGATCAGCTTTAACGAGACCTTTCGTTACGAGGATTATCCCGGTGGTTGGGAACCCAGCGCTCGCCTCAAGGACCAAGATACCGACGGCGTCGAAGCCGAAGTGCTTTTCTCGAGCGCCGTGCGCCAACTCTATAGCATCACCGATGAACCCTATCAGCGCGCGATCTTTCACTCGTACAACGGATGGCTGTATGACTTCTGTAGCGTCAGTCCGAAACGGCTTCTCGGTCTCGCGTTGATACCGATCCTCGATATGGAGCACACGGTTGCCGATATTCATCACTACGCCAAGCTCGGTTTTCGCGGCGTGCAGATTCCCACGCGCATCAAGGACAGCGGCTACTATGAGCCCAAGTACGAGCCCATGTGGGAGGCGTTGGAGGAAACCGATTTGATCGTCAACGTGCATACCAGCGCCACCCAGGGTGTCGCGCGCACGCACTACGAAGGGCCGCGCGACGCCGATCCCAAAAAACAGCCTCTCGGCCTCGCCAACAAACAGGCTCCGGCGCAGCAATTCCTTGGCAACATGATTCTGTCCGGCGTGTTCGACCGCCATCCCGGCCTCAAAGTCGTCTGCGCCGAGTTCGACGTCGGCTGGGTTGCCAATCTCGTGCAACAGGTCGACTACTGGTTCGGCCGCGCCAGCACCTATGATGCCGAAAAAAATATCAACAAGCTGCCGCCCAGCGAATATTTCAAAAGAAACGCTTTCTTCACCTACCAAGACGACCGCGCCGGCGTGCTCACCGCTTCCGTTTACGGCGAAGACAATTTTCTCTGGGCTAGCGACTATCCGCACGGCGTGACGACGTGGCCCAACTCCCAAGCCACCGTCGACAGGAATTGCACCGGCATTGACCCGAATGTAAAACGGAAATTGAATCGCGAGAATGCCGCGAAGCTCTATCGTCTTGTTGATTGAGTGAATGGAGGGGTTGGAGTGTTGGTCCGAAACGCATCCTCCATGACTCCATCAATCCAGCACTCAACCTTTGAGGAGGAATCATGAAAATCACCATCGATCGAACCAAATGTGACGGTTACGCTAAATGCGTTCAAGCCTCGCCCAAAGTATTCAAGCTCGACGCTAAAATGATCGCCGAAGTCATAGATCCCAAAGGCGACACGGACGAAAAAATCTTGCTCGTGGCGAAAATCTGTCCGACGAAAGCGATTACTCTCGAAGAAGAAGGAAGCGGAAAAAAACTCTTTCCAATCGAATAGTCGGGTCAGGAAGGTGAAAGCCTACTAAAACCGGCTACGGCAACCCAGCTAACAATTGGCCGTAGCCTTTTTGCGGCTGGCGCACGCGCAACCGCTTCTGAATCTCCCAGCACTGCGTCACGCCCGGATGAATCACCGGCACGCCGAGATCCTGTTCCAGCGGTTCGATGATATCGAGGATGCGCAGTTTGCCGCCCTGGAAATAAATCCCGTCCGCGTCGCGATGGCGCAAAAACAGCTTTCTCGCCTCAGCGTAGATGTCCTTTGATGACAACCGACCGACCTCTTCCCACGGTCCGGGAAGTTTCGCTAGCTCCAAAACATTGAAGCCTGCGTCGGTGAAGTAGCGCGCAACAATGCTGGTATCGTCGAAGTCGTAACCGATGCCGACAAACTTTTTGATCTTGAGCGCCTTCATCGCCGCCACTTGATTCGTCGCCGATGTAAAAATGGGAACTCCGAACTGCTTTTCCCATTTGGCAATAATTTCTGCCTCGCCTTTGTAACCCAGCAGCATAAACGGCGGCGTCCCCGCCGGATGGATTAGATCAACCTTGTCTTCGGCAAGCTCGGAGATCTTCAGTTCATACGCCGGAATCGCCGCTTGAAATTCTTCGATCCTCCCATGCCGGACATTGTTGAAGAGCGGAATCACGCCGATCCCGTCCGGCAGCATCTTGATCAATTCCACTAACGAACCGGAACCTTTGGTCGGTTTGATGATGCCAACCATCCCGCGCCAGCAATCGTAGGGCATAACTGTTTCTCCACCTAGCACATTGACTCATCGAAGTCCCTTTACTACTTCGGTGCTCAATATTATTCTACCGCGCGACAGCCTCTGGAAGGCAGCTGTAGAAGCCTTTTCAAATCCGCGTTGATTACTGCAAGAGCTGTATCATTGCGCGATTCGATCGCGTCGAATCGCCTGAACATTTCCGTTAAACGCTCAGTGCGCACTGGCATGTCGCTGCGCGGACTCTCGACTGCCGGAGGTTGCCGGTGGTTCACCTGGTTTTTGCACGTCTTTGAGCACGAGTCCCTGCGGGTCTTGATTCTGCACCTGGGCGATCAGGGCATCGCAGTCCACGTCCTTCCCCTGGCCGAGGTCTCTGGGTTGGAGTGGCGTCATTACGAGCATCGTCAGAACATTGAAGAGTTTTTTAAACAGGGAATCCGTCCCGGTCTTGATCGGATCCGGAAAGACAGAAATGTTCTTAAAAGCGCCCGTCACGCGGATATACGAACGCAGGCTCAGCGGGCTGAAACCTTTCGGCACCGGCAGTACCACAATGTTGACCTTCTCATCTCGGAGATCGATGTTGCCTTCACCGGAAACGACGGAATTGGCGGTATCGAAGACCAGCGTTTGAACGCCCATCTGTCCATTCTGTCCCTGGAGATTTAGTAAGGCACAGCGGACAGGGGTGGGCTTATCGCCCCGAATGGCCACACCCAAGGCATTAGCAACGTCGAGTCCAGCCAACCGAATGAGCAACTCGCTGATCTCTCCGCCCGACATGGCGAAGAAGGTGTTGCCGGAGGCAGTCGCCATGAGTTCGCGAAAGGATTCGCCGGTCCCCGCAAGAACGATTCGCCCTCCAATAGGGCTGAGGGTTTTTTGTGCGAATGAAGTGTCAGCGAGGAATCGTTTCAAATCCAGGTGCCGGAGCCGCGCGTCGATCTTCACCTTCGAGGGCCGCTTCGATCCGTCGAAGGTGCTGTAGATCTCCATGCGGCCGTTGGCGACGCCGAATGCCGCCGGTGAGAAGCGCAAAACTCCGTCGTTCAAGTTTAATATGGCGTTAAGGTCGTCGATCGGTAATTTTGGCGCGAGAATTTTTTTGGCGCGCAGCCGGACATCAGCGTCCATCGCTCTCAAACGCTCGAGGTCGTAACGTTGATCAGGAAATATTCGATCGCTTTCCTTTTCTGCCGCAGCTTGCTTTTTTTGCTCCTCTGAAGCTGTCTCACCCGCAGCTGTTCCTGGCTTGCCCCCGATGAAACCGGCCAAGTCGTCGAAATCGAGTAAATTAGAAACAAGATCGGCCTTCATGAAGGGGCGCTTCGGCGCTGTATCGACCCGGATATTGCCCGACAGGTCGCTATCGCCCACCCGTCCGGAAAAATTTGAAAATGACCAGACTTTACCGTCGTGCTTTAAATGACCTTTGAGGCGGTAAGGCGGCGTTGATGGAAACACGAGGCGGATGAGTGGATAAAGATTGGCCATGTCGTCGCCTTGAATATCAAGTACGACGTCCTCACCTTTCATCTCCAACGGTTCGGTCAGATTACCGTCGATTCTTGCTTTGAGCTTTCCAGCGCCGAGGTTGATCTGCAGAGGGTAGGGCTCCTTTGAGCTTCTCAGGTTTTGATAAGAACCGCCATCCAAGGATAGAGTCAGCGGCAGTTTCTGATAGGTCCCTTCCGCTTTGAGCTTGACCGGCGCCTCTAAAAATCCCGCACCTTCCGCAGTTACCTTCAATTCAATCTGGGTTTTGCTTTCCTGGTCATCAAACAGGAGCGTACCGTCTTTTATGATTACTTTTTCGATGACAGGAAAATTGCTGCGGTTCTCCGGTACCACGGGTTCGGTCACTGCGGGCGCCGCGCGAAATTCCCAGTTTGCCGAGCCCTCAGCATTTTTTTCGAGCACCACCTTGGGTTGGGATATCGTGACCGCGGGGAGAACCACGCGAAAATGTCGAACGAGTTGCCAGAGATCTATCTCGACGTCGAAAAGTCCAACTTCGGCCATCTGCGGGTGTTTGCTCCAGCCTGCGTTCTGAAATTGTATGTCGCTGGCGCTCACTCTGGAGATCCAACCGAGATCAAGTTTTAGATCCCCATTGATGCTCAATTGCCGGCCTGTGGCTTTGCTGACTCCCGCCGAAATGTATTTCTTTGCCTTGTTCTGATCGAGTGTTGCAATAAAAATCGCCAGCGCAATGGCAGCAATGCCGAAAACGGATCCCACCCAGATCAAAACGCGACGCTTTCGCGTGGTCATAATTCACCTTTTACCTGCGCACACAATGTAATTATAGAAGAGCGCAAGAGACGTACCAGCGGATTACCGAGGACAATTGTTATGAAGAAAATTCACTACAATCGGGCGAGTCAGTCCTGAGACAGCGGAATTCGAGAATTTCGCCGGTGGTCTACCCAAATGTTAGGAAATTTATGGAGGAAATCTTAGAAAATGGAGGAATTTTCCGTTCAGAAATCGACTTGAGATCACACAAATTTATCTAGTCTACTCCCGGAATCGCCGCCTAAATTCTTCGATCCTTCGATGCCCGACGACGGATTCGCGATGGGTACCAGAAACCTTGCGCAGGTCTTGGAGGTGATTGAGATACTGTTGAATTAAGACCTGGCTCATTTAGCGGTGGGACATCGTTGAAAAACGAGGGCAGTTATTTCCGACAGGCTAAGTGCCGATGCGCGCTCCGCGCGCCGGACGGCTTTCCTGCAATGCTCTCCAGTCGTGGTTCGCTTCGATCAATCGCTTAGGTGTCATTTCGAGCGGAGCGAGAAAGCTTTCTTGATGTCTTAATGAGTTTGGGGTCTCAATGAATCGCTACTTAAACAGATATTAAATCCCTGCTTTAGTTCCTCGGGCGATCCTATTTCTCGTCCTGCCGGTCTCTCACGGTTTGCAAATCCTCCAAACACCCCGCGCACATGTACGCGGCGTGCGGCAAGAAAATCAATTCATCGGTTTCACGCGCTTCCATACAAATGCCGCAAAGACGGTCTTTTTTGGATTCGCTCGCTGATTTTTTCTTGCGCGCTCCGGGGTCCTTGGCAGCTTCGGACTCTTCGGCGACGATACCGCTACAAAGCTTGATGCACTCATCGCAAATGTGAACTGCAAGGCCGGCGATCAATTTTCGGACCTCGTTCGCTCCTTTTCCACAGAAGGAACAGCCGGCATCTTTGTCCTTCTCCGAGAATTTCGGAATCTCGCCTTCCCATTTGTCGCCGTAGGCTTTCTTGAGCGTCTCTTCCAGTGCTGTGCCGATGTGCAGCAGTTGCCGCGCGATCTCGCTTCGTTTCGGCGTGCTCTTGGATTCGAGAAAGTTGCTGACCGCCCGTTGAAATATTTTCAATGCCGATCCGTACCTCTGTTCACTGATCAAGTCGGCGCACTCGACGAAACCGAATTTGGATTGGGTTGTGATCATCTGCGTTTCTCCCTCGCGATCAGTTCACCGACAGTCGGGTTCCCCGCACTCCTGTTGTCCCGCTAGTGAACGTAGCTTGTTGGAGTGTCCGCCAGGCACCCTCGTCTGTCAACCTATGCTGCCGAAAAATCGTCGGTCGATTGACACATTCTATTCTAGGGCGATAAAAATGATAGCTATGAAAAACGCTGTCCAACGGCTAAACGCCGAGTATCGGTTGAACCTCACGGAAGAAGAAATCGAGGCAATTACCCAACAGGCCGAGGCGGCTCAACAACTCTTTCAGAAACTCTTTGAAGTCAATGTCGAGGGCGTCGCGCCGGCACTGAAGATCGATCCGGCGGAGCGCAAATGAACGCTCAAGACCTGGAGAATCTTACCATCGCGGGTCTCGCGGCGGAAATCAAGAATCGAAGCATTTCTCCCGTTGAAGTGACGCGCCTTTTCTTGGAACGCATCGAACGGATCAACCCGATACTCAATGCTTACGTGACTGTCAACGCGGACATCGCTCTCACCGAAGCTAAAAGAGCGGAAACTGAAATCTCGCAAGGCCGCTATCGCGGCCCGCTCCACGGCATTCCTTTTTCCATCAAGGACAACATTGCGACAAAAGGCATCAGAACCACGGCCGGTTCGAAGATTTTGGACGACTGGAAACCGGATTTTGACGCCACGGTCGTAGCCAAGCTCAAAGAAGCCGGCGCGATTATTCTCGGCAAAACCAATCTCCACGAATGGGCACTCGGCGGCACGACTATCAATCCGTTCTACGGCACGACGCGTAATCCCTGGGATGGGAACCGGATCGCCGGCGGCTCCAGCGGCGGCTCGGGCGCGGCGGTGGCGGCAACTCTGTCTCTGGGTTCCGTCGGAACAGACAGCGCGCAGTCGGTAAGAAATCCCGGCTCCATGTGCGGCATTATCGGACTCAAACCGACCTACGGCAGAATCAGTCAGTACGGCACAGTGCCGGGAACCGGCGCTTATTCGTGTAATCACACCGGTGTCATGACTAAGAACGTCGAAGACGCCGCCATAGTTCTACAAGCCGTCGCGGGTCACGATCCACGCGACCCGCTGAGCGCCGACAAACCAGTGGCAAATTATCGTGATAGTCTAGGCCATGACGTCAAGCACGTGCGCGTGGGAATTCTCCATGGCTATTTCGAAAAGGACATGGCGGGAGAAGTAAAAGAAAAATTCTCCCATGCCGTGGCGGTGCTGAGGCGCCTCGGCATGGAGACCGAAGACGTCACGATACCTCACATGGATCTCATACCGGCGGTGAAAGTCTGCACCAGTCGAGTGGAAAATTCTTCAGCCCACGACCGCAATCTCAGGACCCGCCCGCGCGACTATAGCAAACAAACTCTGTATGCCTACCTTTCGGCGCTCCTCGTTCCAGCATCGGCTTATCTCATGGCGCAAAGGGTGCGGCGCATCATTTGCGAGGAATTTCGCGAGCTGCTCGCGCGCGTGCAGATTCTCGCGCTTCCGACCGTTCCGTTCACCGTTCCCACCATCGAAGAGTGCAACGCCGGTTGGTTAAATATCGATGGCAAAAGGATCCGCCGCCAAGACGAGCGCGGCGGCGCAGACAGTTTGTGCGCGATTCCGTTTAACGTCACGGGATTGCCGGCGATGAGCATCCCGTGTGGCTTTGCCGAAGCGGGCACGCCCATCGGCATGCAACTCGCCGCCGGCCCGTTCCAAGAAGAACTTATTTTGCGCATTGCCCATGCCTACGAGCAGGCAACCGATTGGCACCGGCGAAAGCCAAAAATTACCGCAGAACAAAGGTGACTATTGGCGCCACATAAGATCTAACCGCAAAGCTTGTCCAGCGAATGCCAAGGAACTTGAATCACGCAAAGAACCCAAAAGGAGTGTAGGGGCGACCCGCGGTCGCCCTTGGTTCGAGAACGTCCCGCGTCAAATTTGCGCAAGCCGCGAAAAATTCTCGAGCATAGTGCACGAAGGATAAACATTCCTATTGTAAGAATTCGTGCTGTCGTAACTTCTTGGCGCGGTTTTAGTTTTACTTCAGCACGTCTTTTAACTTCGCCAGGATCTGGGGGTTAGTCTTGAAAAGTGCGGCGACGATTTTTTCCAGCTCTTCACCGGACACCGGATCGACCTCGAGTTTTGACTTATCCGCTTCGGCGAGAAAGGCGGGATCTTTGAGTGTGCGAATAAAAGCCTCGCGCATGGTGCGCACATGTTCTTTCGGCGTCCGCGGCGGCATAACGAACGGTCTCGCGATATCGGCGGCGTCATGAATGCCGACTTGAATGAGCTGGCGCGCTTCATCGGTTTTGGCGTAGCTGATCGCCAACGGCACCTTGGGCAAATCAGCATGCGGCTTCGCGAGCGCTTGCAGAACCACATTGACGTTTCCCGACTCGAGCCCTTTCGTCCAGGTCGATTTGATCGCCTCCCAGCTCCAACACGCGCCCGCCAGCTCGCCGCTTTCAGCCGCTAGCCGAATATCCGCGGTGCCTTTGTAACCCAGCACCAATTGGATCGGCAGACCGAGAGCGACCTGCAAGATTCTTGGCACGTCGACAATCGGCCCGGAACCCGTGCCGCCGAGTTTCACCGGCGCTTTCGCCGTCTGCCAGCTCTCCATGCTCGTAACGCCGCTCGCTTTGGTGAGCGCGCAAGCGGTTTTCTCCGGAATCGGCGAGCCGACAAATTCATACTTGGTGGCTTCGAACTCAGCGCCGGGACGGCCGAGCAATTGCTGCATAAAAAGACTGCCGACAAAGTGACCCAGCGTCAGCCCGTCGGGTTTTGCCACTTTGTAAACGTGATTCGCCGAGATCATGCTGCCGGCGCCCGGCATGTTGTCGACGACGAATGATGGATTGCCCGGAATATATTTACCCATGTGGCGCGCCATGGCGCGCGCATAGATATCGAAACCGCCACCGGCAGAAAGACCGACAATGATGTGCACCGTCTTGCCTCGATAATACTCCTGCTCGCTGGCACTAACGGGCCCCACCCAAAGAGCAGCCGTGATCAACACTCCTGAAACCCGCCAAAAACTAAGCATCATCTTACCTCCACCATGTCGGCGTTGAGCAAAACCCCGCACGCGGGACAGTAGATTTTTTCAAACACGTAACGGCCTTCGAGAACTGTCATGAGCGGTCCGGCCTGGGTCGGCGCAAACGTCTTCCTGCGCGCCGCTGATTTCCAATCTTGACCCAACTCGCAGAGCCGATGGCTGCAATGATTGCAGCGAATCCATTTGCCCTCGGGCGTGATTTCGACCTCGAGGTTTTCGCGGAAGGGGTAGCTCACCGGCCTTCCTCGATTTCCTGCTTGCGCATCTGCGCTCGGAGCCGGCGCGTCGCATCGAACTCGACCTGCAAGCCGTTGTCGTTTATCACCACGCCATAAATCCGGCGCGCCGCATCCCGGGAAACGATCGAGTTCTCCACATCGTTTCGCACCAGCACCGGATCTCTTTCCAGCGGGTCTCCATAACCACCGCCACTGGCCACCCGCATATAAAGCACGTCAGTTTGTTTGAGCTCGAAGTTACAGTAAGGCAGCATCTTTTCATGGCCGCCGAGCGCGGCCATGCCGGTCGGCGGCACATTCTGCGCCATCAACTCCTGAATCTTGGTGCCTTCCATCAGCATCATGACGCTTGGCGCGCCCGGATAACCGCCGAACATGCCATGGCCGGAATTTTCCAGTCCCGCCACACCGTAGGCCACGCCGCGGATCTTGCCTTCGGGAGCGTCATGGAGCGTATGCGCCGATTCCACGCCGACGCCGCCGCGAAATTTCCCGGCGCCGGTGCTATCGAGCGCGTGGCGCCGAAACAGATACAGCAACGGATACTGCAATTCCATCCACTCGACGTTGGGACAGCTCATGTAGCTGCCGCCGGAATCGACGCCGTCGCGGTCGATGCGCGCGCCGTTGCCGTCCATGGCGCCGTGCGCCATGTTGATGAATGCAGAGTAGCGGCGATACTGATTCACGCCCGAATGGCGGCAGTTTCGGTGGCTGGCGCTCGGCGCGACAATTTCCTTGCGCCACCTTTCACTGGTGGCGACCATTTGCATCAATACCGAGCTGGCGAGAAAACCGACGCCGAAGCCGGACGAAGTTGTGCTCATCGAAATCGGCGCGGGATACTGCACATTGACCAACGTGGCCGGCGGGGCGATCACCTCCATGGGCTTGATTACACCCTGATTCTTTGGCAGGTCGTAAGCGATCGAGTAAAGAATCGCGCCGAAGCAAAAGCCGAAGGTGCCGTGAAACGGCAGATTGATCCCTTTGCGCACCTGTGGATCGGTCCCCGTGAAATCGAAAATCAGGCGGTCGTCTTGTTTGCGCAACGTCAAGGTAAGCCGGCATGGGCCGTCAGCCTCGATGGTCAGCTTTTCATGCCACTCGCCGTTCGGTATTTCGCTCAGCCGCTTGCGCAACACGGTCTCGGTGTAATGAATCATTTCGGCTGAGACGCTGTTCATCAACTCCGGTCCATACTGGCGGTACATGTCATGAAGCCGCGCCTTGGCGACATTGTTGGCGGCAATCTCGCATTTGAGATCCAGCGCCACGGCCTCGGGCTGCCGGGTCATGTGGGTGATTGTATCGAAAACATCCCGGCGCAATTTGCCTCGCTCGACGAGCTTGATGCCGGGAATCCGAAATCCTTCCTGGAAGATTTCAGTGGCGTCCGGCGAATCGCCGCCGGGCGTGATGGCGCCGACGTCGC
>Ga0207701_10008336_pt1 | contig 10239 bp, 6 predicted proteins | sample KBSSwiSSwithPhiX_FD_184294 | JGI IMG/M metagenome (GOLD analysis project Ga0207701, IMG submission 184294) | Switchgrass rhizosphere bulk soil microbial communities from Kellogg Biological Station, Michigan, USA, with PhiX - S5 (SPAdes) (version 2) | ecosystem: Environmental > Terrestrial > Soil...
CCCACGCTTTGAATGAACGACTGATTCAATTCGCTCAGTAGCTTTTGTTCTGCCAATTGCGGAGTGTCGGCATCGAAACTGAGACGCTCCCAACGCGCGAGCTTGCCTGATCGTGAACTAATAACAAAAAGCGAACAATACGATTCATAATAAACCGGCCTGGCTGAGGACGAACGACGTATCGTCTGCGCATCGCCAATCAGATAAAAGTCTGACGACAAGGCCGCGCCGAGATCGCGCGCTTCACTAAGCATCATGTTGAGTGAACCGACGTAGCCGGCACCTTTCGCGGCTGCACGGCCTAGATCGGAATCCAAAACAGTCACCGTACTGATCGACTTGAGACCTTCGCGCAATTTATCGGCGGCGGTGGCCGCGACGCTGGAGTTGCCGAAGTCGAGTATCGTCAAACTGGTCGGCCGGCTGACGGTTTGTGCGACTACAGTCGTAAGTAACACAAAGAGCAAGCACGTTCCGCTAAGGATTTTCAGAACGGGAGCGAAGCGACCGATTTCAAGCGACGTTGAGATCTCCTGAGTTGACATCGGTCGCCTCGCTCCCGTTCTGATCCGATCAAAGTGAAAACAACAGAACCAGTTCTGCTTATTGCTCGTCACTGTTTGCTGGAATGGTGGGGAGATTCAGCTTCGGAAAAATCCAGAGCAGTATACCTTACGTCATCCATCTCCGCTCGCCGCAGATTCTCTTTGCACTGTCGGCTGATGATATCGCTCGTACACTGCAGTCTTAACTTCTGCCGGGAAACAGACGCGATGCAGTTCGTAGCCGTGCTGTAATCCACGGACGACATTGCTGACCTCAGTGATTTCTCGGAGTTGCGGTTGTGCGTATCCGCTCTCAACATAGATGCGAGCTTTGGGTTCTGTCTGAGTCGCGGCGTAATAGCTGTAATACGGAACATCGCTCGCCTTGTCTTCGATGAAATAGTAATCCGGATCAAATCCAGCGGCTCGAACCGCTTCACGCGCGTCTGCTAGAAACTCCTGCCGGTCCTGCTCGGGCATATCCAGGTCGATTGCTTTAAAAAGACGACGCGATACAAAACGACGGCTCAGGTCTCTGAGAATCGCATCGTCGGATTGCTGCCACTGTTTGACGTGGAAAAGGAAATCAGAATCATCGACCTGCAGATGCTCGGAGATCGTGAGTTGTTCATGCTTCAGTATTTTTTCGAAGGCGGTTCCGCTCGCATGCCACACAAACTCACCTTCCGCGTGCAGTTTCAACGCGCGACGCACAATCGATCGCAACACAACCTCGGCCGAACGAAGTGTGCGGTGAAAATAAACCTGGCGAAACATGTGATAGCGCGCCTGGAGATATTCTTCAACAGCATAAATGCCGCGCGCCTCAACGTAGATTCGATCCGATGCTTCATCGATTGCCAGTGCGTTGATGATCCACTCTAAATCGTAAATGCCGTATTTCGCTCCGGTCATCAATGAGTCGCGCAGCAGATAATCCATTCGATCGACGTCGAGTTGAGAAGAGACGAGTTGGCCCAGTGCAGCCGGTTGAAACGTTCCCCGAATGATCGCAGAAACTTTTTCCGGGAGGTTAGGGTGATAAGAACGCAGTAGTTCGCCTATCTCCGTGTCGGCGCTCAGCACTACTTGAATAGTCCATTCCTCGTGATGAGAATTCAAAACCTTCTCCATCACATGTGAGAACGATCCGTGTCCCACATCATGTAACAGCGCTGCGGCGCGCGTCGCCACTCGATCGTCATCGTCGATGTCATAGCGCTCCGACAATCGATCGAGAACTCGTGTAATCAAGTGGAACGCACCGAGTGAGTGTGTGAAACGCGAATGCTCTGCGCCCTGGTAGGTGAAGAGACCCAGACCAAGTTGTTTGATGCGACGAAGGCGTTGAAACTCCGCGGTATCGATCAGCCGCATCATCAACTGACCTTCATCGGAGTCAGTGCGCAATCGAATTATGTTGTGAACTGGATCGCGATAGATTCGTTCGGACAAATTAACAGTCGCCTCTCTCGCAGTGAGTCAGTCCGCGAAAGTCTATCACGCCACGCTGCTGGTGAGCGGAGTTGGTCTGCCACTCTGAGCAGGTTCGCGCAGCACCAGTGCATGGCCCAGACCTCGCGTCATTGACTGAAGCAGGTGCCGGCCTGAGAGTGAAGAGCCTCTGACCAGCGGACGGATAGAAGCGCTTGGTGATGAGGTCGAATGATCCGAAATTCGGTAGATAGGCCACGGTCTACTTTTCTGGATTTTCCCAATTTTTTGGATTTTGGCCCTTAGCATGAGCGCAGGGTAGTTGGGAACAAACTCACAATACTAGGAAGAAAAGGCCGATCTCGGCTGTGGGCATGGCAATTGCCAAAAAACCCGCCGGACGAGGTCTCTCTATATAAGCCACTCGTTCAGGAATTCTTTTGATGCTGCCAAAAAAGAGGGTACACACAGGAGGGGGCAGCATCCTTCTATTTAAGAAAGGAAAGCAGAAAATGAAGAATGTTTTTAGATTTATCAGCCTGTCACTGGTGATCGCGTGCTTTGCGCTTAGCGTTTTTGCACAGTCATCAACGACAGGTGCGATTGAGGGTACGGTGAGCGACCAGAACGGTGCTCCGGTTGCGAATGCGACCGTCACCGCGACGAGTCCGAACCTCCTCGGTAGCGGCCAGGCTGCGCAGACTAATAGTGATGGAAAGTATCAGATCGGAAATCTGCCGCCTGGAAAATACACCGTAACGATTACTGAGCAAGCCGGTTTCGGTAAGCTCGAGAGAGGCGATGTCACCGTCAACCTATCAAAGACAACAACGGTTGATCTGACAGTGCTCCCGCTTGGAGCTCAGGCTCAAGTAACGATTACTGGATCCGACGTTGCTGCTGTTGACGTCACCAGTACCACTGCGGGAACAAACGTTTCAAGTGATCAGTTCTCGAATTTCCCCACATCGCGTACGGTCCAGGGTCTATACACGATCGCTCCGACCGTAACCGGTTCCGGACTCCGTGATGCGTCTGGCCGCGAGCGCGATCCTTCGGTGGCCGGATCATCTGGTCCCGAAAACAACTACATTCTCGATGGCGTGAACACGAGCGACCCCGCGTTCGGTGGTTCAGGTGCGAACCTGCCGTTCGAGTTTGTGCAGGAAGTTGAAATTAAGACAGGCGCGTATGGCGCCGAGCATGGCCGAGCCACCGGCGGTATTTTCAACGTAATCACCAAGAGCGGTGGTAATGAGTTTACCGGCGACGTGTTTGGCTACTTTACGACTAAGGGCATGGTGCGCAGCGTTAAGTCGACGGCGATTCCGCTAGTCGGTGCCTCGCCCCAGGCCTTCTCTGAAATCGATGCCGGTTTCGACATCGGTGGTCCGGTTATCAAAGATAAGCTTTGGTTCTTCGGTGCTTTCAATCCACAGCGTCGTGAGAACTTCTTTAAAACTCAAACGTTCGGACAGGACGTTGAAAACAAAATCACCACTCCGTTCTACGCTGGCAAGTTGACGTGGGCGATGAATAATAATCACCGCTTCACGTTCTCAACGTTTGGTGACTTCACCAAACAGGAAGGTTTTCTCTTCCGCATCAACGCTCGCGTTCCAGATAACGGATTTGGTGCTGATCTGAATAGCTTCCGCGGCACGATTGAGACCGGCGGTCACAACTACGTTGCCCGTCTGAATTCGACGTTCAACCAGAGATTTATTGGTGAGTTCATGTTTGGACTGCACTTGCAGCGCGCGAACACGATCCCTGAATCATCGGTTGCGAACACTTCGCTTATTCAAGAGAACTTTGCGGTTGTGCGAGGCAACGCATTCGTTGCTCCGGTTAACACAACGGTAGTGTCCAGTTCGCTGAGACTAGCGTTCGTGGATGGCCGCGGCGGTGGAGGTCTCTTCCGCAACTTCACCACAGCAGGTTTCGGTTTGGTCTCCGATCAGGACCGCAATCGCTATGAATTGGCCGCAAGACTCCAGAACATCGTCGGCAAGCACACTCTGAAGTACGGTGCCGAGTTTATGGAGAACCGTTACACGATCTTGACTCGCTCGAGTGGCCCCGCCCGCAATTTCGCGGATCCATTTGGTGAAGAAACGGGTGCGGCTTTCCCGGCCAACACCATGCCAGGCGGCGCTCGCATTACGAACCGCTGGTTGGTTTGTGCTCCGACCTCTGCGACTCAAATCACTTGCCCGAGTTCAACAGCCGCCGCTCGCTTCCAGGCGTTGATTGACGCTGGTCAAGCGCCTGCCGGAATAACCACGGTCGTAAATGCACCGTTGACGATTGCTCAGGCAAGCTTAAACCCGATGTTGGTTCTCTCGAGCGTTCGTGTTCGCGACTTCTTGCTGGACACGGGCGGAGAGCCCACCACAACTCGTGTCGAAGGTTTCTACTTCCAGGATGATTTTCGTGCAACGAGCAATCTCCAAATCAATGCCGGCCTGCGCTGGGATTACCAGCAGGCTTATGGAACCTCCTCGACCTACATCAAGCTGAACGACTTCATTGACAACATGCAGCCGCGAGTTGGCTTAATCTGGGACTTCACCGGACAAGGCCGTGGCAAGTTGTTCGTCAACTTTGCACGTTTTCTTGAGACCCCGATTCCGCTTGACGTTAATGTCCGCGCCGGCGGCGACGAGATCCAACTCGACCGCAACCTTAACGTGAGCGAACTGAATGCTCCGGTCAGCTCGTTTATCCTTGCCGGAACCGCCTCAGGGTTGGGCTGCTTGGGTTGCGAGGCAACTCCAGTCGACCCAGACCTGAAGCCGCAGACAGTTAACGAAGTAGTTGCCGGCGTCGAATACGAAGTCGTTCGCGATTTGACTCTCGGCTTCACGGGCCGTTATCGCGCTCAAGGTAGCGTGATCGAAGACGGTTCATTCGACGATGGTGCCCACTACTTCCTGTTCAACCCAGGCGAGAGCCTGACTGAAAGACTCGCTTGCGCTGATCCCGCGATCGGTTGCTTCGGTCGCGCTCGTCGTTACTACCGAGCACTCGAGTTCACCGCTACCAAGCGATTTACGAATAACTTCCAGTTCATCGCTTCGTACGTGTTCTCAAGCCTGATCGGTAACTACGAAGGGTTGTTCAGAAACGATAACGGCCAGTCAGATCCAAACATCACTTCGTTGTTTGACCTGCCTAGCCTGCTCGGCAATACCTATGGCCGCTTGCCGAATGATCGGCCGCATCAGTTCAAGTTCAACGGCAGCTATAGAACGCCGTGGAAACTGATGCTCTCCGGTAACTTCTACGCTCGGTCTGGTATTCCGTTCGACGCACTGATTCCGCACCCCGTGTACGGCGACAACGAAGGTTTCCTCGTACCGCGTGGTTCGGCTACCAATCCAATAACCGGCGACACTCGCACTCCAACGAACTTCCAGTTGGATATCGGTGCTTACTATCCCCTCTCAGTGGGTGAAGGTAAGGAACTCCGGTTCATGTTTGATTGGTTCAACGTAACCAATACACAGCGCGCTCTCCGCGAAGACACCACGTTCTTGATCAATAGTGGTATCACCGGAATTGCGCCTGTGCCAAATCCGACTTTCGGATCGGGTACGATCTTCCAATTCCCATCCACCGTTAGGCTGGGTGTGAAGTTCTCGTTCTAAGTCGTTAGCCCTGCTCAGGGACGGCGTAAAAAACCGTCCCTTGATTCTTCGGGAGAAGCACCCATACAGTGCTTCTCCCTTTTTCTTTTTATGTTATCCTTGGCGACAAATAAACCCCTCTCGTCATACCGGGTCCTTGACGTAATAAGGAGTGCAGTCATGGTTTGCTCAGAAGCAGACGCCGCCCGTTCGACTGTTCGTAATGCTTCAATATTTTCGTTGTGTGTTGTCGTGGCGTTGTTGACGCTTTCGACGACTGTTTGCTTCGCTCAAGGATCAGTCGACTACGGCGGCAACGGTGGAAGACACACTATCCAGGGCCGGATCTATTTCCCATCTGGACGCCGCGCTGATGCTCCTGGATTACTCGTAAAACTGGAATCTCTTAACAGCGCACCGCTATCGATCTTCACCGATACGAGTGGCGCATTTGCTTTCAAGAATTTAACTGCGGGCACATACGCAATCGTGATCGACGGTGATGACGATTACGAGCCCACCCGTGAGACCGTTTACATTGACGACCCCGGCAGTTCTAGCATTCGAGGCAGAAGCGTTACCTCTGGTACCCCGCGCACGATGACTGTTCCAATTTACTTAATGCCCAGAAACAGGGTTCCGGCGTCGAAGGTGGGAGTCATTAACGCAGTTTTGGCGTCTGCACCTAAACCCGCCGCGGATCTTTACCGCGCAGCGCTAGAATCATCACGTGCCGGCGACCACAAAAAGGCCGTAGAGCAACTTAAGTCTGCGCTCGCTCTGTATCCGCAGTTTCCTTTAGCGCTGAACGAACTCGGAGTGCAATATCTTTTTCTTGCTCAGCCCGACGCTGCGGCCGCAGCATTAGCTGAGGCCGTCAAACTGTCACCCGATGAGATTACACCTCGGCTTAACTATGGAATCGCCTTACTGAATCAGAATAAGTTCGCTGCTTCAGAGGAACAGTTGCGGTTTGTGGTTGGGAAAAATGATTCACTCGCCACAGCTCACATGTATCTGGGGATTAGCCTCGCGAGACAACGCAAACTGGATGAAGCGGAAAAGGAACTTTTGCTGGCGATAGCTAAGAGTAGCTCCGCTGTCGCACTTGCTCATCGCTACTTAGGTGGAGTGTATTGGGCCAAGAAGGACTATCAGAAGGCCGCAGACCAACTGGAGTTGTACTTAAAACTAATGCCTAATGCCAGTGATGCTGCGAGGACGCGAGAAGAGATCGCCAAGTGGCGCAACAAGACTCCTCAGTAAGATCTAGTTTCTTTTCAAACTCAGCAGATGCCCTAACTTTTCTTTCTTGGTTCTAAGATACTTCTCTGCTTTTTCCGAGGAATCAACTTCAATCGAAATTCTTTCCACTATCTTCAATCCTGCGTCTTCGAGAGCTTGAAGTTTCAACGGATTGTTCGATAGCACTTTGACTTTACAAAGACCGATATCGAAAAGAATCTCGGCGCATTGCCGGTATTCGCGGAGATCAACTGCAAGACCCAGCCGAACATTCGCCTCAACTGTGTCAGCGCCTTGATCCTGTAATGCATACGCGCGGATCTTATTCAGAATGCCGATCCCGCGGCCCTCTTGTTGTTGATAGACAACGGCTCCTCGGCCCTCTTGTTGGATCAGCTGTAACGTATGATGAAGTTGCTCGCCACAGTCGCACTTCGTTGACCCAAACACGTCTCCCGTCAAACACTGCGAATGAATCCGAACCAGCGTCGGTATGTCCTGCCGCATATCACCCTTGAACAGCACCACGAACTCCTCTGTGCTGATTAGCGACCGATAACCAGCGATCTGGAAATCGCCCCATTCCGTAGGCAGAAAGGCTACTGCCACCCGCTCGACAGTTAAGTTCTCTTTAACTGAATCGCAACATGTGCCGGCAACCTTGTTCTCCATGGGGTGTCTCCGCGCGCTCATTTGAACCACCTGGCCTGACCGTTTTGATTAGTGGCAATTATAGGAGCAGCCTTGAATCGTAACAAGCGAGCCTGCTCCGGTCATTGAACGACTCGTCCCTCCGATCGCCATTTTCTTGCTGGGCTGGGTATCGGAGGATAAGATAATCAGCAACGTTTCAGCGGTTTCGCATGAACTAAGGCACAGGGGTGTAAAAAGGTGAGATCGGCAGACAGCCAGTCGCCATGGCCCATTATTTTGACGAAGAACCAACGCTGACGACTCAGATCCGGGAGTCGCCCACGAACACGTTCGCCAACCTCGAGCGGAGGCCGGTCCTCGTATCCCTGCGTGGCGAGCTAATTGCGGCCCCAATCCCGCTTGAACGCGACAGGGTAACAATAGGAAGGGCCCTTGACGCAGATATTCGTCTGAACGACTTCAAAGCCTCACGTCTGCATGCTGAGATTGTTGGCATCGTGAATCGTGGTACGGGAAAGCCGGAATTCAGGATCAAAGATCTAAGTTCCACCAACGGCACGATCGTGAACGGTCATCACATCTCGGAGTCAGCTCTCAACAACGGTGACAAGATTCTGATTGGCGATCATCTTTTTCGCTTCGATTTGCTCGACGAGATCGATCGGGAGTTTCAGCAGCAGATCCATCGACTGTTGGCGCACGATGACCTGACCGGACTTTTGACCAGCAAGTCGTTCTTTACTGAGTTGCGGCGAGAAGCATCGCGCTCAGAAACTGAAGACCGCCCGTTCTGTGTGCTAATGATGGATGTGGATCACTTTAAGTTAGTAAATGACACACACGGCCATCTGACGGGGAATCAGGTGTTGGAGGAGTTGGGTGGCATTATCAAAGCTGCCTTGCGATCCGGCGATGTCGCGGCTCGTTTTGGCGGTGAGGAATTCGCCGCTTTCTTACTCGACGCGGGTTATCCGCAAGCGTTGGTTGCGGCTGAACGTGTTCGTCGGGATGTTGAACAGTATCGGTTCAAATCACTTCACACAGGCTCTGCCAACGCTGACGAGTATTTTCACATCACTATGAGCATCGGCATAGCCGCCTGTCCTGACGACGCTAAAGATCCGATTCAACTGGTTGAATTGGCGGACTCTGCGCTGTATCGAGCCAAGAGTAATGGGCGAAACCAAACCTCGGCTTATCAGCCGGCACTGGCGGTTACCGAAAAGCCGCTGCCGCCCCGTCGCACAAACTGACGAGCTGTTTCGAGCAAATTATGCAACTACGAAACCCCCAGCGCGTGTCAGTTTGGGGGCACGATTTGCGATTCTTCGATTGCGCCGTGTATTCTCCTTTGGACACGCCCGTCAGTCCGCTTTGACCGGCCGAGGAACTCCATAAGTGACTAGCAATCTCAACTTAGCCTCCAAGCCTTTTACCAATCGCCTTTTGCCATGGCTGTTGACCGCAGTCGTGCTATTCGTCTCGGTTATCGGTCTCTTAGGAGTTGTTCATTACACCCTGCAAGCGAACCGCGAGTCGGAGGCCATTCGAGTAGAGATCAATAACCTGCGAACTCAGGAAAAAGGGCTGCTGGACGACGCCAAGAAGGTGAAGGCGTTGATGACCCGCGATCAACTCCAGGCGCTCGAGGCAGCACACCAGTTGGTGGATCGGAAAACATTCTCCTGGTCAAGGCTATTGGCGGATTTGGAAGCTGCGCTGCCGGGCAACGTACGAGTTTCGCGAATTGCGGTACGAGCCATTGGCATGCAGGGCGATCAAACGGTCGCTGATCTTGAATTGACGGTATTCGCTAAGAGCGCGAACGTGGTCACTGCGATGATCAGGGACATGGATCGTACCGGCATCTTCCAGGCTGACTTGCGCGTACAAAATCTTCAAAAGGGACGTGGGGAGAGCGGCACTGAATACGATCTTGCAGTTGTCTACAGGCCGCGGGCTGGATACGCGAGTGAGAATATGGCCGCTGTGCAGGAAAGCGGAACTACAGGGGAGGGGTCGAAATGAGTACCGAAGTGACCGAGCCTCCCAAGACATCAGTTAAGACGACAGTGTCGAGCCGAATGACCGGTTATCTTGCTGCGCGGCGCAACAGCATGTTTGGTGTACCCGAGATAATCGCGTTAGCCGTAAGCTGTTTCATCCTCATTCTGGTGATCTTCAGTTATCTTTATTTCCTAATACCGGCACGATCTCAAACGCGCGCACTGACCGCGGAGCGAGAACAGTTACGAACCAACCTGAAGAAGTTTCATGAGATTGTTGTCAAAGAGAACACTACTCAAGACACAGTTAAGCGAATCACTGACAGCTTGAACGATTTTGAGACCGTTACCCTCCAACGCCAGGAACAAGGGCGGATGGAACTCTACGATCAACTCAATCAACTGATGGTGAAGAACGGCCTGCGGAATACATCCGGCCCCACCTACGCGCCGCTTGACTCGACCGGAACTAAGTCAACGCCCGCCAGGTCCGCCAATACGAAATACCAGACCGCGTATCCAGGGATAGCAGTTGCCGTAACCGTCGAGGGTTCTTATCAGAACCTGCGACAGTTTGTTAAGGACATTGAACGTAGCAAGCAGTTTGTGATCATTAACGAGATAGAGTTGCAACGTGCCAGGGACAACAATGATGTGGCCGCACCTGTTTCGACCGAGGGAGGTTCGGGAACTCGTGGCTCGCTGGTGAGTTTGCAATTGAGC
>Ga0207701_10008340_pt1 | contig 10237 bp, 7 predicted proteins | sample KBSSwiSSwithPhiX_FD_184294 | JGI IMG/M metagenome (GOLD analysis project Ga0207701, IMG submission 184294) | Switchgrass rhizosphere bulk soil microbial communities from Kellogg Biological Station, Michigan, USA, with PhiX - S5 (SPAdes) (version 2) | ecosystem: Environmental > Terrestrial > Soil...
CAAACGACACTGGTCCTGGGCATTCTCTGTGAAGTTACTGTCCAGGCACAGCGCGGTGCCGGGCCGGCTCCGGCCGGCGCACCGGGCGATCCAGCTGTTGCCCGCGGTCGGACGCTCTTCGTCCAGAGCTGCGGGTTCTGCCACGGCGCCGACGCGCGCGGCGGTGCGGAGGGCGGCAGCGATCTGACGGCCTCGCCGATCGTGATGGCAGATCAGAGCGGCAGCACGCTGGACCCGTTCCTGCGCGTCGGCCGCCCTGAGAGGAAGATGCCGCCGTTCACGCTGCTGCCGGAGCAGGTCACGGATATCGCCGCGTACCTGCGCTCCTTGTTGGCGCCCGCGGGACGAGGCCGCGGGCGCGGGGGGCCGCCCGTCGCAATCGAGGGCGACGCGAGGTTGGGCGAGGCCTTCTTCCACGGCGCGGGGAAGTGCAGCAGCTGCCACTCCGTCACGGGCGATCTCAAGGCCGTCGGCGCACGCCTCACGCCCGGACAGTTACAGGGCCGCATCGTGCTACCGCGGGGCAACGGCGGGTATCCGCGTCCCGTCATGCCCGGCGCGCCGAACGATTACTCGGACGTGCCAAAGCGGGTGTCGGTGACGCTTGCGTCTGGCCAGACGTACGCGGGACAGCTGCTGGCGCTCACCGACTTCCACGTGACGTTCGTCGACCAGTCCGGCGTGCGCCGCACCTTCAATCGTCAGAAGGACACGCCAAAGGTCACCGTTACGGATCCGCTCGAAGGCCATCTGCAGATGCTGCCGACGTTGAAGGACAGTGACATGCACAACCTGACCGCCTATCTGGTGACGATCCGATGAGTGCCGCGCTACTTCGTGGGTGCGCGATTCTCCTCGTCACCGCCACAGCCGCCTTCGCGCAAGGCCAACCGTCCGACGTGGAATGGCCGACGTACCACGGCGACCACACCGGTCGTCATTACAGTCCGCTGACGCAGATTACGACCGCGAACGCGAAAAACCTGTCGCTCGCGTGGATCTATCGGCTCAACATCAGCACCGCCGGCGCGATCATGGGCGGGTCCGGTCCCGAGCCGCAGCCGCCCGCCGGTGGCGGCTTCGGGCCTTCTGGGCGCGCCGTCGACGTCAAGGGCATTCCACTCGTGGTGGACGGGGTGATGTACGTCACGACCACCAACCACGTCTGGGCGGTCGATGCGCGCACCGGCGACGAGATCTGGCACTACCTGTGGAAAGGGCGTACTGCCATCGGCAATCGCGGCGTCGGGATCGCCGGGAAGTGGCTGTACTTCATGACGGCCGACAACAGCATCGTGTCTCTCGACGCCCAGACCGGCAAGGAACGGTGGAACAAGGCGCTCGCGCCTCCGGACGCGCCCAACATCTCCACCGTGGCACCCATCGTCATTGGTCGGCAGGTCATCATCGGCGTCGGCGGTGACTCGGGCACTGATACGCCGAGTTGGGTCGAGTCGCGCGATCTCGAAAACGGAGAACGGATCTGGACCTGGCGCACCGTCCCTGGTCCCGGCGAGCCGGGGATCGAAACGTGGCCCAGCGCAGCAGTCGCCGCGCGGAGCGCTGCCGCACCGTGGCAGCCGCCGACCTACGACCCTGAGCTGAACCTGCTCTACGTGCCAACCGGCCAGCCGACGCCGACCTACAACGGCAAGGGGCGCGAGGGCGCGAATTTGTATTCGTCGTCCATTGTCGCCCTGAACCCACAGACTGGAAAGATGGTCTGGTACTACCAGACCTCGCCGCACGACACGCACGATTGGGATGCGACCCAGGTGACCGTGCTCATCGACGGCGTCATCGACGGGCGCCCGCGCAAGTTGCTCGCGCAGACGAATCGGAACGGTTACTACTTCCTCCTCGATCGCACAGATGGCAAGCCGATCGTGTCGCGACCTTTCGGGCTCGTGAATGCATACAAGGCAGGTCGCGACGCGCGGGGGCAGCTCGTGCCCGATCCCGCCAAAGAAGCATCGCCTCCAGGCTCGTTGGTGTTTCCATCGCAAGAGGGCGTGGCCAATTACCCTGCCCAATCGTTCAGCCCGCAGACCGGGTTGTTCTACGTCAACGCCACGAACTCCGGCAGCATCTTCTACCTGCCGCGTGACGCGTCGGATCCGACTGGCTTCGGGCGATCGTCGGAGTGGCACATCGGCATGTTCGATTCGTCGCTGCTCGCGCTCGACTATCGCACGGGAGAGGTGAAGTGGCGGCATCGCTACGAACACCGCACCGGGTTCTGGTCGAGCACGCACCCAGGCGTGTTGACAACGGCAGGCGGCGTGCTCTTCACCGGCGACCCTAGCGGGAACGTCATCGCCTTCGACGCCACGAACGGCGACATCCTGTGGCACGCACGGCTTGGGACGATCGTCACGAACTCGCCGCAGACCTACATGCTGGACGGCACGCAGTACGTGACCGTCGCCGCCGGCGACCTGCTGTTTGCCTTCGCCCTCCAATAGCGCCAGGAGACAGAGATGCACCGCGTGTTGACGATCACCACCTGCCTGACCACGCTGCTGATGACGACCGCTGTGGGTTCTGCGCAGGTCGGCAGGGTCCGGGACGGCTTCACCAGCTTGTTCAACGGGAAGGACATCACAGGTTGGCACTGGAGCCGAACCAATCATCACGGCACCACCGGCGAAGCGTTCCTCGAGGGTGGCGCGCTAACGTTGCGGCAGCGTCCGTTCGGACAGGGCGGTCTGCTGCTCACGGATCGCGACTACCGCGATTTCGAGTTCTACGCCGAGGTGAAGCCGGATCCGGGGCTGAACAGCGGCATCTTCCTGCGATCGACTGAAGGCGGCGCAGCCTACCAGATTGAGCTGGTCGCGCCGGGGAATGTCGGCCCGTTCATCGGAGAGCGGATCTTCCCGAGTCCGGCTGAATACATCGGCGAGCGAGTCGATCCCAACACTGTCTGGAAGGACGGCGAGTGGAACTCCCTTCGGATGCGGATGGTCGATGAGAAGCCGCATGTGACGCTCTGGATCAACGACGTCAAGGTTTGGGAGGTGCAGCTGCCCAAGAACGACCTGCCGGTGAGCGCGGGCAAGATCGGCCTCCAGCTGCATTGGACCGCGACGTATGACGAGGTCGGCGGCGGTGGGGGCGGCAGTCGATCGTGGCAGGTGCTGCGATTCCGGAACATGGCGGTCAAGGAACTTCAGCCAGTGACGAGCGTGGCGCCCCCAAAGATTGCGGCGGCCGCGCCGAGCGGACCTCTAACTAGCAACAAGATCGGTATGGAGTTCGTGCGAATCACTCCGGGCGCGATGACGGTGGGCAAGTTCCAGCCGCCGTATGCGCGGCCGGGCGGGAACCTGCCCGGCGGCAATCTCTACGGGGAGGTCATGCTCGCCGGCGACTCCAACGGTGATCTCCGGCTGTCGCGCGACGAGATGCGGCATGCTGCCGAGGTCTGGTTCGATCGTCTCGACGCCGCGCGTGCGGGCCAAGTCACTCGCGATCAGTTGACGCAAGGATTCGCGGCCATGCCTCCGCAGGCTCGTGGCGGCTTCGGTCCGCCGGGCCGTGGCGGCATCGGCGCCGGCGTCACGCCCGCCATCTTCACTGTCGCCGACGCCAATCATGATGGCGTCGTCTCGCGCGCCGAGTTCCTCAACACGTTCGCGGCATGGTTCGACGCGTGGGACACGAAGCGCTCTGGCTTCGTCACCTCCAATCAGGTGATGAAGGGGCTCGGCGCGGCGTTAGCTCCGGCGATGCCTCCGCCCGGTCCCGGGCGCGGAGGCGCAGCGCTGACACAAGAAGAGTACGCGCGCATCGAGGCCGCGGCGAAGCGCGACTGGTCGCCTGGCTTTCAAGTCACCCTCACGCGCCCTTACGAGATCGGGAAATATGAGGTGACGCAGGCGCAGTGGAAGCGCGTGATGGGCAACAACCCGTCGGTATACCAAGGATCGCTAGACCCAACCGAAACCGACGACTACCCGGTCGAGAATGTCACCTGGCAGGACACGCAGGAGTTCATCCGCCGCTTGAACGCGCTCGAGAAGACGCGGGTCTACCGCCTGCCCACCGAGTTCGAATGGGAATACGCGGCGCGCGCCGGTGCCGAGGACGACATCACGTGGCATGACATCCGCCAAGTCGCGTTCATCGGCGGCAACCTGCAACCACAGCCGGTTGGTCGGATGAAACCCAACGCGTGGGGCCTCTACGACATGCTCGGCAACGTGTGGGAGTGGGTACAGGACTTCTATAACGAGAAGTTGTTCCCCGATCCCGTGCCGCCCACGATGGGACGTGAGCACGTGCTCAAGGGCGGTGGTTTCATCGCCGACGTAAAAAACGCCACGTACATGACTCACGCCGGCGGGCCAGGCGACAGATTCGACAACGGGTTCAGGCTGGCCAGAGATGCGCAGTAAGACCTTGGCCGCGTTCGTGCTGAACGAGTAGCCGGCGATGCGATTCGGCGTCAACATGTTCATCTGGGGGGCTTCGTTCGGGCCCGCCGACTTTCATCGTCTTGATGCCATCCGGGCCGCGGGCTTCGACGGCATCGAGATCCCGATCCTCGACCCCGACTCCTTCCAGGCAGGCGCTGTGGGCGCCGAGCTCGATTGCCACGGGCTGGCGCGCACGGCGTGCTCCGCCGTGCCGCCCGGCGCAAGTCTCGCCTCGGCTGACGCTCTCGAACGGGAGCGCGGTCGCGAGCACTTCCAGCGCTGTTTCGATCGCTGCGCCCAGGCCGGCATTGGTCTCCTCGCCGGTCCGTTCTACACGCCGGTCGGCGCGTTCACCGGGGCCAGGCGGACGGCCGATGAATGGCAGCGCGTAGTCGCCAGTTGGCAGGAGCTGGCGTCGGCAGCCGCGGAAGCGCGCGTCGAAGTTGCGATTGAACCGCTTAATCGCTTCGAGACGTACTTTCTCAATACCACCGTGGATGCCGCCGCGCTGTGCGACGCGATCGCGCACCCGGCGGTCGGCGTCCTCTTCGACACCTTCCACGCCAACATCGAGGAAAAGTCGCCCGCGCTGGGGCTGCGTACTGCCGCCCGTCACCTGAAGCACCTACACACTTCGGAGAACGATCGCGGCATTCCAGGGTCCGGCCACGTGAACTGGACCGAGGTGCTGTCGACGGTTCAGGACATTGGGTACGACGGCTGGCTCACGATCGAAAGCTTCGGTTTCGCCGCTGGCCCGATGGCAGCGGCCGCTTCGATCTGGCGTGATCTGGCCGCGTCGCCCGAGCTGATCGCCTTCGACGGGCTGCGATTCCTCAAGCACACCATGGCGTCAATGGACAGGAGCCACAGATCATGACAACGGAAACCGGAGGACATGACAAGCAGCTCTTCTGGGGCTGCTTCGTGGCGATGATCGCGACATCGTTTGCCTTCATCGCTCGCGTCCTCACCGCCAGCGCCTGGGGAACCGAGTTTGGCCTGACGGCCACACAGGTGGGGGAAATCCTGGGCGCCGGCCTCTGGCCCTTCGCCATCAGTATCATTCTGTTCAGTCTCGTCATCGACCACATCGGCTACAAGACCGCGATGTGGTTCGGGCTCGGCTGTCACGTCGTCTCCGCGCTGATGATCCTGGTGGCTCGCGATTACGCCTCGATGTACGCCGGAACCGTCATCCTCTCGCTGGGCAACGGCACCGTCGAAGCGTACGTCAACCCGGTCGTCGCGACGACGTTCACGCGCGACAAGACGCGTTGGCTCAACATCCTGCATGGCGGATGGCCGGGAGGCCTTGTCCTCGGTGGACTTCTGATCGTCGTCCTCGGCCTCGATTGGCGCATCGCCAACGCGCTGGTGCTGTTGCCGGCGATTGCCTACGCGGTGATGCTGGCCGCGCGGACCTTCCCGGTGAACGAGCGCGTCGCCTTAGGGATCTCCTACCGGACCATGCTCGCCGAGGTCGGCGCGGTAGGGGCGTTGATCGCCTTCGGATTGATCGTCCACCAGCTGGGTCAGATCTTCGGCTGGTCCTCTGCCGTGAGTTGGATGGTGATTCTGCTGATCACCGTCGTGTACGGCGCCTACACCCGATCCGTCGGCCGGCCGCTCTTCATCATGTTCCTGGTGGTGATGTTTCTCCTCGCCACGACCGAACTCGGTCTCGACAGTTGGATCACGACGTTTATGAGCACCGCGATGGCCAACATGGGCTTGAACCCGGGATGGGTGCTGATTTACACCTCCGCGATTGCCCTCGTGCTGCGGTTCTTTGCCGGTGACGTCGCGCACCGGATCTCCCCGGTCGGTCTGCTGGCCGGGGGCGCCGCCATCGCCGCCGTAGGCCTCTTCGCACTGTCCGCAGCGACGGGTGCGACGATTCTCCTGGGCGCCACTCTCTATGGGGTCGGCAAGTCGTTCTTCTGGCCGACGACCCTCGCGGTGGTCGCCGATCAGTTCCCGCGCGGCGGCGCGATGACCATGAACGTGGTGGCGGGCGTTGGGATGCTGGCAGTCGGCATCGTCGGCGCCCCGTTCATGGGTTTTCTGCAGGACCGGGAAGTCAACACGAACCTCCAGCTTTCGAATCCGGCTCTGCAGGCCAAGGTGATCGAAACGAAGAGCAGCATCTTTGGCGCGTACCATGGGCTCAACGCCGGCACGGTGGCGACATTGCCGGCGTCGCAGCAGGAGGAGATCGCCGCCGTCACCAGTCAATCGCAGAAAGATGCGCTGAGGACCATGGCGCTGCTGCCGCTCGCGATGCTCGTCTTTTACCTCGCGCTCATGGCATATTTCGCCGCTAGAGGTGGTTACCGCGCTGAAGACATGAACGCCTCCGGACTTGCCGTCTCAGATCGAACTTGATGCCAACGCCTGCCGGCAGAACTGCAGGCATTTCGCCACTTCCTTGATCGCGTCGGACCCCGGAGGCACCTCATATTCCAGCTCGATACTCGCGGGCATCGTCCATTTGTTCTTTTTGACGAGCTGCAGGATCTGGTGGATCGGCGTATCGCCGGTGCCCCACGGCAGATTGCCCTGACCATGGGCGGGCGTCTGCCGGTCTTTGAGGTGAAAGCTGGCAATTCGGTCGTGGAACTTGTTCAGGAATGCGATGGGGTCTCCGCCGGCAGCAACGTAGTGACCGAGGTCAACGTTCGCTAGGTTCGCCTTCGAGGCGGCAAACGCCTGGTCGAAGGCCGTGAGGCTCCCTTGTAGGTGCGTGTGGTAGGCGGCATAGATCTTCTTCTTCTCCGCCAACATCCCAATGCGCTTCAACTGAGCGGCATCCTCGACCAGTTCAAGCGTCGTGTGGGTGCACCCGAGCGCTTCCGCGACGTTGAAGACGTACTCCATCTCCTCGTCCGACATGTCAGGCGACAACTGCTTCCACGCGTAGATGGTCACGCCAGCGTCGTTGAATGTCCGGCGCAGCTTCTTGAACGCATCCATCGACACGGATGTACGCCAGGCCGTCAGCTGCCGCGCGGCTTCACGTTGAGCCGCGGCCTGCTGCGGTGTGGGCGGTGGCCCACCGCCGCGGCGGCCGAACGCGCTGCGCGGCATCTGCGGAGCCCCGGCAAACGCCTCCACGGGCGCGCCCATGAATTCGATCGCGCTGATACCCGAGTCCAGGACGTAGCGCAGGATCGCATCGGCGCTCTGGTCGGGCATGCTCCGATAGCTGTAGGTGATCGTGCCGAGCCGTACGCCATCGACGACGGAGTTGGGCTTCGAGTCGGCGGAGACGGGAAACGGCCGCCCGAAGAGTGCTGCCGGGGCCGCACCGAGCGCCAGCCGTCCGAAATCGCGTCTCGTGTAGCGCATGTTCGCTCCAGACTGGAGTGGGTGGCTAAGTCTACGCGTCCAGCGCCTTCTTCATGAAGTCCATCTGCCACTTCGTCTCGTCGACCGGCGAACCGGGGCCGCGATACTCACGCTCGAGAAGCGCATAAATGGGCCACCGGTTGTCACGGATCATCGCGAGACACTGCTGGATCGGTGTGTCACCCGTTCCAAGCTGAACGTTCGCGCCTTGGTTGCGCTTCCGGTCCTTGATATGTAGATGGGTGATGCGATCGTGGTGCTTCTTTAGGAAAGCCACGGCGTCGTTGTTGCCTGCGGTGAAGTGGCCGATATCAAGGTTGATCATGAACGCCTTCGACATCGCAAGCAGCTTTTCCATGCTCTCGGGCGTCGCCACCTCGTTCGGATTGTCGACGTTGGCGTGTGGATGCCACGCCGGGCTGATCTTGTATTTCTCCGCAAACGGCACCAGCTTTGGACCCATGGCGACTCGCGTCTGGTTGGTGCAGAACAGCTTCACGCCGAGCGCCTGCAGTTGCCTAAACGTCGCGTCGAGCTCCGGTTCGGTGTAGTCGTCGGCTACGGTCCACACATAGGAGAACAGGTTCAGCCCGGCAGTCTCGAACTTCTTTCGAACTTCGCGAAAGCGATCGAGTGGCTGTGTGATCCGCCATTGGCGGAGTACTTCGCGAGTGCGCGTATATTCCGTCGTCACGCTGTCCGGAGCTTGGCCGAAGCGACCGCCGTTGATCACCTCCGGCGGCTGAAGGCCCATCACGTTAACGAGCTCGATGTTCGCTGCGTCGACCTCGATGCACTGTTCGACGATGACGTCGATGGGGTCCCTGCCTGGAACCTGTGCTACCGGGTTCAGCGAACCCGTGATGATTCCGAGCTTGACACCTTTGTAGGTGGAGTTGCGAGTCACGCCGGCGACTGCGGCAGGCGCCAGCGCAGATGCGGCGACTGCGGCAGCGACCTGCTTTCCGAAGTCACGTCTCGACAGCATGTGTGCTCCTTCTGAGTGTTCAGCGGCAGGGGGCCTTTTGGTCGACGTCGACTTGGCGCGCGGTCCGCGTGGGGCCCGACATGTCTCTTACGTCCACCACGCGTCGACAGGTGGTTCCGTGAGGACGACGCGGCTGAGGAGGTCAACGGCGGCAAGGAGCCCTTCGTCCACTGACGCGAGCGCGTCCTCGTGCTCGATGCTGAGCACGTAGTCGTAGCCGGCGAGCCGTAGCGCGCTGACGAGGCGTTTCCATTCGAGCTCGTCATGCCCCCAACCGACGCTCCGGAACAGCCAGGAACGCTCGTTCATGCGCCGGTAGCTCTTCGCATCGATGACGCCGTTGATGGCGGTGTTCTGGCGATCGAAGGCGAGGTCTTTCGCGTGAACGTGAAAGATGGCGTCGCCGAGCGCGCGGATAGCTGATGGCATGTCCACACCCTGCCAGTAAAGATGGCTGGGGTCGAAGTTGATGCCAAGGTTCTGGCCGGCCTCACGTCGAAGGCGGAGCATCGTGTCGACGTTATAGACGAGGAAGCCCGGGTGCGCTTCGAGCGCCACTTTGACACCGTGATCTGCAGCGAAGGCCGCTGCTTCGCGCCAGTAGGGAATCGCGCGCTGCTCCCACTGCCACTCCAATATCTCAAGGAATTCCGGCGGCCAGGCCGTGGTTACCCAGTTCGGATGGGACGCCCCTTCGCAGTCGCCGGGGCACCCGGAAAACGTGACCACCACGGGCACCTGCATCTTCTCGGCGAGGAGCACGGTCTGGCGGAAGACCTGGTCGTCCGCTGCCGCCTGCACTTTGTCGGGGTGTAAGGGGTTGCCGTGACACGAAAGGGCGCTGATGGTAAGACCAGCATCGAAGACCTTGTCCCGGAAAGTCGTCGCGCGACAGTGGCCGTTGATCATCTCGTCGAGATCATCGAGGTGTGCGCGGCCGGGCCAGGCGCCGGTGCCAAGCTCGATCGCTTTGACGTGACGCAGCGAACGCACTTTCGCCAGCATCTCGTCCACTGGCAATGCGCCGAAAACGGGTGTGAATACGCCAAGCTTCATTGAGGGCTCCCTGCCAGTTCGGTTTGGCCGGCGGTGACCCACTCGCCCCCGCGGCGGTGGCTCTCGAGCACGGCGTCGACCAAGACGGCCATGCGATAGCCATCTTCGAAAGTGGGGTACGCCGCTGGCTGATCCGGCGCTCCCTCCATTGCGCTGCGAACGGCACCATACACGTCACGCAAAACATTGCAGAACGCGTCGGGCCAGCCTTCCTGATGTCCGCCGGGTAAATGCGCATAGGGCAGGGCCGCTGGTGCCAGGAGCGACGGGTCCTTGGCCATCACGGAGTTAGCTTCATCTCGCCGGCCAATCCACAGTTCGTTCTGACGCTCCTGCCGCCAAGCCAGTTCGTCCTCCATGCCTAAGGCCCGCATTCTCGTGATCGACGACGAGGCGGCGATCCGCGACTCGTTGCGGATGA
>Ga0207701_10008342_pt1 | contig 10235 bp, 9 predicted proteins | sample KBSSwiSSwithPhiX_FD_184294 | JGI IMG/M metagenome (GOLD analysis project Ga0207701, IMG submission 184294) | Switchgrass rhizosphere bulk soil microbial communities from Kellogg Biological Station, Michigan, USA, with PhiX - S5 (SPAdes) (version 2) | ecosystem: Environmental > Terrestrial > Soil...
TCAATATCCGGACCACCGGGCTGTTCCACAGCAATGTCGGCTACGATTCACCGTTCACGCCGATCCCGGCATAAGCGTGCCGCGGGATGACTGTCCCGAGGGATTGTCATCCCGCGCGATGCTGCGTGCACGCTACGCATTCGACTTGCCTTCAAATCCCGGCCGCGGCACCAGGTTCATCAGCATGTTGGCGTAGCCGCCATCGACGATGATTTCCTCGCCATTGACGTAGGACGCACGATCGCTGGCGAGAAACAGGATGGCGTCGGCCATGTCCTGCGGCATGCCGATCCGCCGCGACGGGATCACGGCCGAGCGGCGTTCGGTGACCCCCGGCGTATCGTAGAACGACTGGCTCATCGGCGTGATCACCATGCCGGGGCTGACGACGTTGCTGCGGATACCTTTCGGCCCCCATTCGCTGGCGAGCTGGCGCGACAGCATGATGACGCCGGCCTTGCTGACGCTGTAGGCGCCGCTCTGGCCTTGCGCATGGCTGCCGGCGATCGAGGCCACGTGCACGAGACTGCCGCGCCCCTGCGCGCGCATCTGGTGGCCGAAGGCCTGCGCGCAGAGGAAATAGCCGGTCAAGTTGATCGAGAGCACGGAATTCCATTCGGCCAGCGGCAGGTTTTCCAGCCCGCCGGGCCGCAGCACCGCCGCGGTGTTGACCAGGACGCTGCAGGGTCCCAGGGATTTTTCGATTCCCGCGGCCGCCGCGGCAACGCTTTCAGCATTCGCGGTGTCGCAGCGCGCGACGCAAGGCTCGGCGCCCAGTGCGCGCAGTTCAGCGGCCGTCACGTCGAGGCCGCGTTCGTCGAGATCGATGGCGGCGACGCGGGCGCCGGCCCGCGCGAGGCTTAACGCGACGGCGCGGCCGATGCCGCCGCCTCCGCCGGTGACCGCGCACACACGGCCTGACAGGCCAAGCCAGTCGGAAGGGTTTTGTCCGGTCATGCTGATACTCGTTCCCTGGTGGCGAGGCGATGCCCGCCAGCATAACCGAACGGCAGAAAGGATCGAGAGTAATTCCGGCGCCTACGCGCTGCCGCGCTGGCCGCGGCGGCGCTCGACGGTGATTTCGGCCAGGATCGACATCGCGATCTCTTCCGGCGTGATCGCACCAAGATCGAGCCCCGCCGGCGCCTTGACGCGGTCGATCGCCTCGCGCGCGACGCCGCCGGCGACCAGTTTGTCGCGCAGCGCCGCCATCTTGCGGCGGCTGCCGACAAAGGCGTGATAGGCGGCTTCCGTCGTCACGGCGACGCGCAGCGCGGCTTCGTCGCCCTTGCCCTGCGTCGAGACCACGACGAAGCGCTTCGCCAGGTTGAGTTCGCCGAGCGCAAAGCCGTCGACCAGCGCATCGGTGTCGGGGGCGGCGGACAGATCGGCCGCGGGCGCGGCCAGCATGACGTGATAGCCGAGCCTTCGCGCCTGCGTGGCCAGCGACATCGCCACGGGGCTGGCGCCAAAGATCACCAGCGAGGGATGCGGCAGCACCGGCTCGACGAAAATATCCATGGTGCCCTTGCTCGGGCACATATTGCTCGCGAAGCGGACGCCATCACGGTCTTCGCCCGGCCTGACGCCGAGTTCCGCAAGCATGTCTTCCGGCTGCACCGACACCATGCGCGGCTCGCCATCGGCCAGCGCCTCGCGTGCGGCCTTGAGCACCGCGCCACGCGCGCAGCCGCCGCCGATCCAGCCCGCGACGATCGTTCCGTCCGGCCGGATGATCGCCTTGGCGCCCGCTTTCGCGGCCGTGACCGATACCGTGCGCACGACGGTCGCCAGCACGAAAGCCTGCTCCGCGGCCTTCATCTGCGCCACCAGATCCATCACTTCGACATGTGCGGTCATCACAGTTTCGCCAGATAGGGTTCGAGCGCGGTCAGGCTTTTCAGCGTATTGGCCGGCGCGTAGAGATCGATATGCGGCAGCGCCGCCTTGATGCCTGCGGCCTCCGGCGCATAGCCTTCCCACGCCATCATCGGGTTGAGCCAGACGATGCGGCGGCAGCGGCGGCCAAGGGCCGCCATCTCGCGGCCAAGCAGCGCGGCGTCACCGGTCTCGTAACCGTCGGACACGATCATCACGCAGGTGCGGGAATGGATCACCCGCGCCGCGTGCCAGCGGTTGAAGGTCTGCAGGCTTTCGCCGATTTTGGTGCCGCCGCCCGCCCCTTGCGCCATGATCGAGAGGCGGTCCAGCGCCCGCGCAGCATCCTTCTCCTTCATCGCGTCCGACACATGGGCGAGCCTGGTGTGGAACAGAAACGCCTCGGCCTCGCGGAACTCGTCCAGCACGCCATGGATGAAGCGCAGGAACACGCCGGTATACATGCTCATCGAGCCGGAGGCGTCGAGCAGCACGACGAGCCGCAGCGGCTTTTCCTTGCGCCGGCGCCTGACCAGCGAGATCGGCACGCCGCCATGGCTGATATTGCTGTGAATGGTCCGGCGCAGATCGAGCCGATAGCCGCGCCGCCGCGCCAGATCGCGGCGTGTGAGCCGTGTGCGCATGGTCTGCGCCAGCCGGGCGGCGGCGGCATGCGCCTCCTCGATCTGTTCGGGATCGGCCAATTTACGGAAATCCACCTCGGCGAGGTTGTCGGCCCGCGACGCGCCTTCCATGCGCCCCTGCCCGCCGCGGTCGGCGTCGGCACCATCGGCGGATGGAACCTGGTCCGTCGTCGTGTCACCACCGGTGCGCGGTTCGGTGCGGTTGCCGGGCATGCCCTTGAGCGACGGGTTGTTGGCCGCCTTCGCGGAACCGATCGTGGTCGAGCGCGAGCGGACGCGCTTGCCGAGCCAGAACGCATCGAAAATGCCGTCGAACCTTTCCCAATCGGATTTACGCGCCGAGAACAAATGCTTGAACGCCGAACGCAGCAGGCCCGGTTTTGCGACGTAGCCTGATGTCATCAGCGCCGCTGCGTCCCGGCCTTCGGCAAGACCGACCGCAAAGCCGGACTCCCGCAGGGTATTGAGAAAGGCCGCAAGCTTCGACGAGACCAGACGAGCGAGTTCGTCAGCTTCGCCAACGTCAGGCACCGGGCCACAGCAGCTCATGCGACCTTCCCCAGCAACCGTTCGGTGACCTCGCGGCCCATCCGCGCCTTGTCCTCGTGCGTCTTGAGCAGGCACATCAGGGTCTCGTGCACGGTTTCGGGCGCGTCATGCAGGTCACGAACGTCAAGCCCGACCAGCGCGGCCGCCCAATCCAGCGTCTCGGCGACGCCCGGCACCTTGCGCAGTTCCTCTTTCCGGATGCTCTCGACCATGCGCGCGATCTGCAGCGACAGCGATGCGCTGGCGCCATCGATGCGCGCCATGATGATTCGCGCCTCGCGGTCGGCGTCGGGATAGTCGACATAATGATAGAGGCAGCGCCGCCGCAGCGCATCCGACAGCTCGCGGGTGCCGTTCGAGGTCAGCACCACATGCGGGATCGTGGTCGCGCTGACGGTGCCGAGTTCGGGGATCGAGACCTGGAAATCGGACAATAGTTCGAGCAGGAACGCCTCGAACTCGTCGTCGGCGCGGTCGATCTCGTCGATCAGCAGCACCGGCGGCTTGTCGCGGCGGATCGCGGCCAGCAGCGGCCGTTCCAGCAGATACTTCTCCGAGAAAATCTGGTCTTCGACCGCGTCGGGGTTGTCGCCGCGATGGGCCTGGATCGAGAGCAATTGCCGCTGGTAGTTCCATTCGTACAACGCGGCCGATTGATCGAGCCCCTCATAGCATTGCAGGCGGATCAGTTCGGTCGCGTGCACGGATGCCAGCGCTTTTGCAACCTCGGTCTTGCCGACGCCCGCCTCGCCCTCCAGCAGCAGCGGCCGCTTCAGCAATTGCATCAACGAAATCGCGGTCGCAAGCTCGCTGTCGGCGATATAGCCGCTGGTAGCCAGCGCTTGCGCGATCTGTTCGCGGTTGTTCATAGGTGAAACTTCGTCCTCTTATTTCTCCCCTCCCTCCGCGAAGCGGTGGGGAGGGGTCGGGGGTGGGGGGTGGCGCGGCATTCACCGAAGCAGCGGTTCTTGCTGAGAGACCCCCCACCCCCGACCCCTCCCCGCCACGCGCAAGGGCGCGTGGAGGGAGGGGAGATTATCACGCCGCAAACACCCCCAGATTCTTCGCCGCCTTCCAGTTGCGCCAGAAGTCGTGCGGCATCTGGATATGGGTGGAGCCCAGGAACGAGAACGCGTCGTTGACGGCGTTGGAAAACGCCGGCACGCCGCCGACATTGGGGCTTTCACCGACACCCTTGGCGCCGATCGGGTGATGCGGCGACGGCGTGACGGTGAAGTCGGTCTCCCAATGCGGGGTCTCGACCGCGGTCGGCATGAAGAAATCCATGAACGAGCCGGTCACCACATTGCCTTCGTCGTCGTAGCGGATCTCCTGGCCCATCGCGATCGCAAACGCTTCCGTCAGTCCACCATGCACCTGGCCCTCGATGATCATCGGGTTGATGCGGGTGCCGCAATCGTCGAGCGCGTAGAAGCGCCTGATGGTGTAGACGCCGGTATCGACGTCGATGTTCATGACGCAGATATAGGCGCCAAATGGATACGTCATGTTGGGCGGATCGTAATAGCTGACCGCCTCGAGGCCGGGCTCCATGCCCGGCGGCACCGAGTTGTAGGCTGCCCAGCAGATGTCCTTCATCGACATGGCTTTCTCGGGAAGACCTTTCACGCGGAAACCGTCGATGTCCCATTCGAGATCGCCCTCATGCACTTCGAGCTTGTAGGCCGCGATCATCTGCGCCTTGGCCTTGATCTTTCGCGCCGCCATGGCGATGGCCGCACCCGCGACCGGGGTCGAGCGCGAACCGTAGGTGCCGAGCCCGTAGGGCGCGGTGTCGGTGTTGCCCTCCTCCACCATGATGTTGTCGGCGGGAAGGCCGATCTCGGTGGCGATGATCTGCGCCCAGGTGGTCTCGTGACCCTGGCCGGTACTCTTGGTGCCGACGCGGGCGATGCCCGCTCCGGTCGGATGCAGGCGGATTTCGCAGGAATCGAACATCGCGATCCCCAGGATATCGCAGTTCTTCGACGGCCCGGCGCCGACGATCTCGGTGAAGAACGAGACGCCGAGGCCCATGATTTCGCGGGTCTCGCCGCGCTTGAAGGCGGCGCGCTTTTCCGCCTGCTCCTTGCGCAGGCCGGCATAGTCGACCGTGTCCATCATCTTCTTCATGGCGGTGTGGTAGTCGCCGGAATCGTATTCCCAGCCGAGCGCCGAGTGATACGGGAACTGTTCCTTCTTGATGAAATTCCTCAACCGCAGTTCGGCCGGATCCATCCCGAGCTTCTGGGCGAGGATATCCATGCCGCGCTCGATGCAGTAGGCGGCCTCGGTGACGCGGAACGAGCAGCGGTAGGCGACGCCGCCCGGCGCCTTGTTGGTGTAGATGCCGTCCACCGACAAATGCGCGGTCGGGAAGTCGTATGATCCAGTGACGATGTTGAAGAACCCCGCCGGCCATTTCGAGGGATCGGCGCAGGCGTCGAACGCGCCGTGATCGGCCAGCACGTGAACGCGCAACCCCGTGACCTTGCCTTCCTTGGTCGACGCGATCTCGGTGGTCATGTGATAGTCGCGCGCGAATGAAGTCGCGGTCAGGTTCTCGATGCGATCCTCGACCCATTTGACCGGCTTGCCGGTCACGATCGACGCCACCGCGGCGCAGATATAGCCGGGATAGGCGCCGACCTTGTTGCCGAAGCCGCCGCCAACGTCGGGCGAGATCACATGGATCTTCTGTTCCGGAAGTTTTGCTATCAGCGCCACCACGGTTCGAATCACATGCGGCGCCTGGAAGGTGCCCCAGATCGTGAGTTCGCCCCTGATCTTGTCGAACGAGCACACGCACTGGCAGGTCTCCAGCGGCGACGGGTGGGTACGATGATAGGAGATCATCTCCTTGATCGTGACATCCGCCTTCCTGAACGCCGCGTCGGTGAGGTCCTTGTCGCCGACGGTCCATTCGAAGATGTGGTTGTGATGCTTGCGCGGGCCGTGTGCGCCCGTCATCTTGCCGGCGAGGTCCTCGCGCAGCACCGGCGCATCCGCATCCATCGCCTTGAACGGATCGATCAGCGGCGGCAACGGTTCGTATTCGACCACGACCTTGTTGATGCCGTCATCGGCGGCATAGCGGTCGGTCGCCACGACGAAGGCGACTTCCTGGTTCTGGAACAGCACCTTGCCGTCGGCCAGCACCATCTGCACGTCGCCGGCCAGCGTCGGCATCCAGGCGAGGTTGACGGTCTTCAGCGTCTCGGCGGTGATGACGGCCAACACGCCCGGCACCTTCAGCGCCGCGTCGCCATTGATCGACTTGACGCGCGCATGCGCGTGCGGCGAGCGGACGAAATCGCCGTGCAGCATGCCCGGCAGTTTCAGGTCGTCGACATAATTGCCCTTGCCCTGCGTGAAGCGGGCGTCCTCGACGCGCTTGCGCTTGCAGCCCATGCCTTCGAGTGCGGCTTCGCGTTGTTCCCGCGTGGGAGTCAGGTCGTTCATTCCGCGGCCTCCTTGAATTCAACACCATTGATCTTGTCGGCGGCGTACTGAATCGCCCTGACGATGTTCTGGTAGCCGGTGCAACGGCAGATGTTGCCGGAAATGCCGATCCGGATTTCCGCCTCCGTCGGTCGCGGATTTTCCTGCAGCAGGCGCTGCGCCCGCAAGATCATGCCTGACGTGCAGAAGCCGCATTGCAGCCCGTGCATCATCCGGAACCCTTCCTGCAGCGCCGAGAGCGTGCCGTCGGCATTGGCCACGCCCTCGATCGTCATGATGTCGCAGCCCTGGGCCTGCACCGCGAACATCGTGCAGCTCTTTACCGACATTCCGTCGATATCGACGGTGCAGGCGCCGCAATGGGTCGTCTCGCAGCCGATATGGGTGCCGGTCAGTTGCAGGTTTTCGCGGATGAAATGCACCAGCAGCGTGCGCGGTTCGACGAGGCCTTCGACTTCCGCGCCGTTCACCTTCATGGTCACATGGGTCTTTGCCATTTGTTTCCCCCTTAGCTTGCGCGGCTTGCGGCGCGGGTCAGCGCCCGCGTCACCATGATGCCGCCGACATGCTTGCGGTATTCGACCGGTCCCCGTGCGTCCGCGGCCGGCGACATGATCGCTGCGGCGGCGGCCGCGGCCTTTTTCAGCGTGGCCGGATCGAGGCTGGTGCCGATCACGGCTTTGGCCGCGTCGGTCGCGAGTAGCGGCGTCTCCGACAGATTGGTGAGGCCGATCGAGCAGGTGACGACCTTGCCGCCCGCCATCGTCAGCACGACCGCGGCCGCCGCGGTGGCGTAGTCGCCCACCTTCCGCTTCAGCTTCTCATAGGCAGACCCGTGACCGGCGGCCGGTACGGGAATTGAGACCGAGGTCAGGAGTTCGCCGGGCTCCAGCGCGGTGAAGTAGGCGCCCTGATAGAACTCGGCAGCCGCGACTTCGCGCGCGCCGGAAGCGCCTTCGAGCCGGTAGCTCGCACCGAGCGTCATCATCAACGCCGGCATGTCGTTGCCAGGATCGCCATTGGCGACGTTGCCGCCGATGGTGCCGCGATAGCGAACCTGGGGATCGGCGATCAAAAGTGCGGTTTGATGCAGGATAGGGACGGATTTGGCGATCTCTTCGGACGCCAGCAATTCGTGCTGGGTGGTCATCGCGCCGATTACGATCCTGTTGCCGTCGCGGCGGATGCCCTTGAGGCCGGCGACACCGTGCAGATCGACCAGATGGTCCGGGCTCGCAAGCCGGAGTTTCATCATTGGGACCAGGCTATGGCCGCCGGCAAGCGGGCGGGCCTCGTCGCCCAACGTCGAGAGCAGTTTGACCGTGTCGGCGACCGTCGCCGGCCGGTGATAGCTGAATGGGCCAGGTATCATGCGTCTCCTCCATTCGTCCTTTGAAGCCCTTACGGGGCACACGGACGTTGCCGGGACGCTCTCGCCACGCGTTTTCAGGCGCAAGGCGGCAGCCACAAGGTCGGGAATTTCGCACGAAATGCGGCAGGTCGCGCACGAAATGCGTCAGACTTGCCGACCTAATGGCCCAACACGCTCAGGCGTGACGGCGCGCGAGCCCAAGCCGGGCCTTGACCTCGGCGATCTTGGCGCGGCTCACCGGGACCCGATGCGGCGACGGGCCATCAAGCTCGACGATGGCGCCGTCACCCTCCTTGCGGACAAGGGTGACATGCGGGATGGCCACGATGTGACTGCGGTGCACCCGGACAAACAGGCCCGGGTCGAGTTGGGCCTCGGCCTCCGAGATCGACCAGGGGCACATCCGCTCCCGGGTGCCGTCATGGACCCTGGTGTAATGGGCGTCGGCCCGGACGCTTCTGATATCGGCGGCATCGATGAAATGGGTGCCGTCGGCGCTTTCGACCGGCAGCCGCGGCGCGGGTGCGGCGCGGGGTGGTTGCCCGATGCCGCCAAGCGGCGTCGGCCGCAGCCGCGGACTGGTGGGGGCGGCGCTGGCGTCCGCCGACGGAATTTCGACCCTGAGACCGGCCGCCGCCAGTGCGGCCGCAACCGCGTCCGGCCTGGTCACGGACTTCTCGCGGGGATCAGGCACCAGCGACAGCAGGAAACCGGCAGCGATCACGAAGCCGAGCAGCGTCAATACCAGCGACAGCATCTGCGATGACGCCGCCAGTCCCTCGACGTGGTGATGCGATCCTTCCAGCGCCGGCACCAGATTCATGCCGGCCATCGCGGTGTAGTGCATGCCCGACACCGCGACACCGAACGCGACCGCGCTCAGCGCCAGTTGCACGCCGCCCTGACGCGCCAGGAACGCGCGCAAGCCGCCATAGGCCGCGGCGATCGCGATCAACACCGACAGCACGACCATGACGCCGTCATGGGTCATGGCGAAATTGCCCGACAGCCCGTGCATGCCGACATAATGCATGCTGGCGATACCGACCCCGAGCAACACCGCCGAGGCCAGCACGCGGGAAGTCGGCGGCTCGCCGACGCTGACGAAGAACAGCGAAATGCCGACCACCAGCGCGCAGATCAAGAACGACGCGATCGTGGGCAACACCAGGTAGACGGTGCCGGACGGCAACGGCGCCGCCTGCATGCCGACGAAGTGCATGGTCCAGATGCCGATCGCCAGAAAGAACGCCGCACCGGCGAGCAACAGCCGATGAGCGGCCTCCGGCGTCCCGCGGATGCGCGCGGTCAGGCCGAAGCCGGTGTAACCTCCCAGAATCGCGATCACCACCGAGAGCGCGACGAGATAAGGATCGTGTCCTGCGAACATGATCTTCCCGGCCGCCCGTCTCCACGGGCAAGCCTCCTCCCGCCGCCGACCTTACAGGCGCGGCGGCGGGAATGACAATCATCCGATAAAAATTGCGTGTCTACACGATCCCCGCCGCGACCTGGCCGCGCAGGCGCTCCAGGCTGTGCAGCGTGTTGGCGCAGGCCTCGGCGACCTCGATGCCCTTGATGACGAAATGCTTGCGGAAGAAATCGTGGTGCACGGCGCTGTCGTGGAATTGCTGCGGCGTCAGCACCGCCGAAAAGACAGGCACTTCGGTTTTCAGCTGCACGTCCATCAGCGCCTTGATCACGGTGTCGGCGACGAATTCATGGCGGTAGATGCCGCCATCGACCACGAGCCCCGCCGCCACGATCGCGGTGTAGCGCCGCGTCTTGGCCAGGAGCTGCGCATGCAGGGGGATCTCGAACGAGCCCGGCACCTCGAACAGGTCGACCTGTGCCCGCGCGATATGGCGCGCCTCGATTTCTTCGAGGAACGCGATACGGCATTCCTCGACCACGTCGCGATGCCAGGACGACTGCACGAAGGCGACCCGCTGTGGCTTGACGAAGCGCGGGTGCACCGGCGCCGGCGGACGCTCGGGGGTGTCGGGAACCCGGGTCTGGGTTTGCTGGGTTGTTTGGGTTTGGACTTCAGGCTCTTGCAACATCTGATTCATGGCTTTCCTCTTTCAGGACCAGAATCAGGGCATACGGAACGACGATTGACCCACGCACAAACGCGCGGGCCGCCGCAACCGTTCTCTTTCATCCGGACTTTAACCGTCGGCCTCGGAATCACACCGAATCTGCTGACCCTTTTTCTTCAAGCTTCCCGAAGAAGAAGGCGCTCGCGGGCTTGGGCTACGTCACCCTTACCGCCGGTGGGGATTTTCACCCCGCCCTGAGAACATCGGCCGCCCGGAATGGACGACCTG
>Ga0207701_10008343_pt1 | contig 10234 bp, 9 predicted proteins | sample KBSSwiSSwithPhiX_FD_184294 | JGI IMG/M metagenome (GOLD analysis project Ga0207701, IMG submission 184294) | Switchgrass rhizosphere bulk soil microbial communities from Kellogg Biological Station, Michigan, USA, with PhiX - S5 (SPAdes) (version 2) | ecosystem: Environmental > Terrestrial > Soil...
CTCGCTCCGCCACCGCCCTCGCAAACTCCCGCGTCCCCGCCTTCCCGCCCAGATCCCCCGTCTTGATCCCCGCCTCGAACGTCGCGAGCAGGGCTTTCTCGATCCGGTCGGCGAGATCAGGAAGGCCGAGGTGCCGGAGCATGAGAATGGCGGACATGAGCAAGGCTGTCGGGTTGGCCTTGTCCTGGCCGGCGATGTCGGGGGCCGTTCCGTGGACGGCCTCGAAGATCGCGCCCAGGGTGCCGAGGTTGGCACCGGGGACGAGCCCCAGCCCGCCGACGAGGCCGGCGGCGAGGTCCGACACGATGTCGCCGTAGAGATTGGGCAGGAGCAGGACGTCGTACTTCTCGGGCTTCAGGACCAGGTCCATGCACGCGGCGTCGACGATGCGCTCGTCGAACACGATGTCGGGAAAGTCCTGCGCCACCCGCTGCACGCTGCGGAGGAAGAGGCCGTCGGAGAGTTTCATGATGTTGGCCTTGTGGACGGCCGTGACCCGCCGGCGGCCGTGCGCTCGGGCGTACTCGAAGCCGAAGCGTGCGATGCGCGTCGAGGCGGCCTCGGTGATGATCTTCAGAGACTCCACGACTCCGGGAACCACGGTGTGCTCGAGGCCGGCGTAGAGGTCCTCGGTGTTTTCGCGGACGACGACCAGATCCACCCCGGAGAAGCGGCTGGCGACGTTGGGGAGATTCTTCACCGGCCGGAGGTTCGCGTAGAGATCGAGAGTCTGCCGGAGCCTCACGTTGACGGACTGGAAGCCCTTGCCGATCGGCGTGCCGACGGGCCCCTTGAGGGCGACGCCGTTCCTGCGGATCGATTCCAGGGCGCGCGCGGGCAGGGGGTCTCCCTCCGCGGCTTCCGCGTCGCGGCCGACGAGGACCTCTTCCCAGGAGAGCGGCGCGCCCGCCGCGTCGAGGATCGACAGGACGGCGTCGGCGACTTCGGGGCCGATGCCGTCGCCGCGGATCAGCGTGACCGTCTTCGGATTCGGATTCGAGGCGCTCAGTGGGCCTCCCGTTTCTCCGGCGCGACCGGCGCGACGGGCGCGACGGGCAAAGTCGGCAGGATCATCTTGATCTTTCGGATGGCCGTCGGCGTGGCGTCCTCGATCACGAAATCGGCAAACCGCCCCTTCCAGCGCTCGCCCTTCCGGGGAATGCGGCCGAACCGGAGCATGAGGTGGCCGGCGATGGTCTCGGCCTCGTCGCGCGGAAGCTTGATGCCGAACTGGTCCTCGAGGGCGTCCAGCCGCAGGGAGCCATCGAGAACGTAGGCCCGGTCGCCCGCGGGCTCGAAGCTCGGCTTCTCCTCGTCGTACTCGTCCTGGATCTGTCCGAGGAGCTCCTCGATGGCGTTCTCGATCGTGGCGAGGCCGGCCGTGCCGCCGTGCTCGTCGACGACGATGGCCATGTGGGTGTGCCGCCGGCGCATTTCGCGGAAGAGCTCCTCGGCCCGTTTGAACTCCGGCACGAGGAACGGCGGGTCGAGGTACTTCGGCAGCTCGAAAATCTTCTCTTCTTCGTCCGTCAGGTCGAAGAGATCTTTGGCGTGGAGGATCCCGACGACGTTGTCGAGCGTTCCCCGGTAGACCGGCAGGCGTGAGAACTTGTGCTCCCGGAGCAGCATCTTGACGTCCTCGAAGCTCGCCGTCTCGGGCACCGCCACGATCTTCGTGCGCGGCACCATGATGTCGCGAACGGTCTTGTCGCCGAACTCGATGACCTTGTGGAGGAGCTGGCGCTCGTCGCGGTGGATGACGCCCTCGTCGGCACCGAGATTGAAGATGCTCTTGAGCTCCTCCTCGGTCAGGCCCGGCCGATGCTCCGGAACCCCGAAGACGCCCAGCACCTTCGTCGTGAGCTTCACGCACAGCACGGCGATGGGCGAGAGCAGCTTCGTCATCCACGAGAGCGGGACCGCGACCGCGCGCGCGACGGCCACGGGAGAGGCCGCGGCCACGGCCTTGGGCATCATCTCGGCGAAGATGAAAAGGGTAATGGTCGAGAACAGAATGGAGAAGAGGACCGCGGCGACTTTTCCGTAGCGCGGCCCGATCCAGTCATCCGCCAGCGAGGTCGCGGTGGCCGACGCGGCGGTGAGGAACAGGTTCTGGCCGATCAAAAGCACCGCGAGCAGGCGCGCGGTCTGGGAGCGCAGGCCCCGGATGATCGCCGCTCGCCGGTCGCCCTTCTCCCGCATGGCCTGGAGATCGATCCGGCCGAGCGAAATGAGGGCTGTCTCGGAGCCGGCGAAGAACGCCGAGCCTGCCAGCGCCACAATGAATGCGACGGCGTAGAGGGCCGTTTGAGGGTCCATGGAGGCGTCCTTTCGAAACGAAAGCGGATCTTACAGGCTCAGAGACGAGCCCCCAGCTGGCGGAGCGCCCAGCCGGCGGCCTCGGAGAGGCCCCGCTCTTCGACGCGCGCGGTGTGCTCGAGGCCCGGCCGGCTGGCCTCGTCCCGCATGGCGCCCGCCGAGGCGGCCGCATTTCGCTGGAGCCCCCGCCGTGCCGCGCGGTTGACGGCGGTCTTCCCGAACCGCCGTCGCCAGGCGCCCTTGCCCATCGAGAGGATTTCGGCGCGCGTGGGCGGCGGCGAGGGGGGTGTCGCTGCGAGCGAGGGAAGGGAGCGGAGTGGAGCGTTCCACGGACAGACCTCCTGGCACACGTCACAGCCGAAGACGTGCGGGCCGATGGCGGCCTTCCAGGCGTCGGGAATCGGACCGCGGTGTTCGATGGTCCAGTAGGCGATGCACCGTCCGGCGTCGAGGAGTCCCGGCTCGACGAAAGCCCCGGTCGGGCACGCGTCGAGGCAGCGCGTGCAGGTGCCGCAGCTCTCCGCGACGGGAGCGTCCGCCGGGAGGTTCAAATCCGTCAGGATCTCGGCCAGCAGCAGGTAGCTTCCATGCTCGGCGTCGATGAGGCAGCCGTTCTTGCCGATCCAGCCGAGGCCCGCGGCCGCGGCGAACGACCGCTCCGCGAGCGGCGTGGAGTCGACGCACACGCGGGCGCCCCACGCGTCGCCCAGCCTGGCTCGGGCGGCGGCGACCACGGCGAGCGCCTGCGCCCGGAGGCCGCCGTGGTAATCGGATCCCCGGGAATAGCGGGCGAAGTGCGAGCCGTCCTCGGCGATCCAGGGCGTGGCGGCGTAGGGCGCGGCGAGGCAGACGACGGAGCGCGCGCCGGGCAGCAGCGTCCGCGGGTCCGAGCGGACGTCCCGGGTTCCCTCGAGGTATCGCATCCCGGCGTGCCGCCCGGCGGCGAGCCAGTCGGCGAAGAGCGCGTGTCGCGGCGGCTCCTCCGCCCGCGCGATGCCGAATCGCACGAAACCGGCGCGCTTCGCCTCTTCGCGGAGCACCTGCGCCGCGAACAGCCGGTCGGGCGGCGACGGCGACGCATCGTCTTGCGGCAAGCGGCCCGATGCTAGCATCCCCCGCGAGAAGCCGGCGCGCACGAGAGCCGGAGAAAGAACGGGCCGTCCGATGCCGCAGGACCGATTCGTCACGCGTGTCGTCGCCCTCGCGGTCTCCGCCGTCCTCGGCTACGTTCTGTACCTGATCTTTCGCCCGTTCATCGGATCGATCGTCTGGGCGCTGCTGCTCGCCTACCTGCTCTTCCCGCTGGTGATGCGGCTTCGCCGCCGGCTGCGCGGGCGCGACGGACTCGCGGCCGCGATCATGACGGTCGGCGTGATTCTCGGCTTCGGCGTGCCCTCCGCTCTCATCGCCGCGGCGTTCGCCGGCCAGGCCGTCGAGCTCGTACAGCGGTTGTCGCAGATCGCGCAGGAGTATCAGATCCATGCGCCGGAAGACCTCGTGTCGATTCCGGTGGTCGGAAAGGCCGTCGAGTGGCTGGATGCGATCCTGCCGGTCAGCGCGGCGCAGATCCAGACCTGGGCGGTGCGGGCACTCCAGACGGTCCTTCAGTTCCTGCTGGCGCATACGGGCGCCTTCGTGGCCGGAGCCTTCGGGATCGTCGGCAACATCTCGGTGATGCTCTTCGTCCTCTTCTTCTTCTTCCGCGATGGCGACGAGATGCTGGAACGCGCGTTCCGACTCGTGCCCATGGACCCGAAACGAAAAGACCGGCTGCGCCGCCACCTCGGCGACGTGACTCGGGCCGTCGTGTTCGGCACGCTCGTCACCGCGCTCGCTCAGGGCACGCTCATCGGGATCGCGTTCTGGATCTGCGGAATGAAGTCGCCGGTGGTCTTCGGAGGGCTCGCCTTCATCGCGTCCTTCATTCCGTTCGTCGGCACCTCGCTCGTCGTCGCGCCCGCGGTCCTGTTTCTGCTGGCGCAGGGTGTCGCATGGAAATGGATCTTCATGCTCGTCTGGGGGGTCCTGGTCGCGGGCAGCGCCGACAACTTCCTCCGGCCGGCCCTCGTGTCGGGGCGCGCCGAGATCGGCACGCTCACGGCGTTCTTCGGCGTGGTGGGCGGAATCTCGGCGTTCGGCCTGGTCGGGCTCTTCCTCGGCCCGGTAGTCCTGGCGCTCATCCAGGCCCTCATCCAGTTCGCCGAGGAGACGCAGAAGATTGAGGCCCCGGCCCCAGCCGCCGCCCCGCCGCCGCGCTAGGAGGGCTTCCGAATCCAGTCGGCGACGAAGATGTTCGTCTCGTGCGGCTTGACGCCGTTCCGGTTGGACGCGAAGACGATCCGCTTTCCGTCGCGCGTGAGCATCGGAAAGCCGTCGAAGTCGGGGCTGAACGTCACCTGCGTGAGCCCGGTGCCGTCTTCCCGGATGAGATAGAGCTCGAACTCGCGGCCCTTCGGATCCGAGAGATTGGACGAGAAAATGATCTCGCGGCCTCCCGGAAGGAAGAACGGTGCAAAGTTGGCGGCGCCGTTCTGCGTCACGGCATGGTCGTTGGAGCCGTCGGCGTTCATGACGCGGATTTCGAGGCTCCGCGGCGCGTACGTGTGCCGAGACAGGTTCTCGCGGTAACGCTCGAGGTCCTCCGGCGCGGTCGGATGGTCGGCCCGGTAGACGATCTTCTTCCCGTCGTCCGAGAAGAACGCTCCGCCGTCGTAGCCGGGCGTATGCGTGAGACGACGGACTCCCGAGCCGTCGGCGTTCATCGTATAGATCTCGAGGTCGCCGTCCCTCGCCGACGTGAAGACGATCGTCTTGCCGTCGGGGGAGATCGTCGCTTCCGCGTCGTAGGCCGGCGACGCGAAGAGCGGCTTCGTGTCGGTGCCGTCGGCCCTGGCGGTGTAGATGTCGTAGTCGTCGAGGGCCCAGACGTAGCCGCGGGAACGATCCGGCCGGGGCGGGCACGCCGCGCCCGCGCGAAAAGTCGATGCGTAGACGACGCGCTCGCCGTCGGGGAAAAAGTACGAGCACGTCGTCTTGCCCTCTCCGTTGGAAATCCTCCGGCGGCCGGACCCGTCGGCGGACATGGCGAAGATCTGGTCGCACGGGAGGGAGCCTTCGTCGGATTGAAAGATGAGGCGCCCGCCGTCGGCCGACCAGTACGCCTCGGCGTTCTGCCCGGCGAAGGTCAACTGACGGAGGTTCGCGAGGAACTTCTCCTCCCCGGGAGCGAGCAGCGGTCGGGGTGTCGGCGAGGGCTCGGGCGCGCCACGCGGGGTCGCGCCTGAGGGCGCGCTGATACTCGCCGCGAAGACGAGGCCCGTGACGGAGGCCAGGGCGAAGGCGATCGCGCGTCTCATGCGGGCGGGCATTCTAGCCGCGATTTGACTTATCCTCGACGCATTCCGATGGATTCTTCGCAGGATCTGAAACGCGTGCTGGCGGAGGAAGTGCGCGCCGCGATCGCCGAGACGGCGCCGGCCGCTCCCTCGGCCGCGGGCGAAGGCGGCCGTCGCGACGCCGCCAGCGCGGAGGCGCGCTCCGCCCTGTCGCGGGCGGAGGAGGTCCTGACACCGGCCGTTCCCGACGGCGCCCCGCTCTCCGCCGTCAAACGCTTCGTGATCCGCTCGCTCCGCTTCTTGTGGCGAAACCAGTCCTCGTTCAACTCGCTCTCGCTCTCCGCCTCCGCCGGGCTGGCCGAGGGGCTCGACCGGCTGCGGGCCGAGGCCGGCCGGGGAATCGACGAGCTCTCGCGTCGCTCCGGAATCCAGGAGTCGCGCCTGACGCTTCTCGAAGCCGCCCCGTCTGCGGCTGCGGACCGCCCGGCGGCCTCCATCTCGCCGGCGACACATTCGCCGCAGGCTTCGACGATTCCTCCCGGGGTGTACGCCCTCTTCGAAGAGCGCTTTCGAGGCAGCCCGGAGGAGATCGCCCGGGCGCAGCGCTTCTACCTCGACTTTGTGCGCGACGTGCCGGGCCCGGTGCTCGACGTCGGCTGCGGACGCGGAGAGTTCCTCGGTCTGCTCCGGGCCGCGGCCATTCCGGCGAGCGGCATCGAGTCGAACCCGATCTCGGTCGAGGCTTGCCGCAAGGCCGGCCTCGAGGTGGAGGAGGGCGACGTCTTCGCGCTGCTCGGACGCCGCCCGGCGGGAAAGCTCGGTGCGGTCGTGGCGTTCCAGGTCGTCGAGCATTGGACGCCCGATGGGATCTTCCGGTTCCTCCAGGAGGCGAAGCGAGTCCTCGCGCCGGGAGGCGTGTTGATCGCCGAGACCATCAACGCCGATTCGCTCTCCGCCCTGCGCGCCTTCTACCTCGACCCGACGCACGTGCGTCCCGTGCCGCCGGAAGCGCTGCGCTTTCTCGCCGAGGCGGCGGGCTTCGCGGACATCAGGATCGAATACCGCTCGCTTCTGCCGGCGGAGGAGAGGCTCGAGGAACGCTCGCCGAACGAGACGCGGTTGAACGCCCTGCTCTTCGGTCCGCAGGACTACGCGCTCATCGGCCGCGTGCCGGTCGTCGCTTGAAGGCGACCTTAAAGGTCGCGGCTTGAAGGTGCCGTCGAGCTCCAAAGGCAAGCCCCGGCGCGTCCTCGTGCTCGGCGTCCAGACACCCTTCGCGCGGGGCGGCGCGGAGCGGCACGTTCGCCGGCTCACCGAAGAGCTCGTCGCGCGCGGCATCGAGGCCGACCTCGTCACGCTCCCGCTGGTCGAGAGAGAGCGGTTCGATCTCATCCGCGGCGCGGCCGCGTGGCGGAGCCTCGATTTGACCGAGTCCGGAGGGCAGCCGGTCGACGCCGTCATCGCGACGCGGTTTCCGACGTACGCCGTGCGCCATCCCAACAAGGTCGTGTGGCTCATCCACCAGTACCGGCAGGCCTACGATCAGTACGGCACGTCCTACAGCGACCTGACCGCTTCCCCCGAGGACCGACGGACGCGCGAAGTCATCGCCGAGATCGACCGGGTCGGGCTGAAGGAGGCGCGCAAGATTTTCGCGAATTCGCAAACGGTCGCGGCCCGACTCCTCCGGTTCAACGGGATCCGCTCCGAGCCCCTCTACCATCCGCCCCCGCTCGCCGGCCGGTACCGCAACGGGAAGCTGGGCGACACCGTCCTCTGGGTCGGGCGGCTCGACCCGTGGAAGCGCCCGGGCCTTCTCCTGGAGGCCCTTCCGCACGCGCCGGAGGCGCAGGCGGTCTTCGTGGGCCGCGGGCCCGAGGAGGGGCGCCTGCGTCGCCGTGCGGAGGAGCTGGGCGTGGGCGGGCGAGTCCGGTTCCTCGAGTCCGTCGACGACGAGTCGCTGCTCTCGCTCTACGCGGACGCTCGCCTGGTCGCCGTGACGGCCACGGGCGAGGACCTCGGGTACGTGCCGCTGGAAGCGTTTCTCTCGGGCAAGGCCGTGCTCACGACGGAGGACGCCGGGGGTCCGCTCGAGTTCGTGCGAGACGGAGAGACCGGCCTCGTCGTCGCGCCGCGGCCGGAGGCGATGGGCGTCGCGCTGCGCCTGGCCTGGTCGCGCCCCGAGGCGCTCGCGGCCCTTGGCGAAGCGGGACGGAGGCGGGCCGCCGCGCTCTCGTGGGACGAGCCGGTGGCGAAGCTGCTCGGAGCGGCGGGGCTGACATCGGCATGAGCACGAGCGAGCGGGATCCCCTCCGCCGGCTCGCGCAGGAGCGCGGGCGGATCCTGGGCGAGCTCGGCGTGAAGCCGGACGACGCTCGCTGGGCCCGCATGGAAGGGGAGACTCTCGCGAGCCTGCTCGTTCCGGCCCTGTCGGTGCGCCTGCCGGCGGCCCTCGAGCGTCTGCGCCGACGCCTGGCCCGAATCGTCCGCTAACGTCGCCGCGCGAGCGCGCGAGCGGTAAAGAGCCGGGCGCGGTTTCTCCCGGTGTCCTTGGCGTAGTAGAGGGCCTTGTCGGCGCGGACGAGCAGCTCCGCCCGGTCTTCGGAGGACAGCCCGTCCGTGTCGGCCACGCCGGCCGAGACCGTGACGCGGAAGGGACGGCCGTCCTTGCTGAAAGGCTCGCGCTCGACCGTTCGGCGGACGCGATCGGCCACGCTCAGCGCGGCACTGGCAGGAGTTTCCGGAAAGAGCACGGCGAACTCTTCGCCGCCGTACCGGCAGGGCAGATCGCTCGCACGCACGGTGGCCTGGAGGATTCCGCCGAATCGGCGGATCGCCATGTCTCCGGCGCCATGGCCGTGGGTGTCGTTGAGCCGCTTGAAATGGTCGAGATCGAAGAGCGCCACGGTCAGGGGAGCGCCGTAACGGCGATGCCGCGCCCACTCCTCCGAGAATCGGGTCTCGAAGTATCGGCGCGAGGAGAGCCCGGAGAGCTCGTCGGTGACGGCGATCTGCCAGTTGCGGGAGGCGTGGAGCGACGCCGTCAACGGCGCGAGCAACGCGCGGATCTCGCCCTTGCGCGTCTCGTCGATCGGCTGGGGGGAGGCGAGCGTCAGGTACGCCACGAGCACGTCCCCGGAGTAGAGAGGGAGGTGGAGCTTCTGCGTCGGCTCGGCGCCGGGGAGCAGCTCGGCCGGGGCGAACGAGCGGTCGGTCTCGGTCGCGGCGAACTGGAGCAGGGCTTGAGCGTCGATGCGCTCGCCCAGGAGCTCGTGGGCGGCGTCACGTTCGGGGAGCCGCGGCTCGCCGACGGCCGCGACGGGCGGGAGAATCCAGACCTCGTGGATGGTCTGCGACGCGTCGACGCGAAAAAGGTTGAATCCCGAGAGCGGAAGGATCTCGGCGGCCGCGCGGTACGCGTGCTGGACGATCTGGCGGGGCTCGGGAGACTCCCCGAGGAAGTGCGAGCCGCGTTCGCGGGCCTGCAGCCGGGCGGCCAGGATCCGCGCGCGGCGGGTGAGCCAGGAGGCCCGAAGACCGGCGCCGATCGCGGCGAGGAGAAGGAGGGCTTCCGCCCAGACCGGCAACACTGCGAGGAGTTTAGCCCCGCGGAAACGGAAGAGGTCCCCGACCGGCGGGGCGCGCCAAATGAAGAGGCCCCCTTTCGGGGGCCTCGACGTTTCAAACGGGCAGGTGGGTTACTGAGCGGCCGGGGTTGCGGTGGCGGGAGCGGTCTCGGTCGTCGTGGTCGTTTCGGTCGTCGTCGTGGTCGTAGCCGCGGTGCCGGTCTCCTCGACGACCGCCGGGGCTTCCGCTGCGGGCGCAGCCTCGGGAGCAGCCGCCTCTTTCTTCTGGCAGCCGGTAGCGAGAGCCATCGCCGCGACAGCCGCAAAACCCAGGGTCAGAACCTTCTTCATTTTCCTCATCTCCTTCTTGTTGCGCAAACGCTCCCTCGGAGCTAAATGTAACCGCGGAAAATCGACGCGGAATGATACCCGAACGCGATCTCCTGTCAACCCGAAACCCGCCTCGACTCGCGCGTGAACCCTCGGTTATCCTGCGATTTGTTTGCGCCAACAGCGCGTAACTGTTGTCAATCATGCACGACGGTTACTGAAAACGAGGTTCCGGTGTTCGAGTCACTGTCCGACAGGATGCAGGGCGTCTTCAAAGAGCTGCGAGGCGAGGGGCACCTGACCGAGTACCACCTCGAGCAGGCCCTTCGTGAAATCCGACTCTCGCTCCTCGAAGCCGACGTCGCTCTCCCCGTCGTCCGCATCTTCACGGAGAAGGTCAAAGAGCGCGCCATCGGAGCGAAAGTCACTCAGCAACTGTCGCCGGCGCAGGAGGTCACGCGCATCGTTCGCGACGAGCTGCAAACGCTCCTCGGCGGAGAAGCCGCGGACGTCGCGCTCTCCGGAAAACCCGCGGTCATTGCGCTCGTCGGGCTGCAGGGCTCCGGCAAGACGACGTCCGCGGCCAAGCTCGCGCGTCACCTCAAGACCCGCGGCCGCTATCCGCTGATCGTGGCTGCGGACCTCGCGAGGCCCGCCGCCGTGGCGCAGCTCGTGACGCTCGGC
>Ga0207701_10008344_pt1 | contig 10233 bp, 8 predicted proteins | sample KBSSwiSSwithPhiX_FD_184294 | JGI IMG/M metagenome (GOLD analysis project Ga0207701, IMG submission 184294) | Switchgrass rhizosphere bulk soil microbial communities from Kellogg Biological Station, Michigan, USA, with PhiX - S5 (SPAdes) (version 2) | ecosystem: Environmental > Terrestrial > Soil...
GGCCGACGGGGCCGGGATCTACACGCTGTCCAATCAGCAGCCGAGCTCGGAGATGCAATACAACTACCTGCACGACTACCAGACCAGCACCTGGGCCGACTACGGCAGCCTGGGCATCTATCTCGACGAGCAGACCTCGGGCTACACCATCTCCCACAACGCGATGGTCAACGCGCCGTCGGGCGTCGCGCAGAACCGGGCTGGTTCGAACACAATCACCGACACACCCGCCGCGAACCCACAGTCGGTCATGTCGATGGCGGGGATCGAGTCTACCTACGCGGACATCAAGACCCTGACGATCCCCGTCCCGAGCTTCTGAACCGCGCGGCGCGAATCATCGGCCGTCATGACAAACGTTATTCGCTGCTGCCAATGAACAGAAGACCGCATGCGCAACCTGCGCCTCGTTCACTCCAGCCCGCCGCTCGAATATTCGAGCAGGGCCGCCAAGCGCGCCGATGAGCCCCTGACAATCGCGCCCCTGGATGCGGAAGTCCGAGCGATGCTCGAGCACCTCCGCATCATCCGGCCTTTGCCGGACAGCGTGCGTGCCCGCGTCCTCGCGCGCGCCCGCGCCGCGATCACCGCGTCCGCGTGCCCCGCCCCGGCGGGCGGGCGCCGCCGCCGCGCGCGCACCGAAATCAGCTGAGGCTGGGCGTCTTGAGCGCGGCCGAATCGACGCGCGAATCGCCGAAGCTGGTGCGCGTGTCGCCGTAAAGGTTCAGCAGGGACGTCAGCAGCTTGTTGTGCGGCACACCGCCGCACTTGATCCAGCGGCCGGTGCGCAGCGTGCCGCTCGTCCCCCCCGCGAGGAGGATGGGCATGTTGTTCTTCCCGTGCGAGGGCGGATCCGCCAGCTCGCTGCCGAAGAAGACGACGCTCTCGTCGAGCAGCGAGTGCCCGCCCATGTCGACGGCCTGCATCTTCTGCAGCAGCGCCAGGTGCATCTGCGAATACCAGGTCTGGATCTGCGTGCACTCGGTCGGGCGGAACCCGCCGTCGTGCTGATAGAAGTGATGGTGCTCGGGTAGATTCAGCCAGGGGAAGGTGTGCTTCGCCTCGGTGTCGGTCCACTGCAGGGACGTGACGGCGGTCTTCTCGCAGGCGAGCGCCATCACCATCATGTCCATCATGAATTGACCCACGAGCGGGATCTTCATGTCCGTCGCGGTGTCCTTGACGCTGCCGTCGTCCGCCGAGTTGAGCGCGCTCGTGGGGTTGTAGCCGGTCGTGTCCACCTTGGTGGGTGTCTTGCACGCCGACGGCGGCGGCGTCGTCGTGATGACGATGCGGCTCTCGAGGTCGCGGACCTGCGTCAGGTGCTGGTCGAGGCGCGCGCTGTCGTCGCTGCCGAGCTTCGACTTGAGCGCGACGTACTTCTTGTCGACGAAGTCGAGGATCGACCTCTTGCGCATCAGCGCGAGCGCGGTCGGGTCGGTGCCGCCCGTTCCGGTCACGGGCGTGCCAAACAAGGTCGTGAAGATGTCCTGCGGATCCAGCCGCGGCGGAATCGGCGCGCTGTCCGAGAAATAGAGCGCGTTCATCGGCGACAGCTTCCCGTGTGACTTGCCCGTCGCCCAGCGCACGGCGAGCTGCAGGCTGCCGTAGCCCTTTCCGGCCGACAGCCGCGGCGCGAGGACCTGGTCGATGGACGGATACATCTTTGCCGGATAGTTCCCCGAACCCTGCTGGATCGCCCCGGTGAACAGGCCGACCGAGCCGCCCTGGTGCTGCTCGACCGCGTACTTGCCCTGATCGCCGCAGGTCAGGTTGAGGCCGTCGACGACGATGAGCCGGCTCTGCATCGGCTGGAGCGGCGCGAGGATCGGCGACAGCGTGAATGACGTCTCGCTGCCAGTGGGCGTGTACTTGTCGCCGTTGGCGCCGCTGCGAACGGCGCCGCCCGGTTGGTACACGGTCACCAACCGCTTGAGGGGCACCGTCGCGGTCTGCGCGCGCGCGCGGCGCCCGTGGCCCATGACCTCCAACCAGGGGAGCGCAATGGCGATCGTGCCGGCGCCCCGGATGACCGTTCGACGACTGAGCTTGAACCGCGTCATGGTTGAATCTCCTATTGCGCCGGGCGGTAAAGGAAACCGTCGCTCTGGGTGATCGCCAGCAACAGCTGCCTGACGTTGTAGCCGGCGTCCTTGAACGCGTTGCCGATCGTCTGCTGGTTGCATCCGTCCGCGTCGGTGAGAGACCGCCCGTAGGCGAATCGAATCCAGTGCGACGCGAAGCAGCTCTCGGCCTCCGTCGACGTCGCGAGCAGCTGCACCAGCTCGACGGCGTTCTTCGCGCTGCCGGCCACACCGGGCACCGCGCCGCTCGCGTCGATCGGCGTGTCGTAGGTCGTGTTCGTCGAGGGGTCCGTCCACCGCTCGGTCGCGCGATACTGACCCACGGCATCGTAGTTCTCGAACGGGAAGCCGAGCGGATCGAGGTACTGGTGGCACTGCGCGCAGATCGCCGCCGAGGAGTGCTTCGAATAGCGCTCCCGCGCGGTCTTGCCGCTGTAGGGATCGGGCGCCATCGGTGTGAACCCCACCGGCAGCTCGATGTTGCGGCACATCAGCTTGTTGACGAGGAAGCTGCCGCGCAGCACCGGGTTGGTGTTGCTGCTGATGGTCGAGCCGGCCGCCATACCACCCAAGGTCAGGAGGCCGAGGCGCTGCGAGGTGTTCAGGTTCACCTTGGTGAGCGTCGTGCCCGTGACGCTGGTGCCCGCGGCGAACGTCGCGCTTCCGTAGTACGAGAACAGCGACTGGTTCACGAACGTGTACGGCGTGGTCAGGATCGCCGGCCAGCTTCCGGGCGCGTACGGCGGCGCAACCTGCGTCGCGTTCTCGAAGATCTCGTATTCGAGGACGCGCTGCACCTCGGATCGCATCGCGACGCCGATGCTCGACGACCACTTCGGGAACGTGCCCGCGTCGCGCGTCAGGCCGGCCAGGTCCGGGATCGGCAGCAGGTTGTCGAAGAAGAACGCGACCGTCGGGTGCGACTTCGAATCGTCGAGCAGCTTCTGCGCCTGTTGCCGGATGCCGTCGTTGCTGTCCAGCGTTCCCGCGTCGGCCGCCTGGAACAGCGCCGTGTCCGGCATGGTCTGCCAGAACAGGTACGACAGCCGCGTCGCCATCTCGCGGCCCGCGACGCGCTTCACCGCTGTGCTGCCCGCGACGGCGGTGCCCAGCTCGACGCGGTAGAGGAAGTCGGGCGACTGCAACATCGCCTCGATCATCGCCGCGACACCTGACGCGAACGTCATCGTCGACGACAGCGCGCGCACGTTGCTGTAGAGCGTGACCAGCTCGTCGATCTCGGAGGTCGCGACCGTACGCCGATACGCCCGCGGGGCGAGCGACGTCGCGATATTCCGCGCGCAGGACGCCTCGTTGGAGGTGGTCAGGCTGCTCGCGCAGCTGTGCAGCTTCGCGAGGGCGGTGGTGCTCGCCGTGGCGCGCCCCGCGACCGACTCCGCCACGCTCTGATACTTCTCGATCAACAGGGCGGAGGGCGATTGCTGGTCCGCATCGTTCCCGAACAGGTTCTGCTTGCTGTCGACCTGCGCCGGCAGCGCGCTGCCCGGGTTGGTCGTGTCGCCGAGCAAGTCGCGAATCGTGTTGTTGTACTCGTAGGTCGTGAGGCGACGCAGCGGTGACCGGCCCGGCGCCGTCGCGCTGCAATCGAGAACGACCGGCATGCCGCCTGTGCCGCCGGCCCCGTCGCCGGCCGCCCCGCTCACCCCGGCCGTCCCTGTGACGGAACTGCCGGCCCCCCCGCTCGTCGCGGAGCCCCCGGTCCCCGGGTTAGGTGCGCCGCCCGTTCCCGCCGGGGACGCGCCTCCCGTCGCACGTGTGTGCTCCGAACCGATGTTTCCCGTGCACGCCCCGAGCGCGAGCGCGGTCATGAGAGCTACGCCGTGCGGTGTCGCAATCTTGCCCATCGGGGACCTCGCCCTTCTATCTGCCGGGTAAGGGCACCGTTTGTTAAAACTGTTCACATATTCGTTCGACCCCGCCGCCGGCGCAGGCCGGTGGCGAGCAGCAGCACGAAAACGATCGCCGGGGTCTCGCTGTCGCCGGGGCTGGTCCGGCAGCTGCAGCCGGGCGGGTCTCCGTCCGACCCCCCGCCGCCGGCGGCGCCCGAGGTGCCCGCTGCCCCCGCACCGGTCGTCCCGGCGCTCGAGCCGCCGTGGCCCGCGGCCGCTGTACCGCCCGTTCCCGCGGCGCCGCTCGTTCCGGCCGTCGCCCCCGCTCCGGCGCCACCGCCAGACGTGCCGGCCGTGCCGGCGCCCGATCCCGCCGCGCCCGACGTCCCGGCGGTGCCGCCGATGCTACCGCCGGTGCCAGACGCCTGACCGCCCGTGCCGCCCGCGCCACCTGTACCTGTGCCGGCGCCGCCGCGCCCGCCGCCGCCCGCTCCGGTGACACCGCCCGTGCCGGCCCCCGTCCCGCCGCGTCCGGAAGTTCCGGCCGTACCGGTGGTGCCGCCCGACCCGCCGCTGCCGCCACCCGCACCGCCGCCGCCGTCCGGCGCGCCGCCGTCGGGCGCGTCCTTCGGCGTGAACCTCCACCAGTTGAAATTGAACAGCGACGCGCCGCTGCCGCCGGTGAACTTGAAGAAGAGGTCATGAATGCCGGTCGCGCCGCTGACCGTGATGTTCTTGGTCATCCAGGTCTGCGCGCCGCCCGTGCTCGGGACGGCGAGGGTGCCCAGCAGCGTGCCCGTCTGACTGTCCAGGTGCAGCTCGATGCTGCCGCCGCTCGCCGTCGACGCGACCCGCGCGTCGAACGAGACCGCGCCGGTGCCGAAGTCGACGTTCCTCACCTTGATGTAGTCGCCGTTGCTGATCTGGGTGACGTCCATCCCGCCTTCGGTGCACGTCTCCGTCTTCAGCCCCGCCGAGAACGCGATGGTCTCCGCTTCGACCTGGACGTAAGGATTCAAGGTGGCGACGGGCGCGGGCCCCTTCGTCGACGCCGTGATCATCGGGATGCTGCCGTCGGCGCCGTAGGTGAACTCCTCGACGCACACCGAACGCTTGTAGCCGCCGCCGCCCGGCAGCGCGCCGTTGTGATAGAAAAAATACGAGTGGCCCTTGTAGTCGATGACGCCGGGGTGATTCGTGAAGCTCGATCCCGTGCCGCTCTCCTTGGCCATGATGTCGCCCCGGTACATCCAGGGACCTAGCGGCCCGCTGCTCGTCGTGTAGCTGATCTTCTCGGGCGTCGAGTCGGCGGGGTAGACGATGTAGTAGAGGGAGCCGCGCTTGTAGAACCACGGCCCTTCCTCGTACGCCGTCGCGCGATCGGTCTTGGAACGCGTTCCGAAGCCGGCGGTGGTGAGGTTGACCTTCGTCGTGCTGCCCGGGAACGAGATCATGTCCGTGTTCAGCTTCACGTAGTAGAGGTCCGGGTTCCCCCAGTAGAGATAGGCCTGCCCGTCGTCGTCGATCCACACGGTGGGATCGATGTTGCCGCCGCCCGTCGAGATCAGCGCCTTTCCCAGGGGGTCCTTGAACGGGCCGGTGGGGCTGTCGCCGACCAGCACGCCGATCTTCGAGCCGGTCGAATTGTTGATGGGCGTGTAGAGATAGAACTTGTTGTTCCGCGGGACGCATTGAACCGCCCAGGCGTCCCCCGTGCCCCAGCTGTAGCTCTTGTAGCCCGCCGGCGATCCGTGGTCGGTCCAGTTCACCATGTCGACGGTCGAATAGAGCCGCCAGTCGTTCATGGTGAAGAAGTTGTTCACGGTCACGTCCTCATCGTGCGACGTGTAGAGCCACAGCCGGCCGTCGTACAGCATCGGCGCGGGATCGGCGGTGTAGCTGGTCTGCACGATCGGGTTGTCGGCGACCGCCACCGACGAAACCGTCGTCAAGGCAGCGAACACGGCCGCGGCACCGACATGCTTGCGGAAAGTCTTGGCTACAACTGCGGTCATTGGCTTCATTGGCCGCAGCGGCCACGCTGTTGTTAATAAATGATCGTCATTCGCCGAACGTGCGGGGATCCATCAGCATCTTCCAGAGCCGGTCGCCCGCCATGGCGGTGTCGCAGCTGGGCACCACCCAGGCCGAGCCGTCGGTCTGTTCCAGCAGCGGCGGCCCGGTCGCCGCATCGAACGCTGCGTTGGGATCGACAGCCGCGCGCCCGACGGCGGTGACGAAGGCGGGAATGCCGACCGACAGGACGCCAATCTGATCGGAGGACATCGGGATCTGGAGAACCGTCGGAAGCTTGGCGGCCATCCACGCGCCGAGCGCGTTGTCGGGCAGGTCGGCGGCCTTGGCCGTGGTCACGTCATTGAGCTGGTCGTAATAGCCGTTGACCTGGATGTACCGAAATCGCTGGCCGACGATCCAGTCCGCCCAGGGATCGAGCTCGCCGTTGGGCCAGCCCATGACGCTGGTGCCGTTCGCCTCGCCGCCCAGCGCGGACACGACCACCACGCGATCCGCCACCGTGTGATCCATCAAGTACGCGTCGGCGACGTCGGTCAGGCGGCTGCCGGTGACGACGACGACCGGCCGCCACGGCAGGCTCAGTCGCGCCGACACCTCGAGGATCAGCTTCGCGCCCGCCGACGTGTTCGGCGTCGTCGATTCGATCTTGCCGTCGGCGGGCCGCACCAGCGGGTCGGCGGCGCTGCCGGTCGCGTCGGGGATGTTGCGCAGGCCGCTCGCGCGCGCCGCCGTCACCAGATCGCTCCAGCCGGCGACGTTCGCCGCGAGATCCGGCCAGTACGGGCTCGGGTTGACGATGATGCCGGCGAGCGGCGGTCCCCCCGAGTTGGCGAGCAGCATCGCGTATTCGCCGGTCCAGTTGTCGGTGACCGAGTCGTTCGCGATGATGACCGGGTTCCGCTCGTCGACCGGCAACTTCCCATGGGACAGATCTTTGCCAGCGTCGATGTTGCCGCCGTCGCAGGCGGCGATCAGGGCTGCGGCGACGGAGAGCGCGGGCAGCCACCACCCGCGCGACGTCATCGGTCTGCTTCTTTCAAGCGTTCGAAGGTCGGGAGAAACACGCTGTGCGGAAACCGCGCGTGGAACTGGGCGGCGGCGCGCTGCGCTTCGTCGTGGCGGCCGAGGCCGGCCAGGGACTTGACCCGCAACGCTTCGCGCTCTTCGACCAGGCTGCCGTTGCGGAACCGGCGTACGTGCTCCCCGATGACCGCCAGCGCGCGCCCGAAGTCGCCGCGGGTGACGTCCTGGCGCGCGTCGCGCAAGAGCTGCAGCTCCGCGTTCGTCGGAGCGGCCGCCACCGCGCGCGGCTTTGCGACAACGTGCCTCACGCGCGGCGGCGCGACGGGCGCCGGAATCTCCGCTTCTGCCACCGCCGGCGCGACGACGAGCGCGCGAGGCTCGCTCGTGTGTTGTGGCGCGATCGCCTGCCGGTGATCGTCGGCCGCCGGAGGCGGAGCCGCATCGATCCATCCCCGGGCGGCATACGCGCCGGCGCCAAGCGCAAGCACCACGCCGGCCGCCGCGGCGAACACCCAACGCGGCGGACTGAACGAACGAACGGTGACGTACGGCACCGGTTCGGCGGCGGCGCGCGCGACCGCGCGCGCTTCGACGGACGGAGCGAGCGGCGACACCGTGCGGTGCGGCGCGAGCAGCGCTTCGAGCTCGGGCGAGAGCGGCGGCGGCATCTTCATGATTTGTTCTCTTCGTCAGCGACCCGACGAACCGCCGCCTCCAGCTCGGTGCGCGCCTTGCGCAAACGCGAATAGGCCGTGAACAACGGGATCGAAAGCGTCGCCGCGATCTGGGCCATCGGCACTTCCTCGAGATCGTGCATCACGAGCACCGCGCGCCGTCGCAACGGAATCCGTTCGAGCGCACGCAATACCATCCCGCGGGTCTGCTTGACCTGCAATGCCTCGTCGGGGCCCGGCCCACCATCTCGAATCTCCAGGGTCGCGAAGACGGCCTCGCGCTTTCCCTTCCGCCGCTGCATCGAGACGACGCGAAACGCGACGCCGAACAGGTAGGGACGCAACGGCCGCGACGAGTCGTAGCGCGACCAGGACCGACGCAGGGCGATGAACACCTCCTGCGCCAGGTCCTCGATCTCGGGCGGCCGCGCGCCGAGCCACCGCAACGCGTGAAATACATAGGAGATCTCCTGCTGGTACGCCTCCAGGACCGGGTCTTTCCGGATCATGTGCGCCGGCGGAGGGGCGAGCAGGAGCAAATGACTGCCCATCTGGGACTGATTGCCCCGGGGCGGGCACTGTTGTCAGAAAAAGAGCAGCGCCACGTCCGCGCCCACGACGGCCCCCACCCGCGGAACGCTCCACACGACCGCGTCGTTCAACACGACGTTCCAGCGCGTCAGCATGACGAGACCATCCGCGTGAACGCCGACGATGAACCGGCCCAGCTCCCGGCTCGCCGCGAGGCGCATGCCGACCTCGCCGAAGTGCCCCCACCCCGTGCTCGGGAGAGCGACGCCCGTTCCCCGCGCGCGGATCCAGCCGAGGCGGCCGAGAAGGCATGCGGACGCGAAAGAAATGTGGCCGCAGCCGGCCGCGGTCGAGCCCAGCGCGTTCACGACCACGCCGGTTCCGTCCGGCTCGTGCAGCGTCACCGGGAGCGCCGCGTCGGCGGCGAGCTCGGCGGACAACGCGCCGAAGCGCGCGGCGACGAACAGGCGCCCGAACGCGGTCGCGTCGGGCGTCATGCCGATGCCCAGCGCGGGCCCGGCGCCCACCGCGAGCTGCAGCGGAGTCGTTGACGCCTGACCGACGGCGGCCGGCGCTTCGGTCGACGGATTCGGGGGCGGCACCGTCGGCGCGGCGCGATTGCTTTCGTCGGCGGCGGTCGGCGGTCCGGCGCTCTGGCCATCGTCCGCAGCGTCCAGCGCGCCACGTTCGACCAGCTGAAGTTGAAGGACGACCGCGAACGCGACGTTCGACGCGATCTCCCGACAATCCCGGCTGCGCGACGTCACCAGCCGCTCGCCGAGGCGCCGCCCGTCTGCCTCCGTCCAGACGATCCGCCCCTGGAAACCGGCCTCGGTCCTGGTGAGCGTGATCGCGAGACGCCGGTCGGCATCAGCGCTGAAAGGGTCATGACCGAGCTGGTCCGTCACCATGCGGCGCAGCTCGTCCTCGCCGACGCAGCCGGCCTGCTCGTCGGCCTGATACTCGAGACGGACCACCGTGTCGGTCGCGCCATTCGCGATGCGAGGCGCGGCGGCGAGAGCGACCGCCGCCAGCAAGACGGCGCCGAGCTCTCGTCGCGACCGGTTCAAACCCCAAGCGTAACCGAATCCGACGAGAAGGGATCGGATCTCCCGGCGCCCGGCGGCGCCGACGTTCTGGGCCCCGCCGCCGTTCACGACGACGATCGCCACCGTGCCGTCCTGCACGTTCGTGAACGCCACCACGAGCGGCGCCGAGCTCGACGGCTTGGGCGCGTTGCTGACGTCGATGCGGTAATACCCGGGCCGCACGAACTTGCTGAAGTTTCCGGGCGCGTAGACCTGCGGCGGCGGGCTGCTCGCGTTCGGCACCAGCTGCTGCGTCCACCAGTAGCGCCAGCCGTTGACCCCGCCCGTCGAGAACGCGCCGTAGATCATTGTCGCGATGGTGATCGGCCCGGTGTCGCCCGGCGTGAAACCCTTTCGGTCACAAGAACGCCGTCGCCGAGCCAATGATCCCGATGATGTCGCGCCTGCGGACCGCGCCCGGTTTTTCTCTGGTCGCCGCGCTCGTCGTCGCTTCCTGTCAGGGATCCGGCGCGGGCAGCGGCACCGACGCCGGCAGCGGTGGTGCCGGCAACAGCGGCAAGAGCGGCAACAGCGGAACGACGGGCCAGGGCGGGAGCAACGCCGCCGGAGCGTCCGGCACGTCCGGCGTCGCCGGGGTTGCGGGGTCGGCGCCGGGCGGCGTCACCGGCGGCAGCGGCGCGACGGGCGGCAGCACGAACGGTGGCGCGGGCGGCGATGAGGGCGGCCGTGGCGGAACCGGCGGAAGCAGCGGCGGTGCGTCTGGCAGTGGCCAGCGGGGCGGCACCGGCGGCTCGGGCGGCGGCGCGCGCGGCGGTGCGGCCGGCGGCTCGGCCGGCTCCGGCGGCGCGACCGGCGGCTCGGGCGGCGGCGCGATCGGCGGCACGGGCGGCAGCACGCCGACGCAGGCGACGTACTACGTGTCGCCGTCCGGCAACGACGCCAACCCGGGCAGCATGAGCGCGCCGTTCCTGACCGTCACGAAGGC
>Ga0207701_10008345_pt1 | contig 10233 bp, 10 predicted proteins | sample KBSSwiSSwithPhiX_FD_184294 | JGI IMG/M metagenome (GOLD analysis project Ga0207701, IMG submission 184294) | Switchgrass rhizosphere bulk soil microbial communities from Kellogg Biological Station, Michigan, USA, with PhiX - S5 (SPAdes) (version 2) | ecosystem: Environmental > Terrestrial >...
AGGGTTGGCTCTTCAATGCCGGTATGTTCCGCAATCTGGGATTGGGTTAGCGGTTCGGGCGTCCGAGAAAGATGGATCAAGGTGCGCCATTTCGCCTGGCTTAGCCCCATCGGCTTGAGTCGCTGATCGAGCTTCATCCGCCAGGCCCTAGCCGTCCCGCCAAGCAGCGGTCCGAAGGTTTCGGGATCGAACTTCTTCATACAAGGTCCGGCGAATCGTTAGCAGGCTAACGATCTCATCTCCTAAGCAAGACGGTTGCCAGCCGTTGTCAACTACAACCCATTTTATAGGACCCATAACTGTGGGCTCAGCGCGGAGACGGAACCGAGAACAGAACCTCCTCGTGTTCACGATAATCCTTAATGCGCAAAACCATCTGCGCTCGGCTCGGCGACCAATGTTTTGTCATTTCCGCTTCTTCCTCGTCGGCCCCCTGGACCAGGAAGAATTTCGTGTCACTCGGTAGTTGCTCAATCGTGCTGACATAGCGAAGGGGCGCCCGCACATAAAACAGGTAAGGCTGGTATTTTGGATTAACTGCATAGAGGGGAATATTTGTCGGGACAATGGCGTCGATCTGCCGCGCGTGTTGCCGAACCTTTTCGTGCTTACGCAAAAAGGGCGTTGCAATCAGACCGTAGGCCAAACCCCAAATGCAACCGAGGACGACAAAAACGACCGCAATCCTGTTTCGCAAGCGTGGCGCGAGTGTTTTGCCGGAGAGCCACTGCGGCCAGCGCAAATTGTCATGTACCAATAACTCGCCCAACCACCACGATGCGGGTCCAAGCGCAGGCATGGCGAACCTCGGTAACGCGCCCGGAATCAGATTAACCAGGACAAAGGGAACGGCGATTCCAATCAAGAGCGCGTAGTGACGACGGCGCAATTCCGACGGTTGATCGAACTCAAGCAATGCCAGCGGCAACCATGGCAGGAAATAAACGAGACCGTGCGGAATGTTTTGGATCCAGGAAGAAAACTGGAATCCGCTGGCAGAGACGCGGCCGGTGTATTGACGCGACCAAATGTGCGCGACGCGTCCCCAATCGGAGAGCAAAAACGCCGGTAGCGCCCAGGCCACGAACATTCCAAACATGATGATGAGCGCGGTGCCATGCTCACGTGTTGCCAGGAGCGAGAGCTTGCGATCGTTCCAGAGCACGGCGATGACTGGTCCGTAGAAAAAGAGCAGATGCGGAAGCGGACCTTTCGCGAGCATGCCCAGACCAAGAAAAATTGCCGGAAACAGCCATAGTTGCGCCCCTGTCTTCTCCGCCCGATATGCCGCAATCCAAAAGATGAAGGCGAGCGCAGTTAACGAGACGTAGATGGCTTCGATTTCGATAAGCCGGCCCTTTTCCATGTTGCCGGCATTGACCAGCCAGATCAGCGCGGCGAGAAGCGATCCGGTAGTGCCGAGCGCACGTCGCCCACGCGTGACAAACGCGAGCGCAACCGCGAGAATCGCCAGCGCCGAAGGAAGCCGTGCCGTCCATTCCGTGCGAAATCCTGTGAGCTTGAACGAAGCGGCTGCAATCCAATTGACTAGCGGCGGTTTGCGAAAGTATGGCTCGCTCCCTACGTATGGGACAAGGTAGTTGCCGGTTTGCAGCATCGTCACCGCCGGCAAAATTCGCCGTCCTTCCTCCCCCTTAATTTCAAGCGACCCCAGCCCGGGCAAATAAATCGCCGCCCATACGAACAATACGATGTGGGTCCGACGCCTCTGCCACCACTTCTCGAGAAAAATTTTCCGCCAAGTTCGTCGCCCGGGTCGGTCGGTCACCATCGCGCAAGGTTTAATGGCAAATGCCAAACGATCAAGGACGCAGCGCGTCAAGCCAGTCGTGAGGACTTCGTCCTTTATTCCGGCGGCAGTCAGAGACAGCCGTTCCTTGGGTGTTGCCGGACGACGCCATCACCTTGACGGAAAGCGGTACTAAATTAGATTAAAGGACTCTAGACCGCGCGGCGTTGGAGTGGGAGCTGGTGTCCCACTCTTTTTTGTCTTGCGGTCTGGAATTGTTTTTGATGAACGCGGAATTTATTGCAATGTTGGACTATCTCGAGCGCGAGCGCGGGATTAAGCGCGAGATTTTACTCGAAGCGGTCTCCAATGCATTGCTCTCCGCTTCCAAGAAAAGCGTGAGCGCCTCGCGCGAATTGCGCATCGATATTAATCCTAAGACCGGCGAGATCCGTGCCCTCGCCAATCTGATCGTAGCCGAGCGAGTCACGAACCCGCAGGACGAGATTTCGGAGCCCGCCGCTCGTCGAATCAAGCCTGACGCAAAGGTCGGTGACATCATCGAAGTGGAAGTGACGCCGAAAAACTTCGGCCGCATCGCCGCGCAGACCGCGAAGCAGGCCATGATGCAGCGCATCCGGCAAGTCGAGAAGGAAATGATCTACGAGGAATTCAAGGATCGCGCCGGCGAAATCGTGAGCGGAACAGTGCGGCGGTTCGATCGGTCGGACGTAGTTCTCGATCTCGGAAAATTTGAAGCAATCATGCCGCAGCGCGAACGCGTGGTGGTGGAAGATTATAACGTCGGCGATCGACTCCGCGCTTACGTCGTGGCGGTCGACAATGGCATCCGCGGCCCGGAAATCATTGTCTCACGCAGTCATCCAAATTTTGTGCGGCGATTGTTCGAGCTCGAGGTCAGCGAAATTGCCGATGGCACCGTTGAGATTCGCGGAATCGCGCGGGAAGCGGGCTATCGGACAAAAATCGCGGTCTGGAGCGCAAACGACAAAGTCGATCCGGTGGGCGCGTGCGTGGGAATGCGCGGATCGCGAGTGAAAAACATCGTGCGTGAGCTGAACAACGAAAAGGTGGATATCATTCGCTGGAGCTCCGACCCAAAGGAATTTGTGCTCGAGGCGTTGAAACCGGCGAAGGTAAAGAATCTGACTTTCGACACGGAAAAGAAAAGCGTGACCATCGCGGTAGACGAAGATCAGCTCTCGCTCGCCATCGGAAAGAAAGGTCAAAACGCGCGGCTGACTTCGCGATTGACCGGATGGGAAATCAACATTCAAAAGGACACGTCGGCGACGACCGCGGTCGAGCAGAAGGTGGCGCAAGCAGCGCAAGCTTTGCTCGCCGCTCTGCCCATCACCGAGAAACAGGCGACGACACTGGTGAAATCGGGCTTTACCAATCTCGAGGGATTGCGTGACGCCGATGTGCAGGATTTGGTGGATACTTTGGGAATCGACGAAGCGAAAGCTCGAGAAATCCACGAAGCGGTAAAGGAACCGGAAACCGCACAGTAGTTATGGCTCTCCGCTGAGGAGCTCAGGGCCATGAGCAAAAAATTTGAGGAACAAGATGACAACGAAAAGCACGACGAAATCGCCGGCGCGCAAAGCGGTAACGACTGCGCGCAAACCGGCGAAGACTGTTCCTCAGAAGACGGTGCCAGCCAAAGCTAGGGAATCGAAACCAAAGGCGGTAGAGAAACCAGCACGCGGCCCGGCAGCTACGGTAAAAGAGAAAACGGCACCCGCAGGACGCGCGGAAGCGCGTCCCTCCGCCGCAGAAAAGACCCAGGAAAAACCGAAGCCCGGCAAGATGGAAACGGTGTCATTGATCGATAAACCTAAAGCCAAGGCAACCGATGGCACTCCGAAAGTTCGAACAACGATTTTACCTCCGATTTCGAAATTGGTCGCCAAGCCGGGGTTAACGGTCCCGCCGCCGGGGCCGGTCGAACTCCCACCCGCTCCACTTGCGCCAGTTGCGGAAGTTCCGACGGTTGCGTCAACCGACGGTCAGGCGACCGCCGAAGTCGCACCTCCGGTCGAAGAAGAACCGAAGAACGTCATCACCATCAAACCGCCGATCATCGTCAAGGAATTGGCGACGCAGCTGAGGTTGAAAAATTTCCAGCTGATCAAGGAGCTGATGGATGACTTCAACATTTTCGTAAACGCCAACCAGACAATTGAACCGGATGTCGCGACGAAGATTGCGGAGCGGCACGGATTTGTTCTGGAAAAAGAACGGCGCGAAAAAGGCGGCGGCGTTCACAAGGAAGAAAAGGTCATCGTTGCTCCCCCGCCTCCGGAGCCGGCGAAGCAGGAAGAGCTCAAACCCCGCGCGCCCATCATCACATTCATGGGACACGTCGATCACGGTAAGACATCGTTGATGGATGCAATCCGGAAAACGCGAGTGGCTGCGGGCGAAGCCGGCGGAATCACGCAACACATCGGGGCGTATCGCGTCGAATACAAAGGCCAACCCATTACTTTTCTCGATACTCCTGGTCACGCCGCATTTACCGCCATGCGTGCGCGCGGCGCGTCGGTCACGGACATCGTGGTCCTGGTGGTCGCGGCCGATGACGGGCTGATGCCTCAGACAATCGAAGCGATCAATCACGCCAAGGCAGCGCCCCAGGTCAAAATCATGGTTGCGATCAATAAGATCGATCTGGCTTCGGCCAACATCGATCGGGCGAAGAAACAACTTCAGGAACGCGATTTAACGCCGGAAGATTGGGGCGGCGAGACGATTACAGTTCCGGTTTCGGCAACGCGAGGGACGAATATCGACCAACTTCTGGAGATGATGGCGTTGCAAGCCGAAGTTTTGGAGCTGAAGGCATCGCCTACGGCAAAACCGCGCGGCACGGTAATTGAAGCACAGGTGGAAGCGGGACGCGGACCCACCGCCACCATCATTGTCCAAATGGGGACGCTACGAGTCGGCGACGCGTTCATTTGTGGCGACTACAGTGGCAAAGTGAAATCGTTGATCGATGATCGCGGTCAACCGGTGAAAGCGGCGGGACCATCGACGCCGGTGAAGGTTCTTGGATTCACCGGATTGCCCAACGCCGGTGACGAACTGCTGGTGATGGATTCCGAGCGCGAAGCCAAGCAGTTGAGCGAAGAACGTCTGGAGGCGAAACGCGCGGGCAAACTGGCGACGCCGCAGCGCGCCACGCTCGAAACTTTGCTCGAAGCGATCGACGGCAGGAAAATCTTGCGGATCGTGCTAAAGACCGACGTCCAAGGCTCGTTAGAAGCGCTCAGTGGCGCGCTCAATCAGATCGAAAGCAGGAAAATCGATCTCGAGATCATCCATGCCGGCGTCGGACCGATTTCAGAAAATGACATTTTGTTGGCCAGCGCGTCCAATGCGGTTGTCGTCGGTTTCAACGTCAAAGTGGAAAACATGGCGGTGACGGCGGCGAAACGCGAAGGCGTGCAGGTCAAACTTTACTCGATCATTTACGAGCTGATCGATCAGATCAAGGAAGCGATGGCGGGTTTGCTCGACCCGGAGCATCGCGAATCGGTCATTGGTCACGCCGAGGTGAAACAGATTTTCCAACTAAGCAAAGGGATCGTGGCCGGCTGCCTTGTCACCGATGGGCGGATTGCCCGCACGGCGCGGGCGCGGGTGCTACGGCGCCGCCAGCCGGTTTACGATGGCGGGCTCGCGACTTTGCGCCGGTTCCAGGACGACGTGAAAGAAGTGCGCTCCGGGCTCGAATGCGGCATTAAGCTGGGAGATTTTAGCGAATATCAGGTGGGCGACATCATCGAGTGCTACGTGCTCGAACAAATCGCGCAGAAATTGTAGTCAGTCATCCCGAGCGTAGTCGAGGGATCCCGTGGAAGTTACCTTTAAGATATCGCAACGGGATCCCTCCACTTCGGTCGGGATGACAATGTTGTTATGAAACATCGATTATTGCGCGTAAATGAAATGCTGAAACGCGAGCTCAGTGTAATTATCACGCGCGAAATGAAATTTGAAAAAGGCCTGGTGACCATCAATCAGGTGGACGTCACTTCAGATCTGAAAAACGCGCACGTTTTTGTCAGTGTCCTCGGGACGACTGGCGCGAGCGTGATCAATCAGCTCGAAGCGCATCGCGCCGCCTTACAGTCCGCCGTGGCGAAACATGTGGTTTTGAAATACACCCCCCATCTTGTTTTCCATCTGGATGATTCGATCGAGCGCGGCGTGCGTGTCATCGGGATCATGCAGGAAATCGATTCTACCGGCGAAAACAAAGCGTGAACGAGCGCGACGCCAAATTTGCCGAAATTGGTCGGGTGCTGCGCGAGCACAGCAAATTTGCTGTGCTCAGTCATGTGCGACCGGATGGGGACGCCCTCGGCAGCACGCTGGCACTCGCGCTGTCACTGAGGGAACTCGGCAAGGAGGTCAGGGCCTGGAATGAAGATGGCATGCTGGAGAAATATGATTTTCTGGCGAAGTCAGAGCTATTGACCACGCCGCCGAGTTCGCCGGAAGATTTTGACGTTGGCATCGCGCTTGATACGGCGGTGCAGAATCGTCTCGGCAATACCCTCGCGGCGGTTCGGAGCGCAAAACTTTGGATCAACATCGATCATCACCCCAGTAATCCACGCTACGGCGATCTCGTTTACATCGATCCGACAGCGCCCGCCACCGGCCAGATTCTCTACGAATTCTTGAAGAACCAGAAATTTCCGATCACGCCTGCAATTGCGGAAAATCTTTACGCCGCGATTTCAACCGATACCGGTTCGTTTCAGTATCCGAATACGACGATGCGCACATTTCAGATCGCGGCGGAACTGGTGGAATGCGGCATCGATGTTGGACGAGTAAGCCAGTTGCTTTACGAAAATTTCCCGCGCCGACGCATCGAACTACTCCGCGAGCTACTGGGCACGATGCATTTCGGATGCGATGGGAAACTGGCGTGGTTCAGTTTGAGTCAGACAGCGGCGGTCGCCCTCGGTGTTCTTCCAGAGGACAACGAGGGGTTGATCGACCATTTGCGCGCCATTCGCGGCGTCGTAGTCGCGATTTTCTTCGAAGAACTAACTGATGGAAAAGTGCGCGTAAGCATGCGCTCGAAAAATGAAGCGGTCGATGTCTGCGCAATTTGCACAGCGTTTGGCGGTGGTGGTCACGTTCTCGCCGCCGGTGCGCGCGTGCCCGGGGCGTTGTCGGAGGTAGAGAAAAGAATCGTCGAGAAAGCTTGTGCAGCAATCGAGCGCAACACCTGACGGCGTTCTGCTGGTAGACAAGGCTGCGGGTATGACATCGCACGATGTTGTGGCGCTGGTGCGGCGGCGTTTGCAAATCCAAAAAGTCGGGCATTGCGGCACGCTCGATCCGCTCGCGACTGGCTTACTTCTTCTCACACTTGGGAGGGGGACAAAGATTCAGGACCTGCTCATGGCCGAGGACAAGGAATATTCCGGCACAATGATGCTCGGGGCCAAAACAAGCACACAGGACAAAGACGGCGAAGTGATCGAGCGTCGCGAGGTGCCACCGTTGGAAGAGAAAACGATCCGCGCTGCATTTGAAAAGTTCCGCGGCGATTTCTATCAAACCCCGCCAATGGTTTCCGCGATCAAACAAGCCGGGGTTCCCCTTTACAAGCTCGCGCGCCAGGGAAAAACGGTCGAACGCGAACCGCGGCTCGTCCACATTTATCGGTATTCAATTGATCGCGTGACCCTGCCGGAGATCGATTTCACCGTTGTTTGCAGCAAAGGGTTTTACGTTCGCACCTACGCGCACGACATCGGTGCGGAACTCGGCTGCGGTGCACATCTTTACTCGCTGAGGCGAGTCAAATCCGGGCGCTTCGACGTGGCTAGTGCGATTACTGTCGACGAAATCAAAAATGCCGAACCATCCGAAATTGCCACGCGCGTGCTTTCGTTGCCGCAGGTGTCAAGGATGCGGGGAGCGTAAGGGAATGACGAAATCCGAACGGACGCGCGAAGATTCATTTTGGCTGGACGGGGATACATCGCGTGTGGGTGAAGAGCCAGACGCCGTGCCGCATTATGATTTGGAAGAGCGAACAGCGCGATTTGGTGAGGCGATCATCGATTTTGCGAAAAGAATTCCGAGAGGTCCACTAACTGATCGCATTATCGATCAACTAGTGGGGGCAGGAACCAGTGTCGGCGCGAATTACATCGAGGCCGATGATTCGGTTTCCAAAAAGGAGTTCTTGAAGTGCATCGGTACTTGCAAAAAAGAAGCACGCGAAACAAAACATTTCTTAGTATGGTCGCCGCAGTTCCTGAGCGGCAGACTGACGCACGAAAGCTCTGGCTGGAAGCGAGAGCATTACATCTGATCTTTGCGAGAATCTGGCGGACGGGAAAGCAAAGCAACGAAGCACAATGACAGATGACGAATTAATAACGATGCTCGAAGCACGGATGTTTCGTCATTCGTCATTCGCGCTTCCTTCGTCATTCGTCATTCGTCATTCGTCATTTACTGGGCTCGCAGAAGCGCTTCGACCGGCTCAGGGCATTGAGCTTGTCGAAACGGCTAGCCCATCCAAAGCACGGCGCTGATGGAACTCCTTCATTCCATTTCCGACCTGGCGAACTTGCCCGGCTCCCTTTTCCTCGCGATTGGGGCCTTCGACGGCGTCCACCTCGGGCATCAAGCAGTCATATCGACTTCTGCTCGCCATGCCCATTCCCAGGATGGAACGCCGGTTGTGGTTACCTTCGATCCGCATCCGGCCAAGGTTTTGCGTCCGGAGAATCCGCCGCATCTCATTACCTCAACACCGCATAAGATCGCACTCGTCCGCGCGCATGGAGTTGGCCATCTCCTGATCATTCCGTTCGACAAAACTTTCGCGCAAACCGAGGCGGAGGATTTTGTCGCGGAGTTGACCGGGAGCGCGAGACCGCTGCGTGAGATTTGTGTTGGTCACGAATGGTCGTTCGGGAAAAATCGCGCCGGCAATCTCGCGCTTCTGCGCACGCTCGGGACGCGGCACCATTTTAACGTTGTCGGAATCCCGCCGGTGAAGGTGAACGGAGCGGTAGTTAGCAGTACGGCCATTCGCGCCCGCATTGAGCGGGGCGATTTCGCGGGCGCGGCCGTGATGCTCGGCCGCGACTATACCATTTTGGGTACAGTCCGAGAAGGCTCGAAGTTGGGACGGCAACTTGGTTTTCCCACCGCGAATCTCAGCGCGCACAGCGAACAATTTCCACCGAACGGTGTTTACTTTGTCGAAGCCTGGTTAGAAGGCGTGTTACATCACGGTGTCATCAATGTTGGATTCCGGCCCACTGTTTCCGACGAAAAAGCCGAGCGCATGATCGAAGTTCATCTGCTCGATTTCCATCGCGACATTTATGGCGCTGATATCGAAATCAAATTCGTGCAATTCCTCCGGCCGGAGAAAAAATTCGAAAGCGTCGAGGCGCTCGGGAAACAAATTGCCGCCGATGTAAAGAAGGCGCGCGAATTGTGCGCGGCCTGAGGGGGCGCCAAATCTTAAATCGGGATCGATCGTGCGCAGGTTTTCCGCTACACGATCGTGTCGTGCCTGCGTGTGAGCGCGGCCCACAATCCGGCAATGGTCATTGCCGTTCCGCAGGCGAAGATGACAAGCAGTAATTGCAGTGGTCGCAAACCCGACATCCGAGTGAAGGCGTCGTGCACGAACATCCCCTCGCCTGACGCGAAATAGGCCACCAGAACCGACAGAATTGTCGCTGCCAGGATTATGAACGAGCGCTGACCGCTCCAGGATACGCGGCGGCGTGGAAGTTGTTTCATCACGTGTGCGGTGAAACCAGCGTCATCTATATAGGGCGTCTCGTCGCGCAACCGCGCGTCGAGCAAGTCATCAAGCGGATCGTTCATGTTCAGGTTGCCCAGGCTGCTAACATTTTCTTTAATTTCTCCCGTCCGCGCAACACATTCGTTTTCACTGTCCCCAGCGGAATATCGAGAACGCGGGCCGCTTCATCGTGGGACAACCCATTCTGGCAACACAACGTTACCGCCGTGCGTTCGTGCAAAGGTAAGTTGGCCAACGCGTTCATAAGATCGTGTCGCAACCCCGGATCCACCGTTTGCGGATCGGCTTGCGCCTGTAGTTGGTCTTCATCAATTCCAACCAGCTCCTTGCGTTTTCGCGCGTGCTCCCGGAACACGTTGTAGGCGATTCGATAAAGCCAGGTCGAAAACTTCGCTTCGCCACGAAAGCTTCGAATGTGCTTGTAAGCACGGATGAAGGTTTCCTGGGCAAGATCGTCGGCCAGCTCGACGTCGGCGCGCACGAGCTGTCGCAACAGGCCGCGCACGGGCGATTGATGGCGGCGAACCAACTCGCCAAAAGCGTGTTGGTCGCCATCAACAAGAACTCGTGCGAGCAGATCGGCATCGGTCAGCTCCACATCACTGTTTCAACTCTTTCTCTTCCCGAT
>Ga0207701_10008351_pt1 | contig 10228 bp, 10 predicted proteins | sample KBSSwiSSwithPhiX_FD_184294 | JGI IMG/M metagenome (GOLD analysis project Ga0207701, IMG submission 184294) | Switchgrass rhizosphere bulk soil microbial communities from Kellogg Biological Station, Michigan, USA, with PhiX - S5 (SPAdes) (version 2) | ecosystem: Environmental > Terrestrial >...
CGGTAAGCGGGCAGGTTGTCGACATCGAACAACATCCTTTTATCGGCCGTAATCCGCCAAAAGATAGTTCATCCATTCCCCCGGCAAGCGACAAGAAAAAATAAATCATCCAGGTGTCTTGTCACAATGAACCACGTGGGTTAACTAATCCTTTGAAAACTCGGAGCGATCGCAGTGTTTTCAAATGGGATATGGGCGTATTCATAACGTAAGGAAAAGAAGAGGTATAGTTGTAAAAAACCGATGAGCCCATGCTTTTCGTATTGCGGTGTATGGGTAAGTTATGTTTCATCCACCAAGGTTGGGCAAAAAACTCTTATTCGCCGTAAGAAATATAAATGGTATCACCAATTGTGATCGCTAATTACTACGCATTTTTATTTATGGAGTGTCTCGTGATAGTAAGGTTCGTAATGCTCATCTTTCCAATCGTAAAATCACCAGTAGTTTTCCGTTACCCCACTGCACCTATTTCTATTAATTTAGTAACCGATTTACCAAAATCCACCACCTTGAAAAACATCATGTTCCTGTTTATCCTGTTTTTTGGGATAAAAACGGTCATCTCGCAACCGCTTAATGATACGACTGGTAAGTTAATTGCCCAAAAAGAAAACGTAATCAAGGCGGAAACTATTATCAAGATCGAAAACCTCGGTCCTAAAGTGAATACGGAGTATCCAGAACTTCGGCCTACAGTATCTGCCGACGGAAACATACTCTTCTTTATTTGCGAAAATCATCCTGAAAACACTAAATACAATTCCATTCGCAATTCCCAGGATATATGGTATTCTGTCCGAGACCGCTCGGGTAAATGGAGTGAAGCCATGCATATGCCTTACCCGCTCAATACTTACTTCTACAATGCAGTGTTCTGGATATCGCCGGACAATAACCGCATCCTGATACGGAATGCCTATATAGATGGTGACTACGTTGGAAATGGCGTGAGCATGAGTTATCTCGATAAGGACGGGTATTGGAGCAAGCCGCAAATGCTGCGTATAAAAAATTATCAGAAATATGACCGCGGCCGGCAGAATGGCGCCACCATGGCACATGATGGTCAAACCCTGTTACTCTACATGTCACCGGAGAAAAATGGTTACAACAACGAGATATACGTTTGCTTTTTGGAAAAGGATGGCACATGGACGGAACCAAAAAGCCTGGGAAAAAAAATCAATCTGCCGGACTATGATGAAATGACTCCGTACCTGGCTTCAGATGGCGTCACACTTTATTTTAGCAGCAATCGTCCCGGTACAATAGGTGATAATGATATCTGGATGACCAAACGCCTCGACAGCACGTGGACAAAATGGAGCGACCCCGTGAATCTCGGTGAACCCATCAATACTCCCGACTGGGATGCCTTCTTCACCCTCGATGCAGGAGGTGAATATGCATATCTAACCAATAGCGTGGATACTTATGGAGAAAGTGATATTGTGCGTGTAAAACTATTGGAAAGAGAGAAACCGGACCCCGTCATCCTCGTGAGCGGAAACGTGTACAACAAAAAAACAAACGAGCCACTGAGTGCTTCGCTGATATATGAAACCCTTCCCGATGGCGTTGAAACCGGCAACGCAGTAAGCAATCCAACGGATGGCGCGTTTAAGATCGTGTTACCTTATGATCAGAACTACATGATCAGGGCAACAGCTGACAAATTCTTTGCACAATCTGAAAACTTCAACCTTGATTCATTAGTTAAGGCTGGTTACAAAGAGATTCACAAAGATCTTTACCTCGTACCCATCGAAGTGGGCCAGGTAGTACGTTTAAATAATGTATTTTTTGATTTTGATAAATGGGATCTTCGGGCTGAATCACATCTCGAATTAAACCGCGTGGTTAAGTTGCTCGAGGAAAACCCTGCCATAGAAATAGAAATGAGCGCTCATACGGATAGTTATGGTTCAGATGAATATAACTTTAAGCTTAGTGACAACAGGGCAAGATCCGTAATGGAATATATAATCTCCAAGGGCATTTCACCAAGTCGTATCAGGTCGCAGGGATATGGAGAAACCAAACCTGTAGCGTTAAATGATACGCCGGAAAACAGGCAGCTAAACCGCCGTGTGGAATTCACCATATTAAAAAACTGAGTATACGCCACGCAATCTTTATTATCTCTTTAAACTCTTTATAGTTTCATTTAATAATCTCAATTAACCAAATAAACAACTGTATCAGGCACCACATAATCCTAACGCATACTTGCATTAAATAAAAAATGTGCAACAGAATTACTCATCCGCACATCCACCAATCTGCACATCCGCAAATCTGCAAATCCGCACATCTGCACATCTGCACATCTTCAAATCTGCACATCGGAAAAAAAGTTAACTTTAATACTATAATGAAATAAGTAAGGAATGCCCCTCTACATGGACTTTCATAAAGGCTTGACAGGAATAACACGGGAAGAGGCCGAGAAGGTGCACCTCCTTGATATTGCCGTACAAGATCAGTTCGGCGTCAAATTTCACAAATTCTGGGTCAACGAAGAACAGGGCACAGCATTCTGCCTGATGGAAGCGCCTAACAAAGAAGCGTGTCATGCCTGTCATTTTGAAGCACACGGTATGACAGCGTGTGAACTCATCGAAGTCCATCCCAGTGACGTTGCGTGCTTCATGGGGCCCAGTGAAACAACTCCCGTCGGTGCTGTCGTTCATCCCGATGGCAAGATGGATTCGGCTGTTCGCACATTTCTATTTACAGATATTGTAGGTTCCACCAGTATGACAGAAGAATTCGGCGATATCATGGCTATGACCATTTTAAGAAAACACAACGACATAGTGAGGCAAAGTCTGCAGAAAAACAATGGCCGGGAAGTAAAGCATACGGGCGACGGCATCATGGCAATTTTTGATTCCAGCGCCAAAGCCGTCCGCACTGGACTAGAAATACAAAAAGCCATTGCAGAATACCGTCAATCAAATCCATCCGGTCATTTATATTTAAAGATCGGGATCAATGCGGGGGAACCAGTAACAGAAGGCGATGATTTCTTTGGTGCCGCCGTGCAATTAACCAAACGGATTTGCGACCAGGCTAAACCAGGCGAAGTATTGGTGTCGGACGTAGTAAAAAGTTTGTGCCTGGGAAGAAATTTCCAATTCGGAGAATCTGTCGAACATAACTTAAAGGGCTTTTCTGATCCCGTAAGACTTTATGCAGCGACGGACTATTTGATAGAAAGAAAAGCTCAGTGACTGCGTCTTACGTTCATTTCAAGTTCAGAGGTGAGCACTGATCCATCTTAACTTTGCGACTGCCTTCTAAATGCACACGGAATATGATAATCAAATATTCTGAGCTAAACCTCTCTTAAAAAAAGAGGAATAACATTCGCAAATCTTCACACCGGCACATTTGCAAGTTTCATTTGCAGTAATGGAAAAGGTCTTCCCATTCCATCTTCATCAGTTCGACCTTCCACTACAAATCCCATTCGCAGATAAAATGCAACCGCCTGGCCATTTTGTTCATTGACATCGACCTTGTCGGTTTTCAACTCACTGATGGCAAAGTCCGTCAATATACGGCCAATTCCCTTTCTCATTGCATCCGGGCGAATAAACAGCATTTCGATTTTATGTTCGGAGACGCCTAAAAATCCCTCAATTTCAGTTTGATCGTTTTTAAAAACATACAGTGACACAGTCGGGAAAATAGCGGGCAGCAATGCCTTTATTTCCTGTAAATAATCTTCTGGTAAAAAATGATGCGTAGCCCGCACAGACGCTTCCCACACGCGGGCAATCTCAGCATAATCTTTTTCCGATGCTTTTACAATCATGTACGTTTATTTTTTAGTAAGCAATTCGGCTGCGCCTGCGGCAAGCCTCCGGCGGCCGCAGGATTTCGTAATTCAGATTTCGGATTTAATTTTAACTATTATGACGCAACCCGGTATGGAAGGTAATGAGGAAAACATATTCGAAAAAAAATCACTGGCAGAATTCCTGATTGGCCATAATTACCACCAGGTACGCCTTGATAAATTAGCCACAGGTCACCTGGTGATCGAAGCTGCCATCAATGATGTGCCTGGCGTATTCATTCTCGACACTGGTGCAGGTACCACGGTGGTGGATGAAAAAAATATTGAACTATTTCGGTTGAACGTTGTGATGGAAAATGTAAAGGGCGCGGGTGCTGGCGGTGGCGGTCTGACTGTTTACAGTTCCGCCGACAACAAGCTTTCCATAAATGAATTTCATATCTTCCCATTTAAGCTTGCCGCAATGAGCTTTGAGCACGTCAATACGGGCTTGCAGGATCATGGCGTCATTGACATCATTCACGGAGTATTGGGCGCAGATTTGCTGGAAGAAGCAAACGCCATAATAGATTGCTCCGGACTCCACTTGTATTTAAGGATGAAGTAAGAACCGCCGGGGTGTCACTCGGGCAAGTCCCGGGGTCTTTCTTTATCCTTGGTACAAATAGTGATACGCCAGCTGTAAGAGGAGTTACTTGTTCAATTGAAGAAACATAAGAGAAAGATGCCGGGTTCCCGGATCAGGTCCGGAACAGCCCGCCCGTCATGACATGCAAGAATCTCTAACGTTGCAAACGAGTTGGCAATTATTGGTATTACCAAAATATCTCTTCCGGTCTACTATGATTGAAGGGTCGGTTAAACGGGATAGATTCAGGCAGAGTAGTAAGGCTATTATCGTTTGTTGATCCAGGGGCGTTAAGCCTCACCCATTGCATGTATCTCTTACAGGCCACCGATTCAGGACATTCGGCACATAGCGCGACACTCATTTGTAACACAGGATCCGCAGCTACTTCGTCTTGTTTGAAATGTTGCATTCTTGTATTTTTTTTAGGATTGTTTAATTTTTTTTGGTTTATCCACTTCGCGAAACAATAGCATTTCCCCGATTCGCGATGAAGCTCCATGATAAAAACCCGTTTCGTGTTCATACTTTTTTGGATTGCGAAATGTTCCAAATATGATATCATACAAGGGCAGGTCAGAATAATTATAAGCATGTATACCCTTTGCATGGTGAACGGTATGGCTTTCCGGCCGCTGAATGAAGTAACCCAGCCACGCCGGTGTTTTAATATTGGCATGCTGGAAGATGCCCAGGAAATTTGTCGCTAACAAGGTGATTGTAATCGCCTGCGGGGTCAATCCTGCCAATACTGAAAAACATAAGCTGCTCAGTACTGTCCAGCCAATCATGTCCAGCGGACTGAAGAAAAAAGCCCCAAAAGTATCCAGGCGTTCAGCACTGTGATGCATCTGGTGAAACATTTTCCATAGCCACCTATACTTGTGCATCGCCCGGTGCCATACATATACACCGAGTTCATAAAACAAAACGCTAAACAAAGCACCACCGACGTTGCCCAAATCTGACAGATCAAAAAATTGTGCGACGGGCAGGAACTCTACCCACAGCAAGGGCAGGTAGGATGATAAATAGAAATAAAAGAAAAACACTGCGATGCCCCGCAGCCTCCAATATTTTATTGCAGGAAGCACACGCCCGGGAAACAAGGATTCCCATAGCATCAGCAATGCATACATCCCTATTATTCCAAAGGAAACGGGATCCAGCAAAATGTCTAATGGATTTGGCATAAGATGATTATTTACGGTTATCGGTTAATTGAGTGCAAAACTGCTTTTACAACAGCCCGTTTTCAATAGCCAAAGGGGGTGAATATCTAACTCAAACCGGGGATATGAGCGGTTACAACTGCAGACATTCTGTCGCCTTCATTAATAAACCGAATTTTCCTGGCCCTTTTAAACTTTGATTCATACCCACACGATTCTGTAAATTCATACCGACAATTGCCGGATACTCACATTAAAATTCAGGTTATGAAATATTGGTCACCTCTGCTGTTGTTGATTTCCCTTTTTTCCTGCTCTGGCGGTGAGGACCATGAAGAATTTGAACTTGACGAAATCGAATTGGACGAAGGGAAGTGGGTCGACCTCACCTACCCGTTTTCGAATGAAACACTTTATTGGCCGAATAATCCAACGGGGTTTATGATGGACACCCTTTTCGAGGGAAAAACACCCGGCGGATATTATTATTCTTCGTTCTCCTTTTGCGCACCCGAGCACGGAGGCACGCACCTTGACGCACCCGTTCATTTTGCAGAAGGGAAGAAATCAGTCGACGAATTATCATTGATCCAGCTTACCGGTCATGCCGTGGTAATTGACGTATCGGCAAAGGTTGCGAATAACCGCGACTATCTTGTCTCAATTGATGACGTGCAGCAATGGGAAAGAACCAACGGACCCATTGCTGATTCATTTATGATAATGTTTCGCACCGGCTATGGAAAGTATTACCCGGATCCCGTTCGCTATTTCGGCACCGACAAAAAAGGCGACAGCGCGGTTGCCCTTCTTCATTTTCCGGGCATCGATCCAAAGCTTGCCGAATGGTTGGTAAAAAATAAAAAGATTAAAGCCGTCGGTATAGATACACCAAGTATCGATTATGGACAAAGCAGCGACTTCAAAACTCACAGGTTATTATTAGCTGAAAACATTCCCGCATTTGAAAATATCGCCAACATGGATCAATTACCGGTTAAGAACAGTTATATCGTTGCGCTTCCGATGCAAATTAAAAAAGGGAGCGGTGCTCCCCTTCACATTATCGCATTTGTTCCCCATTGAGATGTCTTTCCGTCTTAGTTGATGGTCTGGGCTGCGGGTTTAATTATCTCACTATCCAATATCTCAATATCTAATATCTCAATATCTAATATCTCAATATCTAATATCCGAATATCTAAATATTCACTCCTCAAAACTATGACATCCTACTGGAGTATCGTAGCCAAAACAGCATCTCTCAGACCACCTGCTTTCTTCACCAATTCACTTTCTATTAATACACCCAGGTTGGTTGAGAAAAATACATAAGTCTTATGCGAAGGGATATACATTAAACCGCAGCCAGCACCTACTCCACCGCCTCCATGACCATATGCTGCAACACCGCCGAGGTCAAAATAAAACATCCCCATTCCATACTTGTTCTGCCCCTTTTCATCTTTTACGAAATCAAGCAATAGTTTCATTGACTCTGCTGACAGCAATTTTCCTTCCATCAATCCTTTTAGATATTTAATAGCATCAGTAGTAGTGCAAACAATTCCATCATCTCCTTTTGAAGAAACAGCAGTCATTTGCTGAAATGGTGTTATGTTGACCGCTACACCATTGTTGAATACATCCCAGTACGATTCGGGAAGGTTCAGCCCTTTGAGATACCCATGATCATTTCCATAAAAAGTATTGTCAAGGCCAAGGGGTTTGAAAATATTCTTTTTTATATAATCTGCATGGTTGCCGGTGATGGCATCGCCGATCAATGATAACAAAAGATAGTTGGTATTGGTATAGGCATATTTACTACCCGGGGTAAATTGCAGCTCCTGTCCCGCAATACTTTCGAGACAATCCGCGGGTGTAAAGTTTTTCAGGGGGTGCAGTATGGCACCCGACACAAAAGAAGCATTGGAATTATATTCCGGCACGCCGGATGTATGATTCAATAACATTCTGACTGTTACTTTCTCGGCATCCTTTATATACCGGCTGTACTTTGCAGGCAAATACTTTGTCATCGGCGCACCCAGGTCAATTTTTCCTTTTTCTTTCAATTGGAGTATCTCTACCGCCATATATGATTTGGAAACACTTTGGAGATATTGAAGGTGACAATTGTCCATAAGGATCTTCTGCTCCAGGTTGGCATATCCCCGGGCACCCGCCCACCATCCTTCTTTTTCTGTATAAACGGCAACAGATACTCCCGGCAGGGCATTCGTGGTATAGTGTGTCATGATTGAGTCGAGAGTGGCAGCCTTCGAATACGAATTGCTTAACACAACATCTGGCTTACAGTTTTTTACTTCTTGTCCTGGAAGTTGGGCAGGAGAAAGAAACCAACCCCAAACAAGAGAACCGGTGATAAGTAACTTTTTCATTTTGTTTTTTATACAAAGCAAGCACTCCCAATAGCCCTTTGCCAAATATCCGAAGAACGGATCGGTGGAAATGAGGCAAAATGTTCGTTGACAAGCGGCAGGCAATCGAAAGTAAATCATGGCACCGCGGCGAAGTGTAGCAAAAAAGGCCGTGAAATGCCCGGCAGATTCTAAATATTGTCAGGCTGGAACCAGTTTTTGAAACTTACAGCTCTCAGCCGACTGACGGGAATGGATTCGGGAAAATCAACTTGAGCGTTTATCAATACATCGATCTTTCCGTCGCCGGTTCTTTTAAACCCGTTCACGGCCCTTCGGTGTGATATATATTGGCGGTTCAGTCGAAAAAAAACTTCGGCCGGCAATTGCTTCTCGATTTTGTCCAGTGAATTGTCAGGGAAATACTTTTTGTTCTGCCAGGTGAGCAGCATAGTGTAGCCATTTTCAACATAAAAGCCGAAGATGTCGTCAAAGGGAACGAGCAAATTTTGATTGCCGTGCTTTACGGTAAATCCCCCTGACCTGACTTTTTTGTCCTCCTCGCGCAGCATTTCGGAGTGTTTCCACTCAGCATAATAATGCAAACCGATGTAAATACCATTTATTACAATAAACCAAATGGTAAAGATGAATATGTCAAAAGTGTAGAAGTTTGGCAAAGCCGGTCGCCCCTTTACGATCCAGCTCACCAGTTCAGTTGAAAGAATAATTATAAGTTGCCCGGCAATAGTGGTGAGAACCAGCTGGATAAGAATTCTTTTTAATGGCTTATCTGAGTAAGGCATTTTCTTATCCAACCAGATCACGATCGACCTTACGGCCCACCAGGCCAGCCATCCCTGGATCGTATCAATAGTATAGGTCAGTACTAAAAACCAATTGAGTTTTATATTGCTGTAAGTGAGATAGTAATTAAAGGCGGCGATAAACGCAATAGCGATGAGGAAAAACTTTATGTCGTTGTATTTGGTTTTAGCCGACATGCACCCGTTTAGAATACAAGTTTACAAAATTAATCCACGGGGCAGGCTACAACTCCAATACCGGCGTCAAAAGAGGAAATTTGCAGGGCAAATAATACCTTTATCAACCTTGCCAACTTAGCTCAGCTGGTAGAGCATTTCATTCGTAATGAAGAGGTCGTCGGTTCGATTCCGATAGTTGGCTCACTACAATTCTCCTTTGATTAAGGCAGAGCATCCCGATCGTATCGGGACGGTCATCGGTTCGTCCCGAACGTTCGGGATAGATAGTTGGCTGTCTGCAACTTTCAGTTTTACCTGGGGACTTTGGTTCCATTATTTCAGCTTATGCTGAACCACATAGGACATAGGTCACATAGAATAGACATAGATAGAAAAACGATGTTTATTCGTTTTTTTCTATGTGCCAATTGTTGCTCCACCAATACTTTTGTTTATGCGATGATCTATGTTACACAATGGAGCTAACGGTAAATGGTGGTAACAAAAAAATATTTGAATGAATTAACCTATAGGGTTATTGGCTGCGCAATTGAGGTACACAAGCATCTCGGGCCGGGGCTATTGGAGAGCGTTTATGAAAAGTGTTTTTTGAGAGAGTTGAACCTTCGGGGGATAGAGTACAGGAATCAAATTTGGGTGCCGTTGCAATATAAAGGCTTGTTGCTTGATACGGAATTGCGACTGGATGTTTTGGTTGAGGATTTACTTGGTGTAGAGTTGAAGGCACAGGAAGGGCTTTTACCTGTTCACGAAGCGATTTTGCTGTCGTACCTGCAAATGTTGCAGAAACCCAAGGGTATTCTAATAAATTTTCACTCAGTTAATATTTTCAAAGATGGGCAAAAGACACTCGTCAACAATCTGTTTTCTGAACTGCCCGACGAATGAATTATCTATGTGGATCCCTATGTTTCTATGTCCCTATTGTGGTTCCCTGCATACATTTTGAACCACATAGAAGATAGATCACATAGATTAGCACATAGGCAAATTCTATGTGGATTCCTATGTGGCTATGTGGTTCCTTATGCATACCTTTTGAACCACATAGAAACTAGTTAATAATCTGTTTTCTGAACTGCCCGAGGAATGAATTATCTATATGGATTCCTATGTTTCTATGTGCCTATTGTGGTTCCCTGCATACATTTTGAACCACATAGAAGATAGATCGCATAGATTAGCACATAGGCAAATTCTATGTGGATTCCTATGTTTCTATGTCC
>Ga0207701_10008352_pt1 | contig 10228 bp, 8 predicted proteins | sample KBSSwiSSwithPhiX_FD_184294 | JGI IMG/M metagenome (GOLD analysis project Ga0207701, IMG submission 184294) | Switchgrass rhizosphere bulk soil microbial communities from Kellogg Biological Station, Michigan, USA, with PhiX - S5 (SPAdes) (version 2) | ecosystem: Environmental > Terrestrial > Soil...
TCGGGGGGGCGCTGGCCGCCGCGACGATCATGCCGATCAGCCTGATGACCAGCAACGGCATCGACGGCTACAAGGCGTTTGCGTTCAACACGCGCAAGCACAAGGAGACGCCGCTCACGAACCACATGGGGCTGCGCACCGTCGTCACGTACAGCCCCTCGGAGGCGGGGCGGTCGCTGCAGGATTCCCGCGACGAGGATCCCTGGGGCAAGTGGAAGCGGGCGAAGGTCGCGACGTTCAAGCGGCGCTTCCCGCTGTATCTGCTGTTCGCCGCCGGCTTCGCGGCGTTGCTGTTCGCGGCGCTGCGCACGACCGAACCGTGGGTCGCGTGCGCGATGGGATCGATGATGATCGCCGTCGGGATCGAGCTGACCTGTTACTACTACTCGTTCCTGTTCGCGACGACATTCCTGTACAGCAAACGAAAGGAGGCCGGCGCCATCTTGCTCGGCGTGACGGCGGCGACCGGCTTCATAGACTGGGCGCCGACGAAGTACCTGCCCACCACCGGTCCGCTCGCGAACGTCCGCATGTCGCAGTGGCTGGACGAGCAGTACATGCTGATGTCGATCGCGACGCTGGTCGGTTTCGTCTGGATCATGTACGAGTTCGCGATCAAGCCGATGGACGCCGACCCGTTGCCGGAGCCCGCGCGCACCGTGGGCAGAGGCTCGGCGGAAAGAACCCGAGGCAACCGCGGCGGCGGTGGCGGCCGCAACAACAAGCGCCGCCGTCGGTAAGGCACGCCAGGAAATGAAAAGGGCCGCTGGCGGGTGACCGCCGCGGCCCTTTCATTGTGGAACCGGAAGCTGAAGGCTAGCGGCGCTTCTTGCCCTTCTTGCCCTTGGCCTTCTTCTTCTTGCCGCCTTTGGCTTTCGCCTTCCGCTTACCAGCCGACTTCTTCGGGCGGGCCGTCTTCTTTCGCTTCTGCCCACCCACGGCGCGTTTGGCACGAGATACATCACCTTGCTTGTCGACAAAGTAGATGTAGTTCGTGTCCATCTGGAAACCACCGTCGGCAACCTTTTCGGGGCGGCCTTTCTCGACCCCAGGCTGCTTGCGCGGCACCTTCCAGACCCCGCCGTCCTTCACGTAGTACATGAAGTCCTTCTCGCGCTGCACTCCCAGCTTAGCGACTTTCTCCCGCATCTCGGCAGCCCTCCATCAGAAAGTTGTTACCGAAAATCTCGGCGATCGTAGCGGGGGCCATGATCCTGTCAAGGAGATTCCCGGCCTTGAAAACAGGCCGTTTCCGACGGAACAAAATCGCCATAGTTGTTTTCTTTTACCTGATTTTCTGAGCCGGTTTTCCTCAGCTGTGGTGCGGCAATCCGCGGCGTACCAGGTACACATGCTGTTCGGTTTTGGCGTCCAGCGGCTGGCCATCGAAGCCGCCCCAGGTCGCGATCAGCGTCAGTCCGCTGCCCGCCAGCAGGCGCTCGATGTCGGTGGGCGAGAGCAGGCGGTGCACGAGCGCGACGCGCCGTTGGCGCGCGCCTACAGCCCGGTAGTGGAAGGTCGTCGTGAGTATCCGGCCGTCGAGTCGGTAGCTTTCCGAGTATTCGGTGCGCCGCCCCGTTGCCGGATGCCTGAAATGCGTCCGCGCCCAGCGCCGGTCGCCCCGCGCTTTGCGCCCGGCGTTCGCGCGGGTGAGGAACTGCGCGTTGGGCGCGAACGTATCGAACGCGAACCAGCCGCCCGGGCGCAGCGTGCGCGCGACGCCGGCGAAGAAGCGGGCCAGCTCGCGATCGGTCGCGAGGTGCTGGATGGTGTGGAACGCGGCGACCGCGAACTCGAAGCGGCGCCGGACCGGGAGCTGGCGCATATCACCGCGCAGCAGCAGCGCGCGCCGGCGGACGCCGGGCGCCAGCCGGCGCACGCGCGCCGCCGCGCGCGCCAGCATCGCGGGGGCGCGGTCCGTGCCGACGACGGTGTGGCCCGCGCGCAGCAGCGGCAACATCAGGCGGCCGGTGCCGCAGCCGAGATCGAGGATCGGACCACCGCGTTCGTCGGCCAGCGTGCGATAGAAGTGGACGTCGTCGCGCCGGCGCCGGTACTCCCAGTCGTAGAGCACGGCGTCTTCGAAAGGATCCCGCGGCGGCGCCATGGCCGCGGTAATGTACGCGCATGAGCGACGCGATAGTGCTGCTGTCGGGCGGCATCGATTCGGCCACGGCGCTGGCCATGACCCGCGCGACCGGCCGGCGTTGCCACGCGCTCAGCTTCCGGTACGGGCAGCGCCACGCCGTCGAGCTGGCGGCGGCAGGGCGGGTGGCGACGGCGCTGGGCGCCGCCTCGCACGAGACCATCGACCTGGACCTGCGCGCGATCGGCGGCTCCGCGTTGACCGCGGACATCGCCGTCCCCAAGGGCCGCGACGAGGCCGAGATCGGCAGCGGCATCCCCGTCACCTACGTCCCCGCGCGCAACACCATCTTCCTCGCGTACGCGATCGCCCTGGCCGAGGTCCGCAACGCGACGGAGATCGTCGTCGGGGTCAACGTGCTGGATTCGTCGGGCTACCCCGATTGTCGGCCGGAATGGCTGGCCGCCATGCAGGAGGTGGCGCGCCTCGGCACCAAGGCGGGCGTCGAGCGCCGTCCGGTCACGATCCGCGCGCCGCTGATCAAGATGTCGAAGGCCGAGATCATCCGCGCCGGCGTGAAGCTGGGCATCGACTACGGGCTGACGCACTCGTGCTACGACCCGGCGCCGTCGGGCGCCGCATGCGGCGCGTGCGACGCCTGTCAGTTACGGCGGCGCGGCTTCGAGGCCGCCGAAGTTCCGGATCCGACGCGCTACGCGTAGCCGGGGCGCCGGACCCTCACCCTAAGCCTCTCCCGCAAAGCGGGAGAGGGACCGGATCTGATCTCCCTCTCCCGCTTGCGGGAGAGGGTCGGGGTGAGGGCAAGCCGCTTGCGGGCGACGCTCGCCTAATCCGTGCGCGAATTCCAGGGCCCGCCGAACGTGCCGGTGCCCAGGAACATCGGGCGCAGGGGCGTGGCGAGGCTGCGGGCGGCGGCGGCCAGCGTGCCGAGGTCCATCGGGAGTGGAGGCGGCGCGAGCGCTGGACCGGGCGGTGGGCCGCGCCGATCGCCGCCGTGGCGGCCGCCGTACCGTCCGTGGTCGCGGTCGCGCGGCTGGTAGCGCTCCGTCGCGACGACCTCCGCCTCGACCTCGGCCTCCAGCTCGCTCTCGTCCGGCGGCGGCGTCCCCTCGGCGATGATCGGCCGTCCCGCCAGCGTCGCGTCCGCCGATTCCGCCTGCGACACGATCTCCGCCAGCCGCAACGCCTCGTCGAGGAACTCGCGCGACGGCGATCCTCGCCGCTTGCGCCCGCTCTTCGCGGGCAGGATCTTCTGCAGCGCGATCAGCACCTGCCGCGTGATCTCGGTGTCGCGGCGCGACGGCCGCAGCCGGTCGAGCGCATGCGTGAACACCTGGGTGACCAGTTGCCCGATGTTGGGGACGCCGTTGCTGTCGGGATCCAGCGCGTCGCGCAGCCGCGGCAGCACCAGCACCGCCAGCAGCAGGGCGTTCGACGGCGGGACCGGGCGCAGCGCCGCCGACTTGTCGAGCGCGGCCAGGTACCCCCAGAAACGCGCGCGATGCAGGACCGCCTCCTCCGTCTCGCCGTCGGCCTTCAGGCCCTTGACGATCTCGGGCGCGAGCAGCTCCAGCAGCTCGGTCTCCAGCAGCAGCTCCATCGACCGCTTCGCCGCCCCCGCGCGCAGCAGGCGATAGAACTCCTCGGACACGCGCGCCTGCGCGCACTTCGCGATCTCCAGGCGGTGCTCCATCATCCGCCGGTAGGTCTCGGGCTCGATGGTGAGATCGCAGCGCGCCGCGAACTTGACCGCGCGCAGGATGCGCACCGGATCCTCGCGAAAACGGATGTCGGGATCGCCGATGGTGCGCACGACGCGCGCCTCGAGGTCGGGGATGCCGCTGACGTGATCGATGACCTGCTTGCTCTCCAGGTCGTAGAACAGGCCGTTGATCGTGAAGTCGCGTCGGCGCGCGTCCTGCTCGGGCGTACCGAATACGTTGTCGCGGCGGATCAGCAGGTCGCCGCTCTCGGTCTCGCTGCTCTCGCCGCCTTCTTCTTCCTCGATCTCGCGCGGGTTGGCGCGGAACGTGGACGTCTCGATGATCTTCGGTCCGAAGAAGATGTGCGCGAGTCGGAAGCGGCGGCCGATGATGCGGCAGTTCTTGAAGAGGCGCCGGATGTCGTTCGGCGTCGCGCTGGTGACGACGTCGAAGTCCTTCGGTCTACGTCCCAGCATCAGGTCGCGGACGCAACCGCCGACGAGGTACGCCGCGTGATCGTAACGGCGGAGGCGCTGGATGACTTTGGCGGCGTCCGGATCGATCCCGGTCGGGTCTATTTGCATTCGCGGTTAGGGGTACCACACCAAGGCCGCGAAATCACTTACCAAGGCCGCGATCGCGTGGGGAGCCGGCCGACTTTGCCGGCCGCGTACCATCGCGGGAGGTGTGGAACCCTCCCAGGGTTCCACTGTTGATCAGTCCGTCGGGGCCATGGTCGCGTCGGGGTCATCCTGGACCGCCGGCTTCTTGTGTTCCTCGCCGGCGGGCTGGACCTTGCCGGCGGGCTGGACCTTGGCCGAGGTCCGCTTCTCGCTCGAACGGCTGGAACGGCGGGAGCGGGAGCGGGACGTCGTGGCAGGCGTGGGGGCCGCGGGCTCTTCGGCAGGCGCGGCGGCGGCCGGCTCGCGCGCCGCCGTTGTCGTCGCGGCGGCTGCAGGCGCTGGCGGAGGCGTGCTGGGGGCGGGGTCGGGCGCAGCGGGTGCCGCCGCCGCCGGGGCAGGCGGCGGGGCCGGCGGCGCGATGGGTACGACGGCGGGCGCGCTCGCCTGGGGCTGGGGCTCGGGTAGGGGGGACTGGCTGCCGCCGTACTTGGACCAGCCGTACACCGCGAGACCCGCGATCCCCAGCCCGCCGATGAAGGCCAGCATCCGCCTGGACTTCCGGGGCGGATCCACGACCTGCGTGTGCAGCGTGTGCAGTTCGCCGGGCGTGAAGCGGGTCTGGAAGCGCGGGACCGGCGCCGACGTCGGCGGCGCCAGGACGACCGGCGGCCGGTCAGCGAGCGGGAACGGCTGCGACGAGTTCGGCGCCCCGTCGAGGAAGTGAATCCCGCCCGACGACAGCTCCGCGTCGACCGCGTCGGGCGTGTTGATGTCGGGCAGGTGGATGCTGTGGCCGAACGTCGTCCCGCGCGCGGCGTCGGCCGGTACCGTCACCGGCTGTCCGACGGCCGGCGTGCTCAGGCTGCGGCCGATCGACGTCGCCCGCTTCAGCGGGTACATGACGTCTTGCAGGCTGGCCGGCCCCGAATCGGCGTCCATCGGCGGCGGGTAGTTGATCTGGATGGCGGGCCCGGTGTCGGCATCGATCCGCGTCTGCTCGGACGAGTTGGCGTCGATGACCACCTCGGTGACGCCCGTCAGCGGACCCGGCGGCTTGTCCAGCGACCGGAGCTTCTTGAGCACCTCGGCCACCTTCTGGTCGTCGACCACGGTGGGGCCCGAATGGAGCCCGCGCGAGTCGTCCTCATCGATCAGGCGAGGCCGGTCGTCGTCGTCTTCGTCCTGTCCGACGCCTCGGAAGGTTTTCCCGGCCACGTGGGGATTTTAACGGAAATCGGCATAAACACACACAGAGGACTGCGGCGACCTGGGTTACCTTTTGCGACGAGGTAGGTCCATATGCGTATCTGTTTCGTCGTGAACAACCCGCGCACCCAGCGTGCGACGTACACGACGCTGCACCTCGCGTTCGCGGCCTACCGGCGCGGGCATGACGTCGCGTTCGCGTCGGTGGACGCGTTCTCGCAAGGCGAGGGGTCGGACCTGGTGGCCGAGGTCGTTCGCCCCAAGTCGGGCCGCCTGCGCGACACCGCCGGGTACGCCAAGGCGCTGACCGCCGCGGACGCCCCGCGCGAGACCGCGCGCCTGGTGGACTTCGACGTGATCTTCCTGCGCAACAACCCCAGCGCGGGCGCGATCGAGGTCGACGCCTTCAACCCGGCGCTCGACTTCGGGCGCCGGCTGAAGCAGCTGGGCGTGCTGGTGGTGAACGACCCCGACGGGCTGTCGCGCGCGGGGTCGAAGATGTACCTGGCCGGCTTCCCCGTCGAACTGCGGCCCAAGACGCTGATCACGCGTTCGGTCGAACGCGTGCGCGCGTTCCTGCGCGAGCTGGACGGTCCGGCGATCATCAAGCCGCTCTCGGGCTTCGGCGGGCAGAACGTCTTCTACGTCGCGCGCGGGCAGGCGGCGAACCTGCAGCAGATCATCTCGACGGTCAGGCGGGCCGGCTACGTCATCGTCCAGGAGTATCTGTCGGCGGCCGCGAAGGGCGACAAGCGCGTGCTGCTGCTGGGCGGCGCGCCGCTGAGCATCGGGTCGACCATCGCCGCGTACAAGCGGATGCGACCGAAGGACGACATCCGCAACAACATGCACGTCGGGGGCTCTCGGCGCCGCACGGACTTCCTCGAGGCCGAGCGCCGCATCTGCGATCTGCTGCGGCCGCGCCTGGTCGCCGACGGCCTCTACTTCGTGGGCGTCGATCTGGTGGGCGACAAGATCCTCGAGATCAACGTGTTCGCCACGGGCGGCATCGCCAACATCAACGAGCTCTACGAGATCGACGTCGGGACCGCCGTCATCCGCGATCTGGAACGCAAGGTCGAGCTGCGGTCCGTCTACCGCGAATCGATCCCGCCGCACGTCTTCATGCGCGCGTAGGAATCAGACCTGCAGGTGCAACGGCAGGTTCTTCTCGAGTGATTCGGTGACGCCGTCGCTGACCAGGTGCCAGATGTGGCGAAGCTGGGCTTCGATGACGGTGCCCTCGTCCTCGTCCTCCTCCTCTTCTTCCTCCTCCTCCTCGTCCTCGTCTTCCTCTTCCGCGTCGACGTTCAGCTCCTCGCGCATCTCCTCCAGGACATCCATCAGCGCCTGGGAGGAGGCGACCCGGAAGTCGCCGATGGTGACGCGGCCTTCGAATTCGACGGGAACGTAGATCTCGGCGCCCAGATCGTGGGCATCCAGGCGATCGAGAAACTCGGTCAGCGCTTCCTCGGAGAGGCGCGCGGCGATCGTGTGCGAGGCGTGCTCGTCCGCCTTCTCCGGCGTCGGCGCCCCGGCTTCCGATAGCAGGCGCCAGAGCGTCTTCACCTCGTCCTCGTCGAGGCGATGGGACAGCGGCGCCAGCTCTATCTCGGCCATGGGCGATAAACTGCTACACGCCCCGGCTGCGGTCAATGACGGGGACGCCTGATGGTTCGCGTCGGGCTCCTCGTGTCGATTCTGGTAATGTCGTGACCTACGAATGGCCGACGGTGTCGCACAAGCTTTTTCCGCCGCTCGTGAACGCGCGGCCGCGGCGGCGCGCGCGGGCGGCATCGTCCCCGGAACCAACGTCGGCATCGAGGCGGCGCGCGCGCTGTCCGCGGACGTCGACGCCATCATCATCGACGTCGCGGGGCGCGAGGTCGCGAAGTGCAAGACCCCCGTGGCGATCTTCGCCACCGGCGGCTTCGGCCGCGCCGAGCTGGCGCCGTTTTCGGACCTGGACCTGCTGGTGCTGTGCGCCAAGACGCCCGGCGGCGACGTCCAGAAGCTGGCGGAGGCGATCCTCTACCCGCTGTGGGACGCGAAGGTCGACGCCGGCCACGCCGTGCGGGCCTACGACCAGGCGCTGGCGTTGCCGGCCAACGACCTGGCCGCGGCGACGGCTCTGCTGGACGCGCGCTTCCTGACCGGCGATCGGGCGCTGGCTGACAAGTTCCTGGCGGCCTTCCGGGCGCGGGTCGCGAAGACGGCCGCGGAGGACTTCGTCGCCCGCCTGCGCGCCGAGCAGAAGGAACGGCACAGCCGTTACGGCGACACCATCTTCCTGCTGGAGCCCGATCTCAAGAACGGTCCCGGCGGCCTCCGCGATCTGTGCGTCGGCCGGTGGGCGGCGACGGCCCGGTTTGGCACCTCCGACCCGAAACAGCTGCTGGAGCTGGGCGTCATGACCGGCCGGCTCGCGACGGCGTTCACGGCGGCGTCGGAGTGGTTGATGCGGACGCGCATCCTGATGCACGCGACCGCGGGCCGGCGCCAGGATCACCTGCGCTTCGCGCTGCAGGAGGCGATCGCCCCTGTGCTGTATCCCGAGGCGCGCGATCGCGGGGGCGTCATCCGGCCCGCCGTTCATCCGGCGGTCGAGGCGCTGATGCACCAGTACCACGCCCACGCGAAGCTGATCCGCAACGAGACCGAACGGCTGCTGCAGCGGGCGACGGCGCGCGACGACAAGCGCCGCAAGACCCAGCCGGTCATGGTGCTGGGCGACAGGCTGGGCGGCAAGACCGCCGACGCGAACTTCGTGGTGCGCGACGGCGCGCTGGAACCGATCGACCCTGGAATCTTCGAGAAGAAGCCGGCGGAGATGATCCGGATCTTCCAGCTCGCCATCGAGCAGGACGTCCCGCTGGCGCTGCGCACGCGCGAGCAGCTGGGCGAGCTGGCGGCGTCGCGCCCCGAGCTGCTGCGGGAGGACGTCGACGCGGGGAAGCGCTTCGTCGAGCTGTGCTGCGATTCGCGGGATCGCGCCAACCCGTCGCGCCTGGAACAGATGCAGGACCTGGGGATGCTCGCGGCGATCATGCCCGAGTGGGAGCCGTCGACCGGCCGCGTTCAGCACGACATCTATCACGTGTACACCGTCGACCAGCACGCGCTGTACGCGGTGGGGCGGCTGCACGCGCTCCAGCGCGGCGATCACGCGGCGGCGTTTCCCATTCCCACCGACACGACCCGCGAGGTCACCCGCCCGGTGGCGCTGGCGATCGGGACGCTGCTTCACGACGTCGGCAAACCGTACGGCAGCCCGCACAGCGAGATCGGCGCCGGGCTGGCGGTGGCGATCTGCCGGCGCCTCGGCATCGAGGAAGAAGACACGCAGCGCGTGGAGTTCCTGGTTCGCCAGCACCTGGTCATGGGCCAGATGTCACAGCGGCGCGATCTCGAGGACCTGGGCATGATCTCGGACTTCGGCGCGCTGTGCGGCGACGAGGAACGGCTGCGCGAGCTGTACCTGCTGACGTTCTGCGATCTCGCGTCGGTGGCGCCGGACGCGATGTCCAGCTGGAAGGAGACGCTGCTCGCCGAGCTGTACACGCGCACGCAGGCGTTCCTGCGCCGCGGGCCCGATCTGTTGCACGCCGAGCGCGAGGAGATCGTGGCCGAGCGCCAGAAGGGCGCCTCGCGCCTGCTGGGCGAGCCGCTGCCCGAGGACGGCGCGGACACGAAGTTGCGGCGCCTGTTCGCGGGGTTCCCCAGCCGTTACTTCGCCGAGAACACCGACACGCGCATCGCGGCGCACGTCCGCCTGATGCGGGAGCGCCACCAGCAGGGCAAGAAATCGCTCATCGAGGTGTCGCACGACACGCGCCTGGGCATGACCGAGATGGTGCTGGCGGCGGCGGACACGCCCGGCCTGCTGGCCGAGGTGGCGGGCGTGCTGTACGCGAACCGCATCGAGGTCGTCGACGCGGCGATCTATTCGCGCCATCCGTCCGATCCCAGCGAATCCGCGGAGGCGCTGGACGTGTTCCGCGTGCGCGACAGCATGGGCCGCCCCGTGACGGCGGAGGCGCGCTGGACGAAGGTGCGCGACGACCTGGAAGCGGTGGTGTCGGGCCGGATCAAGGCCGAGATCCTGGTGGCGGGGCGGCCGCGAACGGAATCGGTGGCCAGCTGGAAGACGCCGGCCGTGCCGACCGAATGCAAGATCGACAACATCGTCAGCCGCGACTTCACCGTCGTCGAGGTGATCACCGAGGATCGCCCGGGCGTCCTCTACGCGATCGCGCGCGCGCTTTACGTCGCGGCGCTGGACATCCACCGGTCCAAGATCGCCACCGAGGCCAACCGCGCCATCGACGTCTTCTACGTGCGCGACAAGGCGACGATGGACAAGATCGTCGACCCCGATCGCCAGGCCAGCCTGCGCGAGACGCTGCTGGCGCTGCTCGCGGGCGTGGAGACGAACGCGAAGGCCGCGGGCGGCGGCTAGACGACCTGACTAGCTCGCGTCGTCCTTGGGACGGAGCGCGCGGGGGCGGCGGACGCCGAGGCGGCGCGCGGCGCGGCTGAGGAGGACGCGCACGGTGGCGTCGGCGAGGCCCAGCTCGTAGGCGATCAGC
>Ga0207701_10008353_pt1 | contig 10225 bp, 10 predicted proteins | sample KBSSwiSSwithPhiX_FD_184294 | JGI IMG/M metagenome (GOLD analysis project Ga0207701, IMG submission 184294) | Switchgrass rhizosphere bulk soil microbial communities from Kellogg Biological Station, Michigan, USA, with PhiX - S5 (SPAdes) (version 2) | ecosystem: Environmental > Terrestrial >...
GAGGCAGCGCCGCACTCCAAAACGCAGAGCGACATGCGGGGGCGTACTAGCGGCCACGTCTTGGAGTGCGGCAGTGTTCTGCCGCTTTGGGGTGGACTACGGCGGAACGTTGTGCTTCGAGCCCCGTTTTCGTTTACTTTTTGGTTTAATTCGCTTCTGGCGAACAGGGGTTGGCGTCGCGCTCTTAGCCGCGGCCTTCCCCTGCTCCAGGGCCAGAGCCTGAGCAAGGCTCTTTTCATCCGTTAGGTCTTGGCGCAGCGGAGTAATCGAAACAAAATTTTGGGCGAAAGCCCAGCGGTCCGTCCCTTTCTCTTCACCTGCCAAAGGTCTAACCGTAAACCAAAATATCGGTCGTTTCAGCGGATCCTGACCGGGGACGACTTCACCATCATATTGTCGTAACGCCTGGCGAGTCCAAAGTATTCCTTTTGGTTTCCGCGGAAGATTCACATTCAGCAATGCCATATTTTTCTTCTCGAGGAGGAGCTTGAGCACTTTTTCCACGTAGGGCTCGAGCGAATTAAAGTCCGGTTCCTTTTCTGCCACTGCGGTACTGAATGCGATCCCGCGCAACCCCAGCAAGGTCGCTTGTTTGGCCGCCGCTAGTGTCCCGGAATGCCAACAGGCGCTGCCGAGATTGGGGCCGAGATTAATCCCCGAAAGAACGAGATCCACCCGTTTCCATCCAAAAGCGCCGAGAGCAACGCAATCCGCTGGAGTTCCATTGACCCGATAGGCATCGAAGCCACCGGGGAGTGGAGTACGGCGGTAACGCAGCGGACGCGACGAAGTAATGGCATGTCCCATGGAAGATTGCTCCACGTCAGGCGCGACAATCCGGATTTCTCCGAAGCGGGACGCGACCTTTGCGAGTGCGACGATACCGGGGCTGTAAACGCCATCATCATTACAAATGAGAATGCGCATTTGTTTCTAATAGAAACGTGTCTGAGCCAGCCTTTGGCCGAATTTTCGCAAAAATACGCGCATTTTTGTTGTCTAATGCGAGATACTCCGATGCGAATTCTTCTTCTTCACAATCCCAAAGCGGGAGATGGCGAGCATGAAGGCGAGGAATTAATGGAAGCGCTCGAAAAAGCCGGACATGAGGCAATCTACCACTCGCTCAAGAAAAAAGGAACCAAGAAGGCAATCGAGGAGAATATTGATTTGGTCCTAGCGGCGGGAGGAGATGGCGCCGTCGCAAAAGTCGCGCGACGACTGATGGGGACCAATACTCCGTTAAGCATATTGCCTCTGGGCACGGCGAATAATGTCGCCCGAATGCTCGGCTTCACCGGTCCGGCCGACAAGTTGATTGCCAACTTGGCCAAGGGAAAGCCCCGCGCATTTGACGTCGGCGTCGCCCGTGGGCCATGGGGGAAACGCTATTTCTTTGAAGGGACAGGAGCCGGTTTATTCGCGGATTATCTGGAGTCGCCCAGAAAATCGGCGCCGGTTGAGCCGATCTCAAAATCGGAACAAATGAAACGCCACGTCGTTGAACTGCGGCGCGAACTTCAAGATTATCAGGCGCGACCGTGGAAGATCATCCTGGATGACGAAGATTGTTCCGGACGCTATCTGCTTTGGCAGGCGATGAACATTCGTTCCGTCGGTCCCGTTTTAAAATTGGCGCCGAACGCGAAAACGGATGATGGAAAGCTCGACTTTGTCGGAGCGCTCGAAGAAGAACGGGAGAAATTACTCAACTATCTCGATGCCCGACTCGCCGGGGTAAAATCGAAGTTCCCGCTACAACCGAAGAGGTTCACCCGAATGCAAATCCTTTGGAAAAAATCTCCCATGCATTTTGACGATCAGGTTTGGCCTCAGGAGGACGACAATGTGGATGAATCCAAAATCGAGATCGGGGTCAAGTCCGCTGCTCTCCAGATTTGGAGCATAACGAAGTAATTTGAGCGTAATTGCGTGTCATCAAAGATCGAGCGCCGGCAGCACTAACAAACAGCAACAAATTTAATTACCTAACAGCGTGATTCTGCCTAGTTTTCGGAGTACTCGACGCAATGGCCGACCGAACTGACGCTCCGCAAACCAATCCGCTCCGCGAGGGTCTCGCGAACCGCGCGGTCCCACAGCCGTGCACGGTGGTGATTTTTGGAGCCACCGGTGATCTAACCATGCGGAAACTGATTCCCGCCCTTTTTAACATTTCCGCGGACGGCGAATTACCGCCGGGATTAACGGTCGTTGGTTTTGCTCGCCGCCCAAAAACGGATGAGCAATTCCGCCAGGAACAAGAAGAGGCTACGCGAAAGTTTTCCCGTCAAACGGTTCGCGACGAGATCTGGAACGGATTCGCTCAATCGATCTTCTACCATCAGAGCGAGTTTCACGATCCATCCGGTTATAAGAGTCTGGCGGAGCGGCTTGAGAAGATCGATGGGCAGCGTGGCACGGGCGGCAACCGCCTTTTTTATCTTGCCGCGGCGCCAGATCAATTCGAACCCATCCTAAAAAATCTTAAAGATGCCGGATTGAACAAAACCCGTGAAGGAAGTTGGGCCAGAGTCATCGTCGAAAAACCGTTCGGGAGCGATCTCGCTTCGGCGCGGAAGCTAAATGAAATCGTCCGAAACGCTTTTGCCGAGAATCAAACCTACCGAATCGATCACTTTCTCGGAAAAGAGACGGCACAAAACATTTTAGTGCTCCGTTTCGCGAACGCTATCTTCGAACCGATCTGGAACGCTCGCTACATCGATCATATCCAAATTACTGCCGCAGAAATGTTGGGAGTTGAAGGACGCGCCGGGTATTATGAAGGAGCAGGTGCATTGCGCGACATGGTGCAAAACCACATGCTCCAACTGCTCTGCCTCGTCGCAATGGAACCTCCTACCGATTTGGATGCGGACAGTATCCGGGAAGAGAAGGTCAAAATTGTAAAATCGCTCCGTCGAATCACAGAAGGAGAGGTGGCGCGAAATGTTGTCCGGGGTCAATACGCCGAAGGTGCGATCAATGGGAAATCCGTTCCAGGGTATCGGAGTGAGCAAAACGTAAAACCAGATTCAAAAACCGAGACGTTTGTTGCATTACGTGTTCGGATTGATGACTGGCGACTGGCTGACGTCCCGATTTACATCCGAGTTGGCAAACGATTGCCGAAGTCCGGCACAGAGATTTCGGTTCATTTCAAGAAAGCGCCGCCGGTGTTGTTTAATAGGGAATCCATTTCACTCGATCAAAATGTTCTCGTGATCCGGATTCAACCCGATGAAGGAATTTCGCTGCGGATGCAGGCAAAAATGCCAGGCAACAGTTTCCGGATTGAACCGGTAAAGATGGATTTCCATTACGGAACCTCCTTCGGCAAAGCGAGTCCCGAGGCCTACGAACGGCTGCTCCTCGACGCGATGAGTGGTGACGCCACGCTCTTCGCCCGTCGCGATGAAGTGGAGGAAGCGTGGGCATTTATCGATCCGATCGAGGAAGCATGGAGGGCGAAGGATAATCAGCCGGGATTATTCGAATATCCTGCTGGTTCATGGGGACCGGAAGAGGCGGATGAACTCTTGGCGCGGGATGGCCGCGCATGGCGAAGGTTGTAAAATGATGGCGATCCTGCTCCCCTCGACTACGACGCCGACCCAAAAGCGGCGGAGCACCGCCGCACTCCAAAACGCAAGCGAAACCGCACGCTCACATCAATTCCATGGCCTCATCCGCTGAAACATTTTCGTTAGGTATGCCTGTCGAGATCGGGGAGATCGATCGCGAATTGAAAAAGCTTTGGGCTGAAAGCGGTAACGCCAGGACGCGGGCGTCGCTCATGAATCTCGCTGTTTATAGTGAAGAACCTGACTCCCTTCCCTCAAACACAGCGATGATTTTCAAAATCACAGAGGACCATGCTTGTCGGGCCATCGTGATCAATGCGAATCCCGAAGCGAAAGAAAACCATGTTGAAGCGTGGATCAGCGCCCATTGTCATGTTAGTCGGGCCGGGAATAAGCAAATCTGTTCTGAACAACTTTCATTCCTACTGAAAGGGCCTTCCGCGAAACTGCTCCCGAATATCGTCTTTTCCCACCTCGATTCTGATCTCCCTTTTTATCTTTGGTGGCAGGGTGAATTTCACGATCCGATGGATCCACAGCTGTGGGCCTGGGTAGACCGTGTCATTTATGACAGCCAGACATGGAGCGACTTTGACACTCAGATGCGACGGGTCGAAACAGCCCAGGCGGAAGCGAAACAACGGATTGTCTTATGCGATCTCAACTGGACGCGCCTCGTCCATTTTCGTCTTGGCATCGCGCAAATTTTCGATCACCCCCGCACCCACTCTCGTTTTAACGAGATCGAATCTGTCGTGATCGATTTCGCTCCTGGATATCGCTCGACAGCGTTACTCTTAGTGGGCTGGCTCGCCGCACAATTAAATTGGAGTTTAGAAAAGAAATCGAAAAACAACCAAGTGGCGTTTCGGGATCGATCGAACAAACTGATTCAAGTTTCGCTTAACGAAAAAGAAGGTGAACCGATTGGTGGTTGCATTGTGAACTTTGGTTCCCGGAAGGTTTGCGTGAATTATTCTGCCAACAGTGACTTGCTCGATGTCACCGTCCGAGCTGAAGACGCAAAACGAACCTGTCTGATTCCGGCAGGCAGCAACGATCCCGTGCGATTGATGAGCGAGGAGTTAATGCGGGGCGGCCCGCATCGGGTTTATCTCCGCGCGATGAATGCGATGCGCAGTCTGCTCTGAGGCTTATCACCTAGCAGGAGAGCTTTTCAAAAGTTGCCCGCAACGCGCGGCCGCTGACCTCGATCGAGAATTTCTCTCGCGCCATCGCGCGACCGCGATCACCGAACTCTCGCGCTTGTTCTGGATTAGCAATCAGATACTCCATCGCAGCGCAAACTGCTTCGGGATCATGTTCCTTCACCAGGATCCCGTTGACATCCTGCTCAACCATTTCCGGAATACCGCCCAACCGCGTAGAGATCACAGGCAATCCGGCGGCCATCGCTTCCATGATCACAGTCGGCAAATTATCCATTCCCCCACCCTCCTCATGCGTGCAGGGCAGAACAAAGATGGTCGCGTGGGCAAGCCTCTGCGCAATCTCCGTTTGGGTTCGAGGACCGACCAGTCTAACGCACGATTCCAGACCCTCTCGAACAATCTGTAATTGCAACGCTTCCTCGAACGGACCTTCCCCAACAACTTCGCAAACAAAACTGTGTCCACGCTGTTTTAGGAGGCGGCACCCACTAATCAGATCAGCAAAACCTTTTTTCTCGATCAATCGGCCGATTGAGATGATTGCCGGAGTTCCGCTGCCGTAATCAACCGGGTGATAACGAGAGAGATCAACACCGTTGTAAACTCGATATACCTTGGATGCGATCTCTGGATACCGGTTACGAAGAAATTCCGCAGAGTAATCACTTACCGTCACGATCGCTGCCGCGTTCGAAAACAACTGCGTGAGCGAGACGACAAAATCACGTGGTGCAAAAATATCGTTCGCATGGGCAGTGAAGCTGTATTGAATTCCGAAGAATTGGTGAATCCAAAATGCTGTTCGGGCAGCCATTCCGGCAAAATGCGCATGCAAATGTTGCAGACCTTCTCGTTGAAGACGGCATCCGACATAAATCGCCTGATAAAGGCGAAGAAAATCTGATTGTCGTCCCCATTTTTTGACCGCTTCACGCGTGTCATTCGAAACCTGGCCATCGCGCAACAGTCGATCGACCTCCCGCACAAGCACATTCTCTTCAGGCAGGTAGTGAACTCGCTGAACAAGTTGGTTATCCCAATCCTGGTTAGGCTCATTGACTGGACGCCGAATCGAATAGACGTGAACCTTGATCCCTTGGCGTTCCAGCTCTACCACCTCGCGGTAACAGAAGGTTTGGCCAAACGACGGAAATCGCTCAAAAAGATAGGCGACTTCGCGCATGGCCAAGACTTAACGGCACTGCTGCCAGTTGCAACTCCACCCGGTGCCGATTTCAGCCCCGGAGAGGGGTTTGCGTAAAAACCATTTCGTTTCCCGCACGAGTCCTGCTGTAGCACGATCGATGGTCGATCGCGACTTCTTCGGGTTTTGTACAACCCTTAAACCACTCGAACTGAAGGCACTGGGAGCGCTTTCAGAAATCCGGCATCTTGCTGCCGGGGAGACCATCTATGCCGCCGGCGATCCGAGCGATGTTCTCTACATAATTAATCGTGGCGTCGTCGAGGCAATCAGTGAGGGGGACGAGAAAACCGCCGACGCGTATCTTTCCCGCGGAGACATCTTTGGAGACGTCGAAGTTTTGACCGATCAGCCTCGAAAATGCCTCGTCCGCACCCGAGAACCGGTGAGCCTGCAATGCTTCCACCGCAAAGACTTTTCCGAGCTAACCCGCCGTGTTCCGTCGTTTTTCCAGTATCTTAGCGAACAGCTCGCCCTTCGTCTGGGTCAAGCCAGAGACCGTACCCTGGCCCAGAGCCATTGCCTGGAGTTAACTGGCAGTCTTTCGAACTTCGATCTGGCGACTATTTACCAAACAATCGTTAATTCCTCCCAGACCGGCGAGCTCCGTATTTCTAATGATAGATCCGATTTGGTCTCCGCCCTCTTCTTCGAACAAGGGCAGCCTCGCCGCGGCCAATACGAGCATCTCGTCGGTGAAGAGGCTTTCTGGCAGCTCTTCCTTTGCGATTCGCTCCCTTATACCTTCTCGTTCTCGGCCGGCGATCAGCCAGTTAGTGCCTGGGTGCAATCAGAACCCATTGCACGAAATCAAACTGACTTGCTCATCTCCGCGTTGCAGGGCCGAGATGAATTCCACCAACTCAAACAACGCATGCCTGATCCGGAGGCCTTTCTCCTCCGCCGGCAGAAGTCAACATTCGCTTGGCCGCCTGCTGCACCACCGGAGTTAAAGCCGCTTGCTGAAGAAATTTGGGCTCTAACGGAAGAGACGGCCGTAAATCTAACCAGCCTGTTTCGGAAGTGTTCTTATTGCGAACTCAAAATCTATCGAGTTGTGCACGAGTTGCTGCAGTCGAAACATTTCCAATGGTCTTGCCCCGAATTTGCTGAAGAGGTGGCTTAATATGCGCACTTTCTCGAAATCAATCGGTCTAATTCTTCTCGTTGCTCTCTGTCTCCCGGCTTGCTCGAGCTTTTCTAAAAGCGCGCGGCAACAGCGTGCCTACGAGAAATACGTCCAAAAGAGCATGCGGGCGCGGTCAAAGCAGAAGGCTAAGATCGCAAAGCATCAGGCGGAAATCCCCTACAACGAATCGGGCCCGGTGCGGACAGAGATGACGACCATGGACGAAGGGCCACAGGCAGTTCCGAGCGAGGCAACCACTAATTGGTGAACGCTGGGGGCTTCTCGCCAACAAGCATTCACCTAACGAATCAAATACTGCGTCGGACCGGAATCGGCTTGCCTTCGCTGTCGACTGCCACGTAGGTGAAAACGGCCCGCGTGACTCGAACCTGCTCGCCACTCATATAGCGTTCCACCCATGCTTCGACCGGAATCGTCATAGAAGTGCGCCCGATTTTCTCCACCCAGGCATAGCAAGCCACGGTGTCGCCAACGTGCACTGGCTGAAGAAATGACATTCCCTCCATTGCGACCGTTACCACCCGGCTTTGCGCAGTTTTCGCCGCGATTATTCCGCTGCCCAAATCCATCTGAGACATAATCCAGCCACCAAAAATATCACCGCTCGGGTTCGTGTCCGCCGGCATTGCAATCGTGCGGATGACCAGTTCGCCTTTCGGTCCTTCGGAAGCTTCCATGCGAACGACGGTAACATACCGGGCAAGCAAGACTATTATCGCTTCCTGTCCGAAGTTCAGAGTTTACAAAATCAGCATGCAATCGCCGTAGCTGTAAAAACGGTACCCCGCCTGAATCGCCGCCGCATACGCATCCAAGAGGAACTCCCGTCCAGCAAACGCGCTCACAAGCATCAGAAGGGTTGAGCGGGGCAAATGAAAATTCGTTAGCAGGCCATCGACATACTGAATCTTGTTTGGCGGCCGAATAAAAATGTCCGTCTTACCCTCCTGAGCGATGATCTTCTCATTCCGACGCAGAGCGGACTCGAGGACGCGCACCGTTGTCGTCCCCACCGCAATCACTCGCGAAGCACCGTTGATTTTGGCTGCCGCCGATTCCGAAATCAAAAATCGTTCTTCATGCATGCGATGATCTGCGATTTTTTCATTCTTAACAGGTTGGAAGGTCCCGGTTCCAACATGAAGCGTTATGAATGCATGCGGCAGCCTCGCCAACATTTCTGCGGTGAAATGCAACCCGGCGGTCGGCGCGGCAACCGCTCCCGGCACCTCGGCGAAAATCGTTTGATATCGCTCTCGATCACTTGGATCGCTGGCCCGCTCTATATAGGGCGGGAGCGGAACTGCTCCGCCTTCAAGGAGATTCTCATCGCTCTCGACTGAAATTACTCGCTCGCCTTCTGGACAGACTTCTTCGACCCGCACCGCGGCGTCGTTGATCTTTGTTACACTTCCAACGCGCATTCTGCGGCCCGGCTTAACCAGACATTTCCAACGCGTCGGACCAAGTTGCTCGAGGAAGAGAAACTCAATCCTGTTGTCGTCAGAAAACCTACGGGCATTCAGGACGCGGGTGTTATTCAGGACCAGCAAATCCTCGGCAGAAAGATATTGATCGAGCTCAGTAAACTTTCGATGCTCAAATCGCTGTTCCGCTCGGTGCAAGACCATCATTCGCGATTCATCGCGACGAGTCAGCGGCCGTTGTGCGATCAGCTCTTCCGGCAAGAGATAGTCGTAATCCGACAGACGCTTACTCATCTATGCGGCTGCATCGTAGCATACAGTGCCATCTACATAATCTTCTGAAAATAGCCCAGCGTTTTAACGCTGGGTGTTCGAAATCATCGCATTGGAGCATCGCCGCAAATTCCGTTATTGCTGCTGGCAAAGAAATTTTAGATGGTCGCTTACATCGTGACCCAATTTCCTTCTGCCCTCGATTTTGTGATGGGCGCGCTTGAACGAATCCGTGAGCGCGGAGAAAAACTTCCACGGGCTTCGCGCTCGTCTCTGGTTGAGCTCCGGAGTGTGCCTTCAACTCAAGCCGCTAGTGAAGAGTCTCGTTTACCCAAAAGCTTCGACGAGACTCCACGCCGCCCTATCCAACCAGCTTCGGACAAAGCAGCCCGTCTTGCTGAAATTCAAACCCGCGTCACTGGCTGCCTTAAGTGCCCGCATCTTGTCCGAAGCCGGACGCAAACGGTTTTTGGTGTCGGCAATCCTGATGCCGATGTGATGTTCGTCGGGGAAGCCCCTGGTGCGGATGAAGACGCACAAGGCGAACCTTTTGTTGGGCGTGCGGGACAACTACTCACAAAAATTATTAAGGCAATGGGGTTTGATCGCGCCGATGTTTACATCGCGAATGTTCTAAAATGCCGGCCGGACATGCCACCCGGGAGCTCCGGTAATCGCCCGCCTAGCCCGATGGAAATGCAGACGTGTCTTCCTTATCTCACCGAACAAATCCGCATCATCCAGCCAAAGGTGATGATCGCCCTCGGGGCTACAGCCGTTGAAGGCCTGCTAGGGACTCGCGGGGTGATGCGAGAGCTACGCGGAAAATGGCACTCCTACCAGAACACGCCGCTCATGATCACCTATCACCCCTCCTACCTGCTGCGGAATCAGGCTCCCTCCGAAAAAAGAAAGGTTTGGGAAGATATGCTGCAGGTGCTGGAGCGGATCGATTACCCGATCACGGAGAAGCAGCGCAACTACTTCCTCTGAGGACGGATGTTTAGTTAGGCCGCGAGCTTGAAAACATCAGATCGCGTCGTGACTATCAATGGGACATGGCTTGTTGGGCGTCGGGACCAGAGTTCAGGCAATGCCATCGAACAAATCGAACCAACTCATCCGAGAGGTATTTGAATTCACCGTTCAAATTAAACACGTGAGTTCGACCCAAGCCCGGATCCGCTTCGATCCAACGTTCGTCTCCCAAGTAAGCAAGAACGTGGCTGCCAGATTTTGTAATTGCGAGGTCTCCCGCTTTTATCCCGGCAATATCGTGCAGCGCAACATACTCCGTCCCTTTTACTGGCTGGGTAATCTCAGACGCGTTGCCCAGCATGATTGCGTTGGAATCATGCCACCAAAGACGCAAGGCCATCCTCATCGCTTCCGGATGTAGGTGCTGGAACCCA
>Ga0207701_10008355_pt1 | contig 10225 bp, 10 predicted proteins | sample KBSSwiSSwithPhiX_FD_184294 | JGI IMG/M metagenome (GOLD analysis project Ga0207701, IMG submission 184294) | Switchgrass rhizosphere bulk soil microbial communities from Kellogg Biological Station, Michigan, USA, with PhiX - S5 (SPAdes) (version 2) | ecosystem: Environmental > Terrestrial >...
CGGGCCTGCGTTCGCGCACATGCGTTCGATGACGTAATACGCCTTGTTGTCGGCGGCGTCCTTCGTGGCATCGACCTGGCCCACGTTGAGACCGGCGCCAGAGAAGGTCGTCCGGTTGGCGAGCGCGGCTGGAATCTCCGGCACGGGCTGCGCCGCGGGCAGGCAGCCAGTCCCGGCCGCGTTCTGGACGCACGCGTAGTAGTTCTGGGAAGGGACGTTGGCAGTCTTATCAACGATGTCAGGCGCCGAGAGCGTCGGGTCCGCAGTTGGGTCGAAGAGCGCTTTAATTGCCTGCTCGATGCTGCGGTCGACCGCATAGACCGCAGCCTGCTTGAACGCGAGATTGCCCGAAACGACCGTCGCCGTATCAGCGGACCGGATAAGTGCAATGCCGGCGAGGCTCAACGCGACCATCACCAGGAGTGCAATGAACATAACGATGCCGCGTTGCAGGCGGGCGGGGCGGTGGAACATACGGGCCGGTAGCGAGCCGAGCGTTGCGTAATTCATGATCAATTCCACAGGGCGTTGCGAAGTGGGATGCTTGTCTCGAGCACTCTGTAGCGATAGTGCTGATTGTCCGCGCTAAGGGTCATCGTGAATGCACATGTCGGGGCGGGCTCGCAGAACATGCCGATCTTTCCATCTCCCATGCCCGGCGGCGTTCCGGCAGTGATCGGCTCTTTTTCGTACTGCGCGCTCCGTGTGACGATGGCGACACGCACAGCACGAATTTGCTGCAGTGTCGTGAGAAGAGTCGCGGGCAGCGGGAGGCTGGCGGCCGACCAGGCTCCGGCCGCGTCCTGCCAGACGTCGATGGAGCCGTCCGCATCTGTGTCGACGCCGTACTGGGCCTTCAGGTTGACGACATCGTTTATGACAGGGTTCACGGGGCCTGCCGTGGGAAGCAGGGTCTGCGTGCGCAGCGCGTGGGTAGTCGTGTCGACGGTGTATGCGACCTTTCCCATCGCCCCCGCCTGGCCGAGGTTGACGAGCGTGGCACTCACTGCGTTGTAAGTAGCCCCGGCGGGGCCTGCGACCGGTGTATGAGTGATCGTCGCAAATCCTGTGGTCGCGTCGACGGCGATGCCACCGGGATTCACCGTGGAGATCGTGCAGGTGGCGCCTTGCACCGCAACGACCACGTCCACCTTGTTCGCGTCCGTCGGATGCGCGCTGAACGCGACGGGGCCGGGGACCACGTAGGGTTGTGCGCCCGTAGCGTTTTGCTTCAATTGGACGGGCGTCGACAACGTGTGCGAGCCGCCGTAGAGCACGGTGATCTTGTCGGGCGTATTGTCGTCGGCGCCCGCTTCGATCAGCACGGGAATGGGGCGCAACAGTGCACAAGTGTCCAAGACCGAGGCGGACGACGCGATTCCGTTGCCGCCCATCGAGATGTCGCGGCCCATGACGTAGAGTCCGTAGGTGGCGTTCTGCTGGGCGTCGCTGCCGCCGGTGATCGTGCGCTTCTGGCCTTCGCTCACCTCATACACCTGGTAGATGACGAGGACGAGCAGCATGCCGATTACGATGCTGATCATGACTTCCATGAGGCCAACGCCACGCTGGTCGGCGCCGTGTCGCTGCCGGGCACTCATGGGTTCTTTCCGATCTGGGCCGTCATGAGCTGCTTGTGCAGTTCTGATTCGCCGGGAAGCTTCCAAAACACGGTAACAACGACAGTGCGGCTCTGCGGCGACAAACCGGGCTGCAAAAGGTCCACCGTTGGCGGATTGGCACGAGCGGACGGTAGCAGAGCGGCGGCTTTCTCCTGCCAGTCGGCCAATTTCGTGCCGCTTGGGCCGAATTGCGTATCCATCTGCGCCGCGGTCATCGTCCACATGTCGGCGATCATCCCGCTCGCGAGATTCGCCGCCTCGGAGCGATACCGGGCGTCATTTGTGATGCGTAGAGAGCTACCGAGAAGGCCGATGAGGCCGAGGACACCGAACGAAAAAATCAGGATCGCGATCAGCGCCTCGAGCAGATAGCTGCCGTTCTGATGGCGGGAACTGTCTGTCGGTTGGCGGCGAAGGATATTGCCGGAGGGTTGTCCAGGTTTCATGTCAGCAGCGCCGCGGGTCGTCGGCCGGGAGATTGGGATCGGGGTCGCACAGGCGCAGTCCACGCGGCTTGTTCGCCGCGGGCGGATTCGGATCGTCGACGATGATGCGAAGCGGCCGGGCCTCGCCCGGTACAGCGGAGGCAATGTCGATCGTCCGGATGTGATCGTTCGGGTTCAGCGGATCGATCTCGACCCGGCCGAGGCCGTTGAACGCGACCTTCGACTGGCCGGCAGGCGTGATGGCGATCGTCGCGTTCTTCCCGGCCTCGGTCTTGGCGTAGCTCTGCAACGTCTTATGCGTTGTGTCGTCGTCATCCAGCACCCAGAACTTCCAGTCGGCGTTCGTTGTCCCGTTGGTGAGCTCGAACGTGACGCGCTTGTTGCGGTTCGCTGCTTCGGCCGCCGCGGCGCGAAGTCCGTTGACGATGGACTCCGACGTCGAGCGGATCTCGCTGTTGCGCAGGAAGGTGGTGAACGAGGGCACCCCGAGGAATATGAGCAGCGCCGCGATCGCGATTGCGAGCATCAGTTCGATCAGCGTGAAGCCCCCAGCGGCAGCGCGACCTCGCACCTCAGCAGTCCCCGTTTTTGCGCGTGGTCCAGCACGTGTTCGACGTCGCCCAGCCTGATGGCGCAGACGTCGTCTTGCGCGTATTGGCCTGGTCGACTGAGTACACGAAGTGGGTGCTAGGGCTGAACATGTCGGTCGCTTTGATCGTATATGTATTCGCGCCGAGATCCTCGCAGGTGTAGTTGAAGAACTTCGCATTCCCCGGCAGCCTGATTTGCGTGCTCGACGGTGTCGCCGTCGCCGCGACGCAAGACGCTGGATACGTTCGGTTGTCGAGGAAGAACTGTTCCATCCGCGTCCGCATGTCGGCCAGGTTGGCTCGTGCCTCGACCAGCCTGCTGCGCGTGATGTAGTCGAAGTACGAGGGTAATGCGACCGCGGCGATAATTGCGATCACCGCGACGGTGATCATCACTTCGATGAGCGTGAAGCCGGTGGCGGGAGGCTTGGTGCGCAAGAGTATTATCATAATTGTCCTTTGCCGGTGGCGGTATGCTAGGTGGGTCGCGTGCGCCCGGCAAACGGTCCCGACTAACGGGCCCTGAGCGCGAATGGACGGAGACGGTCGCGGCACCGAAGCCTGCCGTGCGGTATGCCCGAAGCTAACGACATTCGCATTCTGCGGCGCCCGCCCCGACATCTGCCGCACCGCCGACGTGCGGTGCGCATCAGCGCATGTACGGCGTAGGCGGGCGCTTGTTCAGGGACAGATCGTGTTCGTGCGCTCGGTGCGCACGCGTCCGCTATTCGCGAGCACGACGTGCATCGCGCGCTGGCCATGGCGGCAAAGCGCGAACGTGCCCATCTGCAGCGCGCCGCTCAGCATGCGCGCGCTTCCGAGGCTCGTGTACGACACATAGTCGTTCACCGGCCGGTTGGCGGTGATCGTGATGCCGCGTGTCGGACGTCCGTCGATCTCCAGGATTCGCTCGCCGGCATCGACGAGGCCGTTCCCGTTTTCATCGACGAAGACGACGAAGCCCTGCTCCCAGCTCCCACCGTCGACACACTGGCGCTGGTCAGGCGATTTGCAGACGCTGACGCGATAGTTGGCGCGGATGGCCTCGGTTCGGGCCCGCGTCATCGTTTCGGCGAGATGTTTTGCCTGATTGGCGAGCTCGTATGCGCCAAGCCATTCGTGAAATGCCGGGGCCCCGGCCGCCAGGAGCAGCGTAACGATGGCGACCGCGACGAGCGTCTCGATCACCGTGAAGGCGCGGAGGGCGGAACGCATGGTTGAGGGGGCTGGGTTCACACCGCAAGTTAGGACGGTGGAGTCGGCAGGTGAATCCGGCCGACGGCTTAAGTCGAGCAGCCAGTGACGGACGGTGCGCGTCCGGCAGCGCCACGCGCCCGTCCGCGGACCGATTTCATCGGTGGCAAGTCGTGCGGACCGATGCCTGTCTTGACGAAAATTATTTGAGGCCTAAGATATTCATGTCGCAACGATCGAGGTATGGGCGTGGGAGTTCCCGGACGCAGCACCGCCGACGACGCCGAGTCGCGCGTACACGACGAGCATCACGAGACGCTGCGCTTGTGGCTGCGGCTCCTGACCTGCACGCTGACCATCGAAGGCAAGGTGCGAGCCCGGCTGCGCGAGCGGTTCGCGACCACGCTGCCGCGTTTCGATCTCATGGCGCAGCTCGAGCGCAATCCTCGAGGGCTCAAGATGGGCGAGCTCTCGCGCCGCCTGATGGTCACCGGCGGCAACGTGACCGGTATCACCGATCAACTTGTCGCCGAAGGACTGGTGCGCCGCGAGTCGATCGTCGGCGACCGGCGGGCGTATGCCGTGCAGCTCACGCCGAAGGGCAAGCGCGCGTTCGACGCGATGGCCGCGGAGCACGAGCAGTGGGTCGAGGAGCTCTTGTCCGGCCTCACCCGAGCCGAGCGCGATCGGCTCTTCGCGCTCCTCGGGCGTCTTAAATCGACGATCCGCGAGCGCGACGCCGAGGCGCTCCCGAAGGAGGTGCACTCGTGACGACCATACGCCCGCTGCAGCCGTTCCGCGACCATCGCGCCGCGCACTTCCGCTGGCAAGTCGACGGCGACTCGCAAGTGGCGAGGATCACGCTCGACCGTCCGGAAAAGAAGAATCCGCTGACGTTCGATTCGTACGCCGAGCTGCGCGACCTCTTTCGCGGGCTCGTGTATGCAAGCGACGTGAAGGCGATCGTGATCTGCGGTGCTGGGGGCAACTTCTGCTCCGGCGGCGACGTCCACGAGATCATCGGACCGCTCACGCGGATGTCGATGCCGGAGCTCCTCGCATTCACGCGGATGACCGGCGACCTCGTGAAGGCCATGCGCCGCTGCCCGCAGCCGATCGTTGCCGCCGTCGACGGTACTTGCGCGGGCGCCGGCGCGATGATTGCGCTCGCGTCCGACTTCCGCCTCGGTGTGCCCGCTGCGCGCACCGCATTCCTGTTCGTTCGCGTCGGTCTAGCGGGCTGCGACATGGGCGCCTGCACGCTGCTGCCGCGGATGATCGGCCAGGGTCGAGCGTCCGAGCTCCTGTACACGGGCCGTGCGATGACCGCAGAGGAGGCCCTCGCGTGGGGCTTCTTCAACCGCGTGGTTCCCGAGGGCTCGCTCGCCGCGGAGGCCGATGCGCTGGCACGCTCGCTCGCGTCGGGGCCGTCGTTCGCGCACGCGATGACGAAGACGCTGCTGCACCAGGAGTGGGCCATGGATCTGGACGCGGCGATCGAAGCCGAAGCGCAGGCACAGGCCATCTGCATGCAGACCGCCGATTTCCGCCGCGCCTACGATGCGTTCGTCGCGAAGACGAAGCCCAAGTTCGAGGGCAACTAAACCTCGACCGGGCAGCCGATGAACTCCGCGCCGACACCGTCCGGCCCTGACCGGTCGCATCTGGACTGGCCGTTCTTCGCCGACCACCACCGTGCACTGGCAGCGGAGCTCGACGCATGGGCGGCGACCTCGCTTCCGCGCAGCGATCATGCGGATGTCGATCGCCACTGCCGCGAGCTCGTCGGTGCATTGGGCGCGGCCGGCTTCCTCCGCTATTGCGTTCCGGCGTCCCACGGAGGCGCGCTTCCGGCGCTCGACTCGCGAGCGCTCTGCGTCGCCCGCGAGACGCTCGCCTGGCACGACGGCCTCGCGGATTTCGCCTTCGCGCTGCAAGGACTCGGCAGCGGCGCGATCACGCTTGCCGGCAGCGAAGACCAGAAGGCGCGCTGGCTGCCCGCGGTAAGCCAAGGGAGGGCAATCGCCGCGTTCGCGCTGTCGGAACCCGACGCGGGCTCCGACGTGGCGGCGATGACCACTCGTGCGGTCCGCGACGGCGGCGAGTGGGTGCTCGACGGCTGCAAGACGTGGATCAGCAACGGCGGGATCGCCGACTTCTACTGCGTCTTCGCGCGCACCGGCGAGGCCGCCGGCTCGCGCGGTATCTCGGCGTTCATCGTGCCAGCCGACAATCCCGGATTGACGATCGCCGAGCGTATCGCGGTCACCGCGCCGCACCCGCTCGCGCGCATTGAGCTTGCTTTGTGCCGCGTGCCGCACGACGCGCTGCTCGGCGTTGAGGGCGAAGGCATGAAACTCGCGCTCCGCACGCTCGACATCTTTCGCGCGTCCGTCGCGGCTGCGGCGCTCGGTTTCGCCCGGCGGGCGGCGCACGAAGCGCTCGAGCGGGCGCGCGACCGGGCGATGTTCGGCGGCAGGCTCGCCGATACGCAGCTCGCGCAGGCGGCGCTCGCCGAGATGGCGCTGTCGATCGATGCCGCTGCGTTGCTCACGTATCGCGCGGCGTGGCTGCGCGACGTGAAGGGCGCGCGGGCCACGAAGGAGGCGGCGATGGCCAAGTGGTACGCCACCGAGTCCGCCCAGGACGTGATCGACAAAGCGGTGCAGATGTTCGGTGCGCTGGGCGTGACGCGCGGGCAGACCGTCGAGCAGCTGTACCGCGAGATCCGTGCCTTGCGGATCTACGAGGGCGCGACCGACGTGCAGAAGCTCGTCGTTGCGCGCGAGCTCCTGCGGCGCTGAAAGCGGGGTGGCCATGACTTATACGGCGCACGTCGACACCTTCGCGCGGGACAACCTGCCGCCCCGCGACCAGTGGCCCGAGCTTCTGTTCCTGCTGCCCGAGCTTCAGTACCCCGAGCGGATGAACTGCGCGACGATGCTGCTCGACCGCGCGATCGAGGCCGGGCGGGTCGATCACCCGGCCGTGCTGTCGCCGGAGGGCGTCGCCTGGACCTACGGCGAGCTCAACGCTCGCGCTAACCGGATCGCCCGCGTGCTGACCGACGACCTGGGCGTGGTGCCGGGCAACCGGATCCTCTTGCGCGCGCCGAACGGCCCGATGCACGCCGCCTGCTGGTTCGCCGTCATCAAAGCGGGCGCGATCGCGGTGGGCACCATGCCGCTGCTGCGCGCGAAAGAGCTGGGCGACATCGTCACCAAGGCGCAGGTGTCGCATGCGCTGTGCGACCACCGGCTCGCGGCGGAGCTCGACGCCGCGCGGCCCAACTGCCCGTCGTTGCGGACCGTGTGCCTGTTCGGCTCCGATGCGCCCGGGTCGCTCGACGCGCGTGCCGCGACCAAACCCGCGACCTTCGACAACGTGGACACGGCGGCCGAGGACACGGCGCTCATCGCGTTCACCTCCGGCACGACCGGCAAACCGAAAGGCACGATGCACTTTCATCGCGACGTCATGGCCGCTTGCGACTGCTGGCCGCGCTCGACGCTGCGTGCCTCTTCCGCCGACGTCTTCGTCGGCAGCCCTCCGCTGGCGTTCACGTTCGGGCTGGGAGGCCTGCTGCTTTTTCCGCTGTCGATCGGCGCGGCGGCGCTGCTTGTTGAGAAGCCGTCGCCGGATGCGCTGTTGCCGCTCATCGCCAAGCACCGGGCAACCGTGCTCGTCACCGCGCCCACATCCTATCGCGCAATGGCGGCGGAGGCGGCGCGCTACGACCTCACGTCGCTCCGGAAATGCGTCTCTGCCGGCGAGGCGCTGCCCGCGGCGACGCGGCGGATGTGGAAGGACGCGACCGGCATCGAGATCATCGACGGCATCGGCTCGACCGAGATGCTGCACATCTTCATCTCGCACGACGAGGCGCACGCCAAGCCGGGCGCGACGGGCCGGCCGATCCCCGGATACCTCGCTTCGGTCATGGATCCGTCAGGCGAGCCGCTGCCTCCGGGCAACGTCGGCCTTCTCGCTGTCAAAGGCCCGACGGGATGTCGGTACCTGGCCGACGAGCGCCAGGCGACGTACGTCAAAGGCGGCTGGAACTACACCGGAGACGCTTATCTCGTCGACGCCGATGGCGATTACATATACCAGGCACGTTCCGACGACATGATCGTCAGCGCCGGCTACAACATCGCGGGACCGGACGTCGAAAGCGCGCTCCTGCTGCACCCCGATGTCGCCGAATGCGGTGTCGTCGGCGTGGCTGACGACATGCGCGGGCAGATCGTCAAGGCGTTCGTCGTGCTGAAGCCGGGCGTCGCGCCGGGCGAGACGACGACACGCGCGCTGCAGGACCACGTAAAACAGACGATCGCGCCTTACAAGTACCCTCGCGCGATCGAATACCTCGAAACGCTGCCGCGCACCGAGACCGGCAAGCTGCAGCGCGCGAAGTTGCGGCAGCGGGAACAAAGCTCGAGATGATGTTTCCGGGATCTGGCATCGCAACCGCCGGCGGGCGATAATCCTGTTCGGTTTGCGTCGCAGCGGATTCGCGTTGCCGACGCCGGTCTTTCCCCGCCTTCGCGACAAGCGACCTGGAGCTCCTCATGAATGCCCCCGAGCGCCTTCAATCCGAAGCCAAGGCAAAGTTTTCGTGGGACGACCCGCTGCTTCTGAGCGAGCAGCTGGCCGAGGAAGAGCGAATGGTGCGCGACACCGCGCACGCCTATGCGCAGGAGAAGCTGCTGCCGCGGGTGACCGAGGCGTTTCGCCACGAAAAATCGGACCCCGAGATCTTCCGCGAGATGGGCGCTCTCGGGCTCCTCGGCGCGACGCTCCCGGCCGAGTACGGCGGCGCAGGGCTCAACTATGTTTGTTACGGGCTCATTGCCCGCGAGATCGAGCGCGTCGACTCCGGCTATCGCTCGATGATGAGCGTGCAGAGCTCGCTCGTCATGTACCCGATCTTTGCCTATGGTTCGGAAACGCAGCGGAAGAAGTACTTGCCGAAGCTTGCGACGGGAGAATGGATCGGCTGCTTCGGACTGACGGAGCCCGACCACGGATCGGATCCCGGCTCGATGGTCACGCGCGCGCACGGCGCCTCGGGCGGCGGCTATCGGCTGACCGGCAGCAAGATGTGGATCTCGAACTCGCCGATCGCCGACGTATTCGTCGTCTGGGCGAAGACGGACGACGGCGTGATCCGAGGTTTCATCCTCGAGAAGGGGATGAAGGGGCTGACCGCGCCGAAGATCGAAGGCAAGTTCAGCCTGCGCACGTCGATCACCGGCGAGATCGTGATGGACGACGTCGCGGTGCCCGAAGACAATTTGCTGCCGAACGTTCGCGGCCTCAAGGGCCCGTTCGGGTGCCTGAACAGCGCACGCTACGGCATCGCCTGGGGCGCGCTCGGCGCGGCGGAAGCGTGTTGGCACGCGGCGCGGCAGTACACGCTCGAGCGCAAGCAGTTCGGCCGTCCGCTCGCCGCGAACCAGCTTATCCAGAAGAAGCTCGCCGACATGCAGACCGAGATCGCGCTGGGACTGCAGGCCTGTCTGCGCCTCGGGCGCATGAAGGACGACGCGAAGGCGGCCCCTGAGATCACATCGATCGTCAAGCGCAACTCGTGCGGCAAGGCTCTCGAGATCGCCCGCATGGCGCGGGACATGCATGGCGGCAACGGGATCGTGGACGAGTTCCACGTGATCCGGCACGTGCTCAACCTCGAGACCGTCAACACGTACGAGGGTACGCACGACGTCCATGCGCTGATCCTGGGCCGTGCACAAACGGGCATCTCGGCCTTCTCGTAGGCCGACGTCATGAAGCTCTACGACTACTTCCGCTCGTCCGCTGCGTACCGGGTCCGCATCGCGCTCAACCTCAAGGGCGTGGCGCCCGAGCGCGCGCCGGTGCACCTGCGCCGAGGCGCGCAACGCGCCGACGATTACCTTGCGATGAACCCGCAGGGCCTCGTGCCGTCGCTCGTCACGGATGCGGGCGACGTGCTGACGCAGTCGCTTGCCATCATCGAGTGGCTGGAGGAGACTCATCCGCAGCCGGCGTTGTTGCCGAGCGACGCCGCCGGCCGCGCGCGCGTGCGCTCGCTGGCCCTTGCGATTGCTTGCGACATCCATCCCCTCAACAACCTGCGCGTGCTCAATTACCTGACGGGTACGCTCGGCAGCACCGACGCCCAACGGGATGGCTGGGCACGATACTGGTGCGACGTAGGCCTGGAGGCGCTCGAGACACGGCTTGCGCGCGAGAGCGCGACCGGCGCGTTCTGTCACGGCAGCGCGCCGACGATCGCCGATGTCTGCCTCGTGCCGCAACTCGCGAACGCCCGGCGCGTGGAGCTCGATCTCGCCCCGTATCCGACGCTCCTGCGGATCGAATCGGCGTG
>Ga0207701_10008356_pt1 | contig 10224 bp, 8 predicted proteins | sample KBSSwiSSwithPhiX_FD_184294 | JGI IMG/M metagenome (GOLD analysis project Ga0207701, IMG submission 184294) | Switchgrass rhizosphere bulk soil microbial communities from Kellogg Biological Station, Michigan, USA, with PhiX - S5 (SPAdes) (version 2) | ecosystem: Environmental > Terrestrial > Soil...
ACGGCGAGCGACTCGGCGAGCGCCCGCACGTGGGTGCCCTCCGCCGTCATGATCGTGAGCGTCGACCGTTCGTCGCGCAGCACGGTGAACGCAATGTGTCGACCACCCGGCGAGATCGCAGGCCCACCGATGATGCGGGCCTTCGATGCGCTCCAGATCTCGGTGGAGTCGCGATCGGTAAATTTCCAGAGTGTCTCGTCGGGGCCCTTCGCAGCGACGTACAGCAGGAAGCCGGGCCCGAAGCGCGGCGAACGACCGGTCGTCGTCGGCATCTCGAGGCGGCGTGCGACGGTCGTGTCGATGACGTGCTCCGTGATCGGGGCGCGCCACAGACTCGACTTGGGCCGCCCTAGCGTCGCGACGAGGCGCTGCCCGTCCGCGCTCGCCGCGAGCGACGCATACCTTTCGACGCCGAGCGCGAGCCGGCGAGAGCTCCCCCGCGCGAGGTCCAGCACGTGTATCCATGGCCCCGTGCCGTCCGGCGCCGTCGCGAGATAGAGCAGCGTCCGCCGGTCGAGGAACACGGGGTGGCTGACGCGCGCATCGTGATAGGTGAGTTGCTGCGGATCGGATCCGTCCGCGGCGACGCGCCAGATGTCCATCCTGTCGGGCGGCGTCCCTCGGACAAAGTAGATGTGCGCATCGTCCGGCGACCAGACCGGGAAGTGGTTGTGCGTGCCCGGCGGCGAAGCGTAGATCTGCCGACCGGCCTCATGCGGCGACGCCGTGACGAACATCGGATCGCCCGGTCCGGGGGTGTGGTAGACGATGCGCGTCCCGTCGCTCGACCAGTCCAGCTCCGCCCCGCCCGGGATGTAGCGGCGCAGCGCACCCCCCATCGCGGGCACCGCCCAGACGTCGATCGCACCCGGAACGCCGGTACCCGGCGCGCGGGCCCACGCCGTAACGAGCGAGCCGTCGGGTGAAAACCCCAGGTTGCGAACCTCCTGGTTCAGCAACGAGCCTGCGCGGCCAAGGCTGAGGTTATGGAACTCGCCCGTTCCGATTTGCGTGATCCAGATGTCCCATGAGCCGTCGCGATCAGACAGGAAAGCGGCGAGCCGGCCGTCGCGCGATATCGCGACGCCCTGCTCGACGCCGTCGAACTCAGTCAGCGGCAAGAACGCGGCCTCGGCCAGTGGATTGGCGTCGTCGCCGCCGGCGGGGCTGGAGAGCCAGGCCGCCACCACACTCGCAACGAGTAGAGCGGCACCCGCGAGAGCCGCCCAGGACCATCGACCGCGGAGCCGCCCAGCCGGCGCATGAGCCGCCGAATTTGTCGCGGTCGCCGGCGGTTTCTGCGCGTCCAGATGCGCCGCACGACCGGCCCACCAGGCATCGAGCTCCGACCGGTATCCGTAGACCGATCCGCGCTTGGCGTGTAGGTGCCGATGCACCGGCATGCCCTCGTGCTTTTCCCAGCGCTGGACGGTGCTGACGTCGCGCTTCAGGTAGGCCGAGATCGCCTTCCACGACCCGAGTAAATCCTCCGCGCGCCCGCGCGAAAGGGCGTCGAAAGGGAGCGGCGTGGGCACTTCCATGAACTGATGGCGACCCCTCCGGTCGCCCCGCGCGTTCTCTCTGCCCGATTGTGATGCGCGTACGCCAGTGCCGCAACAGGCCGCATCAGGCGGCACGATGCGCCATCCAAGGCCTTGCGTCGTCGTGCCGCTTGCGGGCGCTCGCACACGCGTGGACCGTGACTCCCGAGACGCTGGTGGGCAGCATCGACGGAGACGGCAAATGAACAATCGATCAACCGGTCTGCTGAGCGCTGTGCTGTTTTGTGTCGCTAGCTTCGGGCCGCAAGGCGTCGTCCAGGCGACTCCGCCCTCGCTCTTCGCCTCCGACACGGCAACCGCGATTGGCGTTGCAGAAATCAACATCAAGAGTCTGAGCCCCGCCCACAAGGTGCGCCTAAACACCCTTGGCGGGGGGCCCTCCGACGTGCACGTGACGACAAACACCGTGGGACCCGGCGGTTATTCCGGCTGGCACACGCACCCGGGTCCGAGCTTCGTCGTGGTCAAGTCGGGCACCGCGACCGTCTACGACGGTGATGATCCGACCTGCACGCCGCGAGTCATAGAGCAAGGCGGGTGGTTCACCGACCCGGGCGGCGGTCACGTGCACCTGGTCCGGAATGAGACCCCCGTCAACCTCGTGCTGGCGGCCTTCCAGATCGTGCCGGCCGGCGAGCAACGCCGTATCGATGCGCCTAGCCCGGGTTTCTGCGGCAGCTTCTAGCCGCCCAAAGCCAAACATTTGGCTAAGGGGGAAACCATGAACAAGCAGACACTTTGCCTTTCGTTTACGGTCCTTGCGGGCATGTGCGTTACGCCTGACATTGCCTCCGCTCAGGCACGCGGCCCGGCGCCTCGCGTTGCCCAGATACATGCGAAGCCCGCAGGCCAGTCGTACGGTCGCTGGGCCGCGGAGTGGTGGCAATGGGCTTTGGGGATACCGGGCGCTGTAAATCCGCTCACGGATGCGACCGGCGAGCATTGCGCCCAGCGACAGGTGGACAGCGTGTGGTTCCTCGCAGGTTCGCTCTCGACCGACCCCGTGGTACGCAGTTGCGAGATCCCGGCTGGAAAGTCGCTCTTTTTCCCGCTCATCAATTCCGCGTATGGCGCATTTCTGAACGACCCGCCTGCAACGCGTACTGATGAGTTCGTGCGTGCCGCTGCGAGTTGTACGGAAGCGGCGCAGATTTCGGTATCCATCGACGGCTTCGAAGTTCCGCAACCGACGCGGTTCTTCACCGGCGCTTCGGGCAGCTTGTCGCCCCTCTTCAGCGTGCAGTTGCCGCCGCACAATCTGTTCGGAGTCGATGAAAGCATCGTCCCCGAGTTGGTCCTGAGTCCGAGCGGCGAGCAGGGGTACTACCTGTTCGTGCGGCCGCTGCCCCCGGGGGACCACGTAGTTCGCTGGGTCGCATCGGGATGTCTCCCGGGATTGACGCAAGACATCAGGTACCAGCTCACGGTTGTTGGGCACTGACGGGTCGGCCGTTTACGTCCCAGACCTCGATCGGCGCAAGGTTGAGCTCGCGCAAATCCTTCTCGATCGCCGCGCGGTCGCCCACCACCACCCACACCAGGTCGTCGGCCCGGATGATCTCTCTGGCCGCCGCCTGTGCATCGGCCTGCGTCATTGCGCGGTAGCGGCTCGCGAGCGTCGCGGTCCAATCGAGCGGCCGTCCGCTGGCCGCGGCGCCGGCGATCGCGTCGAGCACGTTCGCCGTGGTCTCGAACGACCCCGGCAGCGCGCGCAGCGACTGCACCCGCGAGCGCTCGAACTCCTCTGCTGTGATGGGCCGGGCGCTGACGATCTCGGTCATCTCGCGCCTAAGCTCGACCAGGCTGTCTTTGGTCTTGTCGGTCTGCACGGGCGCATAGATGAGCCAGGGACGCGGACCGCGGCCGTTCACGAAGAAGGTCGAGGCGCCATACGACCAACCCTTGGCTTCGCGAAGGTTCATGTTGACCCGCGCCGAGAACAGCCCGCCGAACGTATCGTTCATTACTTCCTGCGCCAGCGCCCCGGGCGCGGCGGCCGGCGTGGTCGCGCGGCCGGCCAGGATCAGCGACTGCGGCGAGCCGGGCCGGTCGACCAGTATCAGACGCGCCGCGGCGCGCGACGGCGCGGTGGCCGGCGCGATCGTCGGGATCGGCTCCGCGGGCGCGGTCCAGCCGCGGAGCGCAGTCTCGAGCGCCGTAGTCGCCTCAGCGAGCGTGAGGTCGCCCACCACGAAGAAGGTCGCGTTGTCCGGCCGGATGCGCTCGCGATGGAAGCGCACGAGGTCCTCGCGCGTGAGCATCGCGGTCGACTCGGGTAACCCGCTGCCGGTGAGCGGCGAGCCGTAGGCGCTGCCCGCGCCATAGATCGCCGGCGGCAGTAACCGCAGCGCGAGCCCCACGGGCTCGGCCTGCTCCTGCTCGATCCCCGCGAGCCAGATGCGCCGGACCCGATCGATGTCCGGCTGCGTGAATGCGGGATTTCGGATGACGTCGGTCATGAGCGCGAGCGACGGCGCGAGATTCGATTTCAGCGCCGAGAGCCGCACGTTGTTGGTCTCAAGCCGCGCGTAGGCGCTCAGCTTCGCGCCGAGCCGCTCCGAGTCCGCCGCGATCTCGAGCGCGGTTCGCGACGTCGTGCCCTCGTCGAACATCGCGCTCGTAAACGACGACAGTCCCAGCGGTCGTCCTACGTCGGCGACGTAACCCCCGTAGAACTGCGCCAGCACGTCGACCAGCGGCGCGCCGGCTCGACGCGCGACGACGAGCGTGGCGCCATTCGAAAGCTTCCCCTGCTCGAGAGCCGGGAATGAGAGCTCCGGCGTCTGGTTGACGGCCGGAAGCGCGCTGCGATCGGCGCCGCCGCCGGAGGCGACCAGGTTGCCGAACGGCAAGACGTCGACCTGGTGATAGCCGCGGCCGAGCCACTCGCGTGCGAGGTCGGCCAGGTCCGCGGTGCCGGTCTCGCGCATCCACTTGAGCTGCGTGCGGTAGAAGCCCGGATCGTCCGCATACAGCCAGCCCTCGGCGAGCACGGCGGTCTTGCCGGTAAACCCGCCCACGCGCTCGATGCCGCGGACGAATGCCGCATAGCGGCCCATGCGCACGCGCTCGAGCTCCTCGGCGCTCGGCCCCGACTGTAGAAAACGCGCGATCTCCGCATCGAGCCGGCGCGCTCCCTCCGCGACATCGACCCCGTTCGCGAGGGTCACCGTGACCTGAAACTGGCTCGCGAGCTGGTGCTCATCGACCGAGGCGGAAACCTCGGTGGCGATCTTCTGCTGGACCACCAGCGCCTCGTATAGGCGCGAGGACTTGCCGGAGCCAAGCACGTCTGCAGCGAGGCCGAGCAGGAGCGACTCGCGCGTGGTACGTCCGGGTGTCGTCCAGTACCGGTAGATGCGCGCCTGCGGCACGCGATCGCGTAACACGTCGCGCGTGTTCGCCGCGCGGATCGGCACGGACGCCTCGCGTCGCGCGACCGGCGGACCCGGGTCGATGTCGCCGAAATAGCGCTCCACCAGCGGCCGCGCAGTCGCGACGTCGATGTCCCCGACCAGCGCCAGCACCGCGTTCGATGCTCCGTAGTAGTGCCGGAACCAGCCCTTTACATCCTCGAGCGAAGCCGCCTCGAGATCCTCCATCGAGCCGATCGTGGACCAGCGGTACGGATGCCCGGCCGGGAACAGCCCCTCGAGCATGCTGTATTCGACGAGGCCGTACGGCTCGTTGTCACCCTGGCGTTTCTCGTTCTTGACCACCGCGCGCTGCTCGTCGAGCCGTGCCTGGTCGACCACCCCCAGCAGGTGTCCCATTCGGTCGCTTTCCATCCACAGCGTCATCTCGAGCGCGGTGCTGGGCACGGTCTGAAAGTAGTTCGTCCGGTCGAACCAGGTCGTGCCGTTCTGGTCCGTCGCGCCCACCTGCTCGAAGGGTCCGAAGTAATCGTGGTTGTAGTGCTCCGAGCCGTTGAACATCAGGTGCTCGAACAGGTGTGCGAAACCCGTGATGCCCGGGTGCTCGTCGCGCGAGCCGACCCCGTACCACACACCCACCGCAATCACGGGCGCCTTGCGGTCGGTCGAGACGACGACCCGCAGGCCGTTTCCGAGCGTGAAGGTCTCATGGGGAATCTCGACATCCGGCAGGGCTGCGCTCGCGGCATCGCTTCGCGCACGCTGCGCCTCGGCCGTCGTGGCCATGGCAAGACTCATTGCCAGCACGCTGGCCACGATCCGCACCTGATTCATGACAGTGGTCTCCTGCGCCGGCAACAGGGCCCGGCGCCACCCGCCTATTTTCCTCCGCGCGGCCTCAGGCCGGGAGGCTTCTGGCTCTGGCAGTACGAGTGCGTCGCGTACCCCCGGAACCGCCCGGGTAGCGCTGGCGTCGTAGGAAGCGAGCCCGCCCGAGAAATACGGGCATCGCTCCGTGACCGCCACCAGCGCCCCGGGCAGAGTGGCGTCGAGACCCCTTGTCGCGCAGATACCAGAGCAGCGGCATCTCGGCGTCGCCTTCGAACTCGACCGGCCGTCCGTTCAGCTGGAAACGCGTCATCGGGCGCAACTCCCGGCGGCTGTGATGCGATGTGGCCGACGGGCGGAGGATACGGCCTCGTACCCGCTGCGAGCCCGCGCTGGTCGCATCGGGCGCACCGCTCAGCGCGCCATCCGAGACCTACGCGGCGGCATGCTCCAGTGCCGACGCCTCATCCTTGCCGAGGTAGACCACGACCAGCCGGCGCATCAGGTAAATCACGGGAATCAGCGCCACGGCGGCGCACATCTTGTACAGGTAGTTGACCGTCCCGACGGCGAGGAAGAGCGAGGTCGGCCACTGCTGCGGTCCCAGCACGAAGGCGATGTAGAGCACGACGAAGCTGTCGAGTAGCTGCGATACGGCGGTCGAGCCGGTGGCACGTAGCCAGATCCAGCGGTGGCGTGTCGCCCGCCGTATGCGATGGAAGATCGCCACATCCACGAGTTGACCGATCAGGAAGGCAGTGATCGAGCCGCCGATCGTCCACATGCCCTGGCCGAACACGTTTGCGAACGCCGCCTGCATGTCCGGCACGCCGCGCGACTGGTTGACGGTAACCCACCAGGCGGCCGGGGCGAGTGCGATGGCGAGATACGCGGCAACGAACGCGTAGGAGATGAGGCAGACCGTCAACAGCGAGATGAAGCGGACGCCCCGTCGGCCGAAGTACTCGTTGATGACGTCGGTCATGATGAAGACGACCGGCCACCAGAGCACGCCCGCGGTGAACGAAAGCGAGCCCGCCTGGCCGAACAGGGTCCAGCCGAAGGGCGATCGCCCGAGCGTTGCCTCGAGCGCGAAGATCTTGACGCCCACGAACTCCGCGATGATCGCGTTCGCGACGAAGAACCCCGTAAGCACGACAAAGAGCCGCGATGTGCGCCCGCCGAGCGCCGTGCTCATGGCGAGCGGTTCTTGAGCACGCGCACCAGTTCCCTTCGTTCGCGCTTGTCGGGCCGCCGTGCGGGACCGGCCGTCGTGAGCCGCCGCAGCTCGCGAGCGCGCAGCCGGGCCGCTTCGCTCTCGATCGACTCGCGATAGTGCATCCGCGCCTCCACTGCGGGGCCGCGGCGCTTGGGCAGACCGGTGACCTCGACTTCCATGCGCTCCTGGTCGCGCTGTATACGAAGCCGGTCGCCGATACGAACGCTGCGCGAGGCCTTGACCCGATCGTCGTTGACCTGCACGAGCCCGCCCTCCACGGCCGCCTGGGCGAGGCTTCGCGTGCGGAAAAAACGTGCGCACCAGAGCCACTTGTCGATCCGCAGCCCCTGCGGGCCGGACGGTTGGGTTCCCTTGCGCTCGTGCTGCTCGCTCACGCGGCGATTATAGGGCCCCTATAATCGCCGCTTTGAAGGGGAAGCCCGATTGGACCAGGCGTTTCTCGACCGTTTGACGGCCCAGACCGGGGGCCTGCGCGAGCAGGGACTCTTCAAGCCCGAGCGCGTGCTGGGCTCGCCGCAACAGCCAGTCGTGCGCCTCGCCGACGGCCGCGAGCTCGTCAACCTTTGCGCAAACAACTATCTCGGGCTCGCCAATCATCCGGCTCTCCGCGAGGCGGCGCATCGCGCGATCGACCGGCACGGGTATGGCATGGCCTCGGTGCGCTTCATCTGCGGCACCCAGACCGTGCACAAGGAGCTCGAGGCGCGGCTCGCGGCGTTTCTGGGGATGGACGACGCGATCCTCTATTCGTCCTGTTTCGACGCAAACGGCGGTCTCTTCGAGACGCTGCTCGACGAGCAGGACGCGGTGATCAGCGACGCGCTCAACCACGCGAGCATCATCGACGGCATCCGCCTCTGCAAGGCGCGCCGACTCCGTTACGCGAACGGCGACCTCGACGAGCTCGAGACGCGCCTCAAGGAAGCCCCCGACGCACGGGTGCGGCTGATCGCCACCGACGGCGTGTTCTCGATGGACGGCGTGATCGCACACCTGAAAGACATCTGCGATCTCGCCGAGCGTTACGGCGCGCTCGTGATGGTCGACGACTCGCATGCGACCGGCTTTGTAGGTCGCGGTGGCCGCGGCACGCCCGAGCACTGCGACGTTCTGGGGCGGATCGATATCCTCACGAGCACGCTCGGCAAGGCGCTGGGCGGCGCGGCCGGGGGCTTCACGGCGGCGCGCCGTCCGATCGTCGAGTGGCTGCGGCAGCGGTCGCGGCCCTATCTGTTCTCGAACAGCATCCCGCCGGTGATCGCCGCGACGACCTTGCGCGTGCTCGATCTCGTCCAGGACGGCGCAGAGCTGCGCGCACGGCTCACCGAGAACACGCAGTACTTCCGCCGGTGCATGACCGACGCCGGGTTCGACGTCGTGCCGGGCGAGCACGCGATCGTGCCCGTGATGCTGGGCGACGCCGCGCTCGCGGCACGGTTCGCCGACCGGCTCCTCGATCATGGCGTGTATGTGATCGGCTTTTCCTTTCCCGTCGTGCCGATGGGCAAGGCGCGCATACGCACCCAGATGTGCGCGGGACACGATCGCGGTCAGCTCGACCGGGCGATCGAAGCATTTGTCGTCACCGGCCGCGAGCTTGGTGTCACTAGCTGAGCGAGGAGTCGAACAGATGAAGGCACTGGTGAAGGCGGAGCGCGCCCCTGGAATCTGGCTGCAGGAGATACCTGAACCGAAGCTCGGCGCCAACGACGTCCGGATCCAGATCCGCAAGACCGCGATCTGCGGCACCGACATGCACATCTACAGCTGGGACGCCTGGGCACAGAAGACGATTCCAGTGCCGATGGCGGTCGGTCATGAGTACAGCGGCGAGATCGTCGAGATCGGCAGCGAAGTGCAGGGCCTCGCGATTGGCGACCGGGTATCGGGCGAGGGCCACATCACCTGCGGCTACTGCCGCAACTGCCGCGCGGGGCGGCGCCACCTGTGCCGCAACACTGTGGGCGTCGGCGTCAATCGGCCAGGGTGCTTCGCGGAGTACCTGGTGATCCCGGCGTTCAACGCCTTCAAGCTGCCTGACTCGATCAGCGATGAGGTCGCCTCGATCCTCGATCCGCTCGGTAACGCGACGCACACGGCGCTCGCCTTCAACCTCGTGGGCGAGGACGTGCTGATCACCGGCGCCGGGCCGATCGGCATCATGGCAGCGGCCATCGCCCGCTTCGTCGGCGCGCGGCACGTCGTCGTGACCGACGTCAACGACTACCGCCTCGAGCTCGCCCGGAAGATGGGCGCAACTCGCGCGATCAACGTCACGCGGGAGTCGCTCGACGACACCATGAAGTCGCTCGGAATGGTCGAGGGCTTCGACGTCGGGCTAGAGATGTCGGGTAACCCTTCCGCTTTCCGGGATCTGCTGCGGACCATGCATCACGGCGGCAGTGTGGCGCTGCTCGGCATTCCGCCCGGCGACACCGCCATCGACTGGGACGAAGTCATCTTCAAGGGCCTGGTCATCAAGGGGATCTACGGTCGCGAGATGTTCGAGACCTGGTACAAGATGTCGGCGATGCTGCAGAGCGGGCTCGACGTGACGCCGATCATCACGCATCGGCTGCCGGTCGCGGCCTTCAAGGACGGATTCGAGATCATGAAGAGCGGCCGCTCGGGGAAGATCATCCTCGACTGGGCCGCGTGAGCGCAGCGATGGCAGAGAGCAGAGGTACGACGCGGTTCCCGGTGGTGATTCACCACAATCCGGGATGCGGCACCTCGCGTAACGTGCTCGGCCTGATCGAGGCCGCGGGTTACCGGCCCACCATCGTCGAGTATCTGAAGACCGGCTGGTCCCGGCCGCAACTCCTCGCACTCTTTGCTGCCGCCGGGCTGACGCCGCACGAGGCGCTCAGAACAGCCCGGTCGCCGGCGGCGACGCTTGGACTGCTCGATCCGGACGTCGACGAGGAGACCCTTGTGGCCGCGATGATCGAGCACCCCGAGCTCGTCAACCGTCCGATCGTTTGCACGCCGAAGGGCGTGCGGCTCTGCCGCCCCGCAGAACGCGTGCTCGAGCTGCTCGACCGCACGCCCGGCCAGGCCTGAAGACCCACGCCTGAATGAACAAGGGGAGCCCACCGGCTCCCCTTGCTTGCAGCGTCTTCGCTGAGCGTGTCTCAGGGCGGGAGTACCATGACGTACGCGTACATCTCGTCGACCAGGTGCGGGCGAACGTTGCAGATCACGAGGTAGGTGCCCGGCG